>Ga0154838_1146_pt6 | contig 26381 bp, 27 predicted proteins | sample Rifle2008BG16ft_FD_116142 | JGI IMG/M metagenome (GOLD analysis project Ga0154838, IMG submission 116142) | Deltaproteobacteria bacterium RBG_16_48_10 | reverse complement strand
TGAAGACCGAATTATTGCGCATGCCCCTGCCACGCCCGATGCAGTCGGGGTCATCCAGTGGCAAAAAAGGCGGTCCGGTAAGCCACATCAATATGCCGATTGTATTCATCACCACTGAAGACGGGACCCGAGGTCTGGGGTATGCCTGGAGCCTGTTAGGCGGCGCTACGGCTACCCGCTGTGTGCTTCAGGACGATTTTGCGCCGCTGCTGATGGACGAGGATGCTCTCGACCACGAACGCCTGTGGCAGAAGCTTTACAAACGATTGCAGTCGGTAGGCCGCCGTGGACTGGTTACCCAGGCCCAGGCAGCGGTTGATCTGGCTCTGTGGGATATCAAGGGTAAGATTTCCGGCGTACCGGTTTACAAGCTTTTGGGCGGCTGCCGGGAAAGCGCACCGGTCTATGGTTCCGACGGCGGCTGGTTGTATATGAGTGTGTCCGAGATGCTGGCGGCTTTCGAGGGCTACCTTGAGCAGGGGATGATGGGCGTTAAAATGAAGATCGGGCATGAAAATCCTAAGGTCGACATTAAGCGGGTCAGCGAGGTCCGTAAGGTTTTGGGCGATGATGTCTGGATCGCCGTCGACGCGAACCAGAAATGGGATTTCCCGACGGCAATGTGGGTGGGTCGTGAGCTTGAACAACTTGGCGTTGCATGGTTCGAAGAGCCGTTATTATGCGAGGATATTCCCGGTCATGCCAAACTCGCGGCTGCGTTGGATATTCCCATCGCTATGGGAGAAACATTAGGGTCGCGCTTCGAATTCGACGCTTATCTGCGCGCCAATGCGGTCGATATTCTGCAACCTGACATTATTCGGGTCGGTGGCATTACCGAAATGGTCAAAGTGGTGACCATGGCTGATGTCGCCCAGTTACCTGTGGCGCCGCACCACATGATGGAAAGCACCATTCATGTCGCCTGCGGTGTAATGGGATCCGGCCCCATTGAGTACATGCCCTGGGTAGCGGGTGCGTTTGCGGAGCCCACGCAGATCAGAAATGGAAATATGATACCGCCACAAAGACCGGGGTTGGGGCTGGAGATTCCCGAGGAAATTATTGAGCGGTTCCGTTTCGAGTGACTATCTGCACGTTTCATAGCTCGCTATCATGGGAAGGGTCTAACTAGTTAATTCAGAATGGGAGATATGTTAAAATACAAACGTGAGTAGATCTAACGTCCTCCCAACTGTTTTTGTACTTCTCATCTCATCTCTTATCAGTAGTACTCAAGTTCAAAGCGCACCCCCTAATTTTCATTATGCTATTCGTTCTCACTCGCTCAGCATCGAAATAAGGCCTGCTGAGAATTTTATTAGATCCGTGGATCGGCTCGAGATCCATTTGAAAGGGAAAAAGGCTGAATCTCTCTCCTTTCTCCTTCATCCAGATTTGAAAATCAAGGGGATTGTAAACTTAAAGACCGGGAAGCCTCTTCGCTGGGCGGAAGCTTCCTTCTCTGCTCATGCAAAAAGGGTTGATATTTCCTCTAAAGAGATTAAAGTACCTCTTTCTATCTCCATTTCATACGAGGGCCGAATCTATGATCCTATTGTGAAGGAGAAGGCCCTCCAGTTTGTGAGAGGGGACCAAACCTCTGGTCTAATTAGCGAGGAAGGGGTTTACCTCTCCTCTTCATCCCATTGGTATCCAGACCGGCCAGACTCGATGGCTGTTTTCAAAGTGAAGGCCAGGATTCCCGAACCCCTCCGTGTTGTCACGCAGGGAGAACTGCTCTCCGAAGAGTTTAAAGCAGGTTTCTGGGAATCCAAATGGTCTTATTCCTTACCTGCGGAAAGCCTCACACTTGTTGCCGGAAAGTATTCCATTAAGACTCGAGACATGGATGGAATCCGTGTCTCCACCTATTTCTTTCCTGAGGACGATCGACTTTCAGGGGTCTTTCTCAATGCAGCAGAAGAATATCTGAGAACCTATTCTGGTCTCCTGGGCCCATACCCTTATAAAAAGTATGACATTGTCCAGAATTTCTTCTCGAGCGGATACAGTTTTCCCACTTTCACGCTTCTCAGCCCGGAGGCCATCCGTCAGGGGAAAGAGTTCCTCAGACCGGGAGCATTGGACCATGAGATTGTCCACTCGTGGTGGGGTCATTCTGTCATGTTCAAGCCGGGGACCGGGAATTGGGTGGAGGCCCTGACGTCTTACTGCACCAATTACTTTTATAAAGAGCTAAGGGTGGGCGAGGAGGCAGCACGGAAACACCGCCGGGAAATTTTACAGAAATATGCAATCCAGGTCTCTCCTTCAAAGGATTATCCCCTCCGGAAATTTGAAGGGAAAGAGGATGAGGTAGCGGGTCAAATTGGCTACGGCAAAGGCTCCATGGTCTTTCATATGCTCCGGATGATCGTGGGGAAGGATCTCTTTTTTGAGACTCTGAGGAGATTTGCAGGTCAATATAAAGGGAAACAGGCGAGCTGGGACGATATCAAAGAAATCTTTGAAAAGGCCAGTGGTCGAAATCTCAATCCATTTTTCTCCCAGTGGCTTGACCGGCCAGGAGGGCCTCGACTGAAGTTGGGAAATATGAACCATCAGAATACCCCTGTTGGTTACCAGGTCTCATGGGAGGTCGTTCAGGGAGGAGATATTTATGAACTATTGCTTCCCATCGAGGTTGATGATGGAGTAGAGAAAAGAAGCCTCCCTTTTGAGGTTTCTAAAAGGAGGCATCTCTTTTCCCTAGTCATTCCAAGATTGCCGTGGACCCTGACGATAGATCCTGATGCCCAGATTTTCCGGAGATTATATCCCGATGAGATCCTTCCTGGCCTTAATGCCTTTCTTGAGGATCAAGAAAAAATCTTCATTCTGTCCGAGCAGGGAGACGAGGAGAGCAGAAAAATCTATCGTTCTCTAGCCAACATGGCAATGGATAGAAAGGGTGGGAAAATTCTTACCATAAAAGAGGTGGGCGAAAAGGAGATTCTCAACTCCTCTTTGATGCTATTTGGCGAGAGCTATAAAGATCCTATTTTTTCAAAGCTCCTTTCGAATCTTCCCGGCCCTGTTTGCTTTCAGGAGGGTGCGTTTTTCCTGAAGGGTAAAAAGATCAGCGAGGGAGATGAATCCCTGCTTCTCACTTATTCTCATCCTTTTTCTCCTAAGAGATGGATTACCCTCTATTTTGGATTGTCCCCGATGAGCCTTTCCCGAGCTCGTTTCATTTTCTTTTATGGTTGGGATAGTTATATCCTATTTAAGAATGGGAGACCGGTTGAGAGAGGGGTGGGTCTCAGGTAAATTCATTTGATTTTGCCCAGTTTCTTTTGGATAATTGTTGGAAGATCAATTTCCATGGGGTTGAAAATGAAAATTGCCTATTTTGACTGCTTTTCCGGTGCGAGTGGCGACATGATCCTTGGGGCTTTGGTCGATGCGGGACTGAGCCCACGCCTTTTACGAGAGGAGCTGAATAAACTTCGAATTCCGACCGTCTATGTTAAAGTTAAGAAGGTTCAGAGGGGAGGTCTCTCTGCAACCCGGGTCAGCGTCGAAGGGAAGGATGAGAAGTCTCACCGAACTTTAAAAGAACTGTTGAGGATCGTCGACCGGAGCAGTTTGGATGCTGAAGTCAAAGCAAAGACCAGGGAGATCTTTCAGAGGATTGCTTCGGCTGAGGCGAAGATTCACCAGAGGCCCATTGATGAGGTTCACTTTCATGAGATCGGGGGGCTCGATTCTGTTGTGGATATTGTCGGGGCGGTCTGGGGGATCAAGAAGATGGGCATTGGAGAGATCCACGTCTCAACAGTCAATGTTGGGTCGGGATTTGTGGAATGCGAGCATGGGGTGCTTCCTGTTCCTGCTCCGGCAACCCTTGCCTTGATGAAGGGAGCGCCTGTCTATTCTTCAGGCATTGAGAAGGAGCTTCTCACACCCACAGGTGCTGCCATCCTGACGACGTTAGGCTCCCAGTTTGGATCAATGCCAATTTTGAAGGTTGAGGAGATCGGGTATGGAGCCGGCAGGGATGATCTTCCTCATCCCAATCTCCTCCGGCTTGTCCTTGGGAGCAGGCCCGTGACTTACGTGAAGGAGAAGGTCATGGTCGTTGAGACGAACATCGATGATATGAACCCCCAATTCTATGATTATATCATGGAGAGGCTCCTGGCGATGGAGGTTCAAGAGGTTTTTCTTACGCCTATTTTGATGAAGAAGAATCGGCCGGCCACCCTGATTACCGTAATCTGTTCCTTGGAAAAGATGCCCTCCATAGCGGAGTTTCTCTTCAGGGAGACGACGACTCTGGGTTTGAGATGGCGGGAAGAGGAAAGGGCAAAAGCCCAGCGCGAGATCATGACTCTTCAGACGAAACATGGAAAGATTCGCTTTAAGTTAGCTCGATGGGAGGGAAGGCCCATCAACCTTGCTCCAGAGTACGAGGATTGCAAGAAGTTTGCCCTGTTAAGAAAGGTTCCCCTTAAAGAGGTTTTTGAGGAGGCAAGAAAAGAAGCAACGACTTTTCTATCCAACTCAAGATCCAATCCTTGATCCATTCGGCGGCGCCCCCACCCTTTAGGGTGCTGTACAAAGCATCGCTTCCTTCGTCAGGCTCGGGACACCGAGTTTATCGAAGTGCAGGATCAACCCTGAGGCTCCGGCCAGAGCTTTGACTGAGCTCACGCTGGAGTCTCAGGTTGAGGGCAAACCCCGCCATTTGTGCCGGGAAGCAGAGGGGTTGATTTTTTGAGGTTACCTTGAAAAAATGGGTCTTAATGATTATTTATCTATTCGGAGGTGTTAACATGAAAATTCGTAGATATAAATGGGCTGTCGGAGCAGCGGTTGTTTTGTTTTTGATTCATATGGGTGGGTGCGCACAGATTCCTATCAAAGGAACGCCCCCACAGTACACAGGGTTGAGTGAAACCCCAGGTCCAAGTCAAAGTCCTAATGCCCCGATAATTAAACATGCTTATGCGATTGATCGGGGGATACACGGGACCATCCTGAAGATTTATCTTGAGGCAGAAGACCCGAATGGAGATATGGCTAAAATTGCCACCACGGTGGATCAAGTCGCTTATGGTCATTACCCGACCGATTTCATTATCCTCAAGCCCGAGTATAGAAAGCATTTCAAAGGTTATATCCAGTGGAATACCTTCAGCCCGAACGCAGCCTCGTTGCCGGAGTGGAATTATGTTACGGTGAAGGTTGCCGCTATCGACACGGCGGGAAATTTAAGCAATGAGTTCGAATTTCGGTTTACCTTCGAGACAGGAACGAGGGGAGCTCCTATGCCTCCTGCCCCGTTTGATCGAGGAGACCTTCCCAGGCTGGGAAATGTTTTTATTAATCTTTACAACCCTTACCTGATGGGAGGTGGAGACGCTTTTCATGATTAGTTTCAATCGTTCAATCTGCTTATACAAAAGGTCCTATGAAAGGACCTTTTGTTTTTTCTTGCTTTTCTTGCCGCTGGATGATAAGAACTTCTTATAAATCAATTTGAAAAGGGAGGAAGGTTATGGGACATTTCATTTTTCGGAGAAGGTTAGCGATCGTTCTTTTTCTGGTCTTCCTATTAGGCATAATAGGGATGGGTTGCTCAAGCACAGTAAAAGAAAGACGCGATGAACCGGCGAAACCCGAGGGCCAAGAGACAAAAGCACCCCCCAGCAAATATACTCCGAGATATTACTTTTTTGATGATGTCCTTGTGCCAGGAGAGTTAAGTTATAAACCAAAAAAATCGTTTATTTATGAGACGCCCCAGTTTAAAGCAGGTGCCTTATATTTTGCCAAATGGCGGGTCGATGTTGATTCCTTGATCGATTTCTTTACCTATAATATGGAGAGGGACAACTGGAAACTGGTGAACAGTTATCGGGGCAAGGAGTCCTTCCTCAGTTTTTCAAAACCCGATAAAACCTGCAACATCCGGCTTATCGAAAAATGGTATGGCACAACTCATGTAGAAATTAGGGTCGGTCCGCTTGCGGGGAAAAAGATGTAAGAGCGGGGTATGTTGTTTAAACGGGTTCAAAAGACGATTGGCCGCTACCATTTATTGGGCGGGGGGGACCGGGTTGTACTGGGCGTTTCGGGCGGTGTGGATTCGATGGTCTTGCTACACCTGTTATATAATCTCCGTGAGGAATTCTCCCTTTCCTTAATTGTTGCCCACGTTAATCATGGTCTTAGACCCAACGAATCGAAAAAAGAGGCCGAGCTTGTTGAAAGAGAATCTAACCGGCTCGGCCTTCCTTTTGAGTACGGACAGTTCGATGTCAAGAAATTCAGCCAGACCGCAGGCCTTTCCGTCCAGGATGCCGCCAGAAGAATCCGTTTCCATTTCTTTGAAACCCTCCTCTTAAAATACGAGGCCCGGAAGATTGCGCTGGGGCATAATGCAGACGATCAGGTTGAAACCATTCTTCTAAGGCTCTTCCGGGGTTCGGGTTTAAAAGGTCTGAAGGGAATGCTTCCCATTCGAGAAATGAGGGTGATTCGACCCCTTCTCGAGGTATGGAGAAGGGAGATCGAATTCTTTGCCATTGAAAGCAAGATTCCTTACCTCCTTGACTCCTCCAACTTAAGGGGAGATTACTTACGGAACAGAATCCGTTTGAATCTCATTCCTTTGATTGAAAAGGAGTATCAACCCAGTTTCAAAGAATTGGTTTTTAAGACCTCTGCGTTTCTCAGGGAAGAGGATGATTATCTTGAGAGGGAAGCGGAGGAGGCCTATCATCGGCTGATCCCTGAGGAGAGAGTTGCTCTTTCCTTCAATTTCTCAGATTTCCAATCCCTTCACAAGGCTATCCAGTGGAGGGTCATCCAGAGGATGTTAGAAAGGGTTTACAGAAAAGAGACAGAGGGAAATGAGGCGTGGATTGCCATTGATCCGGTCTATGAGAGATTGAGGCATCCCCCTTCGAGCTTTGTAGAGGAATTGCCCCATGGGGTCTGTCTTGAGAAACGATATGACAGAGTAAAGTTGAAGAAGAGCATGGTAAAACTTATCCCGCCCTTTGAGGTTGAACTCCTCACCCCAGGCCCTACCTTGATCAAGGAGATCGAAAGGGAGGTATGGGTTGAAGAACTGGATGGCAAGGCAAGACAAGAAGATCTCCCCCAATCTTCGGAGATTGCTTTTCTGGATTATCAAAAACTCCGGTTTCCCTTGCGAATGAGGAACTTCAGGCCCGGAGACCGGTTTCAACCTTTAGGGGTCAGGGGACAGCAAAAATTGAAGGAGTTTTTTATTGATCACAAGATCCCGAGGTTTGAAAGACCAGAAGTCTCTCTTCTCATTTCCGGGGAAAAGGTCGCCTGGGTGGTGGGCTATCGAATCAGTGATCAGGTAAAGGTCGACGAGGAGACGAAAAAGATTCTGAGAGTAGAAGTAAGACGGTGTTGATTTATTTCCATTGACTTCCTTCCTGTATTTTTGTAGTTTTTTTGAGCAGAAATCCTGCCGAATATTTTTCTTTGCGTTTTTTAAAGCAGACAAGGAGAAACAGGAATGAAGGGCGCCGAACCCCTTGTCCGGATGCTTCTGGAATACCAGGTGGAGGTGATTTTTGGAGTCCCTGGGGATACGAGCCTTCCGCTCTATGAAGCCCTCTTCCATGCTCGCCGAAAGATTCGTTTTGAAATCTCCTCTGAATTAAGAATGGACTGGGTCCGGGTGGCTCACAACATGGGGACTGAGCTTGAGAAGAAGTTGAAAGAGTTCTGCAATGAAATCGGACAGGAAGTGAAGGCGTGTCTTCCCAAGATGCTTCGAGGGAAACCCCGTTTTGAGATCATCCGCTATGCTAAAGAAAATAATATCGACCTGATTGTGATGGCCAGCCATGGTCTCAGCGGTTGGGAGCATGCGCTTTTTGGAAGCACAGCCGAGAGGGTTTTGCGAGAGAGCCCTTGCCCTGTGCGGGTCATCAGAAAGCCAAGATAGCTATCCGTTGATATGGAGTCTGCGAATATATTAAATCTTTGCTGGACAGCTGCAGAAACGGACATGGGCAAACCGTTCTTCAAGGCTTCGGAAGGCGGGTTATTTGCAAATTTAGGGGAATTAGAAGGTGTCATCCAAAGTGAATTCCAGCTGGGGTCCGGGACGTAATCGCCTATTCACCAAAAGGTTCGCCCCGAACCCTTTCCGACCGGCTTGTCCATGTCCGTATTGGCAATTTTTTATGCAACATCAAGGGGTACAGTGAAAAAACGGGTTTCGATCATAGAAAGGAGGGTCTCCTATGGAGAAAACGATGAATCGTCGGATTTTTCTTAAGTATTCCGCAGCAACGGGGGTTACGGCAGCCGTCTCTGGCTTTCCTGCCATCCTCCGTTCTCAGCCCAAAGAAATCCTGATTGGGTCAATCCAGCCCGCTACAGGCGTGATCGCAGATCTTGGGATTGCAGACCGCCGGGCCAATCAACTCGCTGTCGATGACATCAATGCCAGGGGTGGGATTAAATCCCTGGGGGGTGCAAAGTTAAAACTCCTTCTTGGGGATTGCGAGGCAAAAGAAGAGGTGGGTCGATCAGAGGCGGAGCGCCTCATCAAGGAGGGAGCGGTTTGCTTAACAGGGCCCTTCCTGAGCGGTGTCGCCATCGCCATGGGAACGCTTTGTGAAGCAAGAGGAGTCCCTTTTGTCATTGATGTCGCAGCGGCGGATGCCGTAACTCAAAGGGGCTTCAAATACACCTTCCGTTGTTTCACCACCCAATCTATCCTGATCAAAAATATTGGAGATTTCCTTGATACCATTGTTAAAGAGAAGAAAGTGGCCATGAAACGTATTGCGGTAACCAATGCGGGGGACCTTTTCGGTCGGGCTCAAGGCAAAGCCTTTGTCGACTACGTCAAAGCCAAGAAGTTATCCTTCGATGCAGAGATTGTCGAACATATCGAATACCCGCTGGGCGTGCAGGACCTCTCGGCCGAGGTTGCAAAGATCAAGGCAGCCAAACCTGATATCCTTTGCCCGGTTGCAAGATCAGGGGACGCGAAATTGTTGGTCCGAGAGCTCTATAAACAGAGGGTGGAATTGATGGGCATCATCGGCCCAGGAAGCCCGGGGTGGTATGAACCTGAGTTTATCAGGGATATGGGGCCTCTGGCCGATTATGTCATGGACAATGCACCGTGGCCAAACCCCAAGAGCCCCAGATTTAAGGAGATCAACGAGCGCTTCGCTAAACTCTATCCCGGGAAATATCTGGACGGAAATTCAGGGTACGGCTATTTAGCTGTGATGGTGATTGCCGATGCCCTGGAGAGAGCCAAATCGACGAAACCTGAGGCCCTTGTGGAAGCCTTGAGGACGATGAATTATAGGCAGGACATCATGGTTGGGGGGGCCGTTCAGTTTACGGCTAATGGGGATAACAGGGGTGCCAATACGGCTTTCATGCAGGTTCTGAAGGGCGAAGTGAAAGTTGTTCTCCCCAAGGAGTTTGCACAAGCGGATTACATCTTCCCCACGCCACCTCTCTGGAAGCGATAAGTCAATGAGTTCCTCCTTTGTTCTCCAGCTGGTCATCAGCGGGCTTTTGATGGGAGGGGTTTACAGCCTGATTGCTTTAGGCCTCTCCCTCATTTTTGGGGTGATGAAGGTCATCAACTTCGCCCACGGCGAGATGATGGTCTGGGGGATGTACATCGCCTACACCATCCTGCTTTTTACCGGGATCGATCCCTTCTTCTCACTGGTTGTCAGTGCTGGGGCACTGTTTGTCCTGGGGTATCTGTTTCAAAGGACTGTGGTCAATCGAATTATCGAGTTTCCAGAAGCCATGCAGGTGATCCCCATGGTTGGCGCTGCTCTGATCTTTGAAAATGGTGCCCGGTTGATCTGGGGGCCGGATTATCGAAGCCCTGCCAGCAAGTTTGCGCTCAGCTCACTCTGGATCGGGGAGATCATGATTGATGTCCCGAGGCTGCTTGCTTTTCTCATTGCTATCCTGATTGCCGCCCTGGTTTTTCTCTTCCTTAAATATACAGATATCGGAAAAGCGATCCGGTCCTCCGCGGATAATCGATTGGGCGCCTTGTTGGTGGGGACGGATGTAAATCGGGTTTATGCTGTCTGCTTCGGAATTGGGATGGCCTGTGTGGGTGCTGCAGGGGCGCTCCTTGTTCCTTTGGTCCCTTTGGCGCCACACATCGGCCCTCCCTTTACCCTGATTTCTTTTATTATTGTCATCTTGGGAGGAATGGGAAGCCTCATGGGGGCTATGGTGGGAGGACTGATCGTCGGGATTGCCGAATCCGTGGCAACGATCTTCCTTCCCAGTTCATTGAAGCAGATCGTCAGTTTTTCTTTGATGGTCCTTATCCTTCTTTTTAAGCCAAAAGGGCTCTTCGGGAGATAAAGGGATGGCCAAAGTTTACCTCTTCCTTGGGCTCCTTTTGTTGATCCTTCTCATCCTTCCACTTTTTCTGAGCCAGTATCTCCTTGGCATCTTTGTGTTCATTTTTTATTATGCCTACCTGGGTCAAAGCTGGAATATCCTGACAGGTTACACCGGAAATATCTCCCTCGGCCACTCCCTCTATGTGGGGATCGGCGCTTACACTTCAACCGTGCTTGCCATCTCCTTAGATCTTTCTCCCTGGATCGGGATGTTTATCGGGGGCCTGGGAGCAACCTTCATCAGTCTGATCATGGGTTATTTAGCCTTCCGGTTTGGCCTTAGAAACGTCTATTTTGTTCTTATTACCATTGCCTTTGCAGAGATTGGAAGGCTCATTGCATTGCACCTTAAGCCCCTCGGCCAATTCATGGGCCTCTTCATTGACTTCAAACCGGGATGGGCGAATTTCCAATTTAAGGGCAATCTGCCTTATTACTATATCGGCTTAGGGTTTGTTGTTTTTTCCCTCATTGTGGTTAGAGTGATCGAGGTTTCAAAATTGGGGCGTTACTTCGTCGCCCTCCGAGAGGATGAAGATGCGGCAGAAAGCATCGGAGTCAATGCCTTTAGATACAAGATGATTGCGGTGGGGATCAGCTCGTTTATGACAGCATTGGCCGGAACCTTTTATGCCAACTACATTTTTTACCTCCATCCGACGAGTGTCATGTCCATGGGCTTTTCCATTGAGATTATTCTTCGGCCCATCATCGGAGGACTGGGGACCCTGTTCGGCCCTCTCATCGGGTCATTTCTTATCACTCCGCTCGCTGAAATTTCGCGTAGTTTCTTTGCGAAGGCAGGGTTTGAGGGACTCCATGTTGTGATCTATGGTTTCTTACTCATTATTTCGGTCCTGTTTTTTCCGAGAGGGATTTACGCATATATTAAAAAAGTTCTGTCTCCCGTGCTGATGAGGTCCTCTCGGTCCACCCTCTCCCTAACGGGGAGAGGGAAAGGGTAAGGGGCAGGAGGGAATTGCATTGTCCTTTTTAGAATTGAAAGGAATCAGTAAGAATTTCGGCGGCCTGAAAGCGGTTTCGAACTTTTTCTTGAATTTGGAAGAAGGGGAGATTTTAGGAATCATTGGGCCCAATGGGGCCGGGAAGACCACCCTTTTCAATAGCATCACTGGTTTCTTCAAACCCGATGCCGGGGAGGTCTTGTTCAAAGGAGAGAGTTTAGCCGATCTTAAGCCCCACCAGATCTGTCAAAAGGGCCTGGTGAGAACCTTTCAGATTGTTAAGCCTTTTCTTCAGCTAACTGTTTTAGACAATGTCATCGTGGCCGCTTTAAACCGGCTCAAGACGACCAGGGAAGCCACTGAAAAGGCGTTGAGAACGATCGAATTTGTGGGATTGGAAGAAAAAAAAGATACCTCGGCAACAGGTCTTACCCTCCCTCATCGAAAGCGTTTGGAGTTGGCAAGGGCCTTAGCCACAGAACCCACTCTCCTCTTATTGGATGAGGTGATGGCTGGGCTCACCCCGAAGGAGGTGGATGAATTGATCCGGCTTTTGATGGAGGTGAATCAACAGGGAATTACCATCCTGCTGATTGAACATGTGATGAGAGGCTTGATGGCCCTCTCAAAACGGGTGGTTGTCCTGAACTATGGGGTCAAGATTGCAGAAGGAACACCCGAAGAGGTGGTGAAGAACCCCCAGGTGATCGACGCCTATTTGGGAGAGGAATTTGGAGGAGAGGAGCGAAAGGGTGCTGAGGGTCAATGGGATTGAGGTCTTCTACGGCAATCTTCAGGCATTGAGAAGTGTCTCTCTCGAAGTGAATGAAAAGGAGATTATCTCCATAGTCGGGTCGAACGGAGCGGGGAAATCCACAACCCTGATGACCCTCTCCGGTATTATACGCCCCAGAGGAGGAGAGATCTATTTTAAGGAGAAGCCGATTCATCATGCCTCCTCTTCCAAGATCGTGGAACTGGGGATCGTCCAGATCCCGGAAGGCCGACAGCTTTTCCCCACCCTCAATGTCATCGAAAATCTTGAGTTGGGAGCCCAATTTTCAAGGGCCAAAAAGGTAAGGGAAGAGACGATGGGGTGGGTCTTTGAACTTTTTCCAAAATTGAGCGAGAGGAAGGGACAGCTGGCTGGCACGCTCAGTGGCGGAGAACAACAGATGCTGGCTATCGGAAGGGGGTTAATGTCCCGGCCTACGCTCCTGATGCTCGATGAGCCCTCTATGGGCCTTTCTCCTATTCTGGTTAAGACCATCTTCAACATCATCAGAAAGATCAACCAGCAGGGGACAACGATCCTTCTTGTAGAGCAGAATATCTTCCACTCTCTCAACCTCTCTCATCGGGGATATGTTCTGGAAAATGGATCGATCGTCTTGAGTGGTTCTAGCCAGGACCTTCTAAAGAATCCCTATATGCGCCAAAGCTACCTCGGGCTATAGATTAGGATAAGGTGGGAAACCCCGGATTTAACTTGGTAGATGATGACAGGTTCACATCTGGTTGTTGACTTCACCTCCGAGTCTAGAGTCGGACATATTACGGACTATTATCGTTTACGATTTGAAAGAAATAATGGTTGAATTGAGCCGTGATATATTGTAGCAGTGGTTCGAATGAGTTACAACGGCAATGAAGGCTGGAGTAGCCCGGAATGTCACTCTGCAAAAAATTCCACCCAGACTCGATGGTGTTTTTGCTATCTTACAGGTGAAAGCCTTGTCATTCTGCCTGTTTCCTCATCAATCTTAACTTGAACGTAGAATAAATGATTGAGGTGAGCATCTTCACCCAAAATCAATTTACCCCAATTTGTAACCGATTCTCGGGTGATTCGCTCCGGATCCTTCCTTCTCTCGGGTAAGATCCCAATTGAATGGCTATTTCCTATTTCATCGAGGCAGTAAAAATCATAAGCAACCATGTTCTAATTCTCCTTGTTAAAAAGCGCATGAATCCGGTAAGTTTCATCTGGATTTGTATCTCTGTTTACCTGGATGAAAAAGAGATTCTGAATATCTGCGTCATCACTTATCAGTTTTCTTCCCCAATTCATGATCGAATGATAGGTTATTCTGTTTGGGTACTTTCTTTTCTCTTCGAGTTTCCCAACAAACTTGTACCCTTCTATCACATCACGCAAATAAAATTCATAGGCTACCATTTCTTAAATTATCCCATTCTTTTTTTTTGATACACTCTTTCTAATTCTGATTTTCTTTGTTCGGGCATTTCCTCCCTTCCGAACAGGGTGATAACTTTTTCAATGTCATTTACCATTCTAAAGGCGGACTCCTTCCCGAGCCTTTTCTTGAGCCAATAATAAAGGGTTAAGTTCTTGTTAATCAGGAAACTGCGCATATATCTTCCAGAAAATAGGCATTTAGAGATAAATAACCAGTTAATTATTTAGCAATTTTAATACCAGAATTTACTAATCTCGTAACCGCTTATAATTACAGTATATTTCTCGATCGCTGATTTTTTGAGAAAAACCAAAAGTGGAAAGGTTTTCGACAAAAGTTCTAAAATGATTCCATTAATATGTGGATTTTATTACATAAATGTCTGTTATTGTGAAATGTATGTTTTCCTTACAATATCCGGGTTTTTAAGCTCATTTTCTAATGTAACATGGGGCAAATAGCGGGAAGTGGCAGCCCCAGAGGATACCCAGATATAAGCAGGGATATGGCAGAACATTGTTGGGAAAGGCATGGTCTTATTAACAGTTTCTATATTTGGAGCGGGTAAAGTAGGGGGCGACCACGCCGACCAGTTGGCAGACGGGAGGCCTGCTCCACGGCATCTCGAAATAAAACCGGCACGGACACGGATGAAGGATACGTTACTTCCGAATCCTATGTAGGACCTTTTTCCAACTCTCTGTTTGCAGAAAACTTCCGGAGACATTTCCCAAAAGCCTCAGAAACATGGAATAGGGCATGGACAGGGTGAGGATATCCTTTTCGACCATGGGTCTTGCCGAGACATCAAACATGCCGAGGATGGCACAGGGTTGTTCTTTTTCTGCCTCCTTTAGGGGATAGGTTAAGATAGTGCTGCACCCGGAACCAAAAGGAGTATAGACCCCATCGGTGCGCTCTAACACATAATTGGTGAGGGTATAGAGGCCTGAAAGAATGTCCGAAGGAGCAAAGAAGGAGACCACTTCGGGTTTTTCGTCGCTCTGAAACTTATCAATGGGTTTAAAGACACAATAAGCACCAGGAGCGGATCTTGGCTTCACCCTTTCAATGAATTCCTTGGCCCTTTCAGGTGTTTTGATATAACGCTCACCCTCCATCCGTCCTGGAATACCACAAGAAAGGAAATATTCAATGTCGGGCCTCGGTAATTCTAAAAATCCCATGTAGTAAGCCCCTCCAGGACAGCCAAAATGGCTCTTGTCAAAATACACGGTCTTACCATTCTTTCTTGCCTTTTTTAAGAGTCCTATCATGCAGAGGTGAATTCCGGTTTTTGGAGTGATCCCCTCCGGTTTATCGTTTGTGTAATAGATTCCCAGCGGAGATTCCTTTAAACCGAGAATTTCCCGAAATTGCGTCCAAAGCTCTTCAGGAAATGGTTTCATTTTTCTCTCCTTTCATCCCTGACCACATTCGGAAGGGTCTCCTTTTATTTTCGACAGGGCATGGGGGAGGGCAGGGAGGATCACCTTCAGATTTTCTCTTACCCCTTTTGGACTTCCTGGCAAATTGACAATCAAGCAAGCACCACGAATTCCGATGACCGCCCTGGAGATCATGGCATGGGGAGTTTTCTTCAGGCTTTCCGCTCTCATCGCCTCGGCAAACCCAGGCACCTCTTTTTCAATGACTTCCAGGGTCGCATCAGGAGTGACATCCCTGGGGCTCAAACCTGTTCCGCCAGTCGTAAGGATCAAATCTGCTCTTAATTGATCCGCACTCCTTTTTAAGGCCTCGACGATCACTTCTTTTTCATCGGGAATGATGTCGGTATGAATCACTTCAGCGGGCAATTCTTTCACCATTTCCCGGATAAGGGGGCCACTGGAATCTTCCCGTTCGCCTTTTGAGCCGCGGTCGCTGATGGTCAGGATAACAACCTTAAACATAACTGCCTCACAAATCCCTCCCTCCCCCTTTTATTAAAGGGGAGGCAAGGGGGGAATTAACCAATGATCACCTCATCCCCCACTTTAATTTCTCCTTCGGTTACGACTTCCGTAAAAATTCCTTCTTTCGGCATGATGCAGTCCCCTGCCTGATAGTAAATCGCACAGCGATCATGACATACTTTTCCAATTTGGGTGACCCGTAGGATAACAGAATTACCAATCCGAATTTCTGCTCCAATGGGAAGGTGAACGAGATCGATGCCTGCCGTAGCAATATTTTCCGCAAAATCGCCATATCCCACGTTCAATCCCATATCCCTCATCTTCTGAATCGACTCATTGGCCAAAAGGCTCACCTGACGGTGCCAGGGACCAGCGTGGGCATCCCCCCTTAACCCGAAATCTTTTAAGAGGGCACAGGATTGGATATTTTTCTTTTTCGTTCCTTTGTCCTCGCTGATATTGACGGCCAGAACTTTACCCCTCTGAACTTTGTCCATTTTTAATTCTCCTTTTAAGCCCTAAAGCGCATAGAGCATAGCGCACAGCGTACCATAAGGTTTTTTCGTTTGTAGCTCATAATTATTTACTCCGAACTAAATACATTCCACTCTTTCCCCCGGTCTTTTTAACTAAATGGATATTCGAGATGACCATGCCCCGATCGATGGCCTTGCACATGTCATAGATCGTGAGACCTGCTGCTGCCACAGCGACAAAGCCTTCCATTTCAACCCCCGTTTGAGCCTTGATCTTCACTTTGGCTTCAATATCGATTCGGCTCTCCCTCTCATAAGGGAAGAAATTGATTTCCACCTGAGAAAGATTAAGGGGGTGGCACATTGGGATAATGTCTGCTGTTTTTTTGGCAGCCAAGATTCCAGCGACTCTCGCCACCGCAAAGACATCTCCTTTCGAGACTTTCCCGGAAAGGATGCTTTTAAAAGTCACTGGTTTCATAAAAATAGAGCCGCGGACAATGGCCTCTCGCACCGTCTCGACTTTTTTGCTCACATCCACCATCCTCGCCCGGCCCATCTTATCAAAATGCGTGAGCTTAGCCATCAATTCCTCCATAATATAAAACAATAGGTCGAGGCTAAGGTTCAGGTTAAGAAAATCTTAAAATTGATGGTCTTGCGAAAAATACCAGTCTGTCATCATAAGCTTCTCAACCTTGACCTAAACCTAAACCTTTAATTTCCTATTATCCTCCAATTGCGGACATGTTCCTCTGGCATTTCTTGAACTGGCATGAGTCAATATGATGTTTTTCCGGTTTTGCTTTTAGGGCAGCGAGGAGTCTATCCCTCAAATCGCAATCACTGCCGCCTTTTCTCAAAATCTCCTTCACATCAATCTCCTCGTCGGAAAAAAGACAGGTTCTGATTTTGCCGTCTGAAGTCAGACGGAGCCGGTTGCAGTCACTGCAGAAATGGCTGCTGACTGCACCAATAAACCCAATTTCTCCGAGGGCCCCATTAATCCAAAATCGCTTGGCCGGGCCGTCCCAATGATCGGAAGGGACTGGAATGAGGGGCCCGAGCTTTTCCAGACGCTGGTTGATTTGAGGAATCGTCAAGAGATCGGTCTCCTTCCAAGACTCTCCATTACCGGAAGGCATATATTCGATATATCGAACCGTCAAAGGAAGGTGGAGTGTAAGACGGGCAAAAGATTCAATCTCATCATCATTAAGCCCTTTGATGGCGACCATGTTGATCTTAATGGGAGAGAGGCCTACTTCCAATGCCGCTTCTATCCCGGACCATACCCGCTCGAAATCATCCTTCCGGGTGATTTGAAAGAACCTATCTTTCCGAAGGGAGTCCAGACTGATATTAATCCTGTTAAGTCCAGCTTGTCTTAAATCACGGGCAAGCTCTTTTAAGAGGATTCCATTGGTGGTTAAGCTTAAATCCTTGACCTCCTTGATTTGAGAGAGCCTTGAAATGAAATCGACGATCCCTTTCCGAATGAGAGGTTCTCCTCCGGTTAATCGGATTTTTGAAATTCCTTCTGCGGCAAAGACACGAACAATTCTCAATATCTCCTCATAGGTAAGAACTTCCCCGTGGGAGATAAGGGGAATCCCTTCTTCGGGCATACAATAGCGGCATCTCAGATTACAACGGTCCGTCACCGAGATTCGAAGATAATTGATTTTCCGTTTATATGGATCGAGCAACATGTTTTACACAAGGGGTTCGGGGATTTGAGGGTTCATGGGTCCAAGGATAATCTTTCAGAATATTACCACTTGACCCCTCGAATCCTTGATCCCTGGAACCCTTCAATCTCCTGTTAATTCTTCTCCTGTTCGTGAAACATCATATCCTCCTGTTTGAGACACCCGTTCTTTGAACTCTTCCGAGCGGATGGTTTCGATGACTCTTATCATTTTTTTATCTTCGAAGTAAATAGAAGGGATGATGAGGTCGTAACGTTCCTTCGCAACAGGGATGAAATCCAAATGCATGGCCTTGGCGGCAGGGAGAATTCCTAAGCCGGCATCGGCAGTATTACCAGCCACAGCAGAAGCCACTGCAATATGGGTGGACTCTTCCCTTTCATATCCTTGAAGGTCGTCCGGTTTCAGGGAAAGGGTTTTCAGTGTGTGATCGAGCAGAATCCTTGTCCCTGAACCCTTCTGACGGTTGATAAAGGTGATCTCTCGACGGGTTAAGTCTTCCAGTCCTTGGATGCCCTTTGGATTTCCCTTTTGAACGATCAAGCCTTGTTCTCTATAAACGAGATGAATGACCTTAAGGCTTATACCCTTTAAATATTGGCGGATATATGGAAAATTATATCCCCCCGTTTCAGGATCAAGGAGGTGAAGACCCGCCAGATGGCAGATCCCATTCTTAACAGCCAGGATTCCCCCAAGACTCCCAACAGGCTGGGGAGAGAAATAGACAGGGGGATAGTTTTTCCCCAGAAGACTGGCGAGGATATCGAGAGTGAAGTCATGACTTCCTACCAGGACCACGGTATTCTGGATCTCCTCAACAGGCTTTAGGAGTTCAGTCTCAGTTTCTTCATTCTCATTCAACCCCTCAGAGAAAGCTGGGATTCGAATGATCCCATCAGCCCTGGTCAGAGAGGTGATGGCCCCGGACCCTCCGGAAAGGGGCAATGCAAAGAAATGATCTCCGACCTTCCCAACCTTCACTCTTAAAAATTCTTCGGTTCCCAGTTTCGAAGGGATCTTTCGAGTCAAAAAGGCCTTGATTCTTGGTCTTTCCGGCTTTGTCAGGCCGAGGACATGGTAAATTAAAGGCCTGACCAGTTCTTCGTAGGCAATGATGGCGGAGACAGGGTAACCTGGAATTCCAATTACGGGTCGATTCTTGATCCGGCCCAGAAGCGTGGGTTTCCCGGGCATCATGGAAACGCCATGGGCGAAGACTTCCCCGGATTCTTCAAGGATGGACCGGGAATAATCTTCCGAACCTGCCGAAGACCCGGCAATGACCAAAATCAGATCCGTTTCCTCGAAAGCTGAAAGGAGGGCTTCCCTGATTGTTTCACGATCATCTTTTAAAATGGAGTGGCGTATAGGAACCGCGCCATCGTCACTGATTAATCCACTCAGGACATAGGAATTGGATTCGATGATCCCAGAAATGGATTCCGATTCTGTTGAAAGGTTTTGATCTGGTTCTAATAATTCAGATCCTGTTGGAAGGATGCCCACTCTGGGTTTTTTCTTAGCGAGGATCTCTCGATGGCCGCTTGCCAGCAGTGCGCCGAGATCATACGGTGTGATCTTATGATTTGCAGGCAGGACCATCTCAGTGGCGATCATATCCTCGCCCATGGATCGAACATGTTGCCAGGGGTAAGCGCCCTCTCTGATTTCCACCCTCTGAGAATCGGGAAGATGGATTTCTTCGATCATGATGACGGCGTCCATTCCCTGAGGAATAGGATTTCCCGTATTGACGAAAAAGGCTTCTTTTCCAATGAGCAAGATTTTAGGGGAGTCTTCATTGGCTCCGTAGGTGGTTTCGGCCTTAACCGCAATTCCATCCATCGCGGCACAGTGAAAAGGAGGAGAAGAAATTTTTGCAAAGATCGGTTCGGCTGTTACCCGTCCCGAAGCATCGATAACAGGAATCACTTCTGTTCCGAGATGAATCAGGCTGGCCAGATAGGCAGAAACGGCCCTCGCTTCCTCCAAAGTTTTCTTCTTTAAATAGATGTTTCTTTTCATAAGAGAATAACTTCCGCTTCCTCTCCTTCTTCGAGTCCTTCTTCATTGATACCGATTTTCAACAATCCATCGGCTTGGACGAGGTGAGTAATAGCGCCAGACTTTCCAAAGAGGGGGTGAGCCCGGAGAGTTCCATCCTTTTCTTCCAGTCTCACTCTCACATAATCTTCTCTTCCTGCTACGGAGGGAATATTGCGAGCGGTCCTCGCTTTCAATCTTTTCTGTTGGAAGGCCTCTTCCCTGGGAAGGCCGGAGAGAGTCCTTAATATGGGTTTACCAAAAAGATGGAAAATGACCATTGCAGAGACGGGATGTCCCGGCAACCCCAAAAAAGGTTTTCCGTCAATGCCCGCAATCAGAGTTGGTTTCCCGGGTCTGACAGAGACTCCATGAGCCAGGAGTTCTGTCCCTGCAAAGGATTCAAGGACTTCAAGGGTCAAGTCAAGGGTTCCAACAGAACTCCCTCCAGTGATGATCACCATATCCGATTCCTTAAAACCTCTTTCGAGATGCTTTTTGATAGCATCGAAATGGTCTTTTGCAATCCCAAGAAAGGAGGGAATCCCGCCGCCTTCTCTTACCATCGATGTAATTGTGTACCGATTGATATCTCTTATCTCTCCAGGGTTGGGGGTATTCTCAATGGGGATGATTTCATCCCCAGACGAGATCATCCCAACTCGGGGTTTAAGAAAAACGAGGATCTCCGTCTTTCCAATTCCAGCGATGAGACCCGAATCCTGAGGCCTGATTCGATGTCCTTTGTGAAGCAAAAGCTCCCCGGTTTTGATATCCTCACCCTTCTGAATTACATTTTCCAGTGGTGAGAGGGTCTTGAAGACATGAAGCGTTTGGGAGTCCACCCACTCCGTGTATTCCACCATTTCAACGGCATCGGCGCCTCTGGGAACCATTCCCCCAGTTGCCACCTTCGCTGCCTCCCCATCGTTGATCTCCATATCAGACACCTGGCCCATATGGATTTCCCCGACCACCCGAACAAGGCCGGGATTCCTTTCAGAAGCCCCGTAGGTGTCTTTTGCCTTCAGAGCAAATCCATCCACGGTGGAACGGGGAAATTCAGGCAGGTTTACAGGAGAAACGATATCTTCTGCAAGGACTCTATGAAGAGATTCTTCAGTAGACACCTTTTCATGAAGAAGCGGTTTGAAACGATCCAGCTTTTTATAAACCTCGTCAGGTGTTTGGACCTTGAGAAATCCTTTCATTACTCTCCTCGAAACAAAAAAGCCGATAACCGTGTTTGGGATTATCGGCCAGCTCATTTCGATCCTCCATCTCCTTTCCAAACACGGGAGGTAAAGCCGTTTCCAACCTTACCCTAACGGCCTTCTTCCATACCCCGTAAGTCGGAGGATTAGGAAAAGGGCTCGGAGATTTGTTAAATTAAACTTAATTGATTTTAAAGGAAAAGTCAAACCAATAAACCCTCAATCTGTCAGGCTCAATTTAGCTTGACATCCTTTAAACTTTGCGTTTATTATGTGGACAACATTAAGAAATGATTAAGATTTCATGAATAGGGGGTGATATGCAAAGATTCGAGATATAAGGGAACGGATAGAAAGGAAAGTGGAAAAAAAATCACTTTGATTAAGGGAGGAGGTATCCAAATGAAACGAATTATCATTATGCTTACTTTTTTACTGATGGGGTTTCTCTGTTTTGGGGGAATGTCCTTTGGACAGGCGATTGAAAATGAGTTTTACCTCATTACCCCTGTTTCGAAGGATGTCCATGATCCGGCCTTAAAGGCCTTTGCCGCTTACGTCAAGAAGAAATGGAACGTCGATCTCAAGGTAAGTGCCATCCCGCAGGGAACGCCTGTGGCCTATGGCCAGATTATGGAATGGAGGGGAAGACCCCAGGCCGATGTCTTCTGGGGAGGAGAAGGAACGCTTTTTGATAACCTGGCAGAGCAGGGGCTCTTGGAGCAAGTTCAAATTCCCAAACAGATGTGGGATGAGATCCCGGCTACCATTGGAAAACCGATCGGTCTTCCTCTGAAAGATGACAAAAAATTCTGGGTTGGAACCACGTTAGAGCCCTATGGGATCATCTATCAGCCGAAGTTGCTCCAGCGTCTGGGCATTACAATTAAGGACTGGGATGACCTGCTCAACCCAAAGCTGAAGGGACAGATTGCCCAATGTACTCCAGATCGTTCAAGCTCAAGCCATGCATCCTATGAGGTCATTCTTGCCATGTATGGGTGGGAGAAGGGATGGGATTGGCTGAAAAAGCTGGCAGCCAACACCGGTATTTTTACAGCCCGCTCCCGTGACGTTCCCAATGTGGTGTCCAAAGGGGAATTTGCCGTTGGTTTTGCTGTGCCGAGTTATATGGCTTTCGCTGAAGTTCTGGGAGGATATGATGTGATGTTCGTCTATCCCAAGAACGCTTATGTCACGCCTGAGCCAATGGCTGTCCTGAAAGGAGCACCTCATCCCAAGGCAGGGCATGCCTTTATTGAATTCCTGCTGACAGAAGAAGGGCAAAAGATCTTCATGGAGCGGGGCCTCTTTCCGATCTTCCAGAAGTACAAGGTTCAGGGTCCTCCAGGGTCGAATGCCGAAAAATCCGTGCAGTTTACAGGAGGCATGAGATCCTTCTATGAGATCCAGGTTGGAAATGTCTACGATGAGAAGGTCGCCGGGCCCAAGAAGAGGATCGAGGAAGTAAACTCCTATTTCCGGAAAGAGATTGCTGAGAAGCATAAGGATCTAATAAGAAAATAAAATTAGTAATACCTAAAGGTTTCGAAAAAAAACATCTACTCCCCCCTTTCCCTCCCTTTGCTAAATGGGAGGATGTGGGGGATTTATATATTTTTTGTTTCGCTGTGTGTTATGTGCGTTGCGGCTTTGAAATGACAGGAAAACTCTATGAACATAAAACTTGAGGGCCTTGTCAAGAAGTTTGGCACGTTAGAGGCTGTTAGCCACGTTTCCCTGGACATTCAGGATGGTGAGCTTTTCACACTGCTTGGGCCTTCGGGTTGCGGAAAGACCACCATCCTTCGTCTCATCGGAGGGTTTCATAAACCCGATCATGGAGAGATCTATTTCGGAGATAGGGCTGTGTCTTCTCTTCCGCCCTATGAGCGCAATATCGGGATGGTTTTTCAGAACTATGCCCTTTGGCCTCACATGACGATTGCAAACAATATTGCCTACGGCCTCAAGCTCAAGAAATTTTCCGGTTCAGAGATCGGTGATAAAATCTCTCGTGCCTTAAAACTCGTCAACTTGACAGGGCTCGAAAACCGCTACCCCGGACAACTGTCAGGAGGGCAGCAACAGCGTGTTGCTTTGGCCCGAGCCCTGGTCTTGAACCCGGACGTCCTCCTTCTCGATGAACCCCTGAGCAACCTTGATGCAAAAATACGGATTCAGGTGCGAGCCGAAATCCGAAAACTCCAAAAGGACCTTGGAATCACGACTATCTATGTGACCCATGATCAGGAAGAGGCCCTGACGCTTTCCGATCGAATTGCCGTAATCAATGTGGGGAAATTACAGCAGATCGGCTCCCCGAGAGATCTGTATGAGAGACCGGAGAATCCTTTTGTGGCTGATTTTATCGGGATCAATAACCTGATCCCAGGGGAGGTTCAGGAAATCAATGCGGCAGAGAAGTGGATGAAGGCCCAAACCAAGGTCGGTACTCTGGTTTGTGCTCACCGAGAATGGTTCAAGAAGGGAGATCGTTGCATCATTAGTGTCCGACCGGAAACGGCATCGATCGGCAAATCGGAAGAGGGTCCAAAAGGGTATAATCTTGTCCCTGGGAATGTTAGTTTTGCTTCCTATATTGGAAATGCGATCCGTTATGATGTGGAAATCAATAGCGGGTTCCTCTTTAAAGTTGATATTCAGAACCCCTGGGAATACCAGCCTTACTCCATAGGAGAAAAGGTCTATATCCATTTTCCGATCAAGACCACATTAGGGATTCCGGCTTAGTCCCCTCTCCCCGCCGCAGAGAGGGTGGGATGAGGAGCAAAGAGTTTTGATATGAGCGCAAAAAGCGAATCAACCATTGCTATCCCTCAGACGCGCTTCTGGCCTCAGGTCAAAGTGGGCGGCTTGCTCGGCTATGCCGCGATCTGGGCCTTCTTTGGCCTTTTCCTGATCTATCCCTTGATCCGTCTCTTTTATGATGCCTTTACAGCCGATAAGGGAATCTTCACTCTGATGAATTTCTACGATTTTTTCACGGATTCCTTTTATCTTCAAACCCTCGTGAATTCTCTCCTCCTCGGAGTGGGGACTGTGATCACCACTTCGATCCTTGGTATCGCCATTGCGTTTCTTCTCCTTCGCTATGATTTTCCTGGAAGGAATCTTTTTTCTTTCCTCACCATCATCCCCATGATCATGCCTCCCCTTGTTGGAGTCATGGGGTTTGTCTTCATCCTGGGCCGGGCTGGAACAGTGAATGTGCTCTTAATGGATTATTTGGGGTTCACCAAGCCCGTGAATTTCATGTATGGCGTCCATGGTGTCCTGCTTGTAGAGACCCTTCATCTCTTTCCGCTCATGACCTTAAGCATCGTCGATGCCATGGGCAAGATCTCGCCCTCGCTCGATGAGGCAGCAGAGAGTGTGGGATCGCGGGGCCTCCGGAAATTCTGGGACATCACTTTCCCATTAACTACCCCGGGGTTTGTCTCGGGAGCACTTCTGGTCTTCATCTGGACCTTTGCCGATTTTGCCACACCTCTGGTAGTGGGGATGGACAATCTGCTCGCCTCCCAGGCCTATCTCAACATTGTCCAGTTTGTAGACCGGAGACTTTTCAAGATGGGAATCGTTATCTCAGCCATCATGGTGATGCTGGCCATCCTCTTTCTCATCATCGCCAAGAAATACGTCTCCATCAAGGATTACAGTTCCCTTTCTTATTCGGTGATTGAACGAAAGAAGATATCCCGCTGGGGCCAGGTAGGCGTTATTGCTTTTCTTGTCGTGACACTGGTCTTTGCCTTTATCCCTTATCTGGGCATCGCGCTTGACTCCTTTGGTAAGGGTTGGGCCCTCACACCTATCCCGGTGAAATATACCCTCCAGTATTTCGAGCGGGTTGCCATTGAAACTCCCAAGTTTATCCTGAATAGCCTCCTCTATGCGACCATTTCTGTTCTCATCTGTATTGCCGTTGGGGTTCCTGTAGCCTGGGTCATGGCCCGGACCAAAGTACCGGGGAGAGATCTTCTTGATTCTCTCACGACTCTGATCCTTGCCCTTCCAGGAACGGGAATTGGTATCGCCTACATGCGGGCCTTTAGAGATCCAATGCCTTTTATGAATACGGCTCTGATCGGCATATGGATCGTGATCCCTATCGTTCTTGGCGTGAGACGCCTTCCTTATACTGTGCGTGGAACGTTTGCCTCTCTCCTGATCGTTCACCGATCTTTTGAAGAGGCTGCTGAAAGTGTCGGGGCCAAGAAAACAGCGACCTTCAAAGATGTAACCCTTCCCCTCATCTGGAAAGGGGTTCTGGTAGGTTCCCTCTATTCCTTCATCCTCGCCCTCCAGGAGGCCTCAGCAACACTCCTCCTTGTGGTTCCAGGCCATGAGATGATGACCGTGGGGATCTTTAACTTCTATATCGGGGGTTCTATGAACGAGGCTGCCGCTCTCGGTCTCATTCTGATCCTTCTTGGAGCAATCTGTCTCTTTGTGATCAACAGGCTTGCCGGCAGTAAAATGGGTGGCGTCTTCGGGTAAGCCCATACCGTCCCAACCGTTACAATCGAAAGAGACTTGCAAGAGGATATGAAGAATCAATTGAAGGGAAGTTAAGGGGTATAGAGGGTGACCATGAGCTCGCACTGCTCATCCGAAATATTTCGGAGTTTATGCTTGGTTTCGGAATCAAAATGGATGGTTTCTCCCTGCTTCAAATGGAAGACTTTGCTTCCTAAAGTAAGCTCCAGTTCTCCTTTATTAACGAAGATGAATTCTTCTCCTGGATGCTTATACTCTACCATCTTATGGTATTCCTTGGGTTCAATCGTGACCATAAAGGCGCGAAGGTGTTTGTCCGCAGCCCCTGGGGTAAGGGTGCGATAAGAGTAGTTCTGAGTGCGCTTTGCAAATCCCTCCTGCCTCTTTCCATCGATTTGAATCTTTTCCTGCTCCGTCAAAAAGTTACTCGGATCTATCTGGAGGGCCTGCGACAGTTGGAGCAGAAATGAAACCGGAGGAGTCAGGCTGTCTGTCTCTACCTGCTCAATAAACTCCGGTGGCTGGCCGGTCTTTTCGGCCAGGTCTACCACAGTCATCTTGTGGTCTTCCCGCAGTTTTTTGATCCGCTGACCGAAGGAGACCGATTTCTGGTCTCTGTCAATCCTGACTCGGGAGCGATAAAGACCTGCAATCTCTCGAAAAAGATGGTTTTTTACCTCCATCATAAAGGCGGGTAGAAAGGAAAGCGCGTCAGCGACGACTCCAAAATCGGCGATCTTGAATATCGGCGCATGTGGATCACGGTTCACGGCCACAATGGTCCCTGCTCCTCTAATAGCGGCGGTATATTGAACCGCTCCAGAAGTGCCGCAGGTAATCAACAACTCCGGTTTGATGGAGGCGCCGGTCTGCCCGATCAACTGTTCATGCGAAGTCCAATGGGCATCCACGGCTGGC
>Ga0154838_1147_pt1 | contig 26805 bp, 15 predicted proteins | sample Rifle2008BG16ft_FD_116142 | JGI IMG/M metagenome (GOLD analysis project Ga0154838, IMG submission 116142) | Deltaproteobacteria bacterium RBG_16_48_10 | reverse complement strand
TGCTTATCAACGGGATCCTGGCAGGCCTGGTGGGAATTACGGCCGGTGCAGATGGTGCAACCGTTTTCGGATCGATCATCGTGGGGTTCATTGCAGGCATTCTGGTCGTGTACAGCGTCCTCTTTTTCGACCGCCGGAAGATTGATGATCCGGTAGGTGCCATCTCCGTCCATCTCGTCAACGGAGTCTGGGGCACCTTTGCCGTGGGGCTCTTTCACCGGGAAGCGGGGCTTCTTTACGGAGGGGGGCCGAAACAGCTCTTAATCCAGATTGTTGGAATCCTTTCCGTTGCTGTCTTTAGCGTTGTGTCCAACCTCATTCTCTGGAAAATAATTAAGATTTGCATGGGTCTTCGGGTTTCCGAAGAGGAGGAGATGCAGGGGCTCGATATCGGAGAGCATGGGATGGAGGCCTACCCGGATTTCTCATCAAAACCATAGCCACACCACAGGAACATACAAAAGGGAGGAAACATGAAAAAGATTGAAGCGATTATCAAGCCATTTAAACTGGATGAAGTTAAGAATTCATTGACCAAAATCGGTGTTCAGGGAATGAGTGTCAGCGAAGTCAAAGGGTTTGGAAGACAGAAAGGTCACACTGAAACTTATCGCGGGACAGAATATTCAGTCGATTTCTTACCCAAGACTAAGATCGAGCTCATTGTTACCGAAGAGTTGGTCAATCAAGTGATAGAGACCATCCAGAGAGCTGCTAGCACAGGAAAGATTGGGGATGGAAAGATCTTTGTCTCTCTGGTTGAAGAGGTCATTCGAATCCGGACAGGTGAGCGCGGAAGGGATGCCATCTGAATGAGGCATGCTCTGCTTCCCTCTTTCTTTCCTGACTTAAGACACCGAGCCTGTTAGAAATGTTGGTTGTTTTCTAACAGCCTGCATAAAATCAGACAAGGAATTTTCTAAGAAGTGACCTCCAGGACGCACATATTCTGGGGGTCACTCCCACCAACTATTCAATAATTTTAGTAAAACTCCTCAACTCTCTTATCTCCCATCAACTGGCACAAGGATTGCTGTGATTTTGTTGTGAATGTTTTAGTCATGAAGCACGTTGATATTGAAGGGCCAGGATTGATTGAGGATTGTCTGAGACAAGAGAAAATCCCCTATCAGATTCTCACTCTTGAATAGAGCCTCCATCTCCCAAAACTTGATAACCTTACACATATTGTGATTTTGGGAGGACCGATGAGTGTCCATGAGGAAGATCGCTATCCCTTTCTTAGAGAAGAAGACCTTTTTATTAAGGAAGCGATTCAGAGAGGAAAATCAATATTAGGAATATGTTTGGGGGCACAGCTGATAGCCAAGGCCCTCGGGGCAAAGGTTTTCAAAGCATCTGTGAAAGAAATTGGATGGCATGACGTTTCATTGACAAGAATAGGCTCCATTGATCCCTTCTTTTCTCAACTGCCAAAAAGATTTTCGGCATTTCAATGGCATGAGGATACTTTTGAAATTCCACATCGTGCGATCTTGATCGCCACTTCATCCCTTGTTCCCTATCAGGCTTTTCGATATGGAGATAACGCTTACGGCCTTCAGTTTCACCTCGAAGTAACCCAGGAGATGATTCGTGAATGGATGGAAACGTATGAAGGGGAATTTGAGGGACCCCAACCCCCGCTTTTATCAAAGCTAAAAATTCTAGCTGATACCGAAGTAAAGATCGAAGCTTATAAACAAATGGGAACGACATTTTTAAAGAACTTTTTTAGAAAACATATCACGGGAGGAATGAAATGAAAAGATCTCTGTTTCTATTGTTATTTATGAGCTTACTGTTTGTTGGCGCTGCGCTTGCTGAAACACCAACCCCACCCAAAGTGGATCCAGGAGACACTTCCTGGATTTTGATTTCTTCTGCCTTGGTCATGTTGATGACCCCTGGACTTGCCCTCTTCTATGGTGGCATGGTTCGAAGCAAGAATGTCCTCGGGACGATCATGCAAAGCTTTATTGCTCTGGGTGTGATTACTATTCAGTGGGTTCTCTACGGATATAGTCTTGCATTTGGCCCTGATATCGGCCACGTGATCGGAAGTCTTAAATGGGTTGGATTGAGCGGAGTAGGACTCGACCCCTTCCCCGAATATTCGGCCACCATCCCTCATCAGGCGTTTATGATCTTTCAGATGATGTTTGCGGTGATTACACCTGCCCTCATCACCGGCGCATTTGCTGAGAGATTCAAATTTAAGACTTATCTCGTATTTCTCATCCTTTGGGCGACATTTGTCTATGACCCTCTTGCTCACTGGGTGTGGGGTACCGGTGGCTGGATCAAGAATCTTGGCGCCCTTGATTTTGCAGGAGGGCTTGTGGTACACATCAGTTCAGGGATCGCTGCACTGGCCGCTGCTCTCGTTGTGGGTAAGAGAAAAAGTTATGGTGATGAACCTATGCCTCCTCATAACCTCACCATGACCCTCCTCGGTGCTGCCCTGCTGTGGTTTGGGTGGTTTGGCTTCAATGGTGGAAGTGCAGTGGCATCGGGTTCTCTTGCAACCTCTGCCTTCGTCGTGACGCATATTTCAACAGCCGCAGCAGCCCTATCCTGGATGATTGCAGAATGGATCTATCGAGGGAACCCAACGGTCCTCGGCGCAGCTTCAGGTGCCGTGGCCGGATTGGTGGCCATTACACCTGCATCCGGTTTTGTAGGGCCCGTCTCAGCCATCATCATCGGCTTTGCTGCCGGTGCATTATGTTATTTTGCTATTAACCTTAAGTCAAAGCTCGGATATGATGATTCACTCGATGTCGTCGGCGTTCATGGAGTGGGTGGTACGTGGGGTGCTTTGGCCACGGGGCTCTTTGCTTCGAAGGCCATTAACTCGGCAGGAAACGACGGCCTTTTCTTTGGAAATCCTTCTCTGATTGGAATTCAGGCATTGAGTGTTGTTTCCGCATGGGTTTATTCGTTCGTGATGACATTGATCATATTAAAAATCCTTGATTGGACCATGGGTTTAAGAGTGAGCGAAGAGCATGAGATCAATGGGCTTGACTTAAGTCAACACGGAGAAGCGGGATATTCCTTTTAAGTTCGGAGTTATCAGTTCGTAGTTCGGAGAAAAAATGGAAATTAAAAACTCCGAACCCTGAACTCCTAACTAACAACGGAGGTCAGATGAAAAAGATTGAAGCGATTATTAAGCCATTCAAATTGGATGAAGTGAAGAATGCATTAACTAAAATCGGTGTCCAGGGAATGACGGTCACCGAGGTCAAAGGCTTTGGAAGGCAAAAGGGTCATACCGAAGTTTATCGGGGCGCCGAATATAAGATTGATTTCCTTCCGAAGGTTAAGATTGAATTGATTACCAGCGAAGAAATGGTTACCCAGGTGATCGAAACCATCGAACGGGCCGCAAAAACAGGGAAAATCGGGGACGGGAAGATCTTTATCTCCCCGGTTGAAGAAGTGATCCGTATTCGAACTGGAGAACGGGGAAGAGATGCAATTTGAATTGGGTGTTACCAAAAATGGGCTCATCGATACCAAACACCTGATGGCCCAGACAGTATCTACTCACTCCTCCCCCAGGGACTTCCTTCGTCAACATTCTGATATGGTGGACAGCCTTGTGCGAAAGGCCTTCCAAAATGCACAATCCCAAGTTTCCTCTCCGTCGGTCTGTCTTATGGCCGTAGGAGGATATGGGAGGGCAGAACTGGCCCCCCATTCCGACATCGATCTTCTGCTCCTTTACTCCGCCTCGAAAAAAGAAGTCCTTCCACCTTTGGTTGAAAAGATCCTCTATCCCCTCTGGGATCTAGGATTGGATGTCAGTTGCAGCTCACGGTCCATTATCGAATGTTTGAAAATGGCCCAGTCGGATTTGCATATCAAAACCGGGTTGATCGACGGACGTTATCTGGACGGGGAATATGAATTCTTTAGGAATTTATACGGTCTCTTCATGAGAAAAACTCTTCACCGGAAGGTCCGAAATTTTGCTGAGGCTTTGACAAAGGACCTTCACCTCCGCCATCAGAAATATGAGGACCCCAATTATGCCCTGGAACCCAATATCAAAGAAGGGGAAGGAGGGCTGAGGGACTTTCAGGTGGGCAAGTGGATCATCCGGGCGAAATACAAAACCGATCGTTGGGATTCCATCCTCTTTCCGGATCACTCTCGAAGCCTGGAAAAGAGCCTTCAATTCCTTTGGGCCGTGAGGAACCAACTCCATCTACTGAGCGGGAGAAGACAGGATGATCTGACCTTTGAATTGCAGGAGAAAATCGGACCGACACTTGGCTTCCCCCAGGGTACGGAAGGGATCGAAGAGATGATGAGGCAGTATCATCTTGCCACTCAGAGAATCTCAAACTTCGTTCATGACATCCTTGAGCGAGCCCTCTACGAACCCTCTCTTTTCAAAAAAGCCCTCTCCTTCCTTCAACGAAGGAAAATTGACGAGAATTTTGGGATGGCCGATGGAGAACTTAATCTTCTTGACCCTGTGACCTTCAAGCGAGACCCCCCTCGATTAATGACCCTCTTCCACCACTGCCAGACTTACCAGATCAAAATGGATTTCCGAACGGAGGAAGCAGTGATGGAGTCTCTCCCCTTTATCGATGATCGTTTCAGAACCTCAGGAGAGGTCAATGAGACATTCTTATCTATCCTAAAAAAAGGAGAACGGGCTGCGAACCTTTTAAGGAAGATGCATGAACTTGGATTTCTCTCCCGGTATATCCCTGAATTCTCAGAGGTGGAAGGGAAGGTACATTACGACCTTTACCATGTTCATCCTGTGGATAGCCATTCTATTTTAGCTGTTGAAGAGTTAGAAAAGTTGAGAAGGGGTTTATACGAAAAGGAGTATCCCCTTCTTACCTCCCTCATCAGGGAATTGGAAAACCCAGGAATTCTCTTTCTCACCGCACTGCTTCACGACATAGGAAAAGGAAAAGAGGGAAATCATTCTCTCGTCGGTGCAGAATGGGTGGAACGAATTGGAACTCGAATGGGCCTTGCCAGTGAAGATAAAGATCCGATGGTATTTTTGGTCGGCCACCATCTCTCCATGATCGAGACGGCCTTCCGTCGAAACCTCCAGGATGAACAGGTCATCTTGCATTTTGCCCAGAAGGTAAAGAATCTCAATCAATTGAAGATGCTCTACCTTTTGACGTTTGCCGACATCAAGGCAGTTGGGCCCGAAGCCTGGACCGCCTGGAAGAACACCCTTCTCATGGAGCTTTTTCTGAAGACCACCCATTTCTTTGAAAGAGGCGCTGTTGCCGAACCGTTTCTGACGGGGGATGAGATCATTCAGAAGCTCCGGGAATCTCTCTCTCCTGAAATAATTTCTGAATATGCTGACCGGCTTCCAGACCGGTACCTCTCCTGTTATTCTTCTGCGGAAATCGCCCGTCATATTGAAATGGCCCGTTCTATCGAGAAGGAACTTCTTCTCGTGGAATGGCAGATTGAAAAGGAGGCTCAAGCAAAGGTCACGGTATGCACAAAAGACCGTTATGGACTCTTTTCAAAAATGACAGGCTCGATGTTTTTGAACCGTCTCAATATCCTCCAAGCCCAAATTCATACCTGGGAAGATGGCACGGTTCTGGATACCTTCTGGGTGGAAGATGGAACAAAAGATATTGAACGGCGTCTTCAGCAATTTAAAAAGGATCTAAGAAAGATCGTCAGTGGAGAGGTCCCTTTAAAGGATCTCCTTTTTGAAAGAATTGAATCAAACGGAATCAAACAGAAGATCATCCCCAGGGTTTCTGGCGTAGTGAAGATCAATAACCAGGATTCCGATTTTTATACCATTGTCGAAATCACGGGTGAGGATCGGCTGGGTATTCTTTACGAGATTACGCAGGCATTGACCGACCATGGATGTGACATCCATTTTGCCAGGATATCAACCTTGGGAAATCGCATCGTGGATGTGTTTTATGTCCAGGATGAGTGGGGAGAAAAAATAGAAGAAAAGCAAAAAACAGACCGCCTTAAGCAGATTCTCCTCAATCGGTTGACCCCCCAAGAACGGATCACATTGAAGAATCATTCTTAGAGATATCAAAAAATACCAGGAGTCATCTCATCTCCTATATCTTTAGGCAACAGAGGGTGGTGATTTGAAAATTGGGAAGATAGATGCAAACAAAACAGTATCATTTCAATGGGTTATATAAATTCCCTCAAATCATTTATTAATCCTCAAAACATTGTCTTTCAATCCCTCAATTATTATATTTAATTAAGATATGTGATTTTTTTCGGGCTCCACAGAAGAAAGGAGGGAGCACATATGAACAAGGTATTTATAAAAATGATTACAATGGCATTGCTTCTCCTGCCATTTGGGGCTTTTGCACAATCGGACCGGAGTTCGACGGAAGCTCCCCCGATTTCGCAAGCACTTGTCCCTGAAGGCGATTTTGCATTTAAGCTGGTGACGGCACTCGGGTTAGGAACGCCTAGCGGCGAGGCGCAAGCTGAGGATATGTTGACATCCGCCGGAATTGCACCACGAAATGGATGGATCGCCGATTACCCCATGACACCTGATATTATCGGCGAGTTGCAGGACGCTGTGGCCACTGCAGCAGATTCCAAAAAGCTGCCAATGGGGAAGGATGATGCCTTGAAAGTATTTCACGATCTCACAACTGAGTTCGATCTGGCCGTTGTGCCTGGAGGCTTTGGCCAGTACGCTGAAAATCAACCCCAGCCTGACTCTACGGTAATAAGCAACTATTACTATGAGGAAGGCCCGCCGATTGTCACATACTATCCTCCTCCACCGGATTATTACTATCTATATGCCTGGGTTCCTTATCCGTTCTGGTGGGATGGGTTTTTCTTCTCGGGCTTCTTCTGTCTGCATGATTTTCACAGAATCATCCTAGTTGGTCATTATCGGTTTGTGGTCACCAATCACGTCATTAATCCGGTCAGCAAAACGGTCATCAGAGTCGATCCAGTAAGCAGAAGAACTGGAAAAGGTTTTAGTACCGCAGACATTTCCCATAACAGAGGATTTAACACCTCCGAAGCCAGTAAAGGCGCAACGTCAATTTTCAATCGCGGTGTTGAACGATCAAGGTCGTCAAACATGACTACCTCATTGGGTAAAGGGTCCAGCAATAGAAACATCGGTTCACTCGGATCTCGACGCCAATCTGAAGGAAGGGTTTTCACAAGCTCGGGTAACAATGCCCAAAGCTTCACTGGTCGATCAAACAGTCGGTCTGAAAGCTTCGGAAGACCCTTTGGCCCTTCCAGCAAGTCGTTCAGCGCACCTTCCAGCGGCGGCAGTTTCTCTTGCGCAAACTGCCGTGGGGGCAGCGGTTCCTTCGGAAGCGGCGGTGGCTGGAGTAGCTCCAGAGGTTTCTCCGGTGGTCATTTCTCCGGAGGCTTTTCCGGTGGCGGTTTCTCGGGTGGCCATGGTGGTGGGGGTGGCAGAGGCCGTTGATGAATCACAGTTAATCAACCCAAAAGAGGATCGTCTGATCCCCTTTTTTTGTCCAGTCGTTGACAGGTATCTGCTGAGAGGTGTAAGTTTATTTAGAAACGGAAGGATTCCGGACTTTAAAGACAAAAGGGTGGAAAAAATAAGAGATACCGGCCTGATTCAGGATGAGCCTCTCATTTTTGAGAAGGGAGGAAAAGGAAGACGAGGATATTCTCTCCCCCGATGGGATATTAAAGAGGCAGAGCTAAGGAATCCTATCCCTCTTCATCTCTTAAGAGATGAGTTGAAGGGGTTTCCGGAGCTGAGCGAGGTGGAAGTGGTCCGCCACTTCACTCGACTCTCTCAGTGGAATTATGGTGTCGATAGCGGGCTTTACCCTCTTGGCTCCTGCACCATGAAATACAACCCTAAGGTGAATGAAGAGATAGCGGGGATGTTTGCCCATATTCATCCCTATTCTCCCCAAGATTTGACCCAGGGGATTCTGAAATTGATGTACGAGTTAGAAGGCTTTCTCGCAGAGATCACGGGAATGGATCACGCCTCTCTTCAGCCGGCCGCAGGGGCGCACAGTGAATTTACTGGAATGCTGATGATCAAGGCCTGCCTGCAAAATCGTGGAGAGAAACGGACCAAGGTTTTAGTCCCGGATACCGCCCATGGGACCAATCCCTCCTCTTTATCGATGGCCTCCTTTCAGATGGTCGGGATTCGATCGAATGAGAACGGGGTGATCGGTCCGGAACAGGTGGCTCAGCAAATGGATGAAGATGTTGCGGCCATCATGGTCACCAACCCAAACACGTTGGGTCTTTTTGAGGAAAATCTTAAAGAGGTCGCTGAGATCGTTCATGGCAAGGGAGGATTCGTCTATTGTGACGGAGCCAATCTCAATGCCCTCATGGGAATTGTGAAGTTAGGCGATCTGGGAGTGGATCTGGTTCATATCAACCTCCATAAGACTTTTTCGACCCCTCACGGCGGCGGAGGTCCTGGAGCCGGTCCCATTGCCATCAAGAAGGAGTTTGCCCCATTTCTTCCAATCCCTGTCATCGAGAAGGAGGGAGAAACTTACCGGCTCAATGAGGATCGCCCCCGGACCATCGGAAAGATGAGAGCCTTTTATGGGAACTCTGGAGTTCTTGTCAGGGCCTACGCCTATCTCCTCTCCATGGGAGCAGAAGGATTGAAGAAAGCAACCGAGATGGCTGTGCTCAATGCGAACTATCTGATGAAAGGCTTGAAGGGATACTATGATCTCCCCTTTGATCGTCCTTGCATGCATGAATGTGTTTTCACGGACAGGCTTCAGGATCGAAATCATGTCTCGACCCTCGATATTGCCAAAAGGCTGATCGATTATGGCTTCTATCCGCCCACCATTTACTTTCCTCTGGTGGTCAAGGGAGCTCTCATGATAGAACCGACTGAGTCGGAGAGCAAGGAAGGACTTGACCGGTTCATCCAAACAATGATCACCATCGCCGAAGAAGCAAAAGAAAACCCAGACCTCCTCCGGCAGGCCCCCCAGAGAGTGAAGACAAGGCGGCTCGACGAGGTCTTAGCCGCCAGAAAACCCAAATTGCGTTGGAAAGAAAAGGAGTGACTTCCTCTTTTTCCTACCAAGCCTCTTCCTCCTACCAATAATTGTAGTATAGAAATAGAAAAGAGAGCGAAAGGCGGGAATTGATTTTCATTTATTATTCGCAAACGCAAAATAATCATCTAGTGTAGTGTCTCTAACACTTCTTTACAATGATGATGAGAGTCGTCATTCCCGCGAAAGCGGGAATCCAGATCGAAAACACTGGATTCCGGATCAAGTCCGGAATGACAAAATGTGTAAAGTTTTTTCTGAGACAGTACACTAGCTGTTCATTTACCCAAAGATAATTATTGTATTTGTTATGACAAAAAAAGGCACTTTTTTATTCTTACCTGAAATCCAATTTTTAAATATTCCTTTTGAAATCAAATAGTTTGACTGTCAGTCCTCTTTTGGCATCCAAATTGCCAATAGAAGTGTAAGGTTTTCAAGGTGAGATTTTGCATTGAAAGAAGAAACATAGTGTATTATGAACCGATTGCCCTATGAAATAAAATGCGAATTTAGCAATAGGAAAACCTCAGGGTGCAAGGAGATAATGGAAGGATCATTTAACAACAGAGAGAGAAGAATCCATCCCCGGTTTATTATTGATTTGCCCCTTGAATATCGGGATATGGATGGATCGTGTTTACGTGGAGGGATTGTTTTCAATGCAAGTAAGGGAGGCCTTCTTATCGAAGCAGTCACGGACATCCCTGTTGGTACGGAATTAAGTATTACTGTCCTGTTCCCAAAGGGGTTTAGATTGGCTGACTTCAAAGTGGTGGCGAAGATTGTGTGGAAGAAGCCCTATCGGAAAAAAGACTGTAGAGGAAACCAGTACTGGGGAGGATACCAGTATGGATTGGAATTTATTCAGATATTAGCGGAGGATCGTTGGAAACTGAACTTCCTTCTTGGCGGCCAGTTTGAATCTGAGGGGATTTCCCCAAGCCTAAGTATTTAGCTTTATTACAAATTTGGGTGCAGATGGAAAAGGTTAAAATTGTTGTATGATATAGCGATGGTAAATTAATCAAAGGTTTTACTCAATATTTTTTTCCGAATAAGGAACGTTTTCGTTTTGTTCCAGCGATTAACCCCCTCTGGCAGGGCAATCAAAGTATCTATAAAAGACCTGAAAGCTATTTTCATGGTTCGGGATTTCACCCGGGACTCCCTGTATAAAGAAAGGCGGGCGCGGAGTCGCTCAAGTAGAACAGTGGAAATCGGGGCCTTTCGCCGACCGGGTATTCCTCCGTTTCAGCTTTTGCTTGAGCTCAATCAGTTTTGCCACATCCCGTGGAACATGAGTTAAGAGGTTAGCAGAGAAACCTTATTTTGGAGGCTCGGCCAGATACTCTTTAATCAGCATCTCATTCTTGTTCTGGAGTTTTTGCATCTCTCCCAGTTCTACATTTTCAAGGGGCAGCTTCATTCGTTTATTTCTCAATCGAGTCATCTCAGCATCCAAATATTGAATGGTGCTGGTAATCGCCTCTGCCATGGATGAGATGGAGGCCTCGGCCTTTTCAAAGGTTTCTTTATCTAAGTAAGAACGGTTCAAGTTGTGAAATCGCTCGAAGAACCTCTTGAATCTCTCTAACTCCTCCTTCTTTGCTTTCTTCTTTTTTTCCAACCCTCTGGTCAATTCCAAAAATTTCTCCATCTCCATAAGAATTCTCTCCTCATTCCTTGATTTGACCTTTGTATTAAATCTATGAAAACCGACTCTATTTGTCAATTCTTTTATGTGAAGTCTGTAAACGTCTTTGTCTGTTCAGTCAAATCTTCTCCGTCCTCCCCTGTCTACCGTAGGCAGGCTTTGCCAAAGGGAGAGGTGCTATGCTCCTTAGTAAAAGACTTTTTCTGCCGACAGGCAGGGAACGAAGAGGGCTCAGGTGCTTTTGCCTTTTTTTAAACAACCTGGTTAAAATCCATCATTTGTTTTCGACCCCAACATCTCCATTAGAGGATCATTCTTTTTCATTCCAAAATAATTATAAGTAAATTCAACAAGTTATAAAGCTGTGACTTTCTCGCCTAAATGGTTATAGGTGGCATATTATTTGCTCTTTATTTCTTCAAGTAGATCGGGTATTAAGAAGACAAAGGCGTCTAATCTGAAATGAAGGACGCCTTTTCTAAATTCTATCGCCCCCCACCACATCTCTCCGCTAGGAGAGGGGAAAAGGGAATAAAGGAGGAAGAGATGGACAAAGAAAAAGAAAATGTATTGAAGATGGCAAAGGAAAACGACGTTAAATTCATTCGGCTCTGGTTCACGGACATTCTGGGGATGCTAAAAGGGTTCGCTATCACCATCGATGAGTTGGAAGGAGCACTTGAAGAGGGAATGGGATTCGATGGTTCCTCCATTCAGGGTTATGCTCGTATCGATGAGAGCGATATGATTGCCAAACCCGATCCAAAAACCTTCCAGATCATTCCCTGGAGGCCAAAAGAGAATGCTGTCGCCAGGATGTTTGCAGATATCTATGAACCCGATGGAACGCCTTATAAAGGAGATCCGCGATGGGCGTTAAAACGGACTCTTAAGAGAGCTCAAGACCTGGGCTATATCCTTTACGTCGGTCCTGAGCTGGAATACTTCTATTTCAAAGGTAATGATGGAACAGAGATACTCGACAAGGGAGGCTATTTTGATCTTACTCCTCTTGACGTGGCAACCGAGCTTCGACGAGAGACTATCTTAACCTTAGAAGCCATGGGAATTCATGTGGAGTACAGCCATCACGAAGTCGCTCCCAGCCAGCATGAAATTGACCTTCGATACACCGATGCCCTGACCATGGCAGACAATGCCATGACCTATCGACTCGTTGTCAAAGAAATTGCGCTGAAGCATGGTGTCTATGCCACCTTCATGCCCAAACCTATTTTTGGACAGAACGGAAGTGGCATGCATACCCATCAATCTCTTTTTAAGGGTGATAAGAACGCCTTCTTCGATCCGAAAGATGAATTCCATCTCTCCAAGATTGCCAGGTCTTATATGGCCGGAATTTTGAAACACTCCAAGGAAATTACTTCCATCACCTCCCAATGGGTTAACTCTTACAAAAGGCTTGTCCCAGGCTACGAAGCACCGGTCTATATTTCCTGGGCTCGCAGGAATCGGTCTACCCTCGTTCGGGTCCCTATGTATAAGCCGGGAAAAGAGAAAGCCACACGGATGGAATTTCGGTCCCCGGACCCCGCCTGCAATCCCTATCTGGCGTTTGCCGTCATGTTGGCCGCAGGCTTAAAGGGGATCGAAAAGGGCTATGAGCTGTCGCCACCCGTCGAAGAGGATATCTTTGAGATGTCCGAGGAGGCGAGGAAGAAACTCGGAATCGACTCTCTTCCAGGAAATTTATTGGAAGCGATCCAACTCACGGAAAAAAGTGAGCTGGTCAAAGAAACATTGGGAGACCATATCTTCCAAAAATTTATTGAGAACAAAAAGATCGAATGGGATCAATATCGAACCCATGTCTCCCAATTTGAACTGGAGAAATATCTCCCCATTCTCTAGGGCAACCACATTGACGATCCTGTAATGCATTTGCAGGTTGAATCTTTTATAATTAATTTATTGTTTCCGGCCACGCTCATTGTGAATCACAATGAGCGTGGCTTCGTTCATCTCAGAAAACTTTACAAGCGACAAAGTGAGGATATCGACAAAGTGGATGAGAAAAAACCGAGATTAACCTGGATGAAATCCCTCGAGGCGTTCTTGGGCCGGAATCCCGGTCTGAAGATGATCGATGATCCAGAAAAGCTTGAATATTACCGCCAAGATCTCAACGTTGATCTCCCGGCTATGATCCGGGACCTCATGCTGAAGAGTTTGCCTGATATTATTTTCCAGCCCGCCACTGAAGAACACCTGCTGGAGATCTTTGCGTTTGCCCGAGATCATAAAATCCCAATAACTGTCAGGGGGGCTGGAACCTGGGGGTATGGGGGAGCAGTACCTACCCGGGGGGGAATACTGATCGATCTAGGGTTCATGGACAAGATTGAAATCAACCCCGGGGCACTTCGGTTGACAGTGGGTCCGGGTGCCCGATTTCTCGACATACATCGCGAACTCGAACGCCATGGCCTTACCCTCCTTAGCATGACCTCAGGAAAGGGCGGAACACTCGCGGGATGGATGGCCACAGGAGGCATGGGATTCGGTACTTTTCACCACGGGACCGTACGCGAGCAACTGATCTCCCTCCGTGTAATCACCCCCGACGGAAAAGTTCTGGATCTGAAAGCCGAAGATCCGGAGATTAGCCATTTTCTTTCTACCGAAGGCCAGATGGGAATTATTGTAAAAGCCACGCTCAAGGTGGGACAACGGCCTTCCCAGTGGTTTCCGTTCCTGCTGACCTTTGAAAAAGTCTCTCATGCGTACGACTGGGCGAGGAAACTTTCCCTTCATCCTTCGCTAAAGCCGCATGACCTCATCGTATACCACACCGAATTGACGCGCGTCCTCAAGGAACAATCAAATGGAAAAATGTCGATTGAGGACAAGAACGCGGTCCTGGTCGCATTTCCTGATGATGGACAGGCCCGTGCGTTCAAGGCTTATCTGAACGAGCAAGGCATTCAAACGGCGGATGAAGCATCGGCCAATTACCTCTGGGATGAGCGGTTCCTTCCCATGTCCATCAAGCATCTTGGACCGTCTCTCCTGGCCACGGAGGTGCTTCTCCCTCTGGAACAAGTCGCCGCCTATTTTGAAAAAATCAGCGAGTGGGGCAAGCGCTTAGGTGTCACTTTTTACCCATCCTCTCATCTCATCAGCCAAGAACAAGTCCTATTTCTTGCCATGGTAGCTTCTGATCATCGGAAGGCCGTCTTTTATATTGACCTGATGCTTGTCCCGATGATGGTCCGGCTCGCTGTTCAGTTTTACCAAGGGAAACCCTACGGATTGGGAATCTGGAACACGCCTTTCCTGCGTGACCTCTATTCAAAGGAGGAGCTGAAGGAACTGGTTCGATATAAGAAAAAGGTGGACCCGGCCGGCATCCTCAATCCGGGAAAGTTCTTCAGCGTTTCAGGAAGACTGGGGCCTCTCCAGAAAATACTTTTCCAGTCTCATGTCTTTAATCTCGAACTCTCTGCAACCCAATGGCTCCTTTTCAAACTCTTTGCGGTCCTACCCGAGAAGACGCTTCGACAGCGTATCCCGGTTGCTCCGGAAGGACTTGAAGGGATCGCCAACGATGTCCTATCCTGTGCCCAGTGCGGAAACTGCGTTAGCCGGTGTCCTGTCTATCGGGCGACCGGAGACGAAATTCTCACAGCGAGAGGAAAACTGCTCACCGTGAAGCGGGCCCTGGAAACAAAAAAGATCGAGTTATCGAAGCTCCTGCCCCTTTACTTCTGTCTCCACTGCGGACGCTGCGACGAAGAATGCCAGGTCAATCTAAAGCATCGCGAGCTTTACGATCACCTGGAGAAGTTTCTATCCCGAACCATCGATTTTCCGATTCAACAAGTGACGGACTTTGTCCAGGAAGTGGAGAGAAGCCCGGAGTTTTACCGATTTCTGGATGTCATCCGGACGGGTTTTGACCAGAAGATTCACGAACAGCGCCAGACGTTCCCGAGGTACCGGGTTCGCATTGACGAAGAATACTGCCTCCATTGTGGAACGTGTGTCGATGCCTGCATGTATAGCGTGCGCAAGCGTGATGAGTCGGATCCCCGCCGCGTGGTCATCGCCGACGAAGCCCTCTGTCGAGGCTGTGGGGCTTGTTTGGAACGGTGTCCTCAGATCGCAGCCGGGCTGCCAGCCACCTCCGTTGAACTCCATCCGGACTATCTCAGTATGGATGACCCGTACTGGAAAGGCGATGTCATCACCCGTATCGACCTCGAAACAACCACTGGCAAGATTCCTGTCTCCGGGACAGGTCAGGGCGATCCACATCGCGGCTCAGGGAACGACGGGATTCGCTTCGGTCACTTTCACATCGTAGGACCCGCGCAAAATCTCCTCTATGAAAGCTCCGCAGACGCCATCGCCGTCCAGCTCGGCCAGCGGCCGAAATATCTGACGTTCAACGGACACGGGATCGAGACCCCTCCCCCTCGCTTGATCGGGCTGAAAACGCCTCTCATCCTCGATGTGATGCCGATGGATGGGGGAAAAACTTTATTGGACTCCATGTTGGAGGCGGCCCGAACCATGGGAACCCGTCTCACCCTTCGGTTAGAAGAAGTTGAGAAGGTCGGGTCCAAGATCAGGGATCTTCTACCTTCTCTGATTCTCCGCTTGACCGCAGACGACGTTAGGAACCTGGCCGCGGGGAAGAAATGGCCTGAGGTCTTTCAGGATCATCCTTGTGACTTGATAGAAATCGAACTGGACGATTGGGTTCTGGAACGAATCAATGAATTGAAACGTCTCTTTTCTGGATCCACTGTTCTCTCCGCCGTCATCAACAATAAAACGGACGATGTGGATTCGGAGCTAAGGCCAACGCCGGTATTCCAGCAAAAGCTGGAATCCTTATTCCGATCACCTTTTGATATTCTGTGCCTCACGTCAGATTATGACTCAGACAAAGGATACTATCCCACCACGGATGCGGTGCCCGCGGTTCATCGATTTCTGGTCGGGCAGAAACTGCGTCACCGATTTTCAATCCTTGCTTCTGGAGGGATCCGCTCTGCGGCTGATTCGCAAAAGACGATCCAGCGAGGCGCCAATGGAATAAAGGTCGATTGGCCAGTGCTATTGACCGCCGATCCAATGGCACGGCAGAGATTTCTCAGGGGCGAGCCGATCCGGATTTCATTCGATACCTCGGCACTGGCAAAGCGAATCACCAACCTCATCCGGGTATGGAACGTTCAGATCCTTGAGGTTCTTGGCGCCTCCGGGTTCAAGGAGATCAGAAAAACTGTGGGCGAAGAGAATCGGCTGATCATTTTTGACGACCTTGAGGAACGGGTTTACGACATCTTTAAAAACCAACGCCGCCTGGACCGAAACAATCATTACAATCGGGCCCGTATCCAGAGAGAGGGAGACGGTTTTGGATGGCGGTACAATCAACTGAAGGAGCTGATCCGGCCCGCCCAGCATCCGCATCAGTTTTACAATTGTCACCTCAGCCCATCTTGCTATCGCATCTTCGATCGCGATTATGTCTGGCCGGCTTCCCTCATCGCCTCCGTCGGCCGCATGGCCAGCGGAGACCGGGAGACGGTTCTGCTTAGCCGGACAGAGGAGCGCGGGAATCTGGGAGACGGTTTCGATTTTATCAACATTTTATTCCAGGAAAATCCTGACAGCCTCTCCGAGGAAAGGCTGGATGAGGTATCGACCGGCCTGCAGATCTCGTCCCAACTTCGGTTGAAGGCACCCTTCCTAGGAGCCGGGATGTCGATTGGGTCGATAGGACCGGGGACATGGCGTGCTCGTGTCCTGGCTTCACGCACCCTTGGAACCCAAATGGATACGGGCGAGGGCGGATACCCGACTTTCTTCATCCTTGATTCGAAGTGGAACCCTCTCGATCTCGCCGACCGGCAGGTCGCCCTGTTGGGCTCTCTCATGGAAGAGAGAAAACTCATCCCTGGGGAGGAGTTGATCAAAAGGGTCCGCCAGGAGCTGGACGAATCCCCTGAATATCAAGGATTGCTGGATGCGCTAGGAAAATATCCGGCTTCGATGCCGGTCCAGTACGTTCCCATTGTCACGCCCGAAGACGAGCCTTATGTCTCTACTCAGCTCAAGACGGGGCTATTTGGAGTGACCAAGGAGAGTATCCGACGTACCCGCCGGGTAGTGATCGCCTATAGCCAGGGAGCCAAACAAGGTGTCGGTGGTCACCTGCTGGGAAGAAAAGTTTTTGGTCTGGTATCGAGGCTGCGGGGAGTCGCCGAAGGGGTCAGCCTCATCTCCCCCTTCCCTTTCCATAATTGCTACTCCATTGAGGATGTCAAGGCATTCATCGACGCCGTCCGCATGATCAACCGTCGCACGACCATCTGCATCAAGGTCTCGCCGTCTCCTGACATTGAATTCATCGTTTCCGGTCTCGCCCGCATTGCCAAGGATAACCAGATGACGATCGAGGTCTGGTTGGATGGACCCCGGGGAGGCACAGGCGCGGCCCCGGACATCATCAAGGGCCAGATGGGAATGCACATGGAGTATGCCATCCCCCTCTGTCATGAAAAATTGATGGACGACGGGCTGAGAGATTACGTTGTCTTCATGGGAAGCGGCGGATTTCGCACTTGGGGAGATGTCATCAAAGGAATCGCTTTGGGGCTCGATGGAGTCGTCCTCGGTACTGCAGATCTCGTTGCCATCGGCTGTGTTCGAGACCGCAACTGCGAGTCAGGGTGTCGGAGTGGTATCTCAACGATTGAACCAAGAATGCAGCTGCTGCGCAATGTCGAATTAAATGCCCAGCAGATTATCAATTTTCGGGCCATTCTCCAGGCCCAGACCACCAGGGCGATCGCTGCCCTCGGCATGAAAGATATCCGGGAGCTCCGGGGACGCTATGACTTTGTCCAATGGCCACTTCTCGAAGAGAGGGTCCGGGAGCGTCGCCGTCGCCGGGCCGAAGTTTCATCGGCTCGGCCTTTCGGCAATCACGGAGAAGCCTCACAGCAAATAGCAGCCAATCCGATGCCGGCTCCCTCGGATTGTGGAGTCGCTGCCATTGTCTCCAACCAATTCATCCCGAGTCATGTCATGGATTTGATGCTCGACCGCATGGGTAACAGGGGCATGGACGGTGTTGGAATTTGGAAAGGAGGCTGTTACCCCCTTCATATGGATCATTATGCCCTCCATGTCTTAATCAAGGGCATACTTCAATCCGACGTAGAACAGGAATATGCCTCCAGAGAGCAAGATCTCGATCCAGTGGAAATTCTTCGGCGAGCCCGACAGGAGGTCCTTGCCAAGCGCCGCCATATCATGAAAGAAATCGTTGACCACTATTTCGCTGGGGTTGAACCGAATGATTTCAACGGCGACCTGGAGAAGTGCCGTTTTCCGTATCGCCTCGGTCAGGAAGGTCACGAACAGGATTTCCGACTCTTTGGCGAGAAGGATCCGGGCGATGTGTTCCGATTCTTTGTACGGGTGCGACGTGAAGAGTTGTATCGCTTCGTAGAGAATGACCTGTTGAAGGATACCATCTGGCCACCGCGGCTGATGCGTTATCGAGATCTGACTGTTGAGAATTACAGAACGAATATAGAATTTTTGCAGGAAGCTGAAGACGAGTATATTTACCGGCTTTCGCGCAAGATCACCAGGGAGAACTATGCAGAGGCTCCGCAGAAGAAGGCGGCGGTGATGTCGTGTGGGAAGAACTCCGGCTGCTGGAAGAGCGACGGCCGGGAAATTCCATGGGAGCTTCCTGAAGCGCCTGTGAATGTTATCCATCGGCGGCTAGCCACGGGCTCTGTGGTGGACCAGATGAATGCCCACCCCTTTGCTGAGCTCCACACCGCCCTGACCCATAATGGAGAGACAACGAATTATCGCACGATGCTGAATCGAGTCTCACAGTTCAACTTGACGCCCTTGGCTCAAACCGATACGGCCGTGGCGTCCCTTAAACTCCACCTGCTCAGCCAATACCTACAGTATCCTTTCGACGCTCTTGTTGAATCCTTTTCTCCGACGACAGGGTGGAAGCTGACCCAGTTGCCTTCTGACATAAAGGACCGCTTCGAGCATGTCCAGGAGGTAGAGTTGGAAAGTGCTCCGGACGGTCCGTATCAATACCTTTGCGGTCGGATCGACCCCTATCGCAGGGTCATCGAGCGGTTGGACATTATCGACCCATCCTTGCTTCGGCCCAATGTGGCGATGCTTTATGACGATGGAGAAAACTTCGTGAGCATCATCTGTTCCGAGAAGCAGGGGAGTGATGCGGGCATGCAGGAGCTTCATCGTCTGGGAATCGTACGAAGCACCATTTCGCCCTTAACCTTCACAGTCAACACAGGCATGGTGAGCCGGGTCTTCTACGACGATAAGGGAAAAATAACAGGCCACGAGGTATTAGACAAATTCGGCAAAAGGCTGGATATTCCACACGGGACGTACCCTTCCGCAGAGGCACTCCCTTCTGTGGCCGGCGGCATAGGAATCGAGACGATATCCGATCCTTTTGTCTTTGTCCGGGATCGGCTATCCCGATGGGGGTTTAGCGAATTCAAAGCGGCCTTAGAACAGATAACAAGGAACTCTTCAACGGTGCAAGCAGTCAAGGAACTGACCCGGATCTCCGACTATCTGCCGGGTTGGAAAACCGGAGATAAAGATAGAGGAACCCTGCAACATATCCTTCAAGACCACATCAACTCAGTCCTGGACCGCGTGAACGGTGAAAAGGACATCGTTCGCGTTAGCCTGGTCAATACCGGAAAGCTCGAAAAGCCTGAGGAAACAGAACAGACCTTAGTTGTCGACAGCCGTGGGTTTCGGGCCGAAGGAATCGATCCGTTGAAGGTGCTCAGCTGTTTTCTCGATCATACCCATCGGATGGGATGGAGAAAATTTATCGTTTACCGAGCGGAGGGGCAACGGGGTATTGGCATGGGGATGGGGTCCGGCCTAACCCTGGACACCACAGTAGACGTTTACGGAAGCCCGGGTGAATATTGTGGCGCATTCAACATGGGAACTTTGGTTCGTGTCCATGGCCATGCTCAGAACTTCACTGGAATGGTCATGCACTCTGGAACACTTGAAGTTCATGGTGACGTGGGAAAGGTGACGGGATACTCTGCTAAGGGAGGAACATTCAATATCCTCGGCAACGTGGTAGACCGGGGGTGGGTCTGCGCGGTGAGCGACCCTCGAGGCCCGGGGCTTGAGGTCAACATCGTGGGGACTGCGTACGAGCACCTCTGCCAGGCCTTGATGGGTGGATCCGTAATCATGCTTGGCCTCTTCCGGGGGTATGACGGAATGCTCCGCCAAATGGATTCCCCTTACAGCGGCGCTAAAATCCTGGCAGGTGCCTCTGCTGGAGAGGTGATCTTCTATGACCCTCAAAAGAGATTGGAGGAAGGACAATACAAGAGTTGTGCCGTACAACCTGTCGGTGATAAAAAGTGGGAAGAGATCATGGGCCGCCTGATGAAGCTGGAAAATATCTTTGGCCTGGGTTTCTCTCGAGAGAATGGCCATCTCACCGCTCCTATCGACGGAGGACTGAAAATTATCACGCCCGAGAGTTTTCGATGGATTCTACCCAAGGGAGAATTGGAGGGTTATCATTAAGGATTATTGCAAAATGAACAATTAGCAATAAGCATTGAACGTCTAAATATCATTGCTAATTTTGGAATGTTAATTTTTCAATTTGCACTGATTTTCGGAACCCCTCTCCCCTGCCCTTCTGTATAAGCGATACCAAGCCAAACCCAAACAATTTTACTTGAATTCCGTAAAGAGACTTGGTATCATCCTAGAAAATGGGAGGGAAGAAACATGGCCGTCAGGATCATCATCGATCGAAAGGTAAAGAAAGGAAAAGAATCGGAATTTGCAAGAATGCTAAGGGAATTGAGATCTAAAGCGATTCCTTCAAAGGGTTATATCTCAGGGGAAACGCTTCGGGCACAAGATGACCCTTATAACTATGTTGTGCTCAGCACATGGCAAAGCATTGAGGAGTGGAAGGCCTGGGAAAAGAATCCTGAGAGGAAGAAGATCCTGGCGAAAATCGAAAAAGGGATGGCCAGACCCACCAAAACAAAGATCTACTTGTATGCCTAACGGTGATTTGATCGAAAATCTTGACAGTGAGAAGTGGGTGTGTTAAAAAGACAAAAATGAAGTGAAGAAAATTTTATATGATCAAACAAGTGAGACAACTTAAAGCCCTCGATCCTGTTCAATCGGGATCGGGGGCTTTTTTTTATGACCCCATTGTGCCTTACCCACTTAACATTTGTAGCGCCCTCATTTATTGAGGGCGTCAAAGGGTTTCGTCAGCAGTACCCGTCAGCCGGCAGGAATGGCGACGCTACCCAAAAATCAAGGAACCGAGAATGAAATCTAAGCAGAAAGTCATCTTGGCTTTAGAGGATGGGGCTGTATTCGAGGGGTGGTCTTTCGGGTTTTGCGGAGAAAAGACGGGCGAAGTGGTTTTTAATACCAGCATGACCGGTTACCAGGAGATTCTCACCGATCCTTCTTACAAAGGTCAAATCGTCACAATGACCTATCCCCTCATTGGAAACTATGGAACCAATCAGGAGGATATCGAATCGCACGAACCAAAGGTAGAAGGGTTCATCGTCAAAGAGAACAGTTCCGTCTTCAGCAATTGGCGCGGGGATCATTCGCTCTCCGATTATTTGAACAGCCACCGCATCATGGGAGTGGAAGGCATGGATACCCGGGCGATCACCAGGCATATCCGCCTGGCAGGCGCCATGAAAGCGATCCTTTCTACGGACGACCTCGATCGAGATCGCCTGGTCGAAAAGGCCAAAGCGTCTCCAGGTTTGCTCGGTCGGGATTTGGTCAAAGAGGTCACTTGTGAGAGGCCTTTCCCATGGACGAGTAGTAATGATTCGCAATTTTCCTGTTCCAATCTTCAACCCTCCACCTCCTCATCTCGTTTTAAGGTGGTCGCTCTGGACTACGGCGTCAAATATAATATCCTTCGCTCCCTTTGTGATTGGAACTGTGAGGTGACTGTTCTTCCCGCTTCCTCTTCAGCAGAACTCATTCTCTCCTATCTCCCGGATGGGATTCTTCTATCCAACGGCCCAGGTGACCCGGAGGGAATACCCTATGCGATTGAAACCATTCGCCAACTGATCGGGAAGAAACCGATCTTCGGAATCTGCCTGGGACATCAACTCTTAGGATTAGCCCTTGGAGGAAGGACGTTTAAGTTGAAATTTGGTCATCGAGGCGCCAATCAACCCGTCAAAGATTTAAAAACAGGTAAGGTAATGATCACTTCCCAAAATCATGGGTTTTGTGTTGACCCTAACTCTTTAGACCCGGCAGAGGTCGAGTTGACCCAGATCAATCTCAACGACCAAACCCTGGAAGGGATGAGACATAAGCGATTTCCGATCTTCTCTGTACAGTACCACCCCGAGGCTTCTCCAGGACCTCACGATACACAAGACCTCTTTGCAGAATTTGTGAAGATCATGGAGCTCCACTCTAATGCCTAAGCGGACAGACATCAAAAGGATCCTGATCATCGGTTCCGGGCCCATCGTGATCAGCCAAGCTTGCGAATTTGACTACTCCGGCACTCAGGCCTGTAAGGCTTTGAAGGAGGAAGGGTTCGAGGTGGTTTTGGTGAACTCTAACCCCGCCACCATCATGACCGATCCCGAGATATGCGATCGAACCTATATCGAACCGATCACTCCAGAAATCTTAGAAAAGATCATTGAGCGTGAAAGACCCGATGCGCTTCTCCCCACTTTAGGCGGCCAGACCGGCCTCAATGTCTCCGTCGCTCTTTATGAATCCGGGGTGCTTCAGAAATATGGCGTTCAAATGATCGGAGCCAAATACGAAGCGATTAAGAAAGGGGAAGACCGAAATCTCTTTAAGCAGTCGATGAAGAAGATCGGCCTCGATCTCCCAAGAAGCGGGTTGGCCTATTCTCTCTCCGAGGCCTTGGAGGTGGCAAAGGACCTTGGCTTTCCTTTGATCATCCGACCCAGTTTCACCCTGGGAGGAACAGGGGGCGCAGTAGCCTACAATATCGAAGAGTTCGAAGAGATGGCCCCTCGTGGACTCGAGTCGAGTATGATCGGAGAGATTCTGATTGAAGAGTCCGTTCTGGGTTGGAAGGAGTTCGAGCTGGAGGTGATGAGGGATCTTCATGACAATGTCGTCATCATCTGTTCGATTGAAAACGTTGATCCTATGGGCATTCATACGGGTGACAGCATCACCGTTGCCCCTGCTCAAACGTTAACGGATAAAGAATATCAGCGGATGAGAGATGCAGCGATTCGAGTCATCCGAGAGATCGGGGTGGAGACGGGAGGATCGAACATCCAGTTCGCTATTCGTCCGGAAGACGGACGAATGGTCATCATTGAAATGAACCCACGGGTTTCACGCTCTTCAGCCCTCGCCTCCAAGGCCACCGGATTCCCCATCGCCAAGATGGCCGCGAAGTTAGCCGTGGGATATACGCTCGATGAGATTCCCAATGACATTACGAAAAAAACCCCCGCCTGTTTTGAACCGACCATCGATTATTGTGTGGTGAAGATTCCAAGATTCACTTTCGAAAAATTTCCTGGAGCAGATCCTACGCTGACTGTCTCGATGAAGTCGGTCGGAGAAACCATGGCCATTGGCCGGACCTTCAAAGAAGCCCTTCAAAAAGGACTTCGTTCTCTTGAAATTGGGAGGCACGGTCTAGGGGCGGATGGAAAAGATAGGTTTCCCTTCCCTCCCGGGAGATCGAACGAAACCAAGCGGTTCAACCTCCTTGAAGAGATGAGGAAACAGCTCTCCTCCCCGAACGCTGAAAGGATCTTCTATGTTCGACAAGCTCTGCTCTTGGGGATGAAGATCGAGGAGATTCACGAGTTGACGAGGATCGATTCCTGGTTTCTCACCAATATCCAAGAGATCACAGATCTTGAAAATGAGATCCGGTCTTACGGAACGAAGGTGCGGGATCTTGAACTCTGGAAAAAAATTCTGACTCCTGATCAACTTCAACTTCCAGACTCTCTTTTAAGAAAGGCAAAAGAGTTTGGCTTCTCTGACTACCAACTGGGTTATCTGCTCGGTTTTGATGAAATCACTCTTCGAAACATCAGAAAGGAGAAAGGGATTCTTCCCACGTATAAACTGGTGGATACCTGCGGGGCCGAGTTTGAAGCCTATACTCCTTACTACTATTCCACTTATGAAGCAGAAGACGAATCCAAGGTCTCTTCAAGGAAGAAGATCATGATTTTAGGGGGAGGGCCCAATCGAATTGGCCAGGGGATCGAATTCGACTACTGTTGTGTCCATGCCTCCTTCGCCTTGAAAGAGTTAGGTTATGAAACGATCATGGTAAACTCCAATCCGGAAACTGTTTCAACGGATTACGACACCTCGGATAAACTCTACTTTGAACCCCTCACGTTTGAAGACGTTCTCCATATCATCGATGCCGAAAAACCGGATGGAGTGATCGTTCAATTTGGAGGCCAAACCCCTCTCAACCTTGCCGTTCCTTTGGAGAAGGCAGGAGTAAAAATCATCGGAACGACTCCGGAGAACATCGATCGGGCCGAAGATCGAAAACGCTTCAAGGCCCTTCTAAAGAAATTGGGCCTCACCCAACCTTCGAATGAAACGGCCAATTCTGTGGAGGAGGCGAGAAGGGTTGCGGAAGAGATTGGCTATCCAGTCGTCGTGAGACCTTCTTATGTATTAGGGGGAAGGGCCATGGAGATCGTTTACGACGAGGATGCCTTGGAAGGTTTTGCCCGGCGTGCGGTGGAGGCCTCTTCCGAACATCCTATTCTCATCGATAAATTTTTAGAGGACGCCATTGAAATTGATGTCGATGCAGTAGCGGATGGAGAGACCTGTGTCATCGCCGGGATCATGGAACACATCGAAGAGGCCGGGATCCATTCGGGTGACAGTGCGTGTGTGACCCCTCCCTATTCCCTGAGCGATGATTTGATCGAGGGGTTGAAAGGAAATACCTACGGACTAGCCAAGGAGCTCCAGGTGGTCGGTTTGATGAATATTCAATATGCGATCAAAAACGATGTCATCTATGTCCTGGAGGTCAACCCAAGAGCCTCCAGAACGGTTCCTTTCATCAGCAAGGCGACAGGAGTCCCCTGGGCAAAGGTGGCCGCCAAGGTGATGGCGGGGAAAAAGCTTCATGAATTGGGAATCCGAGAAGAAGTTGAAATCCATCATATTGCCGTGAAGGAATCCGTTTTCCCGTTTAACCGCTTTTACGGGGTGGATACCGTATTGGGACCGGAAATGAAATCCACCGGAGAGGTGATGGGGATTGACATGGATTTCGGGATGGCTTTTGCCAAATCTCAAATCGGTGCCGGAGTGAACATTCCCCTGAAGGGAAAGGTCTTTATCAGTGTCATGAATAAGGACAAACGATCCATCGTCTTCCTCGCAAAAAAATTGATTGACCTCGGATTTGAGATCGTGGCTACCAAAGGAACGGCTAAAGTCTTGGTCAACAATGGTATCCCCGTTCAAACCGTATTCAAGATGGGTGAAGGCAGGCCGGATATCGTCGATCAGATTAAAAACGGCCAGATCAACCTGGTGATTAACACTCCCAGTGGAAAGAAACCCAAGGCAGATGAAGTCGCCATACGAAGTCAATCCGTCGCCCATAACATTCCTTGCATCACCACGCTCTCCGGTGCCGAGGCCGTCGTCAATGCCATTGAATCCTTGAAGAGAGGGATGTCTGTCAAATCGATCCAGGAATATCACCGGAGTACACTGTCCTCTTCGCCTTCTCTTCAAAAACCCGTAACGGCTCATCCAACGGTCGTGTAAATGGAGGATGATTTAATGGGAGTCCTGACAAGAGAAGAAATTTTGAAAGAGATCAACCAGGGAACCATCGAAATCGAACCCTTCGGGGAGGACCAGGTCGGTCCGGGTTCGATTGACCTCCATTTAGGAGGAGAGTTCAGAGTTTTTAAGAAACTGAGAAATGCGTGTGTCGTCGAAGATAGTATTTCGGTTGAAGCCCTCACGGAACGTCTCGAGGCGGAAGAATCTTTCACCTTGATGCCAGGGGAGACGGTCTTGGGGATTACCCACGAAAGAATTAAATTGCCCGCTAATATTTGTGGTTGGCTTGAAGGAAGGAGCCGCTTTGCTCGAATGGGCCTGGTTATTCATATGACCGCAGGGTTTATTCAACCCGGGATCAACAATCGCCAGGTACTTGAGATCGGAAACCTGGCGCCATTTCCCCTTATCCTCAAACCCGGTGTTCGGATCTGTCAGATCATCCTTGAGCGTACAGAGGGGAAAGCTTCTTATCAGGGTAAATTCAGGAGCCAGAACCACCTATAAATGCGGATTGCGGATTATCAAATTTAGAACTCCAGACTTTTAATTTTGGATTTAAAATTCCGCAATCCGGGTTCCGAAATCCGAAATTAAGAAGATGAACCGTTATTCCATTGGGTCGATCGTCGGTATCTTATTGTTATGGGAACTTCTGGTCCGGTGGTTGGAGATACCCAAATACCTCCTCCCCACACCGACGGCCATCAATTCTTATATCATCGCTAAATTTCAACTCCTTGCCTCCCACACACTCATGACCCTACTGGAGGCAGGGGTCGGCTTCATCGTTGGGTCTCTGACTGCCATTGTGACAGCCGTCCTTTTTCTGTGGTCCCGGCCCTTGAAAGAAATGTTCTACCCCTACGCGGTGATCCTCAACAGTACTCCGATCGTTGCCATCGCTGCCCCCATTGTGATCATCTTTGGGAGTGGGATGAGTTCCAAAGTCATGACCGCCGTCATCTGTGTTTTCTTCCCGGTCTTGGGACCAACCTTTAAAGCCTTGGCCTCTGTGGGCGCCACAGAGATGAAATGGATGGACTCTTATCACTCATCCAAGTGGCAAAAATTTCGGTACCTCCAATTTCCATTCGCCCTTCCGCAGATATTTGCCAGCTTTAAAGTCGCCTGGACATTGGCCGTCATCGGGGCGGTCGTGGGGGAGGTATTTGG
>Ga0154838_1162_pt1 | contig 27405 bp, 27 predicted proteins | sample Rifle2008BG16ft_FD_116142 | JGI IMG/M metagenome (GOLD analysis project Ga0154838, IMG submission 116142) | Deltaproteobacteria bacterium RBG_16_48_10 | reverse complement strand
ATTAAGTGTCAGCCTTCCCTTTTGGGAGGGGAGGAGGAGACATTGGGTTGATGAGCCTTGAAGTCCAGGTGGGTCAACATCTTATTCCCATCCCATACCTCCACTTTCCAGTTTCCGGAGCGAGCAGGAGGCAGGGTAATGTAACTGTACACGGACCACGTAGGAGATTTTACAGGCATTTCAATCCGGTGGAACTCTTCTCCCTCCCAGCGCCATACATGAAAAATCTTCCCTTCTTTTGGCGTCATGATTCGTGTATAAAAGTATACTCTCTGGTTCTCACATCTGAATTCTGATCCTTTTCCAACCACCGTGGGCCGTCCGCTCTCCAAGTCGATTCCTGTCCCCAGGTGGGCTTCTAAGACTGTGTAAAAGGGTTCTGCTTGCACCTCTTTGGGCCCGATCAGTTCCATCTGCTTGATCTGATGAATGACCGGAGAATCCTCTTTTTCTTGAGGGACTTCTGAGGTTGCGAGTTTCTCTGGAATGACTTCAGGGATTACAGGCACCTGCTGACTCAGGATGGGGAAACTCGGGACTTTAAGGGGTTGGAAGGTAGAATAGAAGTAAAGGGGAATAAGGAGCGAGACGAGGAAGGCAGAAAGGAGCAGAACAAGGACCGGAGTTCTTGTTTGAATTCTTGTTCGAAAACGAGAATGTTCCTTCGGCTGTCCTTGAGGAGGAGGTTGTAGGGGAGGGGTCGGAGGTTTATCAAACTCCCTGTATTTGAGGATAATCTCTTTAGGGTCCAGCCCGAGGTACCGTCCATAGTTGGTGAGAAACCCTTTCACATAAAAAGGGGGAGGACAGAGATCGTATCGATCCTCTTCAATCGCCCTGAGAATGCTTTCTTTAATCCGAGTCGATTTAGAGGCTTCCTCGATCGTTAGATTTCTTGACTCCCTCTCCTTCTTAAGATATTTGCCCGGCGATTCCATGACGCTGAAAAGCCTTTTCTCCCTTCTTTATCTCAGATCTGCCCCGCCTACCCATGCGGATTTCCCGAGAAAAGTGAGATGGGGCAGGCTCAACAGGATTGTATTATCTAAGGTTTTCTGTCAATTCAGGCATTGGGAGGTGATCCTTTCGACCTCGAAGATGTCGAGGGGCTTTTTCAGATAGTCGATCACCCCCAAAGACCTGGCCTCCTCTTCGGTCCCTTCCTGGCTGCTCGCAGTGATGATAACGACGTCAATCCTTTTCTGGCCTTTCCTCAGTTTTTTCAAGACATCCATCCCGTTGAGGCCTGGCATCTTGATATCGAGAAACATCAACTGAGGGGGATCATGCTCCAGAATGTGGAGGGCCTCAAAACCGTTTTCCGCTTTGAGGAGTTGATACTGTTCCCCTAAGAGGACTTCAAAGGAGTCCAGAATGCCCTGGTCATCATCGACAACTAATACACGTTTCGAAAGATTTTCCATCTCTCACCTCCGAGGTAAATTCCCCTCCCTCCATTTACCCTGTCAAATTAGACAACGAAAAAACAGGGTAGGCCCCTCTCATGGAGTATAAATTGGTCTTCTGTTAAAGTAGCAAATAAAATGCCAAAGTTTCTAAATTCAACAGAAAATAAAAGATATTTAATTTCAAAGGGTTATCTTCCAGTAAAAATAAAAAAAGTGAGGAGAATGATTTTGACTGCCTATTTTTATGGGCAACTTTACATTTTTGTAACAGGAAGCCTTAAAGTGAAGGTACTTCCCTTCCCCTGCTCACTCGTCACTTCAATGGTTCCCCGATGGTCTTCAATGATCTTATGAGTGAGAGCCATGCCAAGGCCCACTCCCTTGTCTTTGGTGGTAAAGAAGGGGTTGAAGAGATTCTTTGCTGTCTTCTCATCCATTCCAATCCCCGAGTCTTTAAAGGTGATTTTAACCAGGGCGGAGGCCAGATCCTTTTCTGAAATAACTGTAAGGACTCCACCATTCGGCATAGCTTGGATCGAGTTGATAACAATATTTGAGAAGGCCCTATAGAGGGAATCCGGGTCGCCTTGAAGCGAAGGAAGGACCCGATCGAGATGATTTTCGAAGACAATCTCTTTTCTCTTCAACTCCTCTCCATGGAGTTCGATGACCTGAAGGATGAGGGGAGTGACCTCGAGAAGAGTCCAGGGCCTTCTCCGGCTTCGCGTCAATTCAAGAAGGTCCTCGACCAGTTGATTGATCCGGTCAATCTCCCGGGGGACGGTGATGTTAAATTTTTCCATAAAGGTTGGATTTTGGAACTTCTTGGGAACAAGTTGAACGAAGGTCTTAATGGCCGAGAGGGGATTCTTAATTTCATGGGCAAGGCCTGCTGAGATCGTTCCTAAGGCAGCCAGCCGGTCTGCTTGACGGAGCCTCTCTTCAAGGGCTTTGATCTCTGTAATATCCTGGAAAACAGCCAGAGCGCCCATCTTCTTTCCTGCTCCATCGGTCAATAAAGAGGTGCTGATCGTTAACCAGAGGCTCCCTTCCCCTTTCTTCAACTCCATTTCAGAGTGGAAGATGCCTTTCTCACGGGATAAGGTCTCGACCATCATCCGGCCTAAGGGAGAATGATGACCAAAGGCCTGTTCAACCAAGGAGCCCTCAATCTCCTCTCGCTTCTTCCCCAAGATTCGTTCGGCCATCTCATTGATCGTAACGATTCGGCCATCGAGATCGACTGTGATGAGACCATTGGTCATCGAGGCAAGGATATTGTCCGCATAGGCTTTCAGAGAGGTGATCTCCCGAAGGCGTTTCTCCAATTCGGTCCGCTGGAGCCGGATCTGCCCGATCATATAGTTGAAGTTACGGCCGAGTTCTTCAATCTCATCACCCGTGCGAATATCCATGGTCAGATCAAGATTTCCCTGGGCCGCTGAGATGGTGGTCTCTACCAGTTTCGAAATGGGACGGCTGATGCGCCTGGCAAAAAAAATCGATCCCAAGATTCCAAGGACAATGGCAAACCCCCCAAGCAAGAGAAGATTCAACCGGGTCCTTGAAATTTGATCATACATCGCTTCGAGGGAGAGACCGATGCGGACGGTTCCCCACTTTTCCTCCGATTCTTTAATATAGACAGGAATCGAGATATCCAGGATTGGTTTCTTCATCCCCCGGGCATGGAAGGATTGGACCAGTGGGTCTTTGGCCAAGAGGGCTTTATGGCTGATCTCATCCGTTAAGACCATGCCCTGCTTCTCATCGTGCCCGCTATAGACGGCCACCCGATTTTCCTTATCATGAATGATGACATAGACAATATCTTCTTCCTGGGCGACTTTCCCCCCGTTCTGTTGCAAGACCACATAGTTGTAAGTGAGAAGGGCATTGGTGCTTACCGAGGCCAGATTTTGCGCAATGGCCATCCCCCTTTTCCGGGCCTCTCCTTGGATGATTTCCGATTGCCGTTTTTCCACAAGCGAGACGATGAGGGCCATCAGAAAAAGGATCAGAAGGGTCGAATACAGGATCAGTCGGGTCTGAAGGGGTATCGATGTAAAGCGATCTTTAGCAGCCATTCGGATCCCGAAGTAGGCCCATTAATTCCGTTTGCTTAGCCAGATTTTTTTCATCGGAATGTAAGCCCCGCCGAGGGCGCTAAGCTCAATTCCCTTGACATAAGGTTGGAAGATCCACTGGAGTAGATGGTTGACTATGGGAACGATGGGGGCATCATCGAGAACGATCTCTTCGATCGTTCGATACATTTCCATTCGTTTGAGGTAATCCCTCTCTGCTTTTGCCCGATCGATGAGACGGTCGACTTCGGGATGGAAGTAAGCGGTATAATTGTAGCTGGATTTCGAATGAAAAAGGGTTCCCAAGAAATTGTCTGGATCCGGAAAATCCGCATACCAGGCGAACATGAACATAGGCGCTTTCTTGGTTGTCAGGAGTTCATGAAATTTTGGCCATTGGGTTTCATACTGGATATTCAGGGTAATTCCGTGTTCAGAGAGGGAGGATTTCACTAAATCCAATTCTCTTACAGCTAATTCGGATCGGGCGGCAGACCAGAAATCGATCGAAGGCAATCCTTTTCCCTCCGGGTACCCAGCTTCTTTGATCAGTTGCCTCGCTTTTGGGGGGTGATATCCAGAGATAGACTTACCCGGTTGATGTCCGGGCATCCCCAAGGGAATGATCCGGTCCGTCAGATTGGCCATCCCCCTCAGGACTTCTTTCCCAATCTCCTCTCTTGGCACCAAGAAATTGATAGCCTTACGGATATTCCTTGTTTTCAAGGGAACGAATTGGGAGTTTAGTCCGTAAAAACGGAGAGAGAGAATGGGTTTTTGAAAAAAGGTGTATTGGGCAGACCGACTCATTTCTTCCACCTCATTGAAAGGAATCGGCGAGCCTTCCAGTTCTCCTGATTTAAAGAGGCGGAAGATCTCTTCTCTCGGGCTTCCATGGAAAATCTTAAAGACAATCTTATCCAGGTAAGGCCTCCCCTCAAAATAGTCGGGATTTGCTTCAAGGATGATCTCCTCGCCTTCCTTGGCCGAAACATATTTAAAAGGCCCTGTGCCCACAGGCGCTCTTCCAAATTGAATCTCTGATTTCTCAACCTCTTCTCGGGGCAGCACCTTAAACTTATTCATTCCCAAGATTGAAATAAAGGGGGTATAAGGCTCTGATAGTTTAATGACAAAAGTATATTTGTCGGGTGCGATAAAGCCCTTTACGCTCTGGATAGTTCCTCCCTGGAATTCTCTCGAACCAACGACCCGGTCTAAAAAAGTGGCGGCGGGTGACTTGACTTTGGGATCAAGGATTCGAGTCAAGGAGTAGGCTACATCCTTCGCTGTCATCTCCCTTCCATGGTGGAACTTCACGCCCTCTCTTAAATAGAAGGTATAGGTGAGGCCATCGAGAGAGATTTTCCATGATTTGGCAAGGCAGGGAATGATATTCAGATCTTTGTCAAATTGAACGAGCCCGTCAAAAATTTGTTGAAGGACCGCGACCGAATAAATGTCCACAGCGACTGCGGGATCAAGAGTCTTCGGGCTAAATTCAAGAGGTCTTCTGTAAATCCCTCCCTTTGCGGGAATCTCTTTTTCTTTCCCTTGCGCAAAAATAGACGGAGACAGAGTCTGGCAGAACAAAGGGATCGAGAGACAAAGGAAAAAGATGAAGACAGCCCTATTTCTCTTCATGATCAAGTCCTATAGGATTCTATATATAAGGAGAAACAGGGAGATTGTCAAACAAAAATAAAAAGGCACCTCTTTTATAAAAAAGTGCCTCTTTAATAGGCCGTCTCTATTGGCTTAGACATTGCGGATAGAGACACCCCGTAGAAATTAATATCCGCCACCCTCGGCTAATACGGGCAGTACATAGGCCATCACTGTTGCTACAACGATGAGGAGTTCGATTGCGATCTTCTTCATTTTAAATCCTCCTTAAAGATAGAATAGATTAGTGTGAGTCGGTGAAGATGAAAGAATTAATATCCGCCACCCTCCGCTAATACGGGCAATACATAGGTCAGCACAGTGACCGCAACAAGAAATAATTGAATAGCAATCTTCTTCATAATGTCACCTCCTTTAATTTGGTTTATTGATTTCCTCAGAATAACGAGCATTTATTCAGCAATACGGATGCCAAATGGAAAGAAATGGAATTATTTGTTTGGAGGGTATTTAACCCATTGTTTTTGGTAGCCTTTTAAGAACAACTTTTCTCGGTACAACTGTGAAATCTTTTCAGAAGACTGCCTACAATAGCAGACACTAAATTAAAAAATGGAGGAAAAAGGGAGGGAACTTATTGATTTACCATGGAGAATTTTAACTGCACAGGATTATAGGCAATTGACAGAAATATAGGCAATTTATCCAACTATTTTTTTAATAAAATCCCAAACTGTCTTGCTTTCTGGATGAGGGTATTCCGGTTGATCTTTAGGAGTTTAGCAGCCTCGGACTGATTCCAGTGGGCTGCTTCGAGGACGTTGAGGAGGATCCGCTTTTCGAATTCTTCCCTGATCTTGATGAGCCCCACTTTTTCATATTCTCTATCCTGGGGTTCCTGATCCGAATTCATCAAGATCTCTAAAGGGATATGCTTTAAATCAATGAACTCTTCTCCAGTGGAGAGAACGACGATCCTTTCGATCAAATTTTCGAGTTCCCGTATGTTTCCAGGCCAGTGATATCGGGTAAGGGCCTCAATCGCTTTCTTAGAAAATCCAGGAATCCTCTTGTTAAAGGCAATATTGAATTTGTTTAAGAAATGATTGACTAAAAGGGGAATGTCTTCCTTTCTCTCCCGAAGGGGTGGGATGGAGATGGGGAGGACATTGAGTCGGAAGTAGAGATCCTGGCGGAATTTTCCTTTTGAGACGGCATCCTCCAGGTTGGTATTAGTGGCTGCAATGACCCGGATGTCGACCCGGATGGGTTTATTGGAGCCGATTCGTTCGATTTCCCGTTCCTGTAGAACGCGAAGCAGTTTAGCCTGAAGATCGGATCGTAAGGCAGAGATCTCGTCGAGAAAAAGAGTTCCTTCATTGGCATGCTCAAACTTTCCAATAGTCCGGGTGTGGGCTCCGGTAAAGGCTCCCTTCTCATGGCCAAACATCTCACTTTCCATGAGTTCAGAGGGGATGGCTGCGCAGTTAACCGCAACAAAGGGGCCATTCTTCCGATTCCCCTGTCGGTGGATCGAGCGGGCAATGAGTTCTTTTCCTGTTCCGCTTTCACCACTGATCAAGACATTGGTGGAGGTATAAGCTACCTTCTTGATCAGTTGAAAAATCTCGAGCATCCCCCTGTTTTGACTGACGATCTGATCGAATCCCCGGGATTCCTCCACCTCCCTCCGGAGAAGGTCGAGCTCGCGATGAAGCCTCTGTTTACTGATCACCCGGTTCACAGTCGAGAGGATGTCCTCTGGCTCATACGGTTTCGTGATATAGTCATAGGCCCCCGATTTGATGGCATCGGCTGCCTTTCGGGCCAGGTTCAGGGCTGAGACCATGATGACATCGATCTCCTCATCCTTCTCTTTGATCCTGCGAAGAACCTCCAAGCCATCCATTTCCGGCATGTTCACGTCCAGAAGAACAAGATCGATGGCCTCTCGCTGGAGGGTTTCCAGGGCCTCCTGGCCGTTCACCGCGCTGAGAACGTAATAGTCGTCTTCGAGGATTACTTCCAGGGATTGTCTGGCTCCTAATTCATCGTCAACAATGAGTAGACGCGGCTTTATTTCCATGCATAGCCAATATAAAGGAAACGTCTTCTGTCGTCAAGGATCGGAGAATGCGTGCCCCGTTTTTTTCAGTCCGCTGCTCAGCCGGGCCCGGCCAGTCTATAAACCTCCATGATGCAGGTCGCCGACAGGTGCCACGATGACTATGAGACCGGTGGGTTGGAGCTTGCCATAAAGCTTCTCTGACTGGGTCGCCCGGTTTGGATTATTCTTAAAAACTGGGAGTAGCCTGGGGGCTGAGGGTTGACATTTGGTCTTTGGGATGGTACGAGGAAAGGGAGAGGCGGGAAAAAATGCTTTTTTCGATCCAGAAGGAACTTTTTGATCTTCTGCCAGATCTTGCCATTGGAGTAGTGGTGGCGACTGGTGTCGACAACAGCCAACCCTCTACGGAGATCGAACATCTTCTTCTCCAAACCGTCGAGGAACTCCAGAAAAGCTTTCACGCGGAGAAGGTCCAGGAACATCCGAGGATCAAGCCCTGGAGAGCGGCCTTTTCGAAACTGGGCATCTCGGGCAGTAAGTTTCCAAGCTCGATTGAATCGATGGTGAGAAGGATTCTTCGAGGCGATCCTTTTCCAAAGATCAATCCTCTCGTCAATCTTTATAACAGCATTTCCCTGAAGCATTTGGTCCCCATGGGTGGCCATGATCTGGATACACTGGAGGGGAACCTCTCTCTGCGATTTGCTGAGGGTTGGGAACCCTTTACCCCAATGGGCGGAGGGGAAAGAATCACAGTGCCAAGAGGAGAACTGGTCTATCGGGATGATCAGGAGGTACTCACCCGGAACTGGGTATGGCGCCAGTGTGAAAAGGACAAGACGACCGAAGAAACAAGAAACATCTTCATCCCCGTCGATGTCCTCGGAGAGGTAGGCCGGGAACAGTCGGAGGAGATCATTCAGAAACTCACCGATTTGATTCCAAGATATCTTGGGGGCTCTATTTTTTCTTCGATCCTGAATCGGGAGAGGTTCACAATCGAGTTTGAGAAGGCTTCGCTGTAACCCTTTGACAGGCTCAAGACGGTGTCCTGAGCCTGCTAAAGTCTAACCATCAGACTAAAATAAAAAGGGAAGAGTTTCTCCTCTTCCCTTTTAAATTCTTCTCTTTCCTCCAAGGATAAATTTCGTTTCTTTAACGAACGGGGTATTAATATCCTTTTTTCTGGATTTCGGATAGGCCTTCATCGATGGTGAAGACGGCACCACATTTTGGACACTTAATCTTTGTGTCTTTTGCCATCCCCGCACACCCAAAGGAGAAAGCTGCCAAAAGCGCCAATGCCAAAAAAATGCTCACCCACTTCCTCATTACCGCTCACCTCCTTTCGTCAGTGAATATAACTACCGATTTTTACAACCATTTCGGCCTTCTGATAATGTATAGAGAAAACAGTTAACAGAAATCCTCTCTATTGTCAAGAAAAAAATGAAATAGGTTTCTTCTTATTCACGGGCCTCCCTATTTTTTCTTGGTAGCAGGCTTCTTGGTGGTCTTCTTGGTTCCACAGCCTTTCGTTCCGCACGCCATAGTGATTCACCTCCTTTTATCGTTCAACTAAATTTATTTATCCCTTTTAATTTCAAGTTTGTCAAGGATTTTTTGTGGGACCATAGGAAAGCTATTTTCCATTGACCTCCTATAGAAAATCGATTAGATTGAGTAATAAATTTTCTGGTAAGAGAGAGGATGGAAAGTTGATGGTATCAAAATTTGTTAAATCCCCTTTCCCAGCGGGGATCCATTACCTCTCAGGCAATGAAGCGGCTGCAGAGGGGGCGATTGCAGCCGGTTGTCGATTCTATTCCGGCTACCCCATCACTCCCTCCAGTGAGATCATGGAGCGTATGGCTGTTCGTCTGAGGGAGGTTGGGGGAGTCTTCATTCAGATGGAGGATGAGATTGCCTCCATCTCAGCCGTGATCGGGGCTGCATGGGCAGGAGCAAAGGCAATGACCGCCACTTCAGGGCCCGGGTTTAGCCTGATGCAGGAGGCGATCGGCTACGGGGTCTTTACGGAAACACCCTGTGTCATTGTTGATGTCCAGAGGGCGGGTCCCTGTACGGGGCAGGCCACCAAGGTGGGAAGCGGCGACGTCATGCAGGCCAAATGGGGTTCCCATGGGGACTATCAGGTCATTGCCCTTTCTCCCTGGTCCGTCCAGGAGATGTACGATCTTACGCTACGGGCTTTCAATCTCAGTGAGCGCTACCGGGTTCCCACCTTTGTCATGGCTGAGGAAGCAACAGGTCATCTCAGAGAAACGATCAGGGTTCAAAGGCAGGTGAAAGTGTGGGACCGGAAAAAAGAGAGAAGGGGTTCTCCCTTTGGAACCGAAGAAGAGGATGGTGTTCCACCCATGCCTGCCTTTGGAGAGGGAGAGCGGCTCGCCGTCACCGGTTCCACTCATGATGCCTACGGATTTCGAAAGACCGATGACCCGGAGGCTCATAGCATATTAGTTGAGCGGATCAACCAAAAGATCTTAAAGAACAGGCGGAACATCATCGAGACCGAATCCTATTTCATGGATGACTCGGAACTCGTGATGATCACTTATGGATTCACTGCCCGGACGAGCCTCTATGTGGCAAAACGATTGAGGAAAGAGGGATTGAAGTTGGGCTTCTTGAGACTCAAAACCCTCTGGCCCTTTCCAGAGGAGGTTGTTCGAGAGGCCACCGCAAAGAAAAAGAAGGCATTTGTTCCAGAGATGAATCGAGGACAGGTGGCCGGTGAAGTGAAGAAATACTGTTCCTGCGACGTCATTTCTTTTGGACAAACGAATGGAGAAGTCATCCGGCCTGAAACATTGGAGGAAGCCTTAAGGAGGATAGTCTAATGGTCAGGGCGATGGAGAAATACATCCGGCCTGGTGTGAAATCGACACCCTTCTGCCCGGGTTGCGGCCACGGGATTCTGATGGGACTTCTCTTAAGGGCCATCGATGAATTAAAGATGGATATGAACAGGATGGTCTTTGTCTCTGGCATCGGATGTGCCGCCTGGATTCCCAGTCCTCACTATAATGGAGATACCTTGCACACCCTTCATGGAAGAGCCCTTGCTTTTGCCACAGGGGTGAAACTCTTTAATCCCGAGCTCTGTGTCATGGTAGTGAGTGGAGACGGGGATCTTTCTTCGATTGGAGGAAACCATCTCGTCCATGCTGCGAGGCGAAATATTGATATCAAGGTCATCTGCGCCAATAACATGATTTATGGGATGACTGGAGGACAGGTGGCTTCGACGACACCCACAGGAGCCAGGACAGCAACAACCGGTGAAGGGAACCCTTATCGGCCCTTCAATCTCTCCCGCTTGGTCGAGGCTGCGGGTGCAACCTATGTGGCAAAATATTCCGTGACTCAGCCCGTGGCGCTCATTCGTTCCATCAAGAAGGCAATCCGACATGTGGGTTTCTCTTTTATCGAAGTGCTCTCTCCTTGTCCCACTCAATATGGAAGGAGGAATCGAATCGATCGGCCAGAGGATATGATTCGAGATCTCATCCAGAGATGCCTTCTGGAGGAGGAGGCGAAAGGACTGACAGAGGAGGAGCGGGCGGAAAAGATTATTACTGGAGAGTTCTTATCATGTCAGAAATAATCCAGGTGCGATGGAGTGGCTTCGGCGGACAGGGAGTGATTCTGGCAGGGGTGCTTCTGGGCGAGGCCGGAGCGATCGATGGAAAATATGTCTCCGGATCGAATTCCTACGGGGCTCAGGCCAGAGGGTCCGGATGTAAATCAGAGATCGTCTTCTCAAAGGGACCCATCGATTTTCCCCATCTCATCACCGCTGATATCCTGGTTGCTATGTCCCAAGGGGCCTACGATCTCCATTGTGGAGAGGTCAGGGAACCCAGTGGAATTATTTTCTATGACCAAGGACAGGTGGCGCCCAAGGAGGGCCTAAAGGTCAAACAGATAGGAATTCCTGCTACGGAATATTCTGTTAAAAAGCTGAAGAATAAGCAGGTGGCAAACATCGTCCTTCTCGGTGCCCTCATCGAAAAGGTAAAGGTCGTTTCTCAAGAGGCAATAGAAGGGGCGATAAAGACTCATGTGAACGAACGGTTTCGAAGTCTCAATCTCAAAGCCCTTAAATTAGGTCTGGAACTTGGGAGACGGGGTGATGGTTGAGGGTAGAACATATAAACCCATTCTTCAATTCGGCCAATGTCAAAGCTGCAATGTCTGCATCCGGGGATGCCCTGCTGAAATTATTCCAGAATATCGGGAGGAAGAAAAGAGCCTTCGAGGTGCCCTTTACAGCGGAAGGATTTCAACGACATCCTTGAAAGAGAAGGTCCCCCTTCCTCCTTGTCAAGAAGCCTGTCCAATCCGTCAGGATACGAGAGGCTATGTCAGCCTTATCGCCAAGGGAAGATTCAAAGAGGCGCTGGAGTTGATCCGGGAGGTCAACCCCTTGCCGGCGGTCTGCGGGTTCATCTGCCACCATCTCTGTGAAGAGGCCTGTCTCAGAGAGGAAGTCGATCAACCCGTACCGATGCGGCTGCTCAAGCGGTTCGTCGCAGAATACGAACGGGAAAGCAACGGGTCAACCCGGAGACCTGTAAAGAAGAAAAAAGAGAAGGTTCTGGTGATTGGGTCTGGTCCAGCAGGTTTGACGGCAGCCAATGATTTAGGCCTTCTGGGGCATGAGGTGGCCCTCTTTGAAGCCCTTCCTGTCCTGGGAGGAATGCTGGCTGTCGGTATTCCTGAATTCAGATTGCCGAGGGATATCCTAAAAATGGAGATCGACGGAATCCGGGCCCTGGGTGTCGAGATGAAGACGAACCACCGTTTCCTCTTTGGAGGAAACGGAAAAATATTTCAAAAATTGGGCTTCCGGGCGGTATTCCTATCCATCGGAGCCCATCGAAGCTTGAAATTGAATATTCCAGGAGAAAAGCTGAATGGCGTCCTTTCCGGGGTCGAATTTCTTAGGGATGTCAATCTGGGGAAGGCCGTCAGAGTTGGAAAGAAGGTTGCAGTCCTCGGCGGAGGGAATGTGGCTCTCGATGTGGCTCGCTCAGCGGTCCGTCTGGGTGCAGAGATAGTTGAGATCTATTATCGCAGGTCAAGAAAGGAAATGCCCGCGATCCCGGAAGAGGTGGAAGAGACGATTCGCGAGGGCATCGAGATCCATTTTCTTGCCTCTCCTGTTAAGGTGATTGGAAAGGGAGAGGGAGTGACAGGAATTGAATTTGTGAAGATGAAGCTCACTGAACCGGATGAGACAGGGAGACCAAAGCCTGTCCCGGTTGAAGGGTCTGAATTTAAGGTAAAAGTGGATACGGTTATTTCTTCGATCGGCCAGAAGGTAGAGCAAAGAGGTTTAAAAGGATTAGATACCAATAAAGACGGAACGATTCGCGTTGATCCCGGGACAGGGGCAACCAGTGTGAAAGGTGTTTTTGCAGGAGGAGATGCCGTGAGCGGTCCAGGATGGGCTATCGATGCCATCGCGGCTGGAAAGAATGGAGCCCTATCCATAGACCGGTATCTCTCATAAACCAAAAAATCGCAAAGCGCAGCCTACTCCGCCGAGGTAACCCGGGCTGCGCAGGCTGGATGGCGTACAGAGCATAGCGAAGTCATAAATCCGAGGCACGAAATTTGAAACTCGAATTTTAAGGAAGGTTGGAAATGGTTAAAGAGTGTGAGAAAAAACCGGTAAAACCTCCAAAACGGAGGGTCCTTTCCCGCAAGACACGGAGGAAAAGTTTTTCTCCCGTAGAGATGGGTTTAACGAAAGAGGAGGCCATAGAGGGGGCACGACGATGTTTGGGCTTGAGAACGTGTGAATCCTGTGAGACCTGCAGCCTCTTTTGCCCGGATCTCTGTATTACCCGGAATGAGAAGACCGGAGAGGTCGAGATCGATTTGGATTACTGCAAAGGCTGTGGGATCTGTGCCGCTGTCTGCCCCAAGGGAGCCATTCAAATGGTATGGGAGGAAGGAGCATGACCAAAAAGATGCGAATGGACCTCAATTCTGATGTGGGAGAGAGTTTTGGCGCCTATAAACTCGGGCTTGATGAAGAAGTGATCCCTCATATCACTTCAGCCAACATTGCCTGTGGATTTCATGCAGGTGATCCCGGCGTTATGCGTCATACCGTGGCTTTAGCAAAGAAATTTGGAGTTGAAGTTGGAGCCCATCCGGGGTTCCCGGATCTCATGGGGTTTGGCCGGAGAAACATGGATGCGACGCTGGAAGAGATCCAGGATTATGTGGTTTACCAGATGGGCGCCTTGCAGGTCTTTGCCCATGCCCAGGGGTTGAAACTTCAGCATGTGAAGCCCCATGGAGCCCTCTATAATATGGCCGCAGCAAATCCAAAGATGTGGGATGCCATCGCCGAGGCTGTGGCTAAGGTCGACAAGGAAATGATTCTGGTTGCTCTGGCCTCTTCGAACAGAGATGTTCTGGCGGAAATTGGAAAGCGTCATGGGGTCCGCTTTGCCTTTGAGGCCTTCCCGGATCGGGCCTATAAGAGCGATGGATCACTGGCTTCTCGAAGAGAGAAGGGGGCAGTGATTCAAGATCATGGGGTGGTCGCTCAAAGGGCACTGAAAATGGCCTTTGAAGGAAAGGTGATTGCTACCGACGGGACCGAGATCGAACTTAAGGCGGATACCCTCTGTGTCCACGGCGATAACCCTGCTGCCGTTCAGATGGTGAAAAAGATCCAAGAAAGCTTTAAGGCCTCTGGGGTAGAAGTGACTCCCATGAAAAACTTCATCTAAAGGGTTCAAGGGGTTCAGGCCAGAATGACTTTGCGACACAGAATTCCTCCCTTTTATAAAGGGGGGGGAAGGAGGGATTTGACCTCCGGTGTCTAAACAATTACAGACTGACTAATAACTATGGGTCTTTATTCAAGGATACGATTCTATTATATGGGTGATCGTGGGCTCCTCCTGGAGTTTGGTGACGAGATCAGCCGAGAGATCAATGAGAAGGTCAGAAGGATGGCCTTAGCCAGTCAATCGGAGGCTATAAAGGGGGTCCTTGAAACCGTCCCCACCTACCGGTCATTACTTGTCCTTTATGATCCAATGGTCCTTTCCATCAAAGACTTGAAGAAAAGGCTGGAATCTATTGAAGAGAGACTTCAGCAATCCTCTTTTCCAAAACCAAAATTGACCCGGATCCCTGTGGTTTATGGAGGGAATTACGGGCCGGATCTGGAGTTTGTGGCCGAATATCACCTGTCTACTCCGGAGGAGATCATTCGCCTCCATGGCAGCAGATCTTATCTGATTTACCTGATTGGCTTCATGCCAGGGTTCCCCTATATGGGAGAGCTTCCTGAGGGTCTTGTGACGCCTCGTCTTAAAACACCGAGACTTTCAGTTCCCGCAGGTTCTGTGGCAATTGCCCAGAAACAGACTGGAATTTATCCAATGGAGAGTCCAGGAGGATGGCAGATCCTTGGCCGGACTCCTGTAAAAATGTTTGATCCCATGAGAGACCCTCCCGCTTATCTACAGATGGGAGATAAGGTTCAGTTCTTTCCCATCCATGAGAGGGAATTTGAAGAATGGGTCAATTAGAGGCCTTTGGAGTTCTTGAGCCTGGATTCCTCACCACGGTTCAGGATCTTGGACGTTTCGGATTCAGCCAGATAGGGGTTCCTCCTTCTGGGGCACTGGATCCCTTTTCCCTCAGGGTTGGGAATTTATTGGTTGGGAATGAAGAAGGAGAGGCAGGCCTTGAGACGACGATCATGGGGTTGAGGCTAAAAGCCATGCGAGAAGCCGTGATTGCAATCACGGGTGGAGATCTCTTTCCAACCCTGAATGGGGAATTGTTGGAGATGTGGAGGAGCCATCTCTTGGTGGAGGGGGATATGCTTAACTTTAAGGGAGTTCGAAAGGGATGCCGTGCCTACCTCGCCCTTCATGGAGGAATTGCTGTCCCTGAAATTATGGGAAGTAAGTCGACCTTCCTTCCCGGGAAATTTGGAGGCTTAGAGGGGAGGGCTTTGAAAAAGGGGGACATTCTTTATACCCTCGACATTCCAACCTCCTTCGATAAGATCGGAGGTCGCTTTCCAACAGATTTGATTCCCACCTCTGAAAAGGAAACCCCTCTCAGAGTAATTCCAGGACCTCAGGATCACCATTTTACAGAGCTAGGGTTCCAGACCTTCCGATCCTCGTTTTATCAGGTGACGGCTAAGAGTGACCGCATGGGAATACGTTTGGAAGGGCCAAAGATTGAGAGGCGGTCCGATGTGGAGGAATCGATCATTTCAGAGAGCCTTATCCCAGGGGCCATTCAGGTGCCTGGGGATGGAAAGCCGATGATCATCCTGAACGAACTGGTCACAGGTGGGTATACAAAGATCGCAACCATCATCTCCACGGATTTGTCAAAGGTTGCTCAATTGAAGCCCGGGGATCGAGTTCGATTCGAACCGATTTCAGCTGAAGAAGCCCATCAACTGCTCAGGAAACAGGAAGGACGGCTCAAGAATTTCAAGGAATCCTTTCAGCACCGTTGAGCACCACAAAAGTCTGTAGTGCCCCCATTCATTGGGGGCGAGTAAATGGAATCCCGTTCCGGTTTTTGCCGGAACGCCACAAATTTGAAAATGCCCTGGGGAAGGGGTTCTTTACTTTTTTCTACGGGAGGAGATTTTTTATGCCATCTTCACAACCTATCTACCAAATCTACGCCGTCAAATACGCCGGTCCACTCATTGGTTCTGTTGCCATGGTTTCCTGGAACACCGACTGGGATAAGAAGATCGAGAGGAATTACTATATCTGGGTTGTCAAGGGAAATGGTGAAACCCTGATCGTCGATTGCGGCGTTGCTCCTGCCCTAGCAGAGGCAAGACAAATTCCTGGCTATATCAATCCGGTCAATGTCCTGACGAGGATCGGGATTGAAGCCTCCCATGTCCAAAGGGTGGTGATCACCCATATCAATTTCGATCATCTGAGCGGGATAGAACTCTTTCCCAATGCCACTTTTTATCTTCAGGAAAAAGAGTTCAACTTCTGGATCAAAGACCCGGTGGCCAAGAAACCTCCTTTCCTCAGGGTCTCTGATCCTGTAGGAAACGCCTATCTCGCAAGACTCGAAGGAACAGACCGATTAGTCCTTGTCAAAGGAGATCAAAAAATTTTTCCAGGGATCGAACTCCTTCTTGCACCAGGCCATACCCCCGGACTCCAGGTGGTTGCTGTGAATACGGCCAAGGGAACCGCCATCGTAGGATCGGATTGCGCCCACATCTTCAGAAATTATGAAGAAGAGATTCCGAGCTGTTTCATCACCGATATGGTCGCCTGGATGAAGAGCTATGATAAGGTGAAGTCGAAGGTTTCCTCCCTCGATCTTCTTTTCCCCGGTCACGACGTGAAGATGTTTACAGACTACCCGAAGGTGGCGGAAGATATCACTCGTCTGGTTTGAGAGGAGCAGGTTCAGAAGGGATTTCAAATTCCCATAGATTTGCACCCGATCCGTAATAGATTTTTCGTCCCAACAAGGCCATGCCCGAATCAATAGGGGTCGGGGGGTTGGCTAAAAAGGATAGGTGATCGTTTTTTGGATCGATGACAAAGATGGCTTCCTTGGCAAGGCCATAAAGTTTTCCATCCGGACCGGGTTGGAGTGAGATCTCTCTCGGATTCCTAAATCCAAGGTCGAAGACTTTTTTTATCTCTCTTTTCTCGGCATCCAAAACAAAGACCTTCTCATTCTCTGTAATCCCATAGAGAATTTGATCATCCGTCACAGCCAGGGAGAGAATCGTTTTGGAGTCTGAAACCGGAGTAATTTCAAATATCTTTTCCTCCTTTTTGGGATCCCACAAGATGAGTTTTGCCTCTTTTTCTATCGCATGAGTTCCGGTCCCGCCCCGGATAGAACTTCCAGCGGCTATTAGGTCCAATTTTTCGAGGTAGGCGAGGGAGACAATACTCTGATTCCGGATGAGGTGGCGGTAGATCCTCTTCTCATTATTCTTGGGATCGTAGACACCGAGACCACCTCCGATGAGACCGTAGTCGGGATAACCTCCGATATAGACCCTTCCATGAGGTCCAGCTACCATGGTTCTTGGTCGATAGAGACTTTCTCCCATAGGCCCCAGCTCTCTTGGATTGGAGTCCTCCTGATCGCCAAACTGAAGGGGTTTTTGGGGGTCATAGACCGAGATTCGTCCTTCCGGGTAAGAACAAAGGTAAAGTTTGCCATCGAGAGATCCCATGGAATAGACTTCACCGCTGGCAAGGGTGGCCTTTCCAAGATCCTTGTGAACATTTTTTTCTGGATCATAAACAAAGAGCCGGAGAGGAAGCATACTGCTTCCATAGATTCGGCTATCCGGGCCAGTCCCCACGACAAAGATACAAGAACCCGAAGCCTCATACTTCAGAGGTATCTCCTGTTCCTCCCCCGTTACGGCATTTTGGATTTTCAGAATTTTATTATTGGTGAGGGAGAACTGCCTACCGTCTGGAAGAGTTTTTTCAGGGAAGGGGATGTTTGACTGGGATACTGAAATGAGCTTTTTTCCTCCTTCAATCCGAAACCAGGAATCCTGTGGAGGGAGTTTTGCATAAACTTTTCCATCCTTCCCTTTGATGAGGCTGAGGCGTCCCGCTTTTCTCTCCTCAAGGGGAATCAAGGAAGATTTTTTCTTTTCCTTTGGATCGAAGACAACAATATCCATCTTTTCAAACCCGATGGCACAGTAGATTAGACCATCCTCCCCTGCGGTTGGATAACAGTAGAACTGATCGGGATCCATACGACCAAAATTTTCACTCTCTTTCGTCTTGGGATCGTAATAGAAAAGGTTGGCGGAGGGGTAAGTCCCTCCCCAGATCTTTCCATCAGGGGCTGTGGTGAGGCTACAAATGAAAGTATCCCTTTCTTCACCCAATCGTCCAAGGTCCTCCCACTTTTCTGTTTTTGGATCGAAGCGGAGGAGGTGGGCATTGTAATAGCTCCCGAGGTAGATTCGATTTTCATGGTCGACCGTAAATCCCCAGGATCCCATCCCAGAGGAGAGAGGCCCGTTGAATTGCCGGATGTTTCCGGTATCTGGATTGACCGCGAGGAGAAAGAGAGGGGCATTATACTGTCCAAAGGAGAGGTAAATGGTATCCCTGTTTCCCGTTTTCCCGGGACCGGCATAAGCCCCCCAGCAGACCGCTTCCCGAACTGGGGTCCCGAGATCTCGGAAGGCAAAGGAGAGGTCCTGATTCAGGGTAAGAGCGATGAGAGTAAGAAGGGAAAGAAGAGATCGAATAAAGAAATGATTCATAAAAAATGGGGTGTAGGATCAGCCTGATTTACTATTTTTCCTTAGAATTAGGTTCTGATTCTATGGAGACCCTGGTACTCGGCTCAGGAGGTATCGGTTCCGAGGAAGGGGTTTCAGAAACAGTCACAGGTTCGGTTCCCGCCTGTGCCACAGGAGACTTAGCTCTTGGCTTTCTTGTCCTGGGACGCCAGCGGGACTTCTGAGTTTTCCGCTCCTTCAACTCGATCCGTTCTTTCTTTTCTTTTAAATCATCTTTCTCCTCTTTTTTCTTGTCCTTGCCAAAACCGACAATGACATAAGTCCCACTCCGGGAGTCAGTCCTCAGGTGGATCAGACCCTTTGATTCCGCATCTTCGAGGAGGTCGCTGAAGGTCCGGTAGCCATAGTAGGATTCGTTGAAGGAGGGTTTTTTCCGCTTCATCGTCTCTTTCACCATCGAGGACCACAGGACTTCCTTGTTTTCACGGACCAGAGCGACGACAGAGTCCACAAGCAGCTGGAAAGCTTCTTTCTTGGTCTCTGGCAGGTCCTGTTCGATCTTGGGGGGTGTTCCAATGGCCCGCTCCAGGTCCTCGTAGTAAATAAATTCATCGCAGTTATCGATCAGAAGATGGGAACTGGAATCCTTCATTCCGAGACCAATCACCCGCTTACCGTTCTCCTTCAGCTTAGAGACGAGCGGGGAGAAATCGCTGTCCCCGGAAACGATGACAAAGGTGTCAATATGTTCCTTCGAATAACAGAGGTCGAGGGAGTCCACGCAGAGTCGGATGTCTGCCGAGTTCTTACCACTCATGGAGCGTTTCGGGATCTCGATCAATTCAATGGCCGCTTCATGGAGAGGTTTCTTATACTCCGAATAATCGGCCCAATCGGCATAGGCTTTCTTGACAATGATCTTTCCCTTTTCGACCAGTCGCTCCAAAACCTTCTGGATGTCAAACCGCTTCTCCTTCCTCCCTTTGACCCCGAGGGCGATGTTCTCAAAGTCAATAAAGACCGCCAGCGTGTGTTCCCCTTCGTTCATCCCATCATCCTTTCTGGTGAAAAGTCCATTTCCTTTCCTGTCTCCCTATAACCATCCTACAATGAAATAGACCGTTTGTAAACGATATACTTACCCTCAACCCCTGTGAGAGAAAATACAGAGCGACACCTCAGAATGGCTTCCGGTTATTGAAAACCGGAATCGAGATCCCGAAACAAGTTCGGGATGACAAGGAACGAATTCCTGGTTTTAAATATCAGGCTCAACTTATTTCAGGATCTGAAGAGAGTCCTATACAGATTGCCTCAGCTCAGCATTCGTATGGGATAACCTTGCTCCCTTAAGCCTCTTCGAATCTCCCGGATATGGCGCGGGCCGCGAGTTTCGAGGACCAAAATGACCTTTGAGAACCCGATGGGGATATCTCTGGCTGCCCTTTCGTGGATGATGTGAAGGATGTTCGCCTGGTTCTGGGCAACAAGGGTGGTGAGTTTTGCGAGTCCTCCCGGGACATCTCTTAAGAGGACTTCGAAGCGGATCACCCTTCCCGTTTGGCTGAGACCCTTTTCAATGATCCGGTCGAGGAGGTGGACATCGATGTTTCCTCCGCTGACCACCAGAACGATCCTTTTTCCCCTGATCTTCGGCCGTTCTGATAATAAGGCAGCCAGGGGGGCAGCCCCTGCACCTTCGGCAACCACCCGCTTCCTCTCCATCAGCATGAGGATGGCCGAGGCAATCTCGTCCTCCCGGACGGTGACGACTTCATCGACATTTCTTTGAAGGATGGGAAAAGGGATCTCCCCCACCTTCCGGAGAGCAATTCCGTCAGCTAATGTGGGCTTGATACGAACTTCAACGATCTTCTTTCTCTTTAAAGAAGCGATAGCAGGTGGAGCATGGGCCGATTCAACACCAATGATCTTGATCTGAGGTTTTTTCTTCTTGACTAAAGTTGAAATGCCTGAGATCAAGCCTCCCCCACCGATCGGGACGATGATCGTTTCAACCGCTGGAACATCCTCCAGTATTTCAAGACCAATCGTTCCCTGGCCGGCAATCACCTCCTCGTCATCAAAGGGGTGGATGAAGATTTTTCCACCTTTCTCCAGTTCTTTTGCATGGTCCACGGCTTCATCCACACTCGATCCGAAGAGGATCACTTCCCCGCCATAGGACCGAGTGGCTTCCTGCTTGGCAATTGAGGATCCTTCCGGCATCACAAGGGTTGAATGAATTCCCAGAAAAGAGGAGGCCAAGGCCACTCCTTGAGCATGGTTTCCAGCAGAGGCAGCTACGACTCCGTTCTGTCTTTGGGGAGGGCTTAATTGGGATATCTTATAATAGGCCCCTCTGATCTTGAAAGAGCCGGCCTTCTGAAGGTTTTCCAGTTTAAGAAAGACCTCTTTACCTGTCAATTTTGAGATGGCATCAGAATAGACCGTTGGAGTCCTGTTAATGGCTCTGATGAGCTTATGTTGCGCCAGTTCGATCTTTTTCCATAGCATCGTCATGGTGAACCCCCTTTTTCATGAGGGTAATTCGGGGCATTCCTGAAATCGGATTTTGATCCACCCAAACCTTACAACCGTAAACTCTTTCAATAATCTCTTTCGTGATGACTTCTCCAGGGGTTCCGCTTTGATCGATCTTTCCTTCCTTGAGGAGGATGAGCCGGTCACAGAATTCAGAGGCGAGGTTCATGTCATGAGAAGCCATGATAATCGTCAACCCCCTCTCGCGGTTGAGATCGAGGATGCGTTGCAGGAAATCGATCTGATGATGGATGTCTAAGGTGGCGGTAGGCTCATCGAGGAGGATGGCTTCTGGCTCCTGGGCCAGTGCCCTGGCAATGAAAACCCTCTTTCTCTCTCCACCGGAGAGTTCGTCAATGGATCTTTCAGAAAACGAGAGGGTATCGGTCCATTCCAAGGCCTTTCTGGCAATCTCCAGATCCCTCTGGCTTTCAAACATGAGATGCCCCAGATAAGGGGATCTTCCCATCAGGACGATCTCCATGACACGAAAAGGAAACAGGGTATGCGTTTCTTGAGGGACGACAGCAATTTTTTTTGCGATCTCTGCCCTTTCCATCTGCTTGAGAGGAATCTCTTCATAGAAGATCTCTCCTCGCTGGGGAGTCAGGAGGCGGTAGAGTATCTTAAGAAGGGAGGTTTTCCCCGAACCATTGGGTCCGATCACTCCAATAAACTCTCCTTTTTCAATACGAAACGAGACATCCTGGAGGACCCAATCCTGACGGTAACGAAAGGAGATCGAGCGGGCTTCAATCATAAGGTCTTGATTCCCTTTCGCGTTCGAAGGAGGTAGATAAAAAAGGGACCTCCAAAAGCAGCGGTAACAACGCCCACTGGCAATTCAACGGGTCCCAGAAGGGTCCGTGCGATGGTATCCGAGGCAATGAGGAAGGAGGCCCCTAATAAGGCAGAGCAGGGGAGAAGAAGACGGTGGTCCGGTCCGAAGAGCAATCGCGCCAAGTGAGGGACGATCAGACCGACGAATCCAATGAGTCCGCACACCGATACGGAGGCCGCTGTAATCAAAGAACCCAAGAAATAGGAGATCCATTTCAACCTTTCAACATGAACCCCTAATTGAACCGCATTTTCTTCTCCGAGAAGGATCAGGTTTAACTGACGGGAATGAACGTAGAGGAGGAAAAAACCCAGGGAGATATAAGGAAGGGTTATCCAGAGGGACTCGTAATTGGATAGGCTGAAATCGCCCATCAACCAGAAGATAATGGTACGGAGTTCCTCCCTCTGGGAAATGGAGATAAAGAACATGATGAGGGCTGAGAGAAAGGAGCTGATGATGACCCCTGTGAGGAGAAGGGTGTTGGGATGAATCTTTCCCTCCTGCTTTCCAAAATAAAAAACGGTGAGGATGGTCAGAAGGGCTCCAAGCGAGGATGCCAGTGGAATTCCCAAGGAGAAGGCACCCAGCCCTGTCAGCATGGCGATGATCGCGCCCACGGCAGCGCCGCTTGAAACTCCCAGAATATATGGGTCAGCAAGGGGGTTTCTCAGGAGGGCCTGAAAGACGGTGCCTGAAACGGAAAGACCGGCTCCTACCAGACCTGCTAACAGGACTCTCGGAAACCGGATGGAAAGGATGATGGCCTGTTCGGTTTCGCTTCCTCCTCCTTTTGATCCCATCAGGGAGAGAAAAAGGATACGCAGGGAATAGAGAGGATTTATCTTAGCACTTCCCAGCAGGGTCGAGAGCAGGATGATTGTAATGAGAAGGAGACTGAGCAGGAGGGAAGTGATAACGACCTTTTTAAAGGTAACAATTTTCATTCAGCGTTCTTAATGCAGCTCTCGCCCTTCCCCTCTCCCTGATAGGAAGAGGGATGGGGTAAGGGGAAATTCTTATTTCCCAAATTTTTCAGGATGAAGGATTCGCGCGATCTCCTCTAACCCATTGATGATGCGAGGGGAGGGCCGGTCAATCAGGTCTGAGTCGATCAGGTAAATCCGGCCATTTTTTACTGCAGGGATCGTCTTCCATTGAGTCCACTCTTGAAGGACCTTGTGATAATCACCCCTAGGGTTCATTGAGCTGATGAGGATCACTTCCGGTGCCCTTTTTAAGATTTCCTCCATTCCAAATCGAGGATACATCTTTTTTTCATTCCCTGCAACATTCTCGCCCCCCGCGAGACGGATGAGGTCGTCTGCAAAGCTTCCTTTTCCAACAGTGACGATCGGAGCTTCCCCGATCTGGAGGAAGACCCTCGGCCGTAGGCGGCCCCGGGTAAGTTTGATGATCTTCTCTCTCCTTCTTTTCATATCTTCGATGAGGCTCAGAGCTTCCTTTTTTCGGTCGACGACCTGACCGATATGGTCGATGCTCAAAAAGATGCCATCTAAATTTTTGGGAAAGATGACATAAGTTGGGAAGCCCAATTTTCCAAGGCGCTCCACCATCTCCCGGGTGTTTCCAGCGCCCGTGGCAATGACAAGATCGGGTCTGAGAGAAATGATTCTTTCATAATCGAGCCTGATATAACTTCCAACCGGAGGCTTGGTTTTGGCCTTTTCCGGAAAATTACAATGGATGGAGACGCCAACAATCTCATCCTCAAGGCCCAGGTTGAACAATATCTCGGTAATATTGGGGGCGAGAGAGAGGATTCTTTTGGGAGGAAAGGGGATGGACACTTTCCGATGGACTTCATCTCTAAACGTTAAGTTCCCGCTGGATGAGACCAGTGGCCAGAAGAGGGGGAGTAAAAAAAAGAGAAGAGATCGAGATAATCGGCGTGTTGATTTCATTTAGTTACGCTGTGCTCTTTGCGCTATGCGATTATGTCACCGAAGCTGAAATTTGATCGGGATATTCACCCATAACGAGACGGTGTCTTCTCCTTTTTTGGCGGGAATAAATTTCCACTGCTTCACCGTGGCGAGGGCTGATTGATCGAGTATTTCGTATCCCGAGGAGCGTTTTATTTCAATCTGTCCCACCCTTCCATTCGAAAGGACCTCGACCCTCAGCAGGACTTCCCCCTGGTATCCTCTTTCCCGGGCTTCTTGTGGATAAGGAGGCTTGGGATTCTCAGCATATCTCGGATGGCCTCCCTCTCCTCCCGAGGAGGAGAAAAGTTTAGCAAAAATTCCTATCCCCTTTCGAGAACCACCTCCACGGGAATCTCCCTGTTCAAACCCTGTTCCGGGTCCTGGTCCTGGTCCATTTCCAGGGCCTCCTCCGCTGGAACCTCCTTGTCCGAACCCTGTTCCTTCCCCTGAGCCTCTCCAGCGAAATCCCCCTTTTCCTGTTCCTGATCCATCTCCGGGATCTCCACCGCCGGAACCTGCCTGTCCCGTCCCCATCCCTTCACCTGATGTTACATTAGAAAGCTCGTCCCCTTGTATTACCTCGGGAATGGACGAGGGTAATGGAGCGGATCGATCCTCTTCCTTTTTGAGGTTTAAATCTGTACTCAACGCTGCAACCCCAGTCAGATTTGTGGGTTCTTTCGGATTTTTTTCTTCCTCATCATGAGGGGATACGAATTTCACCTCTTCAGCAGGAATATTTCTCACTACGGCCTGAACAGGTAAAGGAATAGGCGGCGTAATCTCATTCTTGAGAACGGGCTCCATCTGTTTTTGCTCCCGGATAGGCTCCCTTTTTTCTGGTTTCTGGATCGGATGCTTTAGAGTAAGAGGAAGAAAAGACTCAGGAATGGATTTCTTCTCGTTCCCTAACGGGTAAAGGGTTACTTTGATAAAACGGATAGGAGTTTGACGGACTTCGGCGTCTGAGAAGAATAAGACGGAAACAGTTAAAAAGAAGAGAAGATGGATTCCCATTGAGATGAATCCTGAGAGCTTCAAATTCCAGGCCCCAGTCTTATCTCGAATTCGGATTTTCATAATACTTTAGCACTTTTAAAAAAACATCTAATCCCCCTTCATCCCCCTTTGTCAAAAGGGGGAAACCCCTCTCCTCCCTTTGGAAAAGGGAGGTGGGGAGGGATTTTATAAGGTTACTTGAAATAGCTAAATTGTTACGGATTTTCATGTTCTTCAAAAATAAAAATCCCGGTCTTCGGAAGAAGAACCGGGTTTTTAGTCCCAATCTTCACAGCCTTTCCACCGAAGACCTAACGTGAAGCGCATTCAGGCAGGTATTCTGGCTTACGGATCATTCTACTCCTTGCCCCTTCCCATCCTCATAACCCTTCGACAAACGTCACGTCGAAGGCTCAACCCTCAGGACAGTCGCTCTGGCAAGTTTCGTCCCCGATCACAGCGGCGTGGCCGTCCCCGATTCACACGGAGTTCCCTTTTCAGCCCAAGGCCACCTGAACACGGATTCAATTTTATCTATTTAATATCACAATTTTTATAGGAAAGTCAAATTTTCTCCAATTTGTCATTCCTGCGAAAGCAGGAATCCAGTTATTTCAATCGGTTCTGGACTCCGGCTTTCGCCGGAGTGACGGTTCCGGCACTTTTTACGATTTCATCATATTTGAATTGTTGTCCAAAAATATTGACGAAGTGCCAAAAATGGGTATACTTTAAGATAAGAGGTTCTGATCTCGCACTAATTTGTCCCAACCCGTATAGCTCCTCCCAATGACAACTGTTCAACGTCGTTCACCATAATACAAATTCATCTTTGCACCTATGTCCCCATCCTTTGGCCGTGAACCCGTCCGAATTTCCCAGATAGTGGATGAAATAGGATGAGTGTTCCCATTTTCCATATGTCCTCTCTATATTCTTCATTGACATATATTTTAGACATATCTTAGAGTGGATCAGGTAGAAGTAAAAGGAGAAATTTATGGGAAAAACAACCGTCTTTGTCGACGATGCGCTCATTAATCGTGCCCTTCGGATTACAAATTTAAAGACAAAAAGAGAAGTCATTGAAGCTGGGTTGAGGGAATTACTCAGAAAGAAAAACCAGGAACTCCTCCGACGGGAACTTGGATCCTTCGATCTCGATCTAACTTTAAGGGAATTGAAGAAACGGAGAGCTGAAGACTAACCAAAGATATTTGAAATTTCCGAGAGTTGTCATCCTGAACTCGTTTCAGGATCTCACCCTCTGGACAAAACGAGATGCTGAACCAATGCTGAATCAAGTTCAGCACAGGGTTCAGAAGCATGACACTATTTGTTTCCAGATGTTAGAGATAAATTCTCAGATTTTATGTTTAAGAATCTACACCTAACAGGATCCTCATCGACACCTCCGCATGGTTATTCGTTCTCAAGAAAAACTTTCATGCCCTTATCAAAGAAAGGATTAAAAAGTTCTTGGCTACCCTGATGTGGCGATCAATGGAATGATCGAACTTGAGTTATTGGGTGGCGCTAAATCAGAGAGGGAGTATTACAGGCTTTTTAACAGACTGGATGCCCTTTACCATATTGAGGCGGAGAGGTCCCTATGGGATACCGCATCGAAACTCGCCTTCGACTTAAAAAGAAAAGGGGTGACCGTACCTTACACAGTTATTTTTATTGCTGCCTCTGCCTTAAAGGAAAACGCAATCCTTGTACACGCTGATTCGCATTTTGATCTTATTGCAGATCTAACCAGTCTAAAAGTGGAGAGTTTTGTGTCTCTGGTCAAAGAGTGACGCCTCGTGGAGGTCTTGCTCGAATCCTTTGCACAAAATTACGACATCATGTGATCCCAATTCATTGCAATGTTGATACCGTCCCAAATTGCGACTGCTGACTTCTTCCTGTATTCATCAAGTTGAGAATCTGTATCGCTATACCAGATTTCAAGTCATAATCCTTAAAGGATAATTTTCACAAATAATTTATTTTTATTGACTTTGTACTAAAAATGATGGTATTTGTATCATGAAATATGGCTCACTCGAAAAGCTAAACCCTCCGTGAGAAGGGGAAAGCGGCGGGTCTTGAATAGAGATGGCCGAGCTGCCGAAGGATGAACCGACGGTAAGTTCGGCCTTTTTGTTTTGTCTTAGACACATGGATTAAATATGAGGTGGATTCTCCAGAAGGACCCAATATGAAGGCTCCAAGGGGAGTTATAGTGAACGGCTTAAGGAAGGAGTCATTGCGAGGAGCGCAGCGACGGGGCAATCTCATGAGATTGCTTCACTTTGTTCGCAATGACACCTCTCTTGATGGCTACTTATTTAGGTCGTTCACTATAATATCCCTTTGGGGCCTTTTTACCGCCTTGCCTGAATTGTCCTTTCTTTAAAAAACTGAACTAAATCTTCAACACTAAAGAGGAGAAAACGATTATGACTAAAAAATCAAGCTGGCTTATTGTAGGCTTATTCGTCATCTCAATAGGAATTTTATGCTCTATGCCTCAAGCAATGGCGGAAACACTGAGCTACAAGTTCCTTATTCCTGTTACACTAAGACAGG
>Ga0154838_1200_pt1 | contig 28860 bp, 32 predicted proteins | sample Rifle2008BG16ft_FD_116142 | JGI IMG/M metagenome (GOLD analysis project Ga0154838, IMG submission 116142) | Deltaproteobacteria bacterium RBG_16_48_10 | reverse complement strand
CCATTACTTACAAATTTCCACCTCCAAGACCAAACGGAGGGTTTCTATAAGCAGTTAAATTTATTCAATTTTTAACCGGACGGTACTGTCAGCATCTAATAAAATCAAAAAGTTACTAGACCCTGAAATAAATTCAGGGTGACAAAGTAGTAATTGCGACAAAGCCTCTCCGGAGGGGAAGGGTAGGCCATTCATCTCCCCAGCAGAGCTGGGGGGTATTCTGGCATATTTTGATAAACGCCTTGCAGCGGCATTGATTTGACAAAAGAAAGGGGCTATCCTATATAAATGAGGGATTTTTATGGAAGAAAAAGCAGAAAAAACTTCCGAAAATATGCCTGAAAAAGAAAAAGGAGAAGAGAAGTTGAAGGCGGTAGACCTCAACACTCTGTTTCCTGGGAAAGCCTATGATCTCAATCACCTCTTTCCAGACGAAGGGACAAGGAAGCTCCTTTACCAAGTGAAACGGAATAAGAGGGACATCGAACGGTTTATCAAGAGTCTCTATCTTGAGGAGGAATAAATGAAGTGCTCCCATTGTGGTGAAATGATTTCTTCGGTCTCCTGTAAAAAGTGCGGAGAGGAGATCCCGGAGAACAGTTTTTTCTGCTGCTGGTGCGGGAATCCTGTAAAGAAGGAGGAACCAATCGATTTTTCAGAACGTATCCCATGCAGTGATGGTACTTGCATTGGTGTCATCAACGCTAATGGGGTCTGTAATATCTGCGGAAAATCCTGTGCTGGGGACGCGGCATAATTTTCCATTTTGCCACTACCATCCGAAAAGTCTGGAAGATCGATAAGATTGTTACATTGACAGTCCAGAGGTTAATGATTAAGTTAAGATTTGAGAAGTTGCCATACAGAGGAGGTTTTTCATGATTTTTCTGCCCAGAGGTGGCGCTGATAAAGAAGAAAAGGCACGGGATGACAAGATTACTGTTCCGAATGAAATTTCTATTCTGCCCTTGAGAGGAACAGTGCTTTTCCCCGATTTAATTTTACCCATTATGGTCGGCCGTAAGAGGTCTGTCAGATTGATTGATGAGGCCATGGATTCGGACCGGATCATCGGGGTCCTAACTCAGAAGCGGTCCGAAATAGAGGATCCAAAGGAAAGCGACCTTTATACCGTGGGCGTGGCAGCACTGATTCTGAGGATGATTCGTGAACTGGATGGAAGCCAGCGGGTGATTGTTCAAGGGGTCTCGCGGATCAAAGTGAAAGAATATATCCAGAAGGATCCTTACTACAAGGCGAGGATTGATAACGTCGAGGAAACGGCTGTCCAAGGAGTGGAGATAGAAGCCCTCATGATGAATCTAAAAAACCTGTTTGAAAGGGCAGTGGAGTTAGCTCCCTATCTCACCGCTGAACTCGGAGCGATGGTCAAAAACATCAAATCGCCCAATATTCTCGCGGACCTTATTGCTTCAAACCTTAATATTGCGACGGGGGAAAAGCAGGGAATCCTCGAAACCTATGACGTTCGGGAACGGTTAACCAAAGTTCATCTCTACCTCAACAAAGAGGTTCAGGTTTTGGAACTGGGAAATAAGATCCAGTCTCAGGTGAAGGAAGATATTGATCGGACCCAGAGGGAATATTATCTCCGGGAGCAGTTAAAGGCGATCAAGAAAGAGCTGGGAGAGCTGGATGATCATACTGCAGAGATCAAAGAACTCAAGGAGAGGATCAAGAAGGCTAAGATGCCTCAGGAAGCCTTGTCCGCTGCCGAGAAAGAATTAGATCGGTTGTCGAAGATTCCTCCCGCTTCGGCTGAATATACCGTTGCAAGAACTTATTTAGATTGGTTGGTGGAACTTCCCTGGTCGGAAACCACTGCGGATAATTTGGACATCCACAATGGCCAAAAGACATTGGACGAGGATCATTACGACTTAGAAAAGGTGAAGAAACGGATCCTGGAATACTTGGCTGTTCGGAAGCTGAAGGCCGACATGAAAGGCCCCATCCTCTGCTTTGTCGGGCCCCCAGGAGTGGGCAAGACCTCCCTTGGGAAGTCGATTGCGCGAACCATGGGACGCAAGTTCATTCGAATCTCTCTGGGAGGAGTCCGAGATGAGGCGGAAATCCGTGGCCACCGAAGGACTTATGTCGGCGCTTTGCCTGGCAGAATCGTTCAGGGGATCAAGAAAGCGGGATCGAATAACCCTGTCTTTATGTTAGACGAGGTGGATAAGATCGGGATGGATTTTCGCGGGGATCCTTCCTCTGCGCTGCTCGAGGTGCTGGATCCGGAGCAGAACCACTCTTTCTCGGACCATTATATCGATGTTAATTTCGATCTTTCAAAGGTGATGTTTATCACAACAGCGAATATCCTTGATACCATTCCGCCAGCCCTCAGAGACCGGATGGAAGTTCTTGAACTTCCGGGGTACAGTGAAGATCAGAAGATGATGATCGCAAAGGAATTTCTGATTCCCAAACAGATCGAAGAGCACGGGTTGACCCTGGAATTCATCGAATTCCAGGATGCAGCCCTTCAGGTGATTATCAGTTCCTACACTCGGGAGGCAGGGGTCAGAAATCTGGAGCGAGAGATTGCTGCGATCTGCCGGGGAGTCGCCAAGGACGTGGCAGGGGGATCCAATGAGAAGATCTTCGTGAATCCCGATAACCTGAATAAGTTTTTAGGACCTGTCAAGTTCTTTCTTGAGGTGGCAGATAGGACCTCAGAACCCGGGGTTGCAACAGGGCTTGCGTGGACTCCAACGGGAGGGGATATCATCTTCGTTGAAGCGACCAGGATGCGGGGGGAAAAGGGGCTGACTCTAACAGGACAACTGGGGGATGTGATGAAGGAGTCTGCCCAAGCAGCCCTGGCTTATGTCCGGTCGAAGGCCAAAGAGCTTGGTATTGAGGAGGATTTTTTTGCCAAAAATGATATTCACATTCATGTGCCAGCAGGTGCGATTCCAAAGGATGGCCCCTCCGCCGGGATTACCATGTTTATCGCCCTGACCTCCCTTTTAACCAACAAACCGGTTCGAAGTGACATTGCGCTGACCGGAGAGATTACATTAAGAGGCCTTGTTCTTCCCGTTGGAGGGATTAAGGAGAAGGTCTTGGCTGGGATGAGGGCAGGAATCAGAACGATCATCCTTCCGCAAAAGAACGAAAAGGACTTAGAGGAAATTCCTGAACATATCCGGAAGGAGATGAATTTTAAGTTCATCCACAGAATGGATGAAGCTATCCAGTTGGCCCTCAGACAGTGATTTGGAATAACCAGATTCCAAGCACCAAAAAATACTCAGATTCCAATCAACGGATTCCCAAAATTTTTTTTGTTTGGGTAGGTGAACATCTGGTTAAGGAGATTTATTTGGAATTTGTGATTTGGGCATTGGATTTTTTTGTGCCTCATGGATTATCCCAAACTTCGGTCTATTAACGCTTTTCCAGTGGAGAGGTCCGGTCAAACCCTGGTCTACCTTCAGGATCCTCAGAATGTGAGCTTGAAGGCTCTCTTCTTACCCCCTCAAACCTATTACGTCCTTACCCTCTTTGACGGCCAGCACTCCCTCCTTGATATCCAGGCTGAATATATGAGGCAGTTCGGTGATTTTCTGTTTACCGAGAAATTGCAGGAGATTATAGATCAGCTCGATGAAAATCTCTATCTTGAAGGCGAACGGTTTGAGAAAGCCCTGAGGGAGATTGAGGACCGCTTTAAAAAGGCGCCGGTCAGAGAAGCTGCATTTGCGGGGAAAAGTTACCAGACTCATCCCGAAGGAGTAAGGATTCAACTGGAGGGATATTTTAAAGGGCCGGATGGTCCAGGCCCCCTCGGAGAAAGAGCGGTTACCAGCGGATTGAAAGGGGTGATTGTTCCTCACATCGATTTTCAGAGGGGAGGGTTTTGCTATGCCTTTGCCCACCGGGAAATCTGGGAGAAGAACACGGCTCACTCTTTCATCATCTTTGGGATAGCCCATACAGGGATGGAGCATCCCTTTTCCCTCACCCGGAAAGATTTTTTAACCCCTTTAGGGAAATTAGAGGTCGATCAAGAACTGGTCGATGCCATCCAATCTCGCTGCCCCTATGATCTCTTCCATGATGAGGGGATCCATCGAAGTGAACATTCTGTGGAGTTTCAAACTCTGTTCCTCCGATTCCTCTATCCCGAGCCTGCTCCACTTAAGATCGTCCCCATTCTATGTGGTTCATTCCAGGAGCCTCTTGAGCGAGGCGTTTCGCCCATGGAACTCAAACCCTACCGTCACTTTAAGGAAGCCCTTGCTGAATCTGTTTCCGAGAGAGGAGAGGAGGTCTGTTATATTGCCAGCGCAGATTTGGCCCATATGGGTCTTCAATTCGGCGATCGGAAAGGAATGGAGGAATATGATTTAAGGGTATTGGAAGAGACCGATCTGGAGATGCTTGGGTATACAGAGAAAATGGAGGAAGAGGGTTTTTATTCCTCCATTTTAAGAGAAAGGGATCAAAGAAAAATCTGCGGGCTTCCTGCCATCTACACCCTGCTCAAGGTGATGGAAGCCCAAGAGGGGAGGCTCCTCAAATATGGCCAGGCCTTCACTCCAGAGACACAATCCGTCGTCTCCTATGCCAGCCTCGCTTTCTATTGAATGGAACAAGATGGGGTTCAAGTTTTTTTTTGTCAAGGATCTGCACTAGACTCCTTGGCTGCTTGACCCCTTGAATCCTTTTGGACTAAGAGGGTTTTTGTTTGATTTTGTCAATGGCAGGATAGAGCTCTGTAAGTTTTTTCTCTATGTCCTGGGGTAAATCGACCTGGAGGTTTAAGATCTTTTCTCTGAGCAAAGCCAGGGTCCCTAATTTCTCACTTACCTCCCGGGGCGTGATCCGGCTCAATCGTTTGGACACTTCTTTCACTTCTTCATTGAGGAATTCGACTAATTTCAAGATTTCCGAAATCCTTTTTTGTGCCATTCTCTGTTTTCTCCTTTTGAATCCGGAAATACCCTGCCTTCTTTGAAATAGGACTCAAGCAAAAAATACACTAAAGCCTAACAAAAATCAAGTATGGGAAAAAATTAAGAAAGTTCGAAATCTTGAAAGAGAGCAGGAGAGCCACGAAACCAGAACCGAAAAGAAGCATTGTGACAGGCTCAGGTCTACCATTAACTTAGGTGCTCCCGGGGAACCAGGCAGCAGCTGAATCAGGTCCTACAACCGGCCAGGAAGGATAGCACCGAGATGGAGACCTAACCGGAGATAGAGCAGTGTCACGAGAATAACCGTTAGCAAGGCGAGGACAACATAATCGATCCGGCGCATCTGGTTTTCATAATAGAAGGTTCGTTTTGATTCAGGACTGAATCCTTTCGATTCTAATGCCATGGCTAACAGATTGGTGTGGCGGATGGCATAAATAAACAGAGGGACCGCCAGGGGAATGAACTTGCCAGCACGACGAAGGAGGTTTCCTGTCTCAAGATCGAGGCCTCTTGAAATCTGAGCCTGGACAATGGTGGCACCGGCTCCGGCAAAGGTAGGAACGAGTCGCAGAGCCGTGGAAAGGGCAAAGGCGATCGGATAGGGTAATCCCATACGGATGAGGCCGTTGGTCAATTCTTCATTTCGAGTTGTTGAGAGAAAGATGAGGCCGATGGCCACAAATGTGGCCAGGCGAAGGCCCATGGCAATCCCGTAAAGGAACGATTCTTTGCTCACTTTTAGGGGACCCCACGCCCAGAAGGGTGTCGGTCCTACTGCAAAAAAAGGCCATAAGACTAGGCTGAATAAGGTGAGCAGAAGAAGAATGAAGCGGAGCCTCCAGAAATTAGGCAGGGCTTTAGATGAAAGAGCGATCAACAAGACATTGAAACTGATGGCAGCCATATAAAGGGGGTGATTGAAACAGAGGCAGATGGCAAAACCTATGAGGGCGCCCAGAATCTTGGTTCGCGGATCCAGTCGATGAACCCATGTGTCTTTATCGAGATATAAGAAAATATTCATAAGATTGCTTCAAATCCCCCCATCCCCCCTGAAGCTGTGAAAAAATCCCAAAATCCACAGACCGGACAGGGAGTATCGGAAAAATTGTAGGGCGGCTACCTTTTCAGGCTCAACGATACGGATGAAAAACTCTCTAAGATAGCTAAGTTAAGATGGTTCGTTACCCTTACATTTTCAATGTCCGCATCCTACGATTTTGGAGAGTCCCCCTGTTCGGTCTCCCATCTTCCAATAATTTCACACCATCCCTTTGCTTAAGGGGGGATGGGGGGATTATCAACTTACGTTACATCATTGGTTGTTCTTAGTTCCTCCACCATCTGTTGAACGGTCAATGCCTGAGTTCCTAACCGGTTGCTCAGCTTCACGAGTGAAGAAGGGGAAAGGGAAGCCTTGGCCAGGGATGCTTCGTCCTTGAAGATAGAACGGGTAGGTCCATCCAATAAAATAGAGCCGTCCTTCATGACGACGGTGCGGGTTGCGTACTCGGCAGCCACCCCCATGGAATGGGTTATGATAATAATTGTATGCCCTGAATGGTTCAGACGCCTTAGCATCTGCATCATGCTGAATTGGTGACGATAATCAAGGCCAGTCGTTGGCTCATCAAGGATAATGACTTGGGGTTGGGTGGCAAGCACAGAAGCAACGGCGACCTGCTGCCTTTCCCCCTTCGTTAGTGTGAAAGGAACCCTTTCTTCGTAGCCCCTTAATCCCACAATCTCCAAAGCCTCAGCAACACGCCTCTCCATCAGTTTAGGAGATTCACCTAAGACCTTTAGCCCGAAACCGACCTCCTCCGATACGGTTCTGGCAAAGATCTGGTGGTCAGGATTTTGAAACACATATCCCACCAACCTTGCCAGTTCACGATGGCGATATTCGGTAGTTGGCTTACCGTGCACCAGCATCTGGCCTGAGGTGGGTTTCAACAAACCGTTGAAATGCTTTGCCAGTGTCGTCTTGCCGGAACCATTCTGACCCAGAATAGCAACGAACTCGCGTTCTTGGATGGAAAGGTCAATCCCCCGTAATGCCTCAACAGAGTGGGCAGGATAGATATATCTCAGCTTTTCGGCCTTTAGAATGGGAGTCCCTTTATTCGTATCATGGGACTTTGGGGGAATCTTTATTTCCCTTCGTTGAATCAGGTTGTTCTTCTCATTCAGGGTGATCGCTGCCTCGACAGTCAACGGTCTTCCCGGCCAGTTCATGGATTGAAAGAGTTCAACCAAAGGATGGGGCTTAATGCCGCAGGACTCCATCAGGGACACCTTCAGCAGAATCTCAGGAGGAGGTCCTTGGCTGACGACTTGGCCATCCTTCATGAGCCAAACCTGGTCCGCATTTACAGCTGTCTCCGGTTCATGATCTATGACAAGGAGCGTCCTTCCTTCTTCCCGCAAATGGCCGGCTAAAGAGAGGACCTCTTCCCGGCCCCGCGGGTCAAGGTCGGTTGTGGGTTCATCCATGACTACTATCTCCGGCTCGAGCGCCAACACCGAACCAATGGCCAGCCGTTGCTTCTGTCCGCCTGAGAGGGTGGCTGGCTCACGATGGCGAAGTTTTTCCAGGCCAACGAAGGCCAAATAACGCTGGATACGGCGTTCAATCTCGGGCCGGGGCAGGCAATGGTTTTCAGGCCCAAAAGCCATCTCCAGTTCCACATTGGTTGAAAAGAGTTGAGCCTCGAAGTCCTGGAGAACAAGCCCAACAAGGTACGACATCTCAGTGACTTTATGTCGGGCAACCACTTTGTCTTTTACCAGAACACGGCCATGATATTCTCCCTGAAAAAACCTTGGTACAAGGCCGTTGAGGCTGCAGCATAGGGTTGACTTCCCCGATCCTCCATGGCCCATCACTACGGCAAAGGTGCCCTCCCTCACAGAGCCCAGGATATTCTTAAGTGCAGGCCTGGGACCCTCGCGATAGGTGAACGTCAGGTCTTCAATCGAGATCGCGGTGCTCATCCTATGATTCCAATTGACATTTGAACTTTGTCATTTATAGTTTTATCTTTAATCGTTAAAGTAAGAGACTACCAACGATGATGGTAAAAGCACAGATCCAGCCGATGGTGGTTCCAGGGAAATGGGTGATCGTCCCACCGATCAGGCCAACAACAGAGGCTACGGTGACGATCCAGGCCCCGATTGGGGCCATGGAGGAAGGATGAATATCCCTTTCGTCCATCACATCGGCCCAGAAGAGACCCAGTTGATGCTTGGTGACGTTAAAAACAGAGACCAGGAGAGGGAGGCCGATCAAACTGGCAAAGGTGTTGTTGAGGGTTATGATTTTGGTCAGTATAGAATAGGGAACGATACCCAGTGCATCTACAGCGATGCTGATGACGACGGCACAGGCAGTGCTGGAGACGAATGCAGTCAAGATATAGTTGATCCAGCTTCGCCAGTTCCCGGATCTCCATTCCCGTGATCCTCCGGAGAAGGGGAGGAGGGTCGTCCACAAGGCATAGGGAAGGTACCCCAGAAGGAAATTCCCTACAAAACCGGCCAATGACCCAGGCCCCAGCGTACCTCCAAAGAGATCACCGATGAGGTTGCCAATGGCACAGCCCCAGGCACCTGCTGGGCCGAAAAGGACGCTGAATCCCATGGGAAAAATATTTGCAATGCGTACTTCGGTGATGCCAGGGATGAGAGGGATGGCAGCTTTAAACGCAATGAGCGCTGCCCCATAGATGGCCGAACAGACTGCCACCAGAATAATCATTCGTGTATTATTCCACATACGGAGGGCAGATTTCATGATCTTTCGGATTTCCTGTCTGTTGATGATGGGAATTTACAAGATTGCAGTAGGGGAGTCAATAGGATTTATTGAGAATCTTCAATGGATATGATATGAAAATGGATTATCGTTGATATGATTTCCGAAAGGAGTGGATATAGAAATGATCCAGATGTTTCAGGTGAAAACTTCCGCAAAGACCGATTTTATTGATATCACCCAATCCGTTCAGGAGGCTATTCAAAAATCAGGGGTGAGGGATGGAGTCTGTTTTATATTTATCCCCCATACCACTGCTGCTGTTACGATTAACGAGAATGCGGATCCAAGCGTCACCCAGGATATCATGATGATGCTGAATCAAATCGTTCCCTCCAAGGGTCGGTATCAGCATCTCGAAGGGAATTCACCCGCCCATATTAAGAGTAGCCTCATGGGCTGTTCGAAAACTGTTTTTATCGAATCCAGTAAATTAATGCTTGGGACCTGGCAAGGGATCTTTTTCTGTGAATTTGATGGACCCAGAAGTCGCAAGGTCTATGTGAAGGTGATGAAAGAAGGAGAATAGAAGCGGAGAAAATGGAATTGATTCGAAAAGTGGCCGGGATTTTTGAAAAGGAGCCAAGATTAATCCAGCTTCCTCCTCGCGGGAAGGCGGTTTTTGTTGGAGACACCCATGGGGATCTGGATGCAACCGAAAAGGTTTTCTCCCGCTTTCCGAACGGGCCATACACCCTGGTTTTTCTAGGGGATTATGTGGATCGAGGGGACTTCTCAAGAGAGAATGTTGACACCCTCCTCCAAATGAAGTGGGAACATCCCCAAGAGATCTTCCTCCTGGCAGGAAATCACGAAGGATATCTGCCGAAACCCTTTTCCCCTGCCAATTTCTGGGAATCCCTTTCGACCAGGGAGAGGGAAACCTATGGTCTTCTCTTTTCAAAACTTCCTTTGGCTGCGACCTCTACCAATGGGGTCTTGGCCCTTCACGGAGGGTTACCTGAATTAGAAACCTTGGAGGAGATCGATCAGATCGAGTGGGGAGATGACCAGTGGGACAGAATCGTCTGGGGAGATTTTGTTGAGAGGGAGGAGGGATTTTTAGGGGATTGGGTGGGTAGACCTCAATTTGGACGAAGGTACTTTGACCAAATGATGGGTCGATATCAGAAGCAGGTTCTTATCCGCTCCCATCAGCCTTATGCACCTCTCTTCATGTTCCAAAAGAGATGTGTCACGATTTTCACCTCTTCTGCCTATGTGCCTGACCGAAATGTCGCCATTTTGGATCTCGAGAAGGAGGTCCGGACGACGGACAACATTATTCTCGAAGAAATTTAGAGGAAAGAGATGACCCAAATTGTTTCTTTCGACATGGATGGGACTTTGATTGAGTCCACGTATACGGACTGGGTCTGGCATCATGGCATCCCGATGCTTTATGCAGAGAAGGCCGGACTCTCGTTTGAGGAAGCCAAAGCCTTTGTTATAAGAGAATACAGGAGGGTTGGAGAGGACGCAATCGAGTGGTATGACATCAATTATTGGTTAAACTTCTTCCAACTGGAGATAGACTGGAGGACCCTCATGGAGCGATACGTGGACAAGATCAATGTCTATCCGGATGTCAACCCTCTTTTGGACCGATTAGGGGGGAAATTCCGATTAATTCTCACTTCGAATGCAGGAAGAGAATTCATCGATGTCGAGATGGAAGCGACAGGCCTTAGCCGATATTTTGCCCAGGTCTTCTCGGCCACCTCAGATTTCCAGGAGGTGAAAAAGACCCCCTGTTTCTATCAGCGGATTTGTGGAATTTTAAAAGTTCATCCCGAAGAGATGGTTCATGTGGGAGACCATTACGAGTTTGACTATCTCGTTCCGCGAACCTTGGGAATCCAGGCCTACTACCTGGACCGATCATCCCGGAGAGAGGGAGAGTTTGTCGTCGGGGATTTGAGGAGTCTCGGGAAGAAGCTTTTTAAAAAATCGGGTGAAAGAAAGGGTTGATTGGCGAGAAACAGCCGAAGAAGATTGAAATAATGCCCTGCTTTATGATAGGATGAACCGATAACAAGAAACTGAAATAAGGGAGAAGAAGTGGTGCCTAACCCGAAGATTTTGGTCGTTGATGATGAACGGATCGTTTGCGAGAGTTGCCAACGGATCCTCGAAGAGGAGGGATATGAGGTCGAGATTGCCTTGGGCGGGCAAGAAGCCTTCGAAAGGATGAAGGAAGACCCCTTCGATATCGTCATCACTGACCTCAAGATGCCGACCATCGATGGCATGGATGTTCTGAGGCATTTCCGGAAGGAATACCCGGATACCATCGTCATTATGATTACAGGTTTTTCAACCGTTGAGACAGCGGTCGATGCAATGAAACTGGGAGCTTTTGACTATATCCCAAAGCCCTTTACCCCGGACGAAGTCTCGGTCGTTGTAAAAAAGGCCCTCGAAAAACGGACCCTTCAGCTCGAAAACATCTACTTGCGCCAGGAATTACAGGAAAAGTATGGATTTCACAATATCGTCGGCAAGAGTAAGAAGATGCAGGAGATCTACCGGGTTATTGCCAAAGTGGCTCCCACGGACAGTACGGTACTGATCTATGGTCAGAGCGGAACGGGTAAGGAGTTGATCGCCCGGGCCATCCATTTTAACAGTCTAAGACGGGAGAAACAGTTCGTTCCCGTTGACTGCGCTGTCCTTTCGGAAAGTCTTCTCGAGAGTGAATTGTTTGGCCATATCCGGGGGTCTTTTACCGGAGCGGTTACCACCAAGCCCGGTCTCTTTGAAATCGCCGATGGTGGAACGGTTTTTCTTGATGAGGTAGGAAACATCAGCCTGGCCATCCAGGCAAAGCTCTTAAGGGTCTTGCAGGAAAGGGAATTCACTCCAGTGGGAGGAACCAAGATTAAGAAAGTAGATATCCGACTCATTGCAGCAACTAACAAAAACCTCGAAAAGATGATTAAAGAAGAGACCTTCCGGGAGGACCTTTATTACCGACTCAATATTGTCCCCATCTACCTGCCTTGGCTTAAGGAGCGGCAGGAAGATATTCCCCTTCTTGCCGCTCATTTTCTCAAGAAATATTCTGAAGAAATGGGTAAGACGATGAAAGGATTCATCCCTGAGGCTATGGAGAGGCTCATGAGGTACCCTTGGCCGGGGAATGTCCGGGAGCTGGAGAATGTGATCGAGCGAAGTGTCATCATGGTGGATGAGGAGATGGTTCGGCCAGAACATCTCATTCTCCCCAAGGAAGAAGGGAAAGAGGAAATCGAAATTCAAGTTCCGTTAACCAGCGAGGAACTAAAAGAGTTAAAAAAGCATTTGCGGGAAAGGGCTGTAGAGGACATTGAAAGGGCTTTTGTCATCAATGCCCTGGAAAGAAATCACTGGAATGTCACCCGGGCAGCCGAAGAAGTTGGGATGCTTCGACCCAATTTCCAGGCCCTTATGAGGAAATATAATCTAAGGGCCAAAGAAGAATAAATTCCATTTGATACCTTGTTGAAGTCGTAAAAGTCAAATTTTCTCCAGTTAGTCATTTCTGCAAAAGTAGTCCCGCCAAAGGCGGGACCTTTATTTCAATGGGTTCTGGACTCCGGCTGGAGTTTACCCCGTTGTAGAACGGGGCCGGAGTAACGGTTCCGGGTTTTTTTACGATTTCATGATAATTGGATTTTGATATTTGGATTTTTTTTGGGTTTAGGGGTGTTCGTTGGCCGATTTTTTTAAATGGCTGATCATTGGATGGTCCATGGTTGTTGTTGGGATTGCTGCTCTTGGCACAATCCTTGTTGTAAAGTATGGAGAAATTAAGAAGATTGAAACAGATGATATCACCCTTTGTTTCATCATCGCTTTTTTCTGCTGGCTTATTCCCATCATTGCCTTCTCCATTTTGGCTCGCACCTTAGGTCTCTGATAAAACCCGATGATTGTGCCTACGGTCTTATTATGGCCGATTTGATATAACCCCCTCCTTAATCGAGTAATTGATTTCTTGATGATACATGAGAATCAATTTTTTTACGTATAATAAGATTATCCACCAGAATAAATTTATTATTATTTAAAACATTAATTAAATCAATTTGTTATAAAATATGTAACACTTTTTATCCTAATAATATATAAAAAATTTATACGTTTCTACAAAATATAATTCATTCCGACTAAATTAAAAAAAACAATAAATTCAATCTATTACATTTTAATACCAGATTTTGTCTAATGTTGGCACATGAAATGCAATCCCCTTGGAGGAAACCAAAAGAAAGGGGGAACCGATATGTCAAAAATAACAAGAATGTTCCTAATACTGACAACAACTGGTTTGGTCATCCTCATGGCCACAACGGCCTTTGCCAAGACCTTTTCTTTAAAAGATGCCGGAATGGGGCTGTGGGTTTTTGTCATCATCGGAGCGGTGATTATCCTTCTCCAGCTCATTCCAGCGGCGATCCTCTTCTTCTCCTTTATTGGCTCCGCTTCCACCATGGCCTTCAAGCGGAAAAAGGTTTCAGAAAAAGAGGCAGAAGAAAAGGAGAAGTTGGTACTTTCCGGCTACGAGCCTGTGACCGCTGAAAAATAGATGATTAGAATGATGAAATCCAGAGAGCATGAATTAAAGGAGAAAAAGGATGTCAAAACAAACCAAAAGGATTCTCGCCATCCTTAGTCTGGTCCTAATTTTTTCGATCGCAATGGGCTCCTTCGGGATCGCTTATACAGGAGGCGTGAGAGGGATAGGGCTGCTGGGGATCTCCTTCTTCTTCACCGTTGGGATTGTCATTGTCTTGGCCCAGGTGATTCCAGCAAGCATTCTCTTTTGTATGGTGATCAGTTCTGTTTTTTCTACTTTCCGAAGAAACGAAATGCCCATTCGCGCAACATAGGAGTTGAGATTGCGAGAGAAAGGGGGGGGGGTTAAGTGAGGTCAAAGGGTGTCCTCATCGCTTATCAAGATGATTCATGGGTCAAGCTTCTTTCCAACTTGTTGAAGAACATGGGCCATCGAGTCGAAACCACAAAAGTTGTGAGTGAGATCATTCGAAAGGTTCGTGGCAGGGATATTCATGTTGTCCTCCTTGATGATAAGATGGAAGAGATCAAGGCCTGTGATCTTGTTCCTCTATTCAAGAAAGTGAATCCGAGAGTACAGATTATTGTGATTTCATCAGAAGAATCGATTGGATTGGTGAAGCGTCTCAGGGATGCAGGGATCTTTTACCAGGCCATGAAACCTATTGATTTAGAAGAAATTCGAACGGCAGTGACCTGTGCTTTTGAGAAGATCGAACGGGAGCAACCCAGAGAAGCATTCATCCCCTTCCTCATTCCGGGGAGAGTTCCGGCATGAAACAGATGATTCATCTAAAAAGGAGGAGTGGGGAGTTTAAGGCCTTTCTCTTTTTTAGTTTTTTACTGCTTTTCACTCTCATCGGGTCAAGTGGTGTTTGGGGAGCCGATAATTCAGCTTGCCTTAGCTGTCATAGGGATGAGTCTCTCTCCAAGCAGGATGTTCGAGGGAGGAAGGTCGCTCTTTTTGTAGCCGAAAACGAATATAAGAGTTCCATTCATGGCGGTCTCTCCTGTTCCGATTGCCATACTCAGATTCGGGATGATGCCCATGCTGCCGGCGGAAAGGCGATTGATCGGAGGGTGAATTGTGCGTCTTGTCATCAAGAAGCAGAAAAGGAGTACAAGAAGGGACTCCACTCCAAGATGATCATGAAGGGCACAGAAAAGGTTGCCTATTGCCAGAGTTGTCACGGAAAACATAATATCCGTCCGAGCAAAGACCCCAAATCCATGACCCATCTTTCCAATATTGCTAAGACCTGCAGCCGGTGCCATTCAGACAAAGAATTTGTGAGACAACATGCGCTGGGGAAAGGAACGTCTCCCGGAGAACTCTTTAAGGGAAGCGTTCATGAAAAGACAGGAGAGGTTACGTGTACGAGCTGCCACGGGAGTCACAACCTGAGATCCCTGATTGACCCTCAATCGTCTATCTTCCGGTCCAACATTCCTCAAACCTGCGGGGCATGCCACCCCGACATTACGAAACAATTCATTGATAGCATTCACGGGGTTCTTGCGGCACGGGGGAGGAGTGACTCTCCCACCTGCACGACCTGCCATGGCATTCACGGGATCAAGACAAAGGTTGATCCTGATTCTCCTGTGAACGAGAAGCGGATCGCCCTGACGACCTGCCCTCAGTGCCATGCCGCTGAGAGGATTTCAAGGGAATATGGATTTAGCCAGGTGAAATCCTATTATGACAGCTTTCATGGTCTTTCCTACCGGGGAGGAGATACGTATTCAGCGAACTGCGCGAGTTGCCATGGCGTCCATGATATCCGGCCCTCTTCCGACCCCCAATCCATGGTTCATAAGGACAATTTACAGAAGACCTGCGGAAACTGCCATCCAGGGGCTTCCGCAAACTTTGCAAAAGGCAAGATCCATACCATTGCCTCGATCTCGGGTGAGGATTTCGGAGAGAAGGTAGTGGGATGGGTAAGGGTCATCTATATTTTTCTCATCGTCGGGGTCATTGGGGGGATGATCTTTTTCAACTTCACCGATTGGCTAAGAAAGACGATCGACCGGAGACCTTAGCATGAAGGAATGGAGCAATAAAACGAGGAAATATCTCCGTTTGACGCTGAACGAGAGGTTCCAGCACATCAACCTCTTCATCAATTTTACGATTTTGGTGATTACAGGATTCGCCCTGACATATCCAACGGCCTTCTGGGTTTCTCCTATCGCCGATGCCCCTGCGGGGATGACGATTCGAGGATTTATTCACCGTCTCTCTGGCGTGGCGATCGTAACGTTGGGGGGCTATCACCTCCTGTACATGATCTTCACCCAGAGGGGAAGACAGATGGTAAAGGATCTGATTCCGGGGCTTAAAGATGCCAAAGACCTGTGGGAGACATTAAAAAATAACCTCTTCATTAATCGCCCACCCAAAGAGATTAAGATGGGCCGGTTCAATTTCCGGGAGAAGCTTGAGTATTTCGGCCTGATCTGGGGAACGCTCGTCATGACCGTGACCGGTTTTGTCCTCTGGTACGAAGTGGAATGGCTGAAGTACTTTTCCAAGTGGACCTACGAGGTGGCCCGGGCCATCCATTTCTACGAGGCCATCCTGGCAACCCTGACCATCATCGTCTGGCATTTTTATTCGGTCATCTTCGATCCCGATGTCTATCCAATGAATTGGGCATGGATTAACGGCCATCTTACAGAGCATGAGATGGAGTTGGAACACGGTTTGGAGCTCGAGAGAATTAAGGCCACCCAGAAGGGAGATCTGGTGGGGTTTGATGAAGCTGCCCCCATTGGAGGAGGAAGAATTTATCCGGCACCTCAGGAAAGAGGGCAGGCCTCTCCCCTGCAACGCCTCTACGGAACGGTGAGGAATTTAAACGAAACCATTAAGAATTGGAAGGGATTCTAACCGGGAGGGATGGGTCATGCAAGTGAACCCTTGGGAACGGTACGGCCCTTATTCAAGGAAGAAAGGGAAAAAGAGAGGTCAATTCAAAGAAGACGGTTTTTTAAAGCGAAGTTCGGAGTGGCTAAAATGGAAAGTGACGATTAGCGGTGGTTCTTCCTTTTATCGCCCTTGCTTAGAACACTGATTTAAGGCTTGACGCCCTATATATCCTCACTCCCACCATCCAAACCCCACCTTAAAAGGAGAGGATATATAGGGCTTTTTTATCCCGACAGCAGACAACCAGACCGGCGTGCTGAAACGGTTGCCTGTACGACTTGCCTGAAGGTTCCGCTGCAAAGGCTTCCCAATACCCCTGACCGGCCCTTCATCTTTGGGGCGATTTTTTCACACCTTCCCTTTTTCAAGGGGGAGGGGATATTAGGTCTCCCTTTGGCAAAGGGAAATTTAGAGAGATTAGGCCAAAAGTCCTTGTACGGCTTTGACGTCGCCCCGGGGGCTCCGGTGAGGTTCCATTGTCGAGAGAAACGGAACATGTTAAAATGATACGAATTTAGGAGAAGGGTGATGATGGCTCGCGATACCTATCTCTATTTCTTCCTTTCTGTCCTCCTGATTCTCTTGATCCTCGTACCCATGGTCAAGCCAGGACAGGCCATGACCTCAGAGGAGGAGAAAAAGTTAGGGAAAAAAGTCCTCGATGAGATGGTAAGGAAGTTAGACCTGGTGACGGACCTGTCGATTCAGACCTTTGTCAATCGGGTGGGAAGGTCTCTCGTGAATCAGGTTGGTCCGACTCCCTTCGAGTATGATTTCTTTGTGATCAAGGCCACTGATCCGAATGCCTTTGCAATTCCAGGAGGTCACATCTTTGTAACAACAGGACTCATTGCCATGGCAGAGAACGAACCCGAGGTCGCGGGGGTGCTCAGCCATGAAATTTCTCACATCTCAGGGAGGCATGTGGCCCAGATGATCGAACGGTCGAAGCGGCTCAATTTCGTAACGCTGGCGGCAATGATCGCAGGAGCGATCGTGGGCAGGGGAGGGAAAGGCTCTGAAGCGATTGCAACCACGGCCATGGCTTCCGCAGAGGCGATGATGCTGAAATACACCCGTGACAATGAAACAGAAGCGGATCAGAATGCCCTTCATCTGATGACCAAGGCAGGCTATGATCCTCAGGCGATGATCAGTTTTTTAAAGAAAATGGAGCGGTATAGTATGGCGATGGCTCCTAAGGTTCCCCTCTATCTCTTAACCCATCCTGCCCTTGAGAATCGGGTCGTCCTATTAGAAAACCTTCATACCCTCGAGCCGAAACCTATCCATCCCTTTCAAGGAATCGGAAACTATAAACGGATTCAAATGAAGGCCTTTATCGAAGAGAGAGAACCTTCTGCAGCGGTGAGCCATTTTGAGTCCCTCATCAAGGCCAATCCGGAGGATTCCGATGCCCTGTTCGGTTTGGGTCTGGCCTTTCAAAGGGCAGGGAGACTGGATAAATCCACCGAGGTTCTGCAAACCGCTTCACGCGTTGATCCGAACGATACCGAACTGACAAGAGAGCTTGGAATCGTCTACTTCCTTGCCGGGAAATTAGACCAGGCCATAGAGACCCTGGAGCCACTGAGCCAAGATGACGACTTAAAGAGCCTCTATTTTCTCGGGAGGGCCCATCAGGAGAAAGGGAACGTTGATCGAGCCTTGGGGTTTTTTTTAAAGGTCAAAAGGGAAGTGGGCGAGTATGTGGATCTCTATTACAACCTCGGATCCGTTTATGGAAGGATGGGACGGAAAGGCCTTTCCCATCTTTCTTTTGGAAGATATTTTGAGCTAAAAGGAGACAGGAATAATGCCCTCCTCCATTACAGAACAGCCTTGGATTTTTTAGAGAAGGGAAGCCCTGAGAGGGATGAAGCTCAGCGTGTGGTTCGAGAACTGACCCAGACAAAATAAGAGGAAGAGATGGAAGGAGAGATTGAATGTAGGGGGGAACAGAAATGATGGAGACTCTGGAGGTCTACTGCCTTAGCGCCATCGAGAGAGGAATGGATGGAGCGAAGGTGATCGATCCCCGTTCCATCGTGACAGCTGAATGGGTGAGGATGAAATGCCAATTTGGGTGTCCCGGGTATGGTAGAAGACTCTGCTGTCCTCCCCATACACCGATTCCCGAAGTGACCCGCAAGGTGATTGATTCTTATGAAAAAGCCATTTTACTCCATCAACGGTTGGATCAAGGAAGAAAGACGAAAGGGTTCAATGAAGCCATTGTCCGCCTTGAGATGGAGGTCTTTCTGGACGGCTATTATAAGGCCTGGAGCATGGGGTCTGGTCCCTGCCGTCTCTGTAAGGAGTGTGACATCGCAGGTCTCTGCAAGCACGGATATGAGGCGAGGCCTTCCATGGAGGCCTGTGGCATTGATGTTTTTAAAACGGCAAGGGATAACGGTTTTCCGATCGAGGTAATCCGAAGTCTTGAAGCGTCGAGAAATGTCTACGGAGTCATCCTGGTGGAGTAGGAAGGTTTCATGGAGAAATCGATCAAGGCGCTGGAGGAAGAGATTCTAAGGCTGAATCGCGAATTTGCCATCCTCCATACCATCAGTCAAACCGTCAATCAATCTGTTAACCTCGACGAAATTTTAAATAATAGCCTCGACAAAATGATGGAGATGGCAGAGATTCGTTCCGCGGGGATCTACCTCCTGGACGAAAAAGAGCATGACCTTCTTTATGTCACCCACCGGGGGTTTTCCAGGGTTTTCTTTAAGGGAATGAAGCAGGTTAAATTAGGAGAAACCATTACAGGAAGGGCAGCCCTCGGAGGAGAACCGATCTTCATCGAGAATTACCCGAACCATCCAGAAGCCCTTCCCTTGGAGATTGAAGAAGGGGTCAAATCACTGGCTGTCATTCCCTTAAGGTCAGGGATGAAGGTTTATGGGACACTCAATATCGCGCGGAAAGAGTCCCATCAATTCAACCCCCAAGAACGAAGCCTCTTCAATTCCATGGGTCAAATCATCGGCGGTGCCCTCGAGAGAGCCTCCTTCTATTCCGAGAATGTCAAACGGTTAGAAGAAGAGAAGATCCTCTATTCTATCAGCCAAGAGATTGCCTCTCGTCTTGAACTCAAGGGGATCCTTCAGAAGATTATCGAGAGTGCGGTGGATCTCTTAAAGGCCGATTCCGGGTTGATTGCCCTCTGGGATCAACGGAAACAGGATTATGCGATCTCGATTGTCCATCGGCTCCCCGAGATGCTGATCGGTCGAGAGTTCTCTGTCCCCTCGGAGGGAATGATGGGGGATATCTGTGCCAGAAAAGCCCCTGTTCTCTATGAAGACTATGAGCATCATCCCAAGCGGTTGAAGGAACTGGAGGCCTTCCATTTCAAGGAGATGGTGGGTGTTCCCTTGATTGTCCGGGAGATGCTCATTGGGACCATGGTTATTGGAACCTCCGATCCCAGGAAGCATTTCCAGCAGAGCGAGATCGATCTTCTCTTCAACTTTGCCCATCAGGCAGCGATCGCCATTGGAAACAGTCTCCTTTACGAAGATTGCCTCGCAAAGATCAAACAATTAACGACACTCTATGAAGCTGGGAAAGTACTTTCTTCGACTCTTGACCTCAGCCGGTTACTGGAAGAGGGGTTGGAGCTCCTTCACGGCCGTTTAGGGCATCCTTACTGTGGGATTCTCCTTGTCGATAGGGAAAAAGATGAGCTCTATATCAAACAGATCCTTGGCAGGGACTATGAGTCGGTCAAACATCTGCGATTCAGGATCGGTATCGATGGAATTGTGGGATGGGTTGCAAAAACGGGCCAGCCTTATTACACTCCAGACGTCTTGAAGGATCCCCACTATATTTCTGCGTTTCCAGAGGTAAAGTCAGAAGCCGCTTTCCCAATCAAGGTGAGGGAGCAGGTCATTGGTGTCCTGAGTGTCGAGAGCCATGACCTTCGGGGATTTGAGGAGGATGATCTCAAGGTCCTCTCCTCTTTTGCGAGCCAGATGAGTATCTCCTTTGAGAATGCTCAACTTTTCTCTGAGCTGAAGCAGACCCTCAGTGAATTGAAACAAGCCCAGGATCAGATCATCCAGACCGAGAAGATCAAGGCCCTGGGAGAGATGGCCAGCGGTGTGGCCCACGATTTCAACAATGTCCTGGCGGTCATTCTGGGCAACCTCCAGCTCCTTTCCTATCAATTAGATCATCTCAGCCTGGAAGAGATTCGCGACCGGCTCAACGCCATCGAACATTCTGCAAGGGATGGTGCAGAGACGGTTCGCAGGATCCAAGAATTCACGGGGATCCGCCGGGATAAGCAGTTTTCTGCCGTCTCGATTAATGAACTGGTGAACAGCGTGATTGTCATGACAGAGCCCCGGTGGAAGGACCAAGCTCAGAGGAAAGGAATCCAGCTCGAACTGGTCACCCAGTTTGAAGAGGTTCCTTTCATTCTCGGGATTCCCTCGGAATTAAGGGAAGTTCTAACCAATATCATTTTTAATGCCATCGATGCAATGCCCGAGGGAGGAAGGCTTGCCCTCTCTACGCACCACCCGGCGGAGGATTGGGTTGAGGTAAGGATTTCTGATACAGGGATCGGTATGGCCGAGGAGGTCAAACGAAGGATTTTTGATCCCTTCTTTACCACCAAAGGAGTGACCAATTCCGGTCTCGGGATGAGTGTTTCCTATGGGATTGTTAAACGCCATGGAGGGGAGATCCTCGTGGAGAGCGAACCGGGGAAGGGTTCGACTTTCGCCATTCATCTGCCCACGGGTTACCCTGTGGAGGAACAGGAGGCCGAAGAAATCAAATCCCCCAAAGAGATTCCGCCAGCCCGAATCCTGGTGATTGAGGATGATGCCTCTGTTCAGGATATTCTCAGTCAGATGCTCAGAGCCAAAGGACACCGGGTGGTCCTGGCCTGCAATGGAGAGGAGGGCATTGAACGATTCAAGGCTGACCAGTTTGATCTCGTCTTCACGGATCTTGGCATGCCAAAACTTTCAGGCTGGGAGGTGGGTAAGATCCTCAAGAAGTTGAACCCCCGTGTTCCCATTGCCATGATCACGGGATGGGGCGTAGAAATTCATCGGGATAAGTTGAGAGAGAGCGGGATCGATATCATTCTCCCCAAACCTTTCAATTTTGAAAAGATCACCCAGCTTGTCTCTGAGGTTCTTGAACAGAGAGAGAAGGGATAGAGGAGGTCGGTTATGTCGCTCAATAAACTGAAGTGGGCGGCCATCATCCGTTTTGTTGTCTCCATCTTGGTCTTTCTTGGCGGAGGGTATTTTGCCAAAGACAGGGTGCCTCCCTATCCCGGAAAAGTGGTCGATCCTGAAGGGAGGACGCTTTTCCGAAAGACGGACATTAAAGGAGGGTCCTATTTCCTCCCTTTGCTTCTTTCCGTATCGTCAAAAGTTATCTCTCCGCTCCCGCTGGACCTGCCTGCGCGACCTGTTGTGTAAATTGAGACTTTATGTTAATAAGGAATATGCTTAAAAAGATAATTATCATCTTTTTGTTTTTCCTCTGTCTTTTTCCCCTCGAAAATTGCTTTGCTTTTGAAGAAAAGGGGAAGGACTGTTCCCAGTGCCATAAACTGAACAATGAAGAAGCCAGGGAACTCCTAAAAGACATTATCCCGAATATCAAAATATTGGATGTCCGATTAAGCCCGACGAAAGGTTTATGGGAGGTCTATTTAGAGTCAGGGGGCAGAAAAGGGCTGGTCTATGTTGATTTTCCAAAGAAGCATTTCATCTCAGGGGCTTTGATCTCCATAGCGGAAAAGAAGAATCTGACCCAGGAGAGGCTTACCGAACTGAATAAAGTGGACGTGTCACAGATTCCTCTTGAAGATACCCTTGTGATGGGGGACCCAAAGGCTAAAATCCGGATTGTTGTTTTCGATGACCCAGACTGACCGTATTGTGCAAAACTTCATCAGGAGATGAAGAAGATCGTAGAAGAGAGAAAAGATATTGCCTTTTATATCAAGTTTTATCCCCTAAAAAGCCATCCTGGGGCCTATGAAAAGGCAAAGGCCATCGTTTGCGAAAAATCCCTTGCCCTCCTTGAAGATGCCCATTCGAATAAGCCATTACCCAAACCCAAATGTGAAACCACTGCCGTCGATGAAAGTATAAAAATTGCTGAGAAATTGGGTCTTTCGAGTGTGCCCGTTTTGATCTTCCCCGACGGGAGAGTGATACCGGGATATAAAGACGCCAAAACCCTTCTCAACCTTATAGGCCATTGAGAGGAAACCTATTCGGAAAGTTAAGGTCATCTTTTTCCCATCCACTTTTTCGAATTGTTACTCAAGCCTTTTTGTAAACCGTAACGAACTTGATACAAGAACAATGATTCCGAGGATTCCCAAAGCGGCCATCTGAGGCCAGAGGATCTCTGCTCCGACCCCCTTCAAGAATATCCCCCGGATGATCACCAGAAAATATCGAAGGGGATTTGCGTAAGTGATCCACTGGACGATCGGTGGCATGTTTTCGACGGGAAAGGCAAAACCGGAGAGGAGGTTGGCTGGAAAGAAAAAGAAGAAGGTGGTCATCATCGCCTGCTGCTGCGTGGTGGAGATCGTGGAGATGAAGAGACCAATCCCGAGGGAGGGAAGCAGAAAAAGGATCATGGAGAGGAAGAGAAGAAGAAGGTTACCCCGGATAGGGACCTCAAACCAGTTTCTTCTTAAATGCCAGTTTCGATAGCAGGATGATCATCAAACCGAAGAAGGCCAGGAAGATCCCTTCAGCCCAGATGATCTTGACCCCGATCCCTTTCAAAAAAATTCCCTTTAGGATGGTGACAAAATATCGTGCGGGGATGATATAGGTGATGATTTGGACCCCCTTGGGCATGTTGGAGATGGCGAATATAAAACCGGAGAGAAGGAAGGCCGGGAGAAAGGTCATGATCATGGCGGCCTGGCTTGCCAGAAGTTGGGATCGTGTCACAACGGAGAGAAGAAATCCTAGCCCTAAGGCCCCGACAAGAAAGACAGAGGAGGACCCAAAGATCAAAAGGGGACTTCCCCGAAGAGGGACTTTAAAAAAAAATTTTCCCATGATGACGGAAAGGGCAACATCGATGAGGCCGATGAAAAAATAGGGGAAGAGTTTTCCCACAATGAGTTCTGTCGTCTCGACCGGAGTGGAAATGAGCTGTTCCATGGTTCCCCGCTCCCATTCGCGCGCCACGGTGAGAGAGGTGAGAAGGGCTGCGATGATCATCATAATGACGGCGATGAGGCCCGGGATGATGAAGTTCTTGCTTTCGAGGTCCGTGTTGAACCAGACGCGGGCCTGGAGATCGACAGAAGGGAGAGGCTCTTTGGCAGGCTGGTGGCGAGAAGGGTTCCGGGAGAGTTCAAAAGAGAAAATCTGAACCAGTCCCAAAACATAGCCCCGGATAATCGTTGCTGTGTTTGAATCACTTCCATCCAGAATCACCTGGATGGGAATTCCTTCACCGGTGTTCACTTTCTCAGAAAAATCATAGGGAATGATGAGTCCCATTTTGGCCTTTCCTGATTCGATCGTTCTCTGAAGGACTTCATAGGTGGATACATGGGCCACCATTCTAAAGTAGCGGGAACGGCCAAACTTGTCGATAAAGTCAGCGCTGAGCTGGGTTCGGTCGCGGTCGAGGACGACGGTTTCCACCTGGTCGACATCGAGGGTCAAGGCATATCCATAGAGGATGAGAAGAAGCATGGGAATGGCGATCGCCATCACAAGGCTTCGCGGATCCCGGAGGATCTGGATCATTTCCTTTTTAGCAATGGCCTTCGTTCTTCTGATATTCATCTGTGATCAAATCCTCTCCCCTCACTCCCGCCCTCTCCCCCTTATGGGAGAGGGGAAGGGCGAGGGACACTTTAGCCCGCTTTAGAAACTTCATTTCGGAGCCTTTTTCGGTCATCCTCTTTGACCAAAGCAACAAAGACATCTTCGAGGGAGGGCATAACCTTCAAAAAGCTTTTAATAGAGGTCTCTTTCGAGAATAGGGTTTTCTTTACCTCCTCAGTAACAAGCAAATTCCTCTGGACCACGAGATGGAGAAGTTTCCCAAAGAGGGCAATCTCACGAATCCCATCGATTCCTTTCAGGATCTCCATTGCGGCCATTGGTTCCCCACAATCCAGCTCGTAGACATCTTCTGGCATGGAATTCCTTTTCAGATCTCCTGATGAACCCTGGACAACGATCCTTCCACGGTGGAGGAGCCCTATCCGGTGGCATCGCTCTGCCTCGTCCAGGTATGCAGTGGAAACAAAGATGGTCACCCCTTCTTTAAGGAGTTCGTAAAGGATCTGCCAGAACTTTCCACGGGAAATCGGGTCCACTCCCAAAGTGGGTTCATCCAGAAAGAGAATTTCAGGGGTGTGGATAAGGGCGCAGGCAAGACCCAGTTTCTGCTTCATCCCTCCGGAGAGGTTTTGAGCAAGACGGTCCCTAAAGGGAGTGAGATTCGAGAAGCCGAGGAGCCGGTCCATCTTCTTGGGAAGCGCCTTCCTTGAAACCTCAAAAAGATCGGCGTAAAAGAGGAGATTTTCCAGGACCGTCAGGTCACCGTAAAGACCAAAACGCTGGGACATATAACCAATCTTGCCTTTGAGGCGTTCGGGTTCCTTTCGAATGCTGCAGCCTGCAACCTTTGCATCACCCGAGGTGGGATCCAAAATCCCGCAGAGAAGACGCATCGTCGTGGTCTTCCCAGCCCCGTCCGGTCCCACAAGGGCAAACAGCTCTCCTCTTGTCACCTCAAGCGAAAGCCTGTCAAGGGCAGTCAGAGCTCCAAACTTTTTTGTGAGCCCCTCGATTTCAATCGCCTTCATAGTCTATTTCTCGGAGATGAGAATCTCCCCGTCCGCGGGCATGCCCGGTTTTAGCTCTCCTTTTGGATTTTCCACATCGACTTTAATCCGATAGACGAGCTTGACACGCTCCTTCTGGGTCTGTACCTGCTTGGGCGTGAATTCAGCTTCCGAAGAGATGAAAGCAACCTTCCCTTCGTAGACCTTATCGGGGAAGGTATCTGTTCGGATGCGAACCTTCTGCCCTAACTTCACCCGTCCCAAATCCGTTTCATCCACGTAAGCTTTGAGCCAGGGATGGTCCAGGTCTGCAATCGTTACCACAGTGGCTCCAGGCAAGGCATACTCCCCTTCCTCAGCGCTTTTGACCAGAACGACTCCTGAAACCGGGGCAAAGACTTCGCTGTATTCTAACTGTCTCTTAGCAACTTCCAGGGAGGCCTCGGCTTCCTTAATTTGCGCCTTTTGGACCTCCAGATCCTGGCGGAGCACCTTAATCTGAAGCCTCTTCGAATGGGCTAAAGAGAGAGAGGCCTTTGCCCTTTGGACCTCTCCTCGGCCTGCCCGATCTCTTCTTTCCTGGGTCCTTCCTTGACCAGGGCATATCGTTCCTGGGCTGCCTTGTATCTTCCCATAGCCACCTCATAGGACGTTCGGTTTGTATCCCAGTCCTGAGCGGAGACGACCTTTCTCTCGTACAAATTTTTTGATCGTTCCATAAATTTTTGACTTTTTTCTAATTCCGCTTTGGTCTGTTCTACCTCGGCCTTGGCCTGTTTGATCTCCTGAGGCCTGGATCCATTGAGCAACTGGGTCAACCGGGTCTAGGCTGCGCTGAGAGTGGCTTCTGACTGATGGATTTCATCGACCGATGTCTTCTCCTCCCTTTCGATCGTCAACAGGAGGGATTGCATCTTCTGTTGGGCTGTTTCCAGAGAGGCTTCGGCTTTGCGCTTCAGATCAACCAATTCCAGGTCCTCCAGTTTTGCAATGAAATCTCCCTGTTTGACCTCATCCCCTTCATCGACCATTCGCTTGAAGATCCTCCCGGCAATTTTAAAACTCACTTTAACCAGCGTTACTTCGATGTTTCCGGATAGGAGGAGGTGAGGAGACTTTTCTTTCGTTGGCAGACGCTTATAAAGGAATAAAAAACCCATAACGGCGAGAATGATGATGGGAATCACTATCACGCGCTTTTTCTTTGTCATCGGTTCCCTCATCTCTAAAGTTGAGTTCATGATTTAATGCATTTTTAGGTCATTTTAAAAAAATATTAGAAGGAAGCAAAATAAATTTTTGGATGAGCCTTTTATGAATATTGACCTTCCTAAGAATAGTGGAATAAAGAACAGTCAATTCATGCCCCCTCACCTTGATCCGCTCCCCCACATGAGGGGAGAGGGGAGGGTGAGGGGGACATAGAAAACAGCAAGGAGTTCCATTTCTCTTGCGAAGCAAATGTTAAGGGGGAAAATCTTTGACTCAGGTCAATTCGATGGATAAGAGAGGGAAAGGGGGTGGAGAGGAATGGATCAGCACAATCCCTTTTGCATATTCGAATTAAGTTTTTTGGAAAGTAAAATAGACTCAACCAATGTCAGAAATTCCTGGGTGGGGGAGTCCTTCGTGACAAAATGATCCGCCTTGCTTCTGCGGGCTGCTTCTCGATACTCCGGGAGATCATAGCTTGTTAAGATAACAACCGTGACGTCGGGATATTTCATTTTCATCTTTTTGGTAAGCTCGAGCCCGTTTTCTCCGGGCAATCGGATATCCACAAAGACGATATGGGGCTGAAAAGCATCCATCTTAGGAAAAAGTTCACTCCCATCCGATTCTTCTGAAATATCCATCGTTGGGAAACGAGAATAGAGAATCTCCTTGAGCATTTGACGAAAGGTGGCATTATCTTCGACGATTAAAGTCTTGCACATCGGGACGAAGTTTTTTTCAGGGACAGAGAGATCGCTTTTCAATGCCGTTTTGGTTGAGAGAGGATCGCCCTTCTCTGCTGTTTAAAAAACTATAGAAAAGATGTTATTACACTTTACTAATAATCTAAAGCATGGTAAATAAGGTATATGCTGTATTTCTGTCGGGAAAAGACTGTATTTTTTGGAAAAAAAGGGGAGGGGAGGATTTTATGGCAAGAGTGAAACAGCGCATCATCATTGCTGAAGACTATACGATCCTCAGAGAGGGGTTGCGGGCTCTAATCTCCTCTGATCCCAATTTTGAAGTGGTAGGAGAGGCAGGAGATGGCCATCAGGCCATTCAGTCTGTCGAGAAGCTCAAACCCCATCTGATTTTGATGGACTTATCCATGCCCCGGATGACTGGTGTGGATGCCATCCGGGAGATCCGGAAACGAGTCCCAGAGACGAAGATCGTGGTCCTGACTGTCCATAAGACGGAGGAATACATCCTTGCAACCCTCAAGGCGGGGGCCGATGGTTATGTTCTCAAGGATGCAACGCACGATGAGTTAATCATGGCCCTGAATCACGTTTTAATTGGCAAAAGCTATATCAGCCCCGGAATTTCGGAGAAGGTGATCGAGGGGTATCTGGAGGGGCGGAAAAGTATTAAATCTCAAACCTCCTGGGAGACCGTGACCCATCGGGAACGAGAGATCCTCAAGCTGATCGCTGAAGGTTACCGAAACAAGGAGATCGCCGAGTATCTCTGCATCAGCGTCAAGACAGTAGAGAAACATCGAGCCAATCTGATGGAAAAACTGGATCTTCATAATGTTCAGGTCCTTACCGCCTTCGCCATCGAAAAAGGATTAGTCAACCGATAATCAGTTAAGAATTGAAAATCATGAATGAAGGATTAAACACAGAAAAACATCTATCATCTATCATCTATTTTACTTTCCACAAAACGTGGAAAAAAATAAAACTCCTGTTTCGTCGTTTATCACTTATCATTCTTCATTCCTAATTCATCATTTTACTGTTAGAAATGGTTTGAGGGACCGGTATTTCTTTCCGCCAATGCCTTTCACCTCTTTCAATTCGTCAATCGATCCGAAGGCCTTTCTTCTCTCCCGGTAGGTGATAATCTCTTTGGCCAAGGACTCGCCGATTCCAGGAACAAGGGAGAGGTCTTCTTCGGTGGCCTGATTGAGATCAAGGGGGATGGAGAAGACGAGCAGCTTCTTTGCCTCCATTCCCCCTAATTTCACTTTTATTTCATCAGGATTCTTCTTTACTACTGCCACGAGGGTTCCTCTTTCGAGAAACTCGGAGGAGGATGTATCGAAAAGGGCTGTTTCGTTCAGCCCTTCGGCCTTTTCGATCACTTCTTCCAGAGTAGGTGAATTTTTAAAAAGATGGATTCCGGGATAACGAACCTCTCCTGAAACCTCCACCACGAATTCCCTCACTATTTCATCACTAAGAGGAAGAGAGGTAGGATGATCAAACCGAAAATAAGGAAGGGCAAGGACGAAAAGAGCGAGGATCAGGAGGACACGCTGTTGACGAAGGGAAAAGAATCTAAACGAATGCGGATTGAAGATTGCGGATTGGCGGTTAAAAAACGAACAAAACGATTTAGACTTTTGTTTTATAAATTGTGAAATTCCCATTCCGAAATCCTAAAGGTTATTTATTTTCCTCCTCCTCCTCTTTCTTCAGGAGCTTATAGTCAATCGAATCGACGAGGGCCTGCCAGCTTGCCTGGATGATATTATCGGAAACCCCGACCGTCCCCCATTCGGATTTTCCGTCCCCCGATTCGATGAGAACCCTCGTCTTTGCTG
>Ga0154838_1181_pt1 | contig 30453 bp, 27 predicted proteins | sample Rifle2008BG16ft_FD_116142 | JGI IMG/M metagenome (GOLD analysis project Ga0154838, IMG submission 116142) | Deltaproteobacteria bacterium RBG_16_48_10 | reverse complement strand
TCCTCCACTAAACTCTCAGGAAGCTCAAAGGGATGGGACTGAATCAGCTGGTCCACCAGCTGATCCTTCAGCTGACGGTCTAAGGCCAATTTCTTCTCCTTTTCAAGATCCTGTTTCAATTGCGCCTTTAACTCTTCCAAGGAAGAGTAATTCCCAAGATCCCTTGCAAACTCATCATCCAATGGGGGAAGGACCTTCTCCTTGATCTCCTTGATCTTGACATGAAATGTAATGATCTTCCCGGCCCATTTTTTATACCCATAATCTTCGGGAAAGGAGACCTCGATCTCTTTCTCTTCTTCTGGTTTGGTTCCGATCAGTTTCTCCTCGAAAGCCGGGATGAACCTGCCACTTCCAACCTCAATGGTATAATCGAGAGCCTTGCCTTCCTCCAGGGGCTTACCCTCCATCCTCGCCTCGTAATCCAGGATGACAAAATCCCCATTTTGGATGGGCCTTGGTTCTGGAACCGTCTTTAGATTGGCATGGAGATTTTGGAGACCCTTGACCCGCTCCTCCACCTCTTCATCTTTCACCTCTTCCTTCTTTCCTTCAATATTCAGGCCTAAATACCCTTCTATTTTAAAGTCAGGCCTGATCTCGATGATGGCAGAATATTGAAACGCTTTTCCGATTTCGACCTCCTGGGGGTCGATCACAGGAGCCGAGACCGGATGGAGATGGGAATCTTCAAAGGCCTTGGGGTAGGTATCTTGAATCAGTTTCTGGAGAACCTCTCCCTTAACATAATCTTTAAAGTATCTTTCCAGGATTTCCCGGGGGACCTTTCCCGGCCGGAAGCCTTTTATCTTCGCCTTCTTTTTCAAATCTTGGTAGATCGTATTGATCTCTTTGGTTACCTGGTCCTCAGGAACTTCAATATGGACCTTCTTCTTAACTCCACTGATATCTTCGACATTTACCTTCATCCTTTATCCCTTCAATGATTCGATATTTTCAATCCCTTAATTAAATAGAGGGTTTGTTTTTGATGGTGCCGAGGGCGGGATTCGAACCCGCACAGTCTCTCGACCACGAGATCCTAAGTCTCGCGCGTATCCCAATTTCGCCACCCCGGCTTTGCATGCCTAATTTTCTAACCGACTCCTGCCTGTTTCGATCAAAAAAACAGGGCACAAATAGAAAGCTGAAGAGCGTAAGGGAGCCTTCTGGTGCTAAAAGATTCGGTTATGAAAACTAAACCTCAATGATTCCATGAGGTTAATGAATCAACTCAAATAGTCTATCATCATTTCTACCACAATGAAGCCTGTTTTGTCAATTTAAACAAGGAAATACAAGGCAATCCCTGAGAGGGTGTGAAATTATTGGAAGATGGGAGACCGAACAGGGGGACTCTCCAAAATCGTAGGATGCGGACATTGAAAATGTAAGGGTAACGAACCATCTTAACTTAGCTATCTTAGAGAGTTTTTTCATCCGTATCGTTGAACCTGAAAAGGTAGCCGCCCTACAATTTTTCCGAGTTTATCCATATAATTCCGTTGACTTTTTTAAGCCAAATGAGTAATCTCTTGGTAAATAAAGGGACCAAGGATTCGAGGGGCCGAGATCAATTCGTTTGTTTTTAGTTGACCCCTCAAATTCTCTACCCCTTGAAACCTCGTTGAAAGGAGGTTTTCATGGCAGCCATGGAGCACCCGACCGTGACGAGAAAAGGGAAAAAAGACAATCCCATCACAAAAAGGAGAAACAGAATTAATGAGCGGAGAAAAAACCCCAGGGTTTATTTCAAGCTTCCACTGAGTTATTCTCGGATCGATAGTAAAGACAACCATGGGGGAATCGTTGGGAATGCGAGTGAGGGAGGAATCCTTGTCTACCTTTCCAAAGAATTAAATACAGGCGAGATATTGAAGATCGAGATTCTCTTTGCCAAGGGATGGGAATTAAAAACCGTTCAAGGGATTGCTAAAATCGTCTGGTCCGACTTAGCCATCAGGAAAAGCAGGCGAGTCCATCGCTACGGGTTACAATTTCAATTCTTCAATCAAAGGAACCTCCAGAAATTACGAATTCTCCTAAAAGAAGCTTCCAAGAAAGAGTAAGAACGATGAGCAAATTTAGAAAACGGGATCAGTTACTGAGGAGAATCAGGCGATGAGAAAGCCAACAAAAAAGGAGCTGTTGGAAAAATACCGGACAAGAGAACCAAAACTATTTGTCCAAGTCGATGCCTTTAAAATGACGGGAGATGAGGACAATCTCATGCAACCCGATGGGGACGGCTTTTGGTTCCAGGCGCGTCACACCTATGAGTTGATGGAGGGAGTGGATGTCAGGATCCTGATCAACCCCAAAGCAGACCGGAAAGATATTATACGGATGCTGGAAAAAATGAGGGATAGAATAGATCAAGACTGGCCCCAACTTTTAGAGGAAGCCAGGGATGAATTAGAGAGGACCCATGGCATTGACGGCATTGCAGAAAGCCTCATCAGGATCCGTGGCTTTCAGTTGAATGATTTTGAACGATTGATCCGAACCGCCAAAGAAAAACTCGATGAAAAATCCGTGAAATCAGATGACGAGTGTCCTTTTTGGTGAAAAAGGAAGGATTGAGTAAATCATCCGATGGGTCATAAAGAAATACCGCCTGTCTGGAGGCGAGGGGTGGATAGAGAAGGGAGAAAAAGCTGGACAAACTGAATGAGAAATTGCTTCAGTTTTTCAGAGAGCATTTCAAGCCAGGAATAGTTGGTCTTGTAGGGACAAAGGACAGGATCGGTTTGGCCATCCGGGAAGCCCAGAGGCCCATCACTTTGGACGGGAAGGCCTCTCTCTGGTCTCACTCATTTTTGTTCGGTGAATTGAGGCTTGATCGAAGAGGACCCGGAGCCACAAAGAGCAGAAGTCCCTATCTCTTTGAAAGCGACCTGAAGATCAATCTCATTAAACCCCAGATCAGAAATGGGGCTCAGGAAAACTGGTTCGGAAAATGGTGCACGGTAAAAGTCGAAAATGCGGCGGTCATCGACTTTATCCTGTCAGAGGACGAAAAGAACGATGTTCTCGCAGCCGCGCTCCAACGGGTTGATGAACAGGTGCTCTATCCCATTCAAGAGCTCCTTGGAACCTGGTGGAGTATCATCATGAACCATCAATGGCTTCCCAACCCTGTGGACGACCCCCATGCCATGTATTGCAGCTCCTTCGTAAGGCATTGCTACAAAGAAGCAGGGAGAGACTTCATCGGTCCCGAGGTCAGCTTATCAAACACAACCCCGGAGCATATTGCACAGGCCGGTTTAAAGGCAGGTAAACTCATTCCATACAAAGCCTGAAAGGCCTGGTTTTCTCGAACCCAAGCAAATCCTTCCGTCCTTTATCCTTTCTCAATTTCGATTTGGACAAGGCAACTGTTACATGGAAAGGCTCCGGAGGGAGAACGTACATCCCGGGTGAGGACATTGACGCAACCGCCCAAGTCAACTCCTTGATCGTCCGGTTGATACCATGCACCTGCATCCAGACTCACGACGCCCGGCCTGATACGGTCCGTGACATTTGCGATCCTTATCATCTGACCGCGGTCATTATACATCCTGACTTTGTCACCGTTTTTAATGCCTCGGGATTCCGCATCTTCGGGGCTTAACCAGATTGTATCATCAGCCAAAGCCTTCAATCGGGGAATGTTATCAAACTGGGAATTAACTCGGGTCTTTGCATGAGGACTAACGAGTTGCAGCGGATATTTATTTCTGAGCGGATCACCGGGACCCTCCCAGGGCTCAATATACTTGGGGATGGGGGGTATCCTGGGATCATTCATTCCAGCAATCGATTGGCTATAGATTTCGATTTTCCCAGAAGGGGTAGGAAATGGAAGGTGATTCTCAATCTGTTCCCGGAACGCTACCCAAGGCTTGAAAAGATTGATCTCGTGAAAACCCTTCTCCTTGAATGCATTATATTCAGGCAGGTCAGGGGTTGTAGCAACGAAGGATTTCAACCACTCCTCGTCAGATCGATCGTTATAGTCTTGGAGGTTGAGACGGGAGGCCAGTTCCGTAAAGATGGCGAGGTCGGATTTGGTATCCCCCAAGGGTTCGATGGCTTTTTCCATGAAGAGGAAGTATGGTCCACCGGTCCAGGGTTGTCCGATATCGGCGCATTCCAAAGAGGTCGCAACAGGAAGAATCATGTCAGCGTATCGGGCTGTCGGGGTCAGAAAACGCTCATGGACGACAATGAACTCTGGTGATTGAAGGGCCTTGACGCCTTTGTTGGTGTTTAAGAACTGGTTCAGAAGGTTAGATCCCACGATATAGAGCAGCTTGATTTCGCTGGGATAGCCACCCGATCTTCCCTGGAGAAGGGCATCATAGATCTCTGCCACGTGAACCTTGGGACCTAAATCTCCTGGGACAGGAAGCGTCTCCTTCAGAAATCCGAGGGGAATACGGCCTGTACCACCCGCAGCATAACCTCCAGTCACTCCGATGTTTCCTGTTATGGCTGCCAGAGCGCTTGCTGCACGATGATACTGTTCTCCATATACGGTTCGACCGGGAGCCCAACCCGCGACCAGTGCTGCAGGTTTGAGAGTCGCATAGTCCCGGGCCAATTGGGCAATCGTCTCGTCTTTTATACCAGTGATCTGTTCAGCCCAGTGGGGGGTTTTGGGAATTCCGTCTTCTTTCCCTAAAATATAATTTTTAAATTTCTCGAAACCCTTGGTGTAGGTTTGAGTGAAGACATGGTCGTAAAGATTCTCTTCAATCATGACGAAGGCCATGGCGACCAGCATGGCCGTGTCTGTCCCCGGCTTGATGGGAATCCAATGCTGGGCAAGGACCCTACCCGATGGACTCATCCTGGGATCAACATAGACGATTTTTGCTCCAGCCCTCTTCGCTTGGGTTAAATAATGGGCCGTGGTAGGACCGAATCGAGTGATGACCGGATTCCAGCCCCAAAGGATGATTAATTTTGAATGAACAAAATTGTCCCGGGTGGCACCTGTAAAGGAAGTTCCGAATGTCGCAAGGGAGGAAAATTGGGCAGCCTCAAGAGAGGTGTTCCCCCACGTGGCAGTGCAGCCCCCAAAGAGAGAGAAAAAACGTCGGGCTGCCTTTCCCATCCCCTGAAGAGGGCCCAGCGAACCAAAATAGTCCATGAGAAAGAGAGCACTGTTCCCGTATTTGTTCTTTACTCTCAAAAGTTCACTCGAAACCTTTTCTAACGCCTCCTCCCAGGAGATGGTCTCAAACCTTCCTTCTCCTCTTGCTCCAACTCTTTTTAAGGGCTTAGTCAGACGGTCCGGGGCATAGACAATATCCCGTTGTGATAATCCTCGGAGACAGGCTTTCAGACTTGGCATGGGCCGATCGTCTGAACGAATGCGTTCAATCCTTCCATCCTTGACATGCACTCTTAGAAGACACCGGCTGCCGCAGTCATACGAACAACTCGTCATCACCACTTTCTCTGATTGAGTCAATGGAACCTTTGAAGACATCGGGTCTCTCCTTCTCGGTTGCTTTCCATTTGTAGGACGTGAACTCTGATCATGCCTTGAATGGATGGGCTTGCGTCCGACTGTGCTCACGCCAAAGGCTTATCCTAACGGTGCATCCTCTCAGCCCTTGTCATCGCTTCGCTCAATTCATTCTCTTTACACAGACGGACGGCCGCATAGGCTTATGAATCTTCCGGTCGTCATCTGGCCGAGGACAACAATGTCCTCCAACGGTAGATAGTGATCCACCGAAGAATCAAAAAGAAGCTGGACGGAAGGAGGAAACTCATCATCGCCCTCCCAGAGGACATACTGGATGGGTATACGCGAAAAGGCAGATAGATTAAAAGAGGCATCCCCGACTCCACCAGATTTTCCTCCAAACTTGACGCCAACCTCACTGAATAATTTGGCCGACTTTCCAAATTTTTTTACTAAAGGTTCTGTTACCCTCCTGGCAAAAACGCCTGCATAGAGGAGCCCTCCGGGGATATCCTTATAGGCGACCCATTCCCCTGTCAAGGGAGTTCCATCCGCGCGGAGAAGGTGGTGAAGAAGAAGGACTCTTGTCACCAGGGAGACTGTTTTCTTGCCCGGGGAATGAAATTCGATTTGAGGAAAGCGGATGGTATAAGGTTCCGAAAAGAATCGAATCAGAATCTTCTCTCCTTCTCGGTCCGACTCAAAGCTTGCCCCCGCCTTCCCCGCCCTTTCTCTCAAATCCTTCTCTTTTAATGAAGCACAGGCAAGGTCAAAGGCCTGTTGATAATTCTTCTGCTTGTTGAGTTCCATGGTATGTCTTCCACTGCTTTCCCTATCTTCTGACCATTCGGGCGACGAAGAAACCATCCATCTTTTCTCGGAGAGGAAAGGTTTTGAAATATCCACTCTCAATAAAAGAGGAACATTTCTCTGGTAGGATTGGGCCAATGCGGTCCAATTGAAATTCAGTATGCTCCGTTAAAAATTTCTCCACAACCCCTTCGTTCTCTTCACGAAAAACGGTGCAGGTGCTATAAACCAGAATCCCTCCCTTTTTGACATAGCCAGAGAGATTTTTCACAATGGAGGATTGAAGTTCGCTCAAGCGACAGATATCCTCCTCCCTCCTCTTCCATTTCAAATCCGGGTTTTTCTGGAGGGTACCGAACCCGGAGCAAGGGACATCCGCTAACACCCGATCAAATTCCACCTCTATGGGAAAAGGCAACGGCTGGGCTGCATCTCCCCTTATCGTCTTTACGATCCTAATTCCTAACCGATGGGAAGCGTCTTCAATTCGATTCAATTTCTCCTGATGGAGATCCGTGGCAAAAATTTCTCCCCTGTTCTCCATTCTCTGAGCGATATGGGTGGTCTTTCCTCCGGGGGCGGCGCAGGCATCGAGGATCTTCTCGCCCGGCTTAGGGTCGAGGACTGAAGTAACCAACTGGGAGGCCTCATCCTGGATGATATAGAGACCTTCTTTAAGAAAAGGGAGTTCTGAAGTCGGCGGAGGGTTTTCCAGGCGGATTCCATCCGAAGAAAATTCCGTCGGAAAGGGCGCAAGACCCTTCTCCTTTAATTTTTGGATGAGGTTTTCACGACTTGTCGTAAGGCTATTTATGCGAAGGGTGAGAGGCGAAATCTGGTTATTTATTGTGCAAGTGTGTATGGTTTTTTCTGCTCCGATCTCTTCAATCCACCTCTGCACCAGCCAGAGGGGATGGGAATGGACGATAGCGATATGGAGGGCCGGATCTTGCTTAAAATCTGGATAGGGAATCTCCTTCTCTGCCCGCAGAACAGAGCGGAGAATGGCATTCACAAAGCCTGCTCCTCCTTTCCCCCGGGTTTTTTTGGCTAATTCTGCGGACTCATTCACAGCCGCAGAGACAGGCGTCCTTGACAGAAAAAGGATCTGATAGAGTCCGAGGCGGAGGATGTTGACGATCTCAGCCTCGATCTTTTCAAGAGGAGTCTTGGAGAATTGCTGGATGGCCCAATCGAGCCTTCCCCGCCAACGGAGGACCCCATAGGTTAACTCCGTGAGAAAGGCCCGGTCGAGAGGGGTGAGGTAACGAAAACGTTTAAAGGAGTTGGAGAGAAGACCATCCGCATGGGAATCCGGATTTTCCATCCGGTTCAGGATACTGAGACAGATCGCCCTCGGGCTTTTAGGCCTCAAAACCCTCCTGTCCTTGCCATCTCCTCAAGCCTGGCGATCCGTTCCTCCATCGGCGGATGCGTGCTGAAGAGAGAAAGGACCCCTCCACCTCTGAGAGGGTTGACGATAAACATGTGGGCCGTGGAAGGATTGGCTTGCATGGGAACTCTTTGGGAAGCTATTTCCAGCTTTCCCAAGGCTCTTGACAAGTAGAGAGGATGACTGAGATGAGCCCCCCCTTCATCAGCCATGTACTCCCGTGACCTGGAAATTGCCATTTGAATCAGCATGGCAGCAATGGAGGCCACAATCGAGAAGATGAGAGTGAACAGGAAATTGTTTCCTCCCCCACCTTCGTCGTCACTCGACCTTCCACCACCGAACATGGCGCCCCACTGGGCCATACGAGCAAGGATAGTAATCGCTCCAGCCATGGTTGCGGCGATTGTGCTGACCAGAATATCCCGATGCCGGATATGGGAGAGCTCGTGGCCGATGACGCCCATCAGTTCCTCTTTTGTTAGAATTCTCATGATGCCCGATGTAACGGCGACAGCGGCATGTTCAGGATTTCTTCCCGTTGCGAAGGCATTAGGCGTCTCATTCTCCATGATATAAACCTTTGGCATGGGCAGGCTCGCCTTGTTCACCAGCTCTCCAACGATCTGGTAGAGCTCCGGAGCCTCAGCCTGGGTGACCTCATGGGCCCCATACATTCGAAGAACGATCTTATCGCTAAACCAGTAGGAGAAAAAATTCATCAGGGCCGCAAAGACGAAGGCAGTCACAGCCCCGCTCTTTCCTCCGATCGCGGTTCCGACGAGGATGAAAACAACCGTCAAAACCAACATCAAAAGAAAAGTCTTGAATTGATTCATACAAATCTCCCCCTCTTTACTGTGAAATCAATATAATTATATCAAAGAAATTTGTCAATCTCTACCCAGAAAGTCTAAAACAGCCTCCTTCACCTTCTGGATATCAACCCTTGTGTTGATGCACGGACCGTAGGGCCGTTCGTTGAGTATCCCAATCACCGGGATGGGGTAGCTATCCTGGATGCCCGTTGTCAGGTCCAGTTCACACGCCACGGCCACGATCGCCTCTGGCTTGTTTTTGACAATGATTCTCCTTGCCAGGGTTCCCCCCGTGGCCACAGCGATGTCTACCTGGTACTGCTTCGAAAGCTCAACCAGTTCCTTGATTTCACATTTTCCGCAACCTTTGCAGTTTTGGATATTCCCCGTGATCTTGATCTGGCAATCGAAATCCTGGATGCAGTGGGGAAGAAGAACTAATAACCGACTGGGGCGGGTCCGATGATTATTGGATCGAACGAGATGGTTATTGAGCTCAACGAAGGACTGCTGAACCTTCTCCTTTGACACCCCCATCAACCTTCCCATCAGGATCATAAAAGGAAAAAGCACCTTCGCTACAAGGCCTCTCAGTTTATGAGAAAGAAAGATCTCTTTCCCGGACAGGATGGTGAAAACAAGGAGGAGGCCCCCGGAGAGCATGAGAAAGACCAAAACGGCAAGGAGGAGCGTGAAGAGAAGGGGTAAAGAGGTATGGATATTCTTTAACCCCACCATGGGGACATACCAGAGTATGAAGATTAGAAGGAAGAGGATCAGACAGGTGACGACCAGCAGACCAACAAAAATCCTCTTTTGGGGCCGATTCTCCAATGCAACCTCTCAAAAACAAGTCTGGAGTAATGAATTCGGAGACAATTTTCCTTAATCCCAAACCTCTATAGCTATAAACAATTTGTCCCCTGTAAAAACAAGTCCGGAGTCCAGAGTTCGAAGACATTAAAGGTAAGGGGCATCCGGCTCACTGCAATGAGATTTAATGCGTTTGTATTTATTCTCTCCAAACTCCGAACTATTTCTTATTGAAAAACAGTTCCAACCGGGATGGGATGGCCAGCTAAAAAATCCCGGATGCTCATTCTCCTCTTGCCTTCTAACTGGACTTCTTTTAAGAGAAAGGAACCCTTTTCTGTTCCCACTTCGATGAAATCCGTCCCTACCCATAGAACCCCTCCTGGACGCTCCCCGGTTTTCCCCTCCCTGACCTTCCCTTTAAAGATCTTGAGAAATTGTCCATCCAATAAGGCATACGCCCCTGGCCATGGGTTAAAGGCCCGGACCTGGCGGTCGATCTCTCTCGCCTCTCTTCTCCAGTCAATTCGGCCATCCTCTTTTTTAAGGGATGGCGCATAGGTGGCCTGTGAATGATCCTGCGGGAAAGGGAAAATCTCGCCCCTCTTCATCTTTATCACGGTCTCCAACACGAGGAGGACACCCAAGGACGCGAGTTTTTCTCGAAGCGTCTCAGCAGTCTCTTCGTCTCCCATAAGAATCTCTCTCTGTAAAAGGATGTCTCCTGTATCCATCCCCTCATCCATTCTCATGATTGTCACTCCAGTGACCTCCTCTCCCTTCAGAATCGCCCAGGCGATGGGCGCTGCTCCACGATATTTTGGCAACAGGGAGGCATGAACGTTGATAGCCCCGTTTCGAGGGATTTCCAGAAGAGATCCCGGCAAAATCTGACCATAGGCAGCAACGACAAATAAATCGGGATGAAGATCTCTAAGCCTCTCTTGAAATATTTCATCCTTGATCTTTTCCGGCTGAAAAAGGAGAATTCCCCGTTCCTTGGATTGGGAAACCACTTCCTTCACGGATGAAGAACTCACCTTTTGCCCTCTCCCCTTTTTCCGGTCGGGTTGAGTGACTGCGGCGACCACTTCATCCGGCCCTTCAAGCAGGCCTTTCAGTGTTGGGACGGCAAAGGAAGGCGTTCCGAAGAAAATGATACGCCAGGACGGAATCGTCAATCTTTCTCTCCCCTCTGTTTCTCCTTCTTCAGTTTGTTCCGGTAAATCTCCCTTTTTAGGCGGCTGATGCGGTCCAGGATGAGGACCCCATTGAGATGATCAATCTCATGTTGGAGGGCGATGGACAGGATCCCTTCTCCCCCCACCTCCATCTCCTCTCCCTCAGGAGAGATCCCCTTGACACGAACCTTCTCTTTCCGCTTAATCTTCTCTGTGCAGTCAGGGACACTCAAACAGCCCTCTTCATAATCGATCTCCCCTTCTTCGGAGATGATCTCTGGATTGATGATGGCAAAGAATCCTTTATCCGGCTCGATCGGGCTCACATCCATGACAATGACCCGGCGAGGGATACCCACCTGGCAGGCAGCTAAACCGATCCCGTTGGTATGATACATCGTTTCTCTCATGTCATCGATTAACCTTTTCAACTCTTCATCGATTTGTTGGACATATTCACATCGTTTTTTTAGAACACGATGGGGAAATTTCAGGATCTCCAAAACAGCCATCTCTCCTCTACCTCCTAAGCCTCTTCTTCAAATAAAATAACACATAAAGGGATAGGATGGCCAAAAGGATTCCGATGGTCTGGGAGGTCGAGAAAAAGGTCCCGAAAAGAAATCCCCTTGGATCATCCCTCACGAATTCAATCAAAAAGCGCAGGATCGCATAGAGGAGAAGAAAAAGCCAGAAGATCTCCCCTTCATAGGATTTTTTCTTTTCCATCCGGATTAAAAAGAGAAAGAGGAAAAGACCACCGGCTGCCTCATAGATCTGGGTGGGATGAAGTGAAACATGGAGCCGGGCCAAGGAGTGAGGATTGGTAAAGGTGACGCCCCAGGGAAGAGAGGTCTCCTTTCCAAAACAGCATCCGGCCATAAAGCAGCCGATCCTCGCAAAAAAAAGGCCTAAGGCGATAGAGGGAGCAAAAAGATCGGCTATCTTCCAAATGGGTACTCGATACCACCTCATGTACCCAATCGCCACCCCCATGGCAAGGAGGAAGCCTCCGTAAAAGACCAATCCTCCCTCCCATATCCTGAAGACCCTAACAGGGTCTTCTCGAAAAAGAGGAAGGTTGGTGAGAACATGGAGCCCTCTTGACCCCACAATGGCCGAAAGAATCGTGAGGCAGAAGAGTTCAATCACCCTCTCGCTGGGGATCCCTTTCTTCCGGGCATTCAAAAGGATCAGAATCCCTCCGGCAACAAACCCGAGGGCAAGGATGGATCCGTAGGCATAAACGATTAATCCGTCCACTTGAAAAAGGATGGGGCACATATCAAACAAACGATTTCAAATGTAAAATCTCAAATGACCAAAATGGTTTTTCAGATTCAAATCCCCCCATCTTCCCTTTTGCTAAAAGGAAGGTGTGAAAAAATTGCCCCAAAGATGGCAGGCCGGTCAGGGGTATTGGAAAAACTTCACCATGATCAATTCACTTGAGATTTGGTGCTTGGGATTTGGCGCTTTTTTTGGCGGTCATGGATCAGCAACTCGAAGGCCATTAATCCGATCCCGATAGAGATCGCGGAGTCAGCAATATTAAAGGCAGGCCAATAGAAAGAAGAGAGGTAAAATTCGAGAAAATCAATCACTTCTCCATATCGGAAGCGGTCGATCAGATTCCCAATTGCGCCGCCCAGAACAAGTGATAAAGAGAGCGCGAGCTTTTTTTCGTGCTCCCCTACCCTCCGCAGGATGAAAAAAATGCTTCCAACGGCGATGAGTGAAACGCCCACAAAGAACACCGTCCCCCATCCCCCTCTTCTCCCCCCGAAGATTCCAAAAGCTCCCCCTGTGTTCCTGACGTGGGTAAGATTGAAGAAACCTCGGATCACCTCCACCCGATGATGAAGAGGCAAATCTTTTTGAACCCTATATTTCGTATACTGGTCTAAGGAGAGAACCACGAGGCAAGTAATTAAGAGGAGCCAGTATTTTCTTTTCATCAACGATTTACCCCTGAATCGCCTCCACGCATCTCCCGCACAGGGTTTGGTGCTCCGGATGATGACCCACCTTCCCATCATAGTTCCAGCAACGTTCACACTTCCTTCCTTCGGCCCGAAGGACTTCGACCCCCATCTCTTTGTCATCCTTTGTCCCTTTTGCCATGGGATGGAGGGTCACAGAGGATACGATAAAGATCGATCGGAGATCCTCCTGATAGGGCTGAAGAAAGGCATAGAGTCTCTCCGGAAGGTAAAGGGAAACCTGGGCATCCAGGGAATGGCCGATTGTTTTCTCCTTCCGTGCCTCTTCCAACGCCTTCGTGACCCCCATCCGGACCTCCCAGATCCGGTCCCACCTCTCGTTTAGTTCCTCATCCAGATACTCGTTTCGGGGCTTAGGAAATGGGGTGAGAAAGATGCTCTCCGGTTTTTGGGGAGAACCCGGGATATGCCTCCAGACCTCTTCTGCCGTAAAGGAGAGGATGGGTGCCATCAGGATCGCCAGTCCATTCAAAATTTCGTAAAGAGCGGTCTGGGCTGACTTGCGACCTTTCGATCGAGGGGAAAAAGTGTAAAGCCGGTCCTTTAAGATATCCAAATAGAGGGCGCTCATTTCGACAGCACAGAAATTCTGGACACTGTGGTAAACGATGTGGAACTCAAACTGTTCATAGGCTTCCCGGACTCTCGCAATCAATCTCTGAAGGCGGTGAAGCGCCCAACGGTCAAGTTCATGGAGTTCTGAATAGGGAATCCAATCCCTCTCCGGATTGAAGTCATAGAGGTTTCCGAGGAGAAACCGGAAGGTGTTACGAATCCGGAAGTAGGCATCGGCCAATCGTTTCAGAATCTCGTTGGAGATCTTGATATCGTCCTTATAATCCTCTGCCGAAACCCAGAGCCTCAGGACATCGGCTCCCAGCTTGCCGATCACTTCCTCTGGGAAGATTACGTTCCCTGCCGATTTGGACATCTTTTTGCCTTCCCCGTCGACGACAAACCCATGGGTGAGAACGGCTTGATAGGGAGCCGTCCCCCTTGTTCCCACAGAGGTTAAGAGGGAGCTGTGGAACCACCCCCGATGTTGATCGCTTCCCTCCAAATAGAGGCTCGCCGGAAACCCAAGATATTCACGCCTCTCAAGGACCGCAGCATAAGAAACGCCGGAATCGAACCAGACATCGAGAATGTCCGTCTCTTTGGTGAAGGTCTTCCCTCCGCAAGCGCATTGAGCCCCTCTGGGGAGAAGGTCCTTGGGCTCCGCTGAAAACCAGATATCGGCTCCCTTCTCCTCAAACAGACGAACGACATGGTCGATCATCTCTTGGCTGAAGAAGGGCTGTTTACAGGCGGTGCAGTAAAAGACGGTGATGGGAATTCCCCAGGCCCTCTGCCGTGAGACGCACCAATCGGGACGGTTTTCAATCATCCCATAGATCCGTTCTTTCCCCCATGGAGGGATCCAGGTCACTTCGTTGATCGAACGAAGTGACTTCTGCCTCAGCCCGTTCTTTTCCATGGAGATAAACCATTGCTCGGTGGCCCGGAAGATAATCGGGTCATTCGTCCGCCAGCAATGAGGATACGAGTGCTCCATCATCTCTTCCTTCAGAAGGGCCCCTACCTCTGCAAGCTTACGGTTCACGGCCGTATTGGCATCAAAGACAAACAGGCCGGCGAAAAAGGGAACGTCCGGGGTAAACCGGCCATCATCATCCACAGGACTGTAGATATCGAGACCGTACTGCACTCCTGACTCATAGTCTTCCTGGCCATGGCCAGGAGCGGTGTGAACACAGCCTGTCCCCGCATCCAGGGTGACATAGGGAGCCAGGATGATCAGGGAGTCACGGTCAAGATAGGGATGACGACATTTGAGTCTTTCGAGGGTTTTACCGGAAAACTTCTCGAGAACCCGATAATTCTTAATGCCGCACTTCTCCATCACCGTTTCTAAAAGGGTCTCGGCAAGGATATAGACATCCCCATTCACTTCAGCGGCCACATAGATAAAATCAGGATGGAGAGCAATGGCGAGGTTTGCCGGGATCGTCCAGGGGGTGGTGGTCCAGATGATGACGTAAACCGTCCTGCCCTGAAGGTTTGGAAAGATATCCCCGATCTCTCCCCCCACCTTACCCTCCCCTTTGAGGTGGGAGGGGGTGGAAACCATCTTGAATCTGACATAGATAGAGGGAGAACGGTGATTCTCATATTTCACCTCAGCCTCAGCCAGGGCTGTCTTGCAGGTGGGGCACCAGTGGACTGGCTTCTTTCCCTTATAAACGGAGCCACTCAGTAGAAACTTCCCGAACTCTCTCGCAATCGTTGCCTGGTATTCATACTTCATGGTGAGATAGGGATCCTCCCACTCCCCGAAGACGCCAAGCTGTTGGAACTCCCTCCTCTGGATATCGACAAATTTGGAGGCATAATCCCGACACCGTTTCCGTATCTCAACGACGGATAGCTCCCCTTTCTTTACACCGAGGCTTTTCTCAACCTCATGTTCCACCGGTAACCCATGGCAATCCCATCCCGGAACATAGGGGCTATAAAATCCCTCCATAAATTTTGATTTCACAATGATATCTTTTAAAATTTTGTTTAAGGCTGTTCCGATATGAATATTCCCGTTTGCGTAAGGGGGACCATCATGAAGGATATATCTGGGCCGTCCTTTTGCAAGCTGACAGAGTTGACGGTAAATCCCTTTTTTCTCCCATTCCTTAAGGGTTTCCGGTTCCCTCTTTGGCAGATTGGCCTTCATGGGAAATTCGGTTTTGGGCAGATTCAGTGTGTTGCGGTAATCCATCGCTATCCCCTTCCTCAGCTCAGATGAGGCGTTTGAGTTGCGTCTTCCTTAAAAATTTCTTATGTTTAAGGATATTTTTTTAACATAAAATGGAAGGATTAGCAATCCATTTGGCCTTTGGGGAAGGAGATCCGTGTGGCTTCAAGGCAGAAAGAAAAGGCGTCGATCTTAAGAGGAATCCCTAAAAACCTTCCCTCCCTTGTTTTAGCTTATCGATTGAGCCAAAAGGCATCTCAAAAGGGATTTGATTGGCCAGACCTCTCTGGAGTCTTGAAAAAAATGGATGAGGAGCTCAGCGAGTTTCGAGACGCCCTCTCCCTCCGGAATCGGCGCCGAATCGCGGAGGAGTTGGGGGACCTCCTCTTTGTCCTGGTCAACGTTGGGCGGTTCCTCGGAATCGATCCGGAAAAGGCCTTAAAAGGAACGCTCAAGAAGTTCAGCGATCGATTTCACTTCATCGAGGACTCCCTCCGTCAAGCAGGCAAGTCGGTCCGCCAGTCCAATCTCATTGAAATGGACCGATTATGGGAAGAGGCTAAGAGAAGGAAGAGAATCCGATCTAAATGAGGAACTCTGCCACGTTAATATTATACTCGTTCGGATCCAGGGTCTTCACGATCGTCCACCGATATTTTCCCGTTACCTCATCGATCTCTCTCAGATCGGCCACCCTGCCTTTCCGGTATTCTCCATTACTGTAGAAAATGAGGCAGACTTGCGGCCGATCGATCAGTTCAGTATCCTCATGGATCTTCGTGACAACCCCCATCTCATTCGTATCCAATAAAACCAGCGTCCCAAGCGGAAAGATGCCCAGCATATTGATAAAGACCTTGACCAGGGCTGGGTCGAAGTCCTTCCCGCTCCGCTCTAACATGATTCCCAAGATCTTCTCAGAGACGTAAGGAAACCGGTTATACACCCTCGGCCTGACGAGGGCATCGTAAAAATCGGCCAGGGTAATGATCTTGCCAAAGAGGGAGGGCTTCAGCTTCCGGGTCAATCTGGGATATCCGGACAGATCATATTTGAGGTGGTGTTCAAAGGCACCACTGATCATCCGGGTGGAGAGTTCACCCCACTCCTTCACCTTCATGACCGTCTTGGCACCGACGACCGGATGGGCCCGAATTACCACCCATTCCTCGGACGTCAACTTCCCTGTCTTATTGATAATTTCTTTCGGAACCTGAACCTTTCCGATGTCATGGAAGAGTCCTGCCATACCGAGATGGGAGAGGTGTTTCTTTGGAATCCCGAGCCTCTGGCCAATGGCAATGGCATAGATGGCCACATTGACCGAATGATTGAAGGTATACTCGTCGTAGTTTTTGATCGTGGCCAACCCTAACAAGGTCGTTTCATCCTGGAGGATTGCATTGACCGCGTTTTGCATGAGCCGCTTGGCCTTCCGGACATTGAGTATCTTTTGGTTCTTGATGCTCTCCGAAACCTCCTTGACGATATTGATGGACTTGAAATAGATATCTTTGGATTGCCGTCTTTGATCCTCGGAGTCAACGTAGATCTCTTCATCTTTGTAGAATTCCAATTTGCCTACATGAATCTCTTCGATGTTCCGATACTCCAACTGCTTCATAACATAGAGGGCGTTGCTCTCGTTATTCACCTCCAACCTGGAAATCAGGTAAGCAAAATCTTTAAGATGCTCCCCGCTCACCTCGTTTGAAAACTCTATCTCCCCGATCCACCGTTTTCGCATCTCCTGGGCAAACGACTTAAAGATGGGAAACTTGTCTGCCTTAACCTGGATCCGGATATTATTAAAGAAATAATTGTCCCGGACGATCTTAAAGGAAAGGGTTCCCTCGGACCGGACGACATCATGGATCACCTGAAGGCATTCCTGGGTGAGTCGATCGATATTCACATTCTTCCGGTCATAAATCGTCGCCCCCTTGAGCAGACGGGAGAATCTGATAACGAACTCTGTTCCCAGTTTTGTGGGGAGATGTTCGTGATCCAGAGTACCGATCGCCCCTTTCGCCTCTTCCTTTTTTGCCGTCAATCCAGTCTCTTCCGGCATCGGATCATTGACTCCCACTTCAAATTATCCTCTCGTGGCCCTGAGGCAGGCCTCCCGGATGGATTCGTCCTTCGACTGTTTTCCAGTTTCGATAAGGGTCTTGGCCTCGGAGGTTCCGATCATTGCAAGGGCTCTCGCCGCTCCCGTTCGCAGGTGGTCTGCTTTCCCCCTGCCAAACCAGCTTTTTCTTTCCAAGAGTTGGCGGAGGACGGGGAGGGCTTCATTCGAACCGATCATCCCGATGGCGTCAAAGAAGGCCTTGATTTCGGTCGGATCTCCCTTCTGAAACTCTTTGGACTGGACAACCTCCAAGAGGGGGATCAGACCCGCCGTTTTCCCAATTTTTCCAAGATTAATAGCAGCCATGCTCCGGATGCGAATATCATTATCCGTAAGGGCCTTAACCAAGATCCCAACGGCTTTGGCCCCACCGATGAGCCCTAAGGCCTGAACCGCTTCCCTTCGGACCCTGACTTCCTCATGATTAAAGGCCTTTTGCAGGTAAGGGAAGGCCTGTTCCTTTCCGATGCGACCCAGGATGTAAACAATATTTCGGACCAGATACCAACGCCGGTCATCAACAAAGGGGGTAAAGAGGTCGATGGCGTTCTTTCCAATCCCGGCAAGGGCATCACAAACCATTCTCCTTGTTTTTGAATTCTTGAGCCTTCCCAGGAGCTGGACCAGATGGGGAATTGCGTTCTTTTGGAGAAGGACGAGATAACTGCTCGCATCCTCCAGTCGAACTCCTGACTCCTCTTCCATGATTCTTCCAATTCTTTCGATTCGATTCTCCTCACCCGCCTCTACGATCATTTTCCGAATGATCTCAATCTGCCAATCTGTGAGCTCATAGGTCTTGAGAATGATATAAATCCGTTTCAAGAGGTCGGCGGCTTTCTGAAATTCTCCAAGGGTTAGAAATGCATCCAAAACTCTAATGATGATATTGGCTATGTCTTGATAGGGTTCGGGCTCTTTCTCTAACGCCCAGATTTCGAAGAGAACGTCAAGGATATTCAAGATGAAGGCAGGATCGACCTCCGCTTCGACCTCCTTCCGTAATCCCTCCACTTCCTCAGGCGTAAGCAAATAGACACTCCGATTCGCCACAAAGGAAGGCGTTTCTTCTATGGTCTTTGCGAGAATTTCATCCAGGCTCACGGCATCTTCTAACTCTTCATCGATGAGATCCACTTCGACGTTGTGGGCGAGAGGTTTAAAGACTAAATTTTTCCTGAATTGTTCTACATTGTCCGGGATGATCACGGAGGTCTCTTCCAAAAATTCATCCGTAGCCAGATAACTGATATGGCCGAAGTCCCTTTCCCACATCAGGGTGACAATATCATCTTCGAGTAGATTAATGTTGTCACCCTGCCTAATGATATCGATCAAACCCTGGATCTCCCACTCCTCTAACCCTTTCGTAATCCGGAGCTCTCGCAGTCCATCCTTATAAAGGAGATAGGCCAAACTCACCTTCACATCCCTGTTTTCATATAAGATCTTCCCCTTATAGGAGAGGTCGTATTCCCCGACCTGGATAATGAAAGACGGGTACTTGTTCAAGAAAAACTGAAATCTTTTAAGGAGTTGATCTCGAAAGCCTTTTAGGGTTGGATTATCGGGTGGATAGAAGCGGAAGGCCTTAATCGTCTTCACCAGGGCACTCGTCAGGTCCCTGGCCAAGAGGAGTTCCTCATCGGCCTCGATCCCTTCAAAAGCTAACATCCCCTCGGTGAGATCGAGCGCTTTTTTCTCGACTATCGTTTCGTTAGCCATCGATCGCAATTCCAGGCTCTAGGTATGATTATATCTTTATTTTTTTTAGGCAATTTGTCAATATCTTTTTCATCCCTCCTGAACCGGACCCTCAACCGATGGCTACCCGGAACGGGTGGATCGTCCAGGCGTCCCCATTTGTCTTACTTATAGGATGTCCCGGAGGCATGTCACAATTTCGGAGGCCGCTATTGTCCAACTTTCCCGCACATCTCGGTCCCCCCCGATTCTACACGCGCCCAATGGGTATTATAGTCCGTGGACACATAGTCCGCATATCAGGCATGATAACGGGCGTCATGAAAAAGAAGCGAGATGAGGATTTCAAACTGCTCGGTGCGCGGATCAGACAGATGCGCCAGGTGCGCGGATTGTCCCAGGAACAACTCGCGCTGGAGGCTGGATTGGACCGGAGCTATGTCGGCGGAGTCGAAAGGGGCGAAAGGAACATCACTTTCAATTCTCTATGCAGGATCGCCCGCGCACTAAAGACGGATGTCGCGACACTGTCTTCAGGCTTACCTGAGACCCACATATGAAGCTCATCCATACAGCAATTGTGTTCGATCGCGCAAACCTCGGACGATCCGAGGGCTGGGCAATGACGTTCCGACGGTACAGTGGTGTTATACGACGAATGGTGAACCCGCCTGGCGCAAGTACGTTTCGTATCCGCCCGAAAACCAAGAAACTCGATAGCCGTGGACGATGGACTGGACAATGGCACAGGAACGGAGTATCGCCCATAAAGGATAAATTTTTCGCTGCTATGGCGCACGAAGACTGGAAGGCTGAACACCCCTTGAGTCTCGACAGCTATTTTCAGACATGCGGAACCCTACAGCCCCTGCTGACCTATCCCGATCTAACCCCATTTCCAGAAAAGCTCCATTCATCGATTGGTGACTTCGATTTTGCATATGAAACCGACTCTGGATTTCGTGCCGTCGTCGAATGGGAGACAGGGAACATCTCCTCCTCTCATAGGTCGCTCAACAAGATGTGCCTGGCCCTTATGGCGAACTTGACAGACGCTGGCGTCTTAATCGTTCCCAGCAGGGCACTCTATCCCCACCTTACCGATCGCATCGGGAATTGGCAGGAGCTCTGCCCGTACCTGGCATTTTGGCAAGCTGTCGGCAACAGGATCATTGATAGAGGCCTGCTCGCAATCAGCGTCGTGGAGCATGACGAACTGGTTAGCGACGGCAGCGTTCCATACATCCGCCATGGGATTGACGGACGGAGTGCGGAGGGACAAGCAAAAGCTAATGGTTCTTCGTAATCTTCCCCTCTGAAATCTTCTTCGCCTTCTCAAGCAGCAGGATGTACTCGCGGCGCATCGTGTTCGAAATCCCAACGATTGACCTACTCATCGTACGAGCTAAGGAGAGGTTATATTTGCCCGACATCTCAGCTATTATCTCGTGAAGGCCGGGAACCTCCGCGGGCTCAACGCCCATGATTTTGCTGAGCTGATTGTTATTGGTTCCGACAACGATGGCACAGAAGTGCCCGGGACGGAGTACGCGTGCACACTCGGACAAGATCCTGTCCATGTCGTCCTTGTAGCGTGCGAATTTCTCCTCAAGGTTCCTTCCTCTCAAACCTACCATGATCTCCTGCAGATGGTCCATATCGGCCCCAATATAGTTCAAATGGAAGGCATCGTTGTCTAAGTAATCTATGGCAAAGCTGTAGGGAGGCGAAAACAGAATGGCGTCGATGCTGTCTGGTCGGATCGAAAGGGACCGTGCGTCTCCCTCCTCCACGGTCGCCTTTCCCAATTCACCCTCAACTCCATGCAGTACTCGTTGAATCTTCTCAACAACAAACAGATAGCGATCGAGAATTGCCTCAAACTGCTCGAACGGGGATTTTCGTTCACTTCGTTCGGAGTATCCGACGGCGTCAAGGTAGGCAAGGAGGAGAAGGTTGCGGGTATCAGACGCCTCCTTTGATCCCTCCGGCAATTCGGGATGATCCCCGGTTAGCGCGTAATCTCCCGCGGGTTCCATAACACCCATGGGACTCCGCCGGGCATTCCTCGCTCCGGATTTTCGTCCACGTTCTGCCCTTCCGACCTTTCGCTGGAAATAGGCAAAGACCTCTTTGGAGTTCCCCAGTGCCTTGCGCGCACGCGTCAACGACATGGTTAACGCATCCACTTTCGTCTGAGCCATGAACCTGCAGAAGGGACTAGCGTCGATCCCGATGGAGTTGATACCCATCAAGCAAGCCTCGACCGGCACAGTCCCGGAACCCATCATGGGGTCAAGAACCACATCGCCAGGTTTCAGGCCCATCGCGTTAAGCAAACCTTTCACCATCTGCGGATGGAATTTTCCTCGGTATGGAAACAATCCGTGGGTGGCGTAGCCGGTGCGGAAGATATTGCCTTCGAAGAAGGACCTCAGGCGGGAGGACGAATGATTTGGTAACCTCAGCGGTTCCCCTGTGCACATGAGGAAATGACGCGTGAGGGTGTCACCAACCCTTGCGAAGTATCCGGCGTTCCTCACGAGACCCGCCTCATCCAGGATTTGATTCTCATAAAAGGCGAGTTCGAGCTCGTATAGCTCGTTGATACCTGGAATCAGTTTTCGGCTAGACGGAAAAAGGCGATCGACCAATCCCCCTGATAACACGTCCACAATCCGGTCATTGAAACTGGCCATGCCGCTTAGTCCTCGACAGAGTCTTCTGAGTCATGCGGACGTAGCGTCTTGGAGGAAAGCCTTTCGATGATCACCTCGCATGTTTCCTTCTCAATGCCGATCCAGTAGCGATTCCTCCGCTCGCAGACATCATAGGTGGTCCCGCTTCCGCCAAAGGGATCAAGAACAACATCGTTCTCGCGTGTCGACATCTCAACAACTCGGTCGAGGAGTTTCGTTGAAAGCTGATTCGCACTCCGCTTCCGACTCTTGAATTTCCAGTGGCGAACCGGCGGTATGTCGTCCCAAACGTCCGTCAGGTTCACCCCTTTAGGATTCATGGCATTCCGATGACCACCGTAATCCCGCAGCTCCCCTCCGCAATGGCGGCAGGTGAGAATCGGAGTCCGTATTCTCCGAAATGTCTGGGGTTTTCCTTTGGTGAAGTACAGCAGGCTGTAATGCGCGGGATAGAGTCGGCCCGGGATGGGGAGGCCCAGTTTTACACTAACTGCGATCCAGTGGCGGAAGGTCAGGCCTTGCTCAGTAAGATAACTGCCAATCAAAAGATTCCATTTAGGCAAATTGTATACGAAGAGGGCTCCGCCAACTCTCAGGACCCTCTGGCATTCGGTGAGCCAGCTCTTGCACCAATTCACATACTCGCCATCCGGCAACTCGTCGTTGACTTTCTCTCCGTAGTTTTTGGCCAAGTTGAACGGAGGATCGGCGAAGACCGTGTCTATGCTCGCATCTCGAATGTGAGGAAGTATGCGAAGACAGTCGCCGTTCAGGAGAATACCACGTGCCGTAGTGAAAGCCTGGGATGACACCAGCTTCGGAGAACAGAGGGAAAGGGGGTGCCATTTGGGCTCGTTTGAGATCAATCGCTCTTCTAGGATGTGGGCTCTCATGGTCTCCATCTTGTGATCATCCAAAGTTTCTTAGGAAATCAACATTAAGGCTCTTCGGATGCCCAGGGTATGACCGCAATGGCGCCTACGGCCCGCCGCCCATACGGAGCCCCCAATCCATCGACAAATCCGGTATGCCGCGGGCAGTTGCCGGCGTCAAGGAGGAAATATGAGAAAGGGACGAGGACTCGCTTCAGGATGAGTTCAATATACAAGAAAGGCACTTGTATGTCAAGAATAAGAAATCACAAGATATAGTGTCATCTCTCAATAGTAATCTTCGGGACGGGCTCTCGTATTCCTTTTGAATAATAATGACCTACACACTATTTGGGGGTGGCCTTCCCGGACCTCTTCCATTTTCCTCTCCACAGGCAAAGATCCTGAATTTTCTCAGAAGTCATTCCCTCTCCCAGAAGGTTCATTCCCGATTTGCCTTCGCTGTGACATGGGATCAGACGTAGATTCCCTCTTCCGCATTCCCGACCGCAACTCCGATTCTTTTGACCCCACCCCGCCCTAAAGAAGCCTGACTTAACGGCCTTGGCAAGGAGAATCGCTGAAGGGGAGGGGATAAAGTGATCTTACCCGCAGCGCCAGCGCTTGCGCGGCATGTGGCGCGAAACAGGCAGAGCTGAAGTCCGGGCTTGCTGCTGAGCTCCCGTGAGCCTGTCGAACCGGCCTGTCGAGAGCCTGTCGAACCGATCCGGCTTGTCACGATTAGTTCGACTCAGCTCACTACAGGACTTAGCCGCCCTACACGCCGCGCAAGCGTGGAGAAGAAGAAAAAGACATCGTAAAAATTAGAAGGCCGGGTCCCCACCTTATGGTTCACGCAATCCCGTTTCACCCCCGAAACGCAGTAGCCATACCAAAAGACCCGGCCTTCTCCCTTGAATCTCAAGAGTAATCGAATTTCCACATTCTTTTTGGACAGCTCAATTGAATTGAATATTTGAAAATCATACCATGACTTTTTGGAGTTGCTGGAACCAGCGACTATATAGCAGCTATCGTAACCTCTGCGATATTGTAATTGACAGTCAATTGAAAGAAGGAACCACCGCGTCCCTCCTGGTAATCACCTTCACTTGAGTAGAGCGATGGCAACGCAACCCGCGGGCCTGCTCAACTCCATTAAGGAGCCTTGTCAGGGAACTCAGTGTCCCAGGTTACCCTTTCCACCTATCTCCAGCTACGTGGGAGAACTGCCGAACTCCCACGGTCGGACTTTAACCGACAAGTCATACGTTTTACACGGCATGCCCTACTAATGTTCAATCGAAGATAGCTCCTATGGGTGAGAACTACTGATTGGAATTAATCATAACGCCAACGATGAGCAGCCGCCGAGCGAGGCGAGTGAATCGGAAGGGTCTTTCAAACGCTTCCGACGTCCCGCTCGATCGTTAAGTTATGCTGGTTGGGGATTAATTTCTTTTTGAATTGTTGCAATCAGACCGTCAACCTTTTGCTTCATTTCTGTTGCGTTTTCATTAGTGTCTCTTATAAAACTATATCTCAAGCCATTTTCCCGAATGTGGTCTAGCCATTCAAGGGTCGATATTTGATTAGGAGCACCTTTTTCAATTGCAAGATCATAGAGAACACCGTATTCGTTGGAGAGACAGGTGTTGAAAACTATTGGATCGTCAGTATTAACCGTGATAATTGTTTTCTCTCTCTCCGGGAACGAGAGGTTCAAAGCGTAATAGTCAGTCAATGAAGAAAATTTGCCAATTGTAAGGTTGGATGTTGGATTTGTTTCAATGACAACACCAAGTTTCATCACTTTGTTAATTAGGACTTCCTGAATTAGTTTATACCTTTTAAAAGATTTTCTGTAATTCGAATTTCGACAACGCGCTCGAAATCGTAAGAATCTGTGGAAGCGTTCTCTGGAAGACTTCGCTTACCCCTTTTTAAAGGCCCTCGCCTCCCGAATTCCTTAATAAATGTTTTAAAATGGCTAATTTCATGCATATTTTGCAAGGCGACAGGAGTGTATATTTGGAATTGGTCCGGGTGTTTGGCTAAACTTTCCGGAACTGGAACCGGTGATGGCGAAGCGGGATTGTGAGCTGCATTGTAATACTCTTTGTAGAGGGCTCTAATGCTCATTGTGGGATTGCTACTCTGGGCAATCTCAATTGCTTCCCAAATCTCGAATTCGATTTTATCCAATTCTTCCTGCAGCCGTGTGTCACTGTTTGCAAGCCCCCATGACCATATCAGATTTGAAATGTACTCAAATATGGGCAAGACAACGACCTCGGTATCCTTTGCCCAAGTTTCAGGTCTTATCCCAAGGACAATTGCGTGCCCAAGCCTGTCGGTTGGGGCCATCGCAAGGGAATCTATAGCTTCATCGATGTGCCTTAACCCACTGCATAGGTCACGGAAATCCTCCCCTACGTGGTAGGTAAATCCGATTGGTGAAATAACATCCCCGTTGGGTCCGAATGACCTATTTGCTTTTCTAAGAGTTGCATATGGTTCTTTGAAGAAAGATGGGTCCATTATCAATTCCTGACTGGCTGCATCGACTCCAACATAAAATTGATCAAGATAAAGGATTTTTCCCCTCAATTTAGCAATGGCGGCCGCTTGGTCGAGATAACACTTCTTAATTTCTTCCTTTTCTTCGTTACCATTGCATTTTCTTTTTATAAAATGGAAAATTAAGCCTATTCTGGGATATGTTTTATTCCATCCGCTATTAATAATACCTTGCTCCAGTAACTCCTTATAAGCATTTAAAATGCCCAATGTTTGGTCTAATATCTCCTTAGCTAATGATTCTGCCGAATCGTATTTTGAAGGCGGGGAGATACGAAGTTCAAGCTTGTTGACTTTTTGCCTTTTTATGTAACTGAATAGCGCTTCGGCAGTTTTGAATCTTTGGTCTTGCAGCATTCCTTGGTGAGGGTAGTAGTACTGAGTAAAATATTCAAGTCCCTTTCCAGTAAGAATTTCTTGTACAACCCATGAGGAAACAACACTCTTAATCCTTGAGTATTGCCAAAATAACCTGGGGAAGTCCTGGGTATCAGTTCCTAATGTTTTCAATTTGTTAATCCCTTTGGCAATCAAAAATTGCTCGGGATAACCGAATCCGTCGGTGGGGGGACAAGGGGCAGTGAGCACCTTTCGGACATCTTCGGGAGCCATTAAAAATATTGGGTCAGAAGTAATAAAGTCCTTAGTCTCTTAGAAAGAATATTGTGTGCGCAAATGTCATAAAATTTTTATGATCATCAGTTGAGGGCCTATTCATAGGCATTCCAGAGCATTTTTAAAAATCTCAACTTTTTGAATTTGGAACATTGAATATTGGAATTTGTTTGGGATTTGGAATTTGTCATTTGGAATTTGGACTCGTAAACCCTTTTTGGTTCCGGCTATGCCGGGTTAGGAAATATTTCTTTCAAACTTACAAGGCCCAATTTTAGAAGGACCCATTGGTCAATTTTTTGAAGATCGGAAAAATTAGCGACCTCCGCCCTATGTAGAGCCTCTCCTTTAATGAAAAGATCGACAATGTTGGTTTCTCTTAATCTCCCCTGGAAATTTTTGGCCATGGATTGGTATTCCGGATCCGAGAAGATCGCATCCATTTGAAATTGGAGAGTTTCATCAGGGGAGAAAAGGAACTTAGCTAGTAAATGTCGAATAATTCGAGCCGAAAGGAGGTAGTTGAAAAAGGAGACGAAGCTGATGGTTCCTTCGTATGTCCTGAAGAATGAGGGATTTTGATCGGCGGCTCGATTGTCAGGGGGCTTACTCATAATTACCGTCCAGAGATATAGGAAGCTGCTCGATGCCCCCATGTGGAGATGAGTTTCTGACATGCCCTTTTCGAGAATCTTTTGAAGTCCAGGCTCTGTTGCTAATGGAAAGTCGTCCCAGAGTTTAAATTGGTTAAGTTCGCTCACGCCAAGGTCGTTAAGAAATATTGCAAAGAGCATGTCCAAGTTTGTGGACTTGCAGAGATGGCTCCAACACTCTTTCTTTTTTATAGATCCCAGTTCATGCAATTGATTCCAAGGCATTTCCAGATTCTTAATTCTTTCTGAAACGTAGACCCTTGAATTTCCAAATTCAAAAAAATAATGTGCGATGGCTTTTAAAATTGAAAAACATTTATCTTCGTCTGCTCTTCCTTGTGTGTCCAGCCAATATTTTTTTATCATTGAGCTAAGTAGGTCAAGGTTGATGGGAGAAAGCCCTCGTCCAATTTCTTCATAAATTTCGTATTTAATCAAACTTGAAGAAGTGGAGTCATTCTCCAAAAGGCTTAAGAGTTCAGGGTTTCTGAAGGCGAAGAAATTAGAAATAGGGAAGGACATTACCCTTGCTTTTAACGCCTCGTAGATTTACATTGAATTCTCCTTTGATTTTCAGGTTGAAATGTTTAGAAAATAAAATTTACGAAAATCTGGATCCCATGTAATCGAGAATAGGTACTAGTATGGTGGATTAGCTAAGAATCCTTCGATTTGTTGTCCATAAACTCTTCTATTTAACAGCAAAATAATGATGTAACTTAGATTACTTCTCAGCATAGCAGAAATTAGGCCAGTCTACCAGAATAACCTAAAGCTTTCGCCTAAAAGGCAAAGGTTTTAAACATGGGAAAATAAATATTCGCCCTCTACGGTCTTAAGCTTTCGCTAATTACCTTCATTCCAAGCTGTATATCTCAAAGGCGGCAACGCAAGCAAGAACACCTTCACCTTCTGATTGGCGACTTCACCTACAAGTCATTACTCGCAACCATATGCAAGAATCAAGGATTACGAGTTGAAAGTGAGCATAAAGGCTCGGTTAAGCGGCGCGCTAATAAGCGCGCCCTACTTCAGGCGTTTGTTGGACATAGGTCTTTCTTGCTCAATGCGCCATAGTTTCAAGGCCGTAGGCATTTATTCTTCCTCCAATTTCTCTTGGCTGATGTACAACGCTTTGCATTAACCTGCCGGGCAATCAGCTAAACAAAAACCAAAGGGCATTTATCCCGCGTCAGGTTGATGCTCTTGTTATACGGGACTTTCATTTTCTATTTAAATGAGGAAGTGTTGAATAGGCCTTCGCAAATTCCCATATCAACTTGCTTTCAAGATAAAGCAAATAAGCCTTTCGCACCCTGGCTGAGTCCCTTTCTTGGAAGTCCGATGTCGTCCAACCTACATGACACTCTGAAAAATAAAGACATTTTAGGCTATGGTCATTAAATACCTTCTTATATTCTCTGATTTTCTCATGTCTGCTGCCTTCCAGACGCCGCGTTATTTCCTTCGATTCACCTATGTAAACAACATTTGGATTTAGGTGTAATTGACCGTCTTTGTTATTTTCTCTTTCCCTCTTGTTTTTGAAGCGGGCCAAAAGATATATTCCTGATACATCAAACCCTTTCGGGATCGGGAACAAGGGATCATCTGAAGTAGTAGAATCCCTCAAGGCCGCAGGCTTCCATCGTGAAAACGATGTCTTAGGTTCTTTAATCATTTTTTATTCATATAACATCGATGGGATTACGGGCGCGAGATTACAAGCATCCGGTACGTCCGTTTGTTTTGCATGGAATTCTTCGTCTTAGTGTCCATGTGACATATATCCTCATACCCTGCCGCTGATTGCCTCCCGGACAGCCGAGAACAATTGCTCCTTGACTTCTCTACTCCTCCGGTCAGCGTGGTGGAGTCCCTCCAAAAGCATAGTTCCTGAAGGCAGTTGGCGGTTGCAATCTGTTGGCTGCTCATACTCCCGATGTGTCCGGGGTTAATCTGAACGAATACAATGCCGCAAACCTGGTACTTCGGCCCCGGTGGGCGCAGTTGGGGGTAGTACCCCTTTGGGAGCTGACATTCACGACATGTGCACATGCGTGAGTACAGGTCCGTCAGCTCTTTCATATTAACGTCTGTCATGGGAAGCTTACTCCTTCTCCTTTGGCAGAATATATATTTTATGCTGATGTTATGTTTTACTTAATGATCAAACCTTTTGGTGTCCTTGTAGAAACCCGTGCCGCCTAAAATATCCTATGGTAATCCATTTTTGTAAGAGAATATTATATTGCATCTGCATAATAATGAGCAAAATTATCTGGCCGTTATGGGCAGAGTTGTCAATCATTGATTATGGTCTGTAATATACACTACTATCGATTTTTTTGGAAGTGAATCTTTCAGGAAGGAATGTTGCATAGGCAACCCCTCGGTGCCTAAAGTTTAGGCACCCATCCCGGGTCAGCTTTATTGGAACATACCCCAAAGACTGATGATTTCTATTGATAATTCATGGGGTTATATTTTTATCTTCCATGGAGAACATCCATCCAACGAATGGCTTCCGACTCAGTCACCCTCCCCAGATATGCCTGGGTGGTCTTGAGATCCTGATGCCGGAGGATCACTTTTGAGACTATCTCCAGCGGTACCCCATTCCGACTCGCATAGGTGGCGGAATACCTTCGGAGATCATGGGGAGTCAGAACAACCTTCAATCTCCCTCCCAAGTTCTTGATCAATGCCCTGGCCGTAGAATAACAAATGGGGAAGAGACGGTCCCCAGGGGTGAGATCCTCCTGCTGGATGTAGTCATGGAGCCGTTTGGCAATCTGCTCGGGCATAAACGCTACTTCCAATTCCTTCCATGACTTGGGTTCTTTCAGGATCAGCTTCCGGTCCAAAACATCCGATACCTTGATTTTCAATGCTTCTCCAATTCTCAGTCCGCAGCGTGCCTGAAGCTCTAAAATCAACCTATCCCGAAGCGTCTGGGTATTGTAGATCAGCTCTTCTACAATCTCCCTGTCCAAGATTCTTCTGGATACCTGCTTCGAGGTCTTAAACGCTTTGGACAGAAGGGGCGCATCACAGGGATTCTTCATATTCAAATTGCACTTGTCGATGAGGAAGTTGAAGAAGGCCTTCAACTGGGCATATCTGAGACGCCGGGTAGATTTGGTACGTTCCCCTGTTACCATCTCCAAGAACTGGAAAATCTCATCTGATCCAATAGAATCGAAGGATCTCTCCCCAAACTCTGCTTCAAATCTTTGGAGGAGGGGTTGGTAGCTTCGGATAGTCCTGGCTCTCAAATTGGATCGCTGATGATAACCGAATAGTGTGATGGCTTCTTTTAGGGTCATGTGAGAACCTCCTTTCGTGTCCTGGGGTATGTCCGGTCCCATTTTAGATGATTTCGAATAAGCGTCAATCCGAAGTTGTGATAAAGTTGACAAACATGTGAATTCACGGTGTTGATTTAATTTTGGATTGACGCATGAAGAACAGAGCCGCTGCGCGAATAAGAAAGATTATCCTATGGGGTTTCAATCGGGGAACTTCCGTTACAAAGTTGCCAAAACTTAGCAACGCAAGCATATTAACACCAAATTGAACGGGTATCAATTAAAAAAACGGTGCTTCGCACCAACCTTTGTTTCTACCGCGCAGCGGTTTAGTTCTTCAAGCCCTAATGAACGATTAAAACCAGAAAATGAGAGGAATCCCTCAAAGGAGAACTTGACCCGCAGAAATGCCGCAGGACAAAGATCGGGGGTAAAGAACCCTAAACGGAGATGGTTGTTTTTATAGAGGGATTAAGGAGGATAGATAAAAGGGGGCACCAGGGAGGTCGGACGCAAAATGCCTTCAATTCCTCGACGATAGCACCTACTAACGTTAAGCCAAGGGATACTTTAGGGATTGATGATTACCGAAAGAAGTCATGTATCTCGATTCTATATCAGTAGTGTCCCAACGTTGAATTTATAAAACTCTAT
>Ga0154838_1030_pt2 | contig 30676 bp, 29 predicted proteins | sample Rifle2008BG16ft_FD_116142 | JGI IMG/M metagenome (GOLD analysis project Ga0154838, IMG submission 116142) | Deltaproteobacteria bacterium RBG_16_48_10 | reverse complement strand
TTTGGGGTGCTTTCCTGACACAATCCTTCCACAACTCGATCTCGCTCTTCCAGAGGGAATTCCGGGCATAGGCTCCGATGGCAAGAGCCATGACGATGGCAAAGAGAATGGCTCCTGTAATCCATTCGCTTACCCTTTTTCCCATCCCAGCACCTTCTTTGTTACCCATTTCTCCTTCCACTTTTCAATCCCTCTGATGACCATCAAACCGAATAGAATGAAAGGGCCAATAGAAGGGAGATAAAGCCTGTGTTCAAAAACCATTTCAAGGGGAAAGATCGATGATTCAATTAGAAGATTCCCGAAGTACCAGAGGATACAAAAAGAGAGAACGGGGCTCTTCTTAGCAATCCAGAGGCTGTATCCGACGAGAGCAACGACAACAAAAATTGAAACCAGGGTTGTCGGTGGGTCGAGGATCGATTTCGAGATAGGAAAATCATAATCGAGGTTCAGGCGGGAGGGATGGGGATAGATCAGGAGGGTCAGGTAGTAGAGGACGACCCGAAACTGGGTGAGCACCCTCTCAGACATGGTAAACGTTCTGTATTGATAACCTTCTATGGTGACCTGGATATATCGCTTTCCCCAGATGAGAAACCCAAAGGCTCCCAGGACGAGAAGCGCTCCAATGAGGACAAAAAGAATCTTTTTCCCCTTCGGACTCAGGTCTAAATCTCGGAAAAAGAAGAACTCATAGAGGGCGATAAAGAAAGGAAGAATGGCTGCATTCTCCTTAGAAAAGACGCCAAGCAAATAGCTCAAGACGGCCCCGCCGAAATAAAAGACCCGAGCCTTTCCTTCGGCCAATCTCCCTTTGATAAAGGACACGAAGGCAAGGAGATAAAACATCCCTGCAAGGCTGCTCATTCTCTGGACGATGTAGGTGACGGATTGTGTCTGGACGGGATGGGCGATGAAGATTAAGCTTGTAAAGAGCGCGACCTTATAGGAGATGGCGCCATATTTCTCTTTGAGCGAAGGAAGATCGAACGTCAGGATGAGGAACCAGTATAGAAAAATCCCTGCAAATACATGAATTAAAAAGTTGACCAGGTGGTAACCAAAAACATTGAACTCTCCAAAATAGTAGTTCAGGGCAAAGGTCAAATAGGAAAAGAGGCGAATGGTCTCCCGATAGGTGTATTTGATAAGAAGTCCGATGCGCTCCCACGTTAACACCTTGATCTGGATATTCGGATTCTGGGTGATATTGGGCCGGTCATCAAACTGGAAGGGAACCGAAAAGGAATTCGAATAAACAAGGAAAGCCACCCCGACGATCAGCCCGATGGCGATCAGATGGTGTAAAAGAGAAGAGAAGTCCCTTTTCTTCGGTAGGGGAGAAGGCATCCTTCGCTCAGAAGAAAATAGAGGCTTTTTAGGTTTCACCGTGCCGATCCTGTTGTTCCCCTTTCTTTGCAGATAACCCGATTAAATATACCACCCCAATCCATGCGATTTCAATGAACGTCATCCAGAGACGGGTCAGGATCGAAAGGATCACAGCCGCTGGACTCGGCATGATAGTGGAGAGAAGATAGACCAGAACTCCCTCCCGAACACCCAATCCACTCGGAGCAAAGAGGGCTAAGAGTCCCAGGGTACTGGAGATGGCCAAGGCACCCGTCAAAAATAGAATATGTTTTGATGAAATGAGAAATACCGAGTCCACAAAAAGATAAAAACCGATTCCGCCAACCACCCAGGAAAACAGACAGACCCCTAAGATCCAGAGGATATCAGAATAGGAGATGGAAATGGTGATGGGCTCCCGATTTAAAAGCGTCAAAACCGCATTCAGTGCTTTTTGAAGAACCTTCGGATGGAGAAGGAGAAAAGCCAACATAAAGATGAGAATCAGGCAAAGGGAAAGGAATCCGGAATGAAATGACTGAACCTGCCTCAAAGAAAAAAGAGAGACCAGGAAGAGGAGGCCTGCAGCCATGATCATGGTCACGGTCTCGAAGTAAAGAGCAATTGTGATTGTCTTTTTCGATTTTCCCCTGGAATCGTAATGGTAGAGACGGCTCAAGAAAAGCCAGACCTTCCCAGGCAGGTACTTCCCCGGTTGGGAGGAAAACCAGCTTTTCAAGGTCTCTTGAAAAGGGATCGCCATTCCTAATCTCAGGGTGATGAGATACCATGCCCAAACCTGGATCAAGTAGCTGAAAGCAAAGATCAAGGTTGAGAATAAGAGAGAAGGAATCCGGAAGGTAAAATCTGCTCCCCGGACTTGATTCCAATTCTCCCAGAGAATCCTTCCTAAGAAAAAGAAGATAGCAATGACAAATGCCCATTGAAGGAACCGTCTTCCCCTCACGATCTCTTCTCCAGAAGAAACAGAAAATCCCTGTAATACCCGATCGCTCCTTTTTCCTCCCTCATCGTTCTCAATTCCCGACGGGCAATCGACCCTAGCCAGGTTTTGGGGATCCATCCATACCGGATCAGGTAGAGCAGTCCTGAGCGACCTCTCCGGATGGGATAATGACGTAGGCAGGCCAATCTCGCCTCCACAAAGGCATCGAGATACTCTTGCACCCTGGGTCGACCCACCTTTGGATTGTCTGAGGCCTGCTCGATGAGAACCATCTTTCCACCTCGTCTCAAATATTGGGCCAAATGGGAGACCGTTCTTTTTAAGGATTCCCCCCTCATGATCTGCAAGACACCCACGGAGAACACAAGATCAAAGGGAGATGGAAGGACTGGAAAATGGACACCATCATAAAGGACAAATTCCACATTTTCGGACGTCCGATGTTGCGCGGCCAGTTGAATCATCTCCGGAGTAACCTCAAGGCCAAAGACCTGCTTTACCTTCGGGGCAATCCAGTAGGAGATCCTCCCACTCCCGCTTCCGAAATCAAGGACGATCTCATCCCCCTTCAATTCCAACACCTCCTCGAGAGCTCTCTTTTGGAGGAGGTCAATATAAAAGTTCTTGTCTCCTCTTCGATCCCCTGGGTCAATGCCCGAAGCCAAAAACCCTCTTTGAGCCCTTCCCCCCCAATCCTCTTTTTCAGACACCTGTCTCCCTCTGCAACATCTTTAACAATCTCATCCCCAATCTCGATGTCATCCATCGTTTACCTGTTTCCCAGAGAAAACACCGGAGGGGACGATAATCTTTCACATAGGTATGAATATCGAAGGACTGACTTCCCCATTTTTCTTTAAAGTGGATCAGATTGAGATCCTTTCGGTCTGAACCCATAAAATCAAAGAAGGAACTCCCTCTTTCAATTGCATCCTCGATGGAATGATGGATCAACAGCTCATTCGGACAATACCTCAAAAACTCTTCTTGTGAGCCGCTATGGAAATAATGGGTCGTGCTGGAGGATGGGACGAGAACCACGCCGGCAATGGCGGATTGATTTAAGACAGCGAATCGGATTGTCCCGAGCGATTTTCCCGGGCCTTCTTCACAAAGAGCCTTGAACCATTGGAATGGATATTTTGCAGCTGCCCTGTTTCGTTTCATGGAGGCCAGATAAAGGTCGTAAAAAAGCTTGACATCTTTGATGGAACCCCCTTGCCGGATGGTCACTCCACTCCTTTGGGCCTTTCGAACATCCCGGCGGATATATTTTTTATATTCTTTCCAGATCCTCTCTTTATCCACTCCTCTCATGTCAAGAAGGCTAACTTTTGTAGAAATAGTTTGGTAGGAGGAAGGGCGGTAAGGTTCTGAAAATGGAGAATCCGTAATCCGTACTTGATCGATGCCTCTTTTTTTAAATTCTTTTTCCAGAAGCTCCAACAATAATGGAAAATAGGCTTTTTCTCCAAGGAGGTTCCCATAGGGAATAGAGGAATATGTAATTTTCAATATTTTGAAATTGAGTAATAGGCCAGGGAGACCCGCAACAATCCCATCTCCTTCCTTCAGGTAAAAATAAAGGGGCTGACCCCCCAACCCCTTCCTGAGCACCTCGCTCCAGATTGATTGGTAGAAAATCAAGTCGGTGTATCGAGAAGCAAATTCATCCCATTCCTTCCCAGGGGTTTCGAAGACCTTCAGATCCATCGCCTCACGATTTCCTTCACCTTTTGGGCAATCCACTTGACATCGTTCACATCCATTCGGGGGTGGAGGGGAAGGGTCATCACGCGCTGGCTCACCGCTTCGGTCATCGGAAGCATTCCGGTTTTGCAACCCAATTGCTTCCGATAGAGGGAAAAGAGATGAACAGGAGGATAGTGAATGCTTGTTTGGATCCCTAAATCCCTCAGGTGATTCATGAGTTGATCCCGTAGGAAAGAAGCACGTCTCTTAGGCCCCCCATCGAGCAAGATGGAAAAGAGATGGTACGAATAGGGGCCTTCAAGGTGAAGGGAAGGAATGAAAATCCCTGGAATGCCCCGAAGTCCCTTCCGATACGCCTCCACCAGCTTCTTTCTTCTCCGGTTGTTTCGTTCCAGTTTCTTTAATTGGGCCAGTCCAAGAATGGACTGGATCTCTGTGATCCGGTAGTTGTAACCCAAGACCTCGATGTCATAAGATGAAAGATGGCCACGGAACTTGTCCCACGAAAGGGCCGTCATCCCATGGGACCGCATTGTTCGAATCCTCCTTGCCAGTCCTTGATCCCGGGTAAACACCATGCCCCCTTCTCCCGTGACAAGATTCTTGTTAGAAAAAAAACTAAAACAGCCTAACCTGCCAAGGGTCCCGCATTTCTGACCCCGGTATTCGGACCCTGGGGCATGGGCAGCATCCTCTACCACAGGAAGGCCATATCGGTTCGCGATCTTCAGGACCGCCTCCATTTCACAGGGGTACCCTCCGTAATGCATCACCACGATCGCTTTCGTCTTTTGGGTGATTTTCTTTTCAATCTCCTTGGAAGAGATATTGAGGTCTTCAAACCCAAGGATATCAGCAAATATGGGTTTTGCTCTATTATAGAGGACCGCATTCGCTGTGGCCACGAAAGTGAAGGATGGAAGGATGACCTCGTCTCCCTCCTTTAGCCCCAAGGAGGCTAAAGCCAAATGAAGCGCCGCTGTTCCATTGGAGACTGCAATTGCCTCCCCTTTACCAAGAAACTCCGAGAATGCCTTTTCAAACCTTTCCGTCACCGGACCGGTTGAGAGCCACCGTGATCGAAGGACCTTCAGGACTTTCCGCTCCTCCTCTTTTCCAAGATCAATGTCAGATAAGGGATATTTCCATCTCATAACGGATAGCTCCCCACCTTAAAACGAGGGAGATTTTTTCGATACCATTCGATCGTCTCTTTGAGTCCGTCTTCCAAAGGATATTCCGGAGTCCATCCGAAAAGGGTTTGGGCCAGCCGGGTATCGGAGAGAAGCTGCATCACTTCACTCTTCTCCGGGCGAATCCGATGATCCTCAACCTCAATCCTCCTCTCTTCTCCCATCATCGCCAGGATTTTTTCGACCAGTTCCCCAATCGAGATATCTTTTCCTGTTCCAATGTTAACGACCTTTCCCACAGCCTCATCACATTTTCCTAACGCAATAAACCCTCGAACTGTATCCTTGACGAAGAGAAAATCCCGACGGGGCCGGGTATTCCCTAATCGAACTATCTTATCCCCCAGGACCTGGGCGATGATCGTGGGAACGATGGCCCGCAGCGATTGCCGGGGTCCAAAGGTATTGAAAGGTCGAAGGGTGGTGATGGGAAGACCAAAGGAGAGATAGTAACTTTCTCCCAGTTTGTCTGCGGCGATCTTACTCGCAGAGTAAGGGGATTGGGCCTGAAGGGGATGCTTCTCGTCGATCGGAACATATTGTGCCGTTCCGTAGACTTCACTGGTAGAGGTGTGGATGACCCTCTGGATCGAACCCTCTTCCAGACAGGCATTGAGGAGATGGGCAGTACCCAACACATTCGTTTGAATAAAATTGAACGGGTGGATATAGGAATATGGAATGGCAATGAGGGCACCCAGATGGTAGACTTTGGCACATCCCTTAACGGCCTTTTTGACACCATCCGGATCCTTGAGGTCTCCGGCAATAACTTCGAACTGATTCTGAACCTCTCTTGGTAAATCCTCGAGAAGCCCTCTTTCGTCCCTCGAATTGTAGCGGACAAAGGCCCTGACCTCTTCCCCTTGCCTGACCAACTCCTCGGTCAGATGGCTCCCGATGAACCCGCCTGCTCCTGTCACTAAGACTCTTGTCATCATAAACCCCGTCCCATCGGATCCAAATGTCAAAAATGAGAGAAAACGTCAAAAATACAACCTTGTTTTAGAAAAGGTCAAATCATATCGCAAAAGTCAATAAAATCAAATGATATTTTTAAAAATCTGGTTATCTTAACACGCAAATAGAACATCCCCCCCACCCTCACCCTCCCCCTCGGAGGGGGGAGGGTCGGGGTGGGGTGCTCATTTTCATGCTTCGTGGTACCCTGTAGGGCATGATCGTTTGGACAGCAATGGTTATTCATACAATATTTTTTTTCTCATTTCCTGAAACTTCTTTTGGGCTTCCCCATAGTCTTCGTGCCTGCCGATATCGAGCCAAAAATCGCCGGATGGATAACAGATCACTCGCTCTCTCTGTTTGAGGAGCTTCCCGATCAGCTCCGGAAAATCCAGGTATCTCCCGGAAGGAATCCATGGGAGAATTCTCTTTTCAAACACATAGATTCCCATACTCACGGAATAAGACAGAACCGGTTTTTCGAGGTACCGTCTCAGTCGGGAGCTGCGGTCACACTCCATCACGCCCAGTTCCAATGGGATCTTCTTCTGACTCATGGCAATGGTAACGATTCCCTTCTTTTGTCGATGGTACTGGATCAGTCGATGATAGCTGAGCGTGGTCAGAATGTCTCCGTTCATCACCAGGAAGGTTTCGGGAAGGTCTGAAAGGAGAGAGAGAGGGCCTGCCGTCCCAAGAGGTTTCTCTTCCCGGGAGTACTGGATTGTCACGCCATAGCGACTGCCATCCCCGAAAAAGGCAGAGAGGAGAGGCTCGGATTGCTGGCTTACCGTGAAGATCACATCCTCGATCCGGAAGTGAGCGAGTTGCCTGACGATCACCTCCAGGATGGGCATTCCATCTATCGGCATGAGGGGTTTGGGAAACACGGTTGTATAGGGAGCAAGCCTTGTCCCCTTCCCTCCTGCCAGAATGATTGCGACGATTTTTTCCTTTTTCATTGCTTCCGTCTCTCCATGCTATTAACTCTATCCAAAAATATGTGGAATTTCTGTCTCCTATTTCCCTCCCTGTAAATAATCGGCCAAAAATCTTTCCACGCTCGTCTCGATATTGAAGAGCCTCTTCAATTCAGCCCTTTTCTTGCCATCTTCTTTTTTTTCTTCCCGTCGATTTCGATGGATTTTCTTCTTCATGGCCTCCTTAAGTGCAACTGGGTCTTCAGGAGGAACGACATCAGCCACACCGTACCTGCGGCCCAATCCTCCCAGATCGCCCACCTCCGTAACAATCATCTCCCTGTCAAAGCTCAAGGCCTCGGAAAAAACGAGGGGAATGGACTCAGACCGGGAGGGAATCACCACGCAGGCTGAGGAGGCGTAGTGAGAAATCAGGCTTGCATCCGGGACGTTTCCCATCAACGTGATGTTCAGTCCAAGCCCCCTTTTCTCAATAAAATTCCTTGCCCATTCCTCCAGGCTTCCTTTTCCAATGATGGTAAGATGAGCGTCTTCCCCTTCCTCTTTCAGCAAAGCCATCGATTGGAGGAGGACATCGATTCCCTTAACCCTTTCAAGCCTCCCCACAAAGAGAAACGGCTGTGGGGAAGAAGGTTGAGGTTGAGGCATTTCTTCTCTTTCTCGAAGTCTCCGTGTCGTCGCTAAAAAAACACAGTTCCTTTGAAACCGCTCCTCAACCCTTTTGGCAAGATCGAACCCATCGGCAAAAACACCTCTGGCCTCCTGGATGACTCTCTTCATGACACGATAGAGAAAAGGGTTCTTTCCATATCGATAAATGTCTGAGCCCAGGGTCCAGACAGAATAAGGGATACGGGTCTTCCTGAAAGCATGATTGGCAAAGTATCCACCCGGAAGAACCCACAGGGCAAGGCAGGCCTCAATCTGATTCTCTTTCAGAAAGGGAAGGAGCGCCTCCCTTCCTCGGTAAAAAAGGCTCACCATTCGAAGACAGTCCAGAGGATGAAGGGCATTGAGGTGAACCAGGGGCCTTTTTGATCCCATCCATTGGAACCACTCCACTTGCACCCCCTCTAAAAACGATTCTTTCAACCCTTCCCCGTCCTGGGTGAAGACAAAGGGTTGGTGCCCTCTTTTTTTGAGTCCTTCAATAAATTCCACCAGAAAGGGGGCGTGAACAAGATCATCTGAACGGGATGGAAATGAAGAAGTAATGATGCAAATCCTCATCTTTTAGGGACACCATGGGGTGGATAATTGGATTGCTTAAATGTTGGAATGGTCGAACACTGGATAAAAAATGCCTCTACCTTATCCCATAATCATTCTATTTTTTACGTCATTCCATCATTAATATTTATACCCCAATTGTCACCCTCTCCCCTGGGAGGAGAGGGTTGGGGTAAGAGGGAACATCGCATGTCCACCCCCACCTCAATCCTCCTCCGTAAAGGGGAAGGACATTCGGTCAACGATTTTTCCCGCTAAAGGCGGGATTCGTGGGAGGCCAACCGGCAATGGACAATTAATTATTTTAACTCTTTATTATACTCCATATCAAACCACATGGCGAAAAAAAGGGTTTGGAGACCCGAAATCGCAAAAAAGGCGGCAAAGAGGGCGCTGGTAGGTGCCACCGTCCCAACAAAGATCCTGTAAATCAGAAGATAAACTCCAAAAAGAACCCCGATCGGTGTGAGAACCAGGCCTAAAAGGTAAAAAAGGACGAGCGGATGGAAGTCCCGAATGATATATTTTTCTTTAAGCCTCCACATAAAAAGCTTCAACAGTAAAAAAGAAAGGGTGAAGATGACCTTATATATTTTCATATGAGAACGTTCACCCACACCATAGATGGGATTGACGGGGACGTCTCTGACTCTGAATTGGTAGACATTCAATCTCACCAAAAGGTCATTGGGCATTCCATAGCGTTTATAAATGCTGTCAAGGTCAAGGGTTTTGAGAGCTTTTAATGTGATAGCTGCATAACCCGACTGGGAATCCGCAACGTGCCAGTATCCAGAGGCTATCTTTGTCAAGAAGGAGAGAATGGCATTCCCGAGATAACGGGATTTGGGGATGATCCTCCAGGCCTTCCCCGTAAAGAGGCGATTGCCTTTGGAATAATCAACCTCTCCTTTGATAAGAGGATCCAGCAGGGGGGAGAGATCATCGGGGTCCATCTGTGCGTCCCCTGCCATGACCACGCTGATCTCAATCTCACGGTCCCTGGCCCACTTGTATCCCGTCACAATTGCTCCACCTACCCCCTCATTTCTCTTGTGCCGAAGATAGATGATCCTCGAATCCCCTTTCTGATATCCCTTGACCATTTCTCCTGTCAGGTCCTGGCTTGCGTCATCGACAACGATGATATGATCAATAAATCCTGGAACTGTATTGAGAACCTTTCCAATCAGTTTTTCTTCATTATAAGCAGGAACAATGATCGCAACCGTTTTTCCCCTATACATGCAGGGAACCTCCTGACTCGCCCTTCTTGAGGGAGAGGACATCCAAACCTAAACAATAAGGCTGGTTAATTTTCCCAAATATCATAGAGTTAGGGCAGTGTCAATCGAATTCCATCGCAGTGGGACAAAAAAAGAGACGCCCTTTAGGGCGTCTCTTAATAAGAAGGCGTATTTATCATGATGGCTTGAGATCCTTTTTTTTCTCTGCAGCGAAAGTTCCTGTCCCGATGGCTCTCATTTCTCCTCTCCCATGACAAAAAGCAAATGTCCTTTTCTCATTACTCGATGATGACAATAGGCGCCTCTGCTTCTACCTCCTGGCCTGCGTTTACGCAGATCTGTTTCACCACGCCCCCCACGGGGGCGACCACAGGCATTTCCATTTTCATCGCCTCCAAAACAGCCACTTGATCATTCTCCGCTATTTTATCCCCGACTTTTACTGCTACAGATACGATCTTCCCTACCATGGGCACTGTCACAGGTGTTGCCATAAATACCTCCTTTTTGATTATCGGCTCCGTGTCCGTTTCCCGTGTCCAGATCGAAAATATTTTTGATCCATAGGATTCTTAATCCTGGATTAAAAACACGGAGACGTGGTTATTTGTTGATTTAAACTGAATTCCCCCTCAATTGTCAAGTCTTTTTTAAGAGATCAAGTACCCCCTCAGTCTTGGGTGCGATTGGCCCGGGGTCGTCTCCCCTCCGAAACCTTGGTAAGCGGATGATAGAGGTAGGTTAATAGACGGGTATTACTGAAGAGACCGTTTTAAGGGTATCTACCCCATTGCTCCTCGCTCAAAGGTGCCGCCCCAAGTTTTCTCCGGAGAGACCACCCCGTTCCTTGGGGATAGATTTTCGAACGTAACTTCTGAGGGGTTACGAGATCAACATAGAAGTTATGGGAGAAAAAAGGTCGATCCGACAGGAATACTTTTAATCTAAAGCCTTCTCAACCGGCCTGTCTGTCTTCTGGCTACCTTCAATGCTATTCAGAGGAGTTTTTCAGAGATCTCTCTAAATCTTTTTTGGATTAGAAGCAAAAAGGAATTGACAGCAAAAAAATATTGTACTAATGTATGTGAAAATTTTAATTTGTAGGGGGAGACAATGGAAATCAAATGGATTGGAGTCATCGGTGCCGGTTCGATGGGGAATGGAATCGCCCAAGTGGCTGCTCAAGCAGGGCACCAGGTCATGATGAGGGATATTGAGGACCGCTTTGTCCAAAATGGACTCAAAGCCATCGAAAAGTTTTTTGCCAAGAGTGTTGAAAAAGGAAAGATAGCTGAGGAACAGAAAAAGGAAATCCTCGGCAGGATAAAAGGAACAACCCGCCTGGAGGATCTGAGAGATGTGGATTTTGTCATCGAAGCAATCTTTGAGAACTTGTCCCTAAAGAAAGATGTCTTCAAGCAACTCGATGATATTACAAAACCTCATGTCATCCTGACGACGAACACCTCGTCCATGTCTGTCACTGAAATTGCCATGGCCACGAAAAGGCCGGAAAAGGTAGCGGGCATGCACTTTTTCAACCCGGCCCCCCTCATGAAACTGGTGGAGGTCATCCGGGCCTACCACACAAACGATGAGACGGTCCGAATCGTCATGGAGATGGCAAGAAAGATGGGAAAAGACCCTGTAGAAGTGAAGAAGGATTCCCCGGGGTTTATTGTCAACCGCCTGATGATCCCTCATATGTTGGAAGCGGTAAAGATGGCCGAAGAAGGAGTAGCCAGCATCGAAGACATCGACAAAGCGGTCAAACTCGGATTGAATTACCCTATGGGTCCCTTTGAATTGATGGATTTAACGGGCATCGATATTGCCCATCATGTTGCAGACTATCTGTATAAGGAACTAAATAAAGAGGGCAAATGGTCTGTTCCGGTTCTCCTGAAATCTATGATACGGGCAGGAAAATTAGGGAGAAAGACCGGAGGGGGCTGGTATGAGTACTAAAAGATGCCTAACTTGTGAATCGAAAACGATATTTTTTTCGAATCACAAGTCACGCATCACGGTTCACGAATATCACGAATATCGAAATATATAAGGAGGAAATGTCATGAGTCGATTGACCAAGGCTTATATCCCATTCAAAGGCTATTACTCTTCACCCTTTTGTCGTTGGCAGGGAAGTCTGGCAAATGAAAATGCGATCGTTCTTGGAGCAACAACAGCCAACCTGTGGTTTAAAAAAAGAAAAATGGATCCCACCGTGATTGACTATCTCTATTATGGAGTGACGATCCCTCAACATCACCTTTTTTATAGTCATACTTGGTCAGCCGCCATGGTCGTAGAAGGCGCAAAAGACGTACCCGCTCTCATGGTCCATCAAGCCTGTACCACCTCCACCACCTGTATCTATTTGGCAGCCCAAAACATCGAACTCGGAGCCTACCAGACAGGATACGCTCTGATGTCAGATCGCTGTTCAAATGGACCCCATACCGTCTGGCCCAACCCCCTGGGCCCAGGAGGAGAGGTAGAATCCGAGAATTGGATGATGGACAATTTCAATAGGGATCCATGGGCGGGTTTCAAAATGATTCAGACCGCTGAAAATGTGGCCAAGAAGATTGGAACCACAAAGGAAGAGTGTGATGCGGTCACCTTAAAAAGATATCAGCAATATTTGGACTCTTTGGCCAATGATCGAGCTTTTCAAAAAAGGTATATGTTTCCTGTTGAGATTAAAATGGGTAAGAAAGGGACCAAATGGGTTGAAGAAGACGAGGGAGTAACACCCACCACAGCCGAAGGTCTTGCCAAACTTACCCCTGTCGAGCCCGGCGGGGTTCACAGTTATGGGTCGCAGACCCATCCCGCTGATGGGAACTGCGGATTTATCATCACCACTCGTGAGAGAGCAAGAGAGCTGAGCGCAGATCCAAAGGTGGAGATTCAAATTGTCTCCTATGGCTTTTCAAGATCCAGGAAGGGCTATATGGCAGAAGCTCCTGTCCCTGCCGCAGAGATGGCACTTCGAGGCGCAGGAGTCACGATCAAGGATCTGAAGGCGGTGAAGACTCACAGCCCCTTCGTGGTCAACGATATCTATATGAGCCGAATGATGGGGATCGATGTTTACTGGATGAACAATTATGGAAATTCTATGATCTATGGCCATCCCCAGGGCCCAACTGCAGGAAGGCTCATGGCAGAATTGATAGAAGAGGTTGTGATGCTTGGTGGAGGTTATGGTCTATGGGCTGGCTGCGCTGCTGGGGATACAGGAGCAGCCATGGTATTTAAAATAGGCTGATTGATCGTTTCGGAGGCTAAGACCCCATTTGACAAATGCGGCCAAATCGATCAATAATGTGGTAATATGTTCTAATTTTAGAGTGGCGTATTAGTAATGACTTTACAGATTTTTGCCATTCCGGACTTGATCCGGAATCCAGTATTTTAACCCTGGATTCCCGCTGGAGTTTACCCCGTTGAACAACGGGGCGGGAATGATACCTCTCAGGTAATCACGGTCATGAGGTTTCATTTCACGAAAGGAACATAAATGAAAAAGAGATGGATTTATCTTTTTTTGATTCTTGCTTTTTCCCTCACCTTTCTTCTTTTCCATTCTCCCTCCACCTGGTCACAAACCAGAGAACCCCAGAAGGCTTATAAGGTGGCAATTCTTCCCTTTTTGATCCATAGCCAGGAAAACCTCGACTACCTCAGGGAAGGGATCTATGACATCCTTGCATCCCGGATCACGGTGGAGGGAAGAATCACGGTCGTTGACCGGACTACCGTCGAGCGGGCTCTTCATGAAGAGCGGCCGATGCGTCTGGATGAGGCCTCTGCCGCGAAGATCGGAACGAGGGCGGGAGCCGATTACGTCGTTCTTGGAAGCATCACAAAGGTCGGTGACTATATCAGTCTGGATGCCCGTCTGATCCCTGTTACCGAAGATAAGCCCCCTTTGGGTGTTTTTACCCAGACCAAAGGCATTGATGACGTGATGCTGAAGATTGGAGATTTTGCCCAGGACATCGGGAATAAGATTCTGGGCCGCCGTGCCACTGTTAGAGGACCGACCGATTCCAGATATTCCAGCATCCAGACAAGGAAAGAATTGGGGATTATTGGCGCTGGAACGGAAGGAGTCAAAAGAAGCCAGATCTTTAATTTCGAGATCAAGGGGCTTGATATTGGAGATGTGGATGGCGACAAAAAGAATGAATTGGTCGTCATGGATCATCACGACCTCTATATTTTCAGATACGACGGAGAAAAACTGAATCTCTTTCAAAAGATTGAAGCTGGATATCAATACGATTTCTTGACCCTTGATGTGGCGGATGTCAACCGGAACGGGTATGCGGAGATCATCGTCTCCGCGGTTGTAGGGGATGATCTCCGCTCTTTCATCGTGGAGTATGAGGAAGGGAGATTCAGGAAGATCACAGAAAAGTCGGGGTGGTTCTTCCGCGTGTTGGAGCATCCCAAAGACGGCCCTATTCTGATGGGACAACAGATGGGTTCAGAAGGTGTTCCGGTAGGCCCCATTTATAAAATGGTCTGGAAGAAAAAATCGTTTGAGAAGGGCCCCAAAATACCCTTCCCTAAAGAGACACAGATTTTTGGTCTCACCGTGGGCGACCTGCGAGGGAAAGGAAAGCCGGAATTGATCACGCTGGACCAGCTTGGCCGGATCAACATTATCTCGGAGGATGTGAAGGGTTCCTGGAGTGGAAGAGATCGCTTTGGAGGCACCAATAATTTCTACGAGACAAGGAAAAAGAAGGAAGAGCCTTATCGGCCCCAGGAGTCTCCCTCATGGCGGACCTATATCACCGGAAGGGTCCTCATCAGGGACCTCGACGGGGATGGAACCTCTGAAGTCATTATCAATAAGAATGAATTCTCCAGCGGATCGGTCTTTGAAAAGTTGAAAGTCTATGAAAAAGGGGAGATTTACAATCTCGTCTGGGAAGAAAACAGATTAGTCACAAACTGGAAGACAAGAGAGATTACAGGATACATTGTCGACTATCAGGTAAAGGATATAGAGAATAAAGGAGAAGAGGAACTGGTGGTCGCCATCGTACCGATTCAGGAAGGTTTTTCCGGAACCTTTTCAAGAAAAACGGAAAGCCAGGTCTTGTTTTTTAAACTCTATTAGACAGGCGTGCTTATTTCTCCTATGATGGGGGGTGTGCCATAGTGCCGTAACCTATTGAAATATCGTTAAAACTTTAAAAGTTCAAAAAAATACTTGACAACCTTTCCCAGGAATGGTATAGGAGACACATTAAAAGAATCTAATATCTTTAGTTTCTTTTTTTCACAAGTATAGCCGCAACACTTATTCCCTTTCAGTTTCTGTTTTCCACGATAAAAAGGGAATTAAGCGTTTGGGTATGAAAGGAGGTGAAAAGGGGTTTTTGAAAGTGAATGTTTGTAGGTGATTTAGTGGAATAGACTGAGAGATGGATCTTTAAACAGCAGTCAAAAACACGAAACTGAGGAGGAAAAGAGATGAAAAAGTTATTTGTTTTGAGTCTTTTGATCCTGGCTTTTGCAGCCACTGCATATAGCCAGCCGAAGCTTGACTTCAGGGCCTCAGGCTTCATCTCCATGACCACATACGTGGATCAATGGAACCTGAGCAACCAGGTTTCTGGCCGTCCGGGGATCGTCAATGTTGTTACCGCCAATCAGAAGCCAGGGGGCGCCGAATTTAACAAAACAATGTCCTACGTGGAATCCCGTGCCAGGCTCAAATTTGATGCCATCATGGGCAAAGAATTGACCGGGACCATCTTCTTCGAGGCCGACTCCGCGACCTGGGGCGACACTTCTGCTTCCTTTGGCTCAGTAAGCAAAAACAGGTACGGTGTATGGGGTGGTGACCGTCCAGATCTCGAAGTCAAAAACATCTACGTTGATGCCGCCGTTCCCTACATCCCGGTCCCCATCACCTTCAGGGCTGGTCTACAACCCTATGGTGTTCGGTCCAATATGTTCATGTATACTGACGGCACCGGGATCACCGCTGCCGCAAAGGTTGACCCTTTTACCATCATTGGAATGTGGGCCAAGGCCCTCGAGGGGAGACTCGCTAACAGCGACGATGTGGATATATATGGAGGCCATATCAATGCAAAGGTCGACACCCTTACTCTCGGTGGTTACGGGATGTATTTCAGAATGCGGACATATCCTCTCAGTGCTGTCACTGCTACCACCCCGTACGGCTTTTCTGCGGACTTGAGTTCAAACATGTGGTGGTTGGGTGCATATGCTGATGGTAAACTCGGCCCTCTCATGCTCAACTTCGACTTTGTCTATGACACAGGGGACGTGAAGAGTAAAAGCGGGTTACCAAAAGTCAAATACAGTGGCTGGGCCAGCCGTCTGAAGCTCGACTTCCCATGGGAGGCCTTCAATTTCGGAGTCGTTGGGCATTATGGATCAGGCGCTGATCTCAGAAAGACCGATCAGTTCGGAGTACCTGGGGCTGCTGTTTCCGATCCTGTCTACGCGGGTGCAGGGGCTGTTAGCACCAGAGTTTCCAGCTATGTTGTTCCGCCTGGATCAGAAACCGGCTCCTTCAGTGAGAGTGAAGTCTTCTTTGCCTCTTATGTCGGTGGTGGCTTCTCAGGCTTTGGTTATACCGGTGATGGAGGCAGGATGTCCAGGGGCTCTGCGGGTGGCGTTTGGCTTGCCAAACTCTATGGTTCCTACAAAGTGGCACCTGAATTCAAGGTGACGCTGCAAGGGCTCTACATCGGCGACACCGCTGCAGGCGGGAACACTTTCGGAACCTCTCGTAACGCTTCAGGCTCGCTCAGTAATGACAGCACGATTGGCTGGGAATTTGACATGATCAACGAATGGCAGGTCTATAAAAATCTGAGCTTCAAGTTTGGCGGCGGTATTCTCTTCCCAGGGAATGCTCTGAAATTCTGGAATTCTACCCTTGACACGAACGAGAAACCAGACAAACCATGGGCCGTCATCACCAACATGACCTACAGCTTCTAAAACATCCTTGGCAAAAGGCGGTCCCTTCGGACCGCCTTTTTTTATTTCCCCGAACCTCCCTTTCCTTTTTACGAAAGCGTCTCGCTTGCCTTGACATCTGTCCAAAAATTGGTCATATTACACCATCGTCATTATCAAAAGGATCTCTTTATGATTTCCAATAGAAGAACTTTGTTTCATATCTTTATCCTGATGATCGGTTTCCTGTTTTCTTTAAATGCCTGCTCCCATCTCCCGATCATCGGGAAAAAGAAGGAGCCTGACAAGACTGCCGCAGGCAAAACAGTCTCCATCGAGGGCATGGAACAAGCGAAGGGCGTCAATCCTCCGAAGCCGGAAACCCAACCCCCCGCCCAAAAGCCTTCGACTCCGACACCCCCACCCAAAACAGAAAGAGAAAAAGAGCCCAGGGTTGCCTCTGTCCCAACAAGACCTTTCAGCTCATCCCTCCCGTTCTTCGAGATGGGTTATAAGAAAAAGATTGTCGTCTTGGATTTCGAAAATAAGACCACCTATAAAGATGAGCTGATTGGAGAAGCCGTAACCAAAAGGCTTTCTGACAAATTAGAAGCAACGCAGAGAGCCGTCATATTCGATGGAATCCTTATTTCAGAACGCCTTAATAAAGAGGGCTTCACTTTTAAAACCCTCTCCGATCCACCGGCCATGAAACAGGCCCACCAGTTCCTGGGAATTCAAGCCTTCGTCTCTGGAACGGTGACAGATGTGAGTCTCCTGTCCTCTAAGAAATCGGAGGGTTCAGAGGAGGAGGTCTCCTTTGCCACTTCAAAGGTTGAAATCCGGCTCATCGATGCCTCGACCGGGAATTTACTGAAAACCTTTATTGGCAGAAGTCCCATCTTTGGCACAAGAGAGACCGGTGAAAACAGCCGGAGCAAGGCGGTTTCAAAAGCGATCGACTCCAGCCTTGACGAGATCCTGGAGGGGTTCCTTCGCTATCTCGATCTTCTCGAGTGGTCGACCTCCATCGCAAAAATCGAAGGAGACAATCTTTATCTCAACGCAGGCAAATTATCGGGCTTAAGAATTGGAGATACCTTAGAGATCTATGAGCCTGGAAGAGAAATCATTCACCCGACGACCAACCTTTCTCTCGGCTGGACCACAGGGAAATTTAAAGGGGCCGTTCGGATTAACGATCTCTTTGGTGTTGACGCCGCTCTTGGAAAGGTCGTCCAGGGTCAGGGATTCACTCAACATGATGTGGTAAAATCGACCATCAAATGACCTAAGAATTTCACCGCTTCCAAGCTCTATGGCCTCCGACCTGGAGGCCTTTCCTAAAATTTTCCTTGACAACAATCAGACACCTGCTGAATAATCTCTTTCGTTTCAGCCCCCTCACCCTGCCCTCTCCTCTCAGGGGCAAGGGAAAGGATAAGGGAATAATGTAGTGTAGCCCTTTATGGGTGCAAGAATGGAGGGGGACAAACCCCTACACTACAAAATAACCGCTTCGTTTATTTTAGATTTTAAAGGAGGCGGATATGCGTCTTCCTAAATTTGAATATCTGGCGCCAAAGACGCTGAGGGAAGCTTCCAAAGCCCTTGTGTTTAACAACAAAGGTTCTGTTCTTCTTGCAGGAGGAACAGACCTTCTGGTCCAGATGAAGCAGAGGTTGATTCAACCCGACAGGGTCATTAGCCTCAAGACTATTCCCCGATTGAGTTCTATTTCAGAGGGAAAAGAGGGAATAAGGATTGGGGCATTAATTACACTCCATGACCTCATCTCTTCCCCTTTGCTGAGGGAACGTTATCCTGCGCTCGTCCATTCCGCTAAGGAGGTTGGAGCTTATAGTCATCAGGTAATGGGAACCTTGGGGGGAAACCTTTGTCAGGGAAACCGGTGCCGCTACTATAATCAATCTGTTTTCTGGAGAAATGCCCGGCCTCCCTGCCACAAAGCGGGTGGCAAGGTCTGCTATGTAGTTCGAAAATCAGGACAATGCCATTCTGCTTACTGCGGAGATATCGCGCCTGTGCTCATCGCCCTGGCCGCCCAGGTCATCGTCGTTGGACCAGAGGGAGAACGAATCTTTCCTCTGAAGAAGCTTTACACCCGGAATGGAAAGAAACCCCTCGCCCTGAAAAAGGGGGAAATCCTAAAGGAAATTGAAATTCCATCTCCTGCCGGAGAAACCTGCTATTTTAAATGGAGATTAAGAGATGCTATCGAATTTCCTATCCTCTCCCTGGCCTTAAATTTGGAGAAAAATGGGGAGGGAAAGATTAAAAAGACAAAGATTATTTTTAGTGGAGTAGGCCCAGGACCTGTGGAGACAGTTGAAACAGAAAAATTGCTTAAAGGCGCTGCGCTGAGCGATCCATTGATCGAAAAGGTCTCTCATGGGGTAACCAAGGAAATTTCTCCCATGTATACCTCCACTGTCTCTCCTGCTTACAAACGAAAGATGGCAGGAATTTTGTTGAGGCAGGCCTTAGAGAAAATAATGAAAATGAAATAAAATTCCATACCCTGAATCTTTTAAAAAATTATGCTCAAAAGGATACCTTTATGAAGCGTATTCTTCAACTTCATGTCAATGGCGAAACCTACGAGGTCCTTACGGACATCCATAAAACCCTGCTCGAGGTTCTGAGAGAGGACCTGGGGTTAACGGGGACAAAAAGGGGCTGCGACCTGGGAGTCTGTGGGGCGTGTACTGTCCTCATGGATGGGAAACCCTATCTCTCTTGCCTAACCTTAGCAGCCGATGCTCAGAGAAAAGAGATCCTGACCATTGAGGGTCTGAGTCAAAATGGAGATCTCCATCCTCTACAAGAGGCCTTTATCGAGAAAGGGGCTATCCAGTGTGGGTTCTGTACCCCTGGGATGATCCTTACCGCAAAGGCCTTTCTTGATGAACAGCGTCATCCTTCGGAGGAAGAAGTAAAGAGGGCTATTTCAGGAAACCTCTGTCGATGTACCGGCTATGTAAAGATTGTGGAAGCCATTTTATCGGTAGCCAATCATAAATAGGGTTCAAGGATACAAGGATTCAAGGGGTCAAGCAAAACAAAAAATGTAATTCTTTGTACCACTTCAGCTTTAACCATCTCTTCAACTTAAGGAGTCGCAGGATGGTAGATAAATTTTACGTCGTTGGCAAAAGAGAACCCATGCTCGATGCAGCCGATAAGGCCACAGGCCGCGCCAGATTTACGGACGACCTCGCCTATCCTGGTATGCTCTATGGAAAGATCTTGAGAAGCCCCCTGCCCCATGCAAGGGTCCTTCATGTTGACCTTTCAGGAGCGTTAAACGTGATGGGAGTCAAAGGCGCTATTTGTGGAAGAGACATTCCCCTGAAAAAGTATGGGATCGTCCCCATGGCAAAGGATGAATTCGCCTTGGCCATTGATAAAGTCCGTTATATCGGGGATGATGTCGCTGCGGTTGTTGCAACATCCCTCGATGCTGCGGAGGAAGCCCTTTTAAAAATCCGTGTCGATTATGAAGAACTTCCGGCCGTTTTCGATCCGATGGAGGCAATGAAACCTGGTGCCCCAATCCTCCATGAAGAGGTCCCTGACAACGTGAGCGCTAGGATCCGAAAGGAATTTGGAAAGGTGGAGGAGGCGTTTAATGGATCAGATTTTATCTTCGAAGACACCTTTGAAACGCAGGCAGTCAACCACTGCCCTCTCGAACCTCAGGCAGCCCTTTCCCTGGTCGACCCTTCAGGAAAGGTAACGCTCTGGTCTTCGACCCAGATCCCTTTCTTTCTTCGAAGAAACCTTGCCACCACTCTCGATATCCCTGAAAGTAAAGTCCGGATCATCAAACCAAAGGTCGGAGGCGGGTTCGGCCAAAAGATTGACCTCTATGCCAAGGACTTCTGCGCGGCTTTTTTCGCAATGAAGACCAGGAAACCCGTGAAGTTTGTCTATGAGCGGGAGGAGGTCTTCACCTCAACGAGACAGCGTCATCCCATGCGGATCTGGCTCAAGACTGGAGTGAAAAAGGATGGCACCCTCTCGGCCCAGCAGTTTAAGGTGATTGCCGATGGAGGCGCTTACAACAGTACGGCCCCTCTGATGATCACGTTGGCCTGTTATTTTATCATGCTCCCCTACCATATCGAAAATCTACTCTTTGAAGGCTTTCATGTATACACCAATAAGCCTGTTGGAGGAGCGATGCGTGGGCACGGGATCCCCCAGGTCCGCTTTGCCGTGGAAGCTCAGCTCGATCTCATCTCAGAAAAGATAGGGATCGATCCCTTAGCTCTTCGATTAAAAAACGCTTATCAGTCGGGAGAACCCCATCCTGCAAAATTGTTCGTTCAGAGCTGCGGGTTCAGTGAGACCCTGGAGAAGGCTGCAGACGCCATTGGCTGGAAAGAGAAGAGAGGAAGGCTTCCTTTTGGCAGAGGCGTTGGCCTGGCCGGAGCCAGCTTTCCAAGCGGCGTAAGTAATATGAGCCACCTCTCCTCGGGTGCCATTGTAAAGATCGAACGGGATGGAAGTATCACTCTCCTCACGGGTGCAGCCGACATTGGTCAAGGGGCCGAGACTGTCATCTCCCAGATCGTTGCAGAAGAGATGGGGGTATTCCTTGAAGATATTCGAATCACGGCAGCCGATACGGAGATTACCCCCCTCGATCCTGGCACGTTTGGTAGTGGCGTCACCCTGAGGGCCGGCAATGCAGCCAAGATGGCTGCCAAAGCTGCAAAAGAGAAACTCTTTGAGGCCGTGGCTGAAAAGATGGAAACTGCTGTTGAGGAACTGGAAGCGAGAGACCATCGTATCTTTGTCAAGGGAAGCCCTGAGCGTGGAATCCCTTTACAGGAGGCCATCAAAATCTATCAATATTCGGACCGTCCCATGCCTATTATCGGCCGAGGGTCTTACCTGCCCCCAGCCAAAGAACCCACTACCCTTCTCAAAGAGGATGGAAATTTTTCTCCTGCCTATTCCTTCATGACCCAGGCTGCCGAAGTGGAAGTCGATACAAAGAGCGGTAAGATTAAAGTCCTGAAGATGGTAACGAGCCACGATTGCGGCAGGGCAATCAACCCTATGTTGGTTGAGGGACAACTGGAGGGCTCCGTGGTTGGAGGGATGGGCCAGGCCCTCTATGAAGAAGTCCTGACAGAGAAAGGGCAGGTTCAGAACCCTTCTTTCCTGGACTATGGCATCCCAACTGCCATTGAGGCCCCATCCATCACCTCAATTGAAGTGGAGACGGATGATCCCGAGGGACCTTTTGGTGCGAAAGAATCGGGCGAGGGCACCCAGTTAGCCCCTGCACCGGCGATCATCAATGCCATTTACGATGCCATTGGCTTGAGGTTTAAGAGCCTTCCGGTCACCCCCGAAAAGGTTTTGGAAGCCCTTGATGCGAAAATCCGGAATAAGTGAAGCTTAACGCAAAAAGTTTACCTTAGGGACATGGGTAAGCCGGTCAGAAAGGCTTCGGGGCGGACCGCAAGTCGAATGACCACTTGCGTCTCCGACCCCTGCTGGAGTTCACCTTAGGTGGCGTCCTCCGATTCCCTTAAAATGTCAAATCAATCGCCTTCCGAAGGCTTGAAGAGCGGTTTACCCATGGCCTTTTATGATGGGTGAAGCTCCCTGCCCTCCTGTCTGATTATTTCCTGCAAAATTTTTCTCTCAACCTTGGCTTCTCAATCTTTCCAGATGGACTCCGGGGCACCCGATCAAAGAAAATGTATCGGGGGCGCTTATAACGGGGCAAATGCTCTTCGCAAAATGTCATTATTTCTTCTTTTGTCAAACTCTGACCCTCTTCGGACTCAATGACCGCGGCAACAACTTCCCCCAATCTTTCGTCTGGAGCCCCGATCACGGCAACATCGCGGACCTTGGGATGCTTCAGGATGGTGGCTTCAATTTCCACCGGATAAATATTTTCCCCGCCACTGATGACCAGATCCTTCTTTCGATCTACAATATAGACAAATCCTTCCTCATCAAACCGGCCAAGGTCTCCTGTATGAAGCCAACCCTTCCGGATCGTCTGGGCAGTCAGTTCCGGGTTCTTATAGTATTCTTTCATGACGCCATTTCCCTTCACAATGATCTCACCGACCTGTCCCTGGGGGACATTCTCATCCCGGTCATCCACGATGCGGAGATCCCACATCAGGCTCGGTTTTCCAATCGCGCCGATCTTCCTTTCGTTCCCAATTCCAAGATCGACCACACCTGGTCCTGAACCTTCTGTCAAACCATAGCAGGTATCATATTGCATCTCCGGGAAATAGGCCTTCCACCTTTGAATGAGGACTGCCGGGATCGGTTGGGCTCCCATGTGCATCAGACGCCAGAGACGGAGATCGTAGCCCTTCAGCTGCAGTTCCCCTCGATCAAGGGCTCCAAGAATGTCCATCGTCCACGGGACCAGAAGGAAGACAACAGAAAGTTGCTCCTTTGACATGGTCTCGAAGATGAGTTGCGGACTGACCGTCTCGGTCAACAGGGCGCTTCGCGCTCCAACGACCATGGGACCCAGGAGGTGTCCAATGGCAGAATGATAAAGAGGAGGTATCATCAAAAGACTATCGGTATGTTTCCAGAGGTGATTGGTTGCCTCGGTAACGCCACTGCAGAACAGGTTTTTTTGGGTAAGGAGGATGGGCTTGGGAGCCCCTGTAGTGCCGGAAGTGAAATAAAGCGCGCAGGGGTCCTCATCCTCCAGTTCCACCTCTGGGAGTCCGAGCGATACCTCCTTCATAAAATCCTCCAGGTTCTCCATCCCTTTCGGACGACCCTCGCCTATGGAGATGTATTTTCTAAGGGTAGGAAGCGTTGACCGGAGGGTACTTATCCTTTCGGCAAACTCTTCGTCGCAAAAACAAACCACGGGTTCGGCCACGTTCGCACAATACATGATATCCTCATTCGTAAACCGGTAATTGAGGGGGGTGATCCAAGCGCCTGTTTTCAAAACACCAAAATAGACCTCAAGCCAATTGACCGAGTTTCTGCCAAACAAGAGGATCCGATCCCCCTGGTTAACTCCCATTTCCTTAAGTGCCTTCGCGATCCTATTTACTCTTTCTTCAAATGGCCTCCAACGAATCTCTTTTCTGACTTTTGTAAGGGGCCTGACCTCGACAAAAGCTGTTTCATTCGGATAGGTTCTCGAATTCTTCACAAGAATGTCGTTCAGGTTCATGGCTCACCCCTGTGCCCTCATTCTTCTCTTAAGCCTTTTGAATCAAACAGAGCTGAGATTTCATCTGCGGGTAACCCCTGATGAATCTCCGCAAAAAAAATCTGAAAATTTCTTCGATCTGCCGGTATCGCCTATCCTATGGACGCTTAATTCACTCCCTGCGCAACAATAGTTTAATATAAAATATTTTTCCTTTGTGTAGCCACTATGCTGCGGTATCCCCTAAAATGCAATAATAAGCTGCCAGAGGATTTCCCCGTCGGTTGTTCACCAAGATGAACTTATTACACTACTGGGCTACCTATGGTTGGGTCATTCTTCGTAAGTTTATTGACAAAACAACAGAACATGTTAATATTTATCTAAATTAAGATGTTCATTATAAAGAACACCTGTTATTAATTTGAGTCAAAAATGGGTTTATTCAAATGGGGGATGGTGGAAAACATTTTAAATATCTTGCCAAGTTTTTCGCTGGTTTCTGATATGACTGGAATAAGAAAATGGAGAGGGATTCAACGGGAGGGATCGTTTCGATTAACCCTGCACGCTGAATACTCCATTGATGACTGTCTTGAAGGAATGATTGATCTCCTGAGCCGTCTTCTGAATCTCAGAGCAAACAACTTCCATTTTTTTATTGTCCAGGGTCGAGGTGAACCCCACGACCCAGATGGCCGCTGGAGGAAGCGAGGTCGCTTGAATTGGAGCCGCAATTGCTCTTACGCCTAAGATATACTCCTCATCGTCAATGGCATATCCCAATTCTGTTGCCTTGCCCACCGCTTTTAAAAACCGCTTCGGGTCGATCAACGATCTTGAGGTATAACGGGTCAATCCCATTCTTTGAACGATCTCCTTTGCCTTCTCCTTCTCCAGTTGACCAAGCAGGATTCGGCCGGTTGCTCCTGCAAGTAAAGGAAGTTTGGTCCCGGGGGGTGAGGTTATTTTCATCTCATTCGGAGATTCCACGACATCGAGAATGGTCACATGATCCCCATTCAGGACTCCCAAGAAAACCGTTTCTCCGACTTCCTCCATCAAACGCTCCATGGGTTTCCGTGCCACGTCCTTTAGATCCATCTTTGCATACGCTTTTCTCCCAAGTTCTAAAAGGGTATAACCCACATGGTACTTCTTATGGAGCCGATCTCGAACCAAAACCCCCATCTCTTCCAGAGCAGCAGTTATCCCGTGAACCGTGCTCTTGCCGATCTTCAGCTGCTTTGACAGATCCGATACCCCGAGGCCGGTAGAAGAGTTGGTTATGAGATGAAGGATTTTAAAGGCCTTTTTAACGGATGGAGCAGAGTAAGTCAGCTTTTTCATGGTCGTTCACCATTATGAACATGCTATCCGATTTAAATATCAGATCCTCTCGACCTTTGTCAATAGAATTATTCATACTTATTAAAAATAATTGACAAAGCTGGTTCATGTGATATTATTCGCAACAAGATAAACGTTCATTATAAGGAACTTTCATTACGAAGAGAGTGAAGTGATGGGATTAGAGAAACCATCAATGAGAATACGGAAGGTCATCAATGGCCAACAGGTGTGGAGATGGGAGATCGCCATCTATCTCTACCTGGCGGGCATGGGAGCCGGATCCTACGTTGTCGGAACAATTACCAATTGGCTGTTCAACCCAACGTTACCTAAAATGATCTCAGGCTTCCATCTTGACCTTGCAAAACCAGCGCTGCTCTGGGGACCTATTTTTGTTGCGATCGGTGCTCCTTTCCTCATCCTGGATCTGGGCATCAAGAGAAGATTTCTGTATGCATGTCTGAATCCAAAAACCTCCTGGGTCGCTCGAGGGGTTCTTATTCTCTCAACATTTATTGTTCTCGGGTTAACCGTTTTTGGAATTTCTTTTTTCTATCCTCAATTGATTATTGACAGACCAAGCCCTTGGCTCCTATTGGAGATCGTCAGTGTGATCTTTGCTATTGCTACAGCACTTTATACAGGTATTCTTTTGAAGTCTGTTAAATACGTACCCCTATGGGATACCCCTCTCCTTCCTGTTCTGTTTTTAGCCTCTGCCCTTTCCACGGGGTCTATGGGAATTATCCTGGCCATGATGGGATCTGGACTCCTTTTCTCCCATGCAGAAACTATCCTACTCGCCCATAAAATGGTCCATCCCGAACGAATTTTAATTGTGGTCGAAGGCCTTATTCTTGCTCTCTACCTAATCACCAGGTATCGAGCAAAGGATCAAGGGGGAACCTCGGTCCGGTTGCTCCTATTCGGTAAATTGAAGCCCCTCTTCTGGGGAGGCATTGTTTTGATCGGGTTCATCTTTCCTTTCTCTCTCGAATATATCTATTCCCGCTGCCCTGATTGTCCGGAACTGTTATATACCACTGGTTTCTTTCTCCTATGCGGAGGTTTTTTCCTGAGATTGGGAGTGCTGGCCTCAGGAGTGAAAGAACAACTTCCGATGCAAAAGTTAGTTGAGATTAAGGCAAACCTCAGAGTCCTCAAAAAGGACTGATAAGGACTGGAAGAATGTTCATTCATTTAGAATTGCGGATTACGGAATTGAGGAATAAAGAATAAAATTTGTTAACACACGCTTGGCGTCCTCAATTCAGAGGAGGTTATCGATGTACGGGAAGGTATTGGTAGTGGATCATGAGAAATGTACAGGGTGTCGTCAGTGCGAGATGGTCTGCTCGGTCTTCCATACCGGAGCGAGCAACCCCAGCCGCTCTCGTATCAAAGTAATGAAATGGGAAAACGTAGGATTCTATCTCCCGATGAGTTGCCAGAATTGTGAAAAACCATTCTGCACGGAGGTCTGCCCCACAAAGGCCTGCCATCGTGATGGTGAAAATCAAAGAGTGATCATCGACAAAGACAAATGTATCGGCTGTAAGACCTGTATCATTGCGTGCCCTTTTGGACATCCCTTCTTCGATGTCAGAGAACGGGTGACCGTAAAATGCAACTACTGTGATGGGACCCCCCAGTGCGTGGTTTTCTGCAATGTGAAGGCGGTCGATTATGTCGAGGCCGATAGGGTCCAGATGACAAAGAAGAGGGAGGTCTTCACAAGGTTCGCGGATGCAATGAAAGCGGTAAGTTAATCCCCCTCGCCTCATTTTGGAAAAGAGGGGCTCCGCCGTTCAAAGCCAGACTTTGGCGCCGGATGGATGGGGGATTTGATAGATGAAGGAATGCTGGGTTTAAGAAGGATTCACGATGAAGATTAACGTCGAGTTTCTTGGTTTTCCGATGGTTTCGGATGTCATCGGAAAGAAAAAATTGGAATTGGACATCCCAGGAAATACCGTAAAAAATGTGATTGATGAATTTATCAGACTCTACGGAAGAAAGGTAAGAGAGGCTTTCTATGACACAAAGGGAAATTTTGATGTAACCATTCAGATTACCCTGAATGGAAAGACCTTTATTTCTGCCGATAAACACCACACCCCCTTGAACGAAGGGGATACCCTTATCTTCATGTTGCTACTGGCCGGGGGTTAATTTGGCCATACAGGGCCTCTTTAATGGTTCACTGTAGTGAACAGTATTCACGAGATGAGTTAGGTTACAAAAAAAATCAACAAATCCCTACGAAATATTACTTGAGATTAAAAATTATTACAACTTTCGAAAGAGATCTCAATTTATATGGTTTCATAACATATCTCCAAATGATATCAATAGGTTATGGAAATCAATTTCCTTCTTGACAAAGGAATACATCTATTATATTAGTTGAGTAGCTTGTTGTTTTCTGGTGTGTTCTATATGTTCATTATAATGAACATGGCTTGCAGGACGAGGAGATCTGGATTAAATCTATTATTATTTTTTCGCGCTGAGAAAGGAGGCTGTTATGGGAAATGAGAAGGAAGGACTTTCGACAGCTGAAAGCCTACGCAAGACTCGAACTTATGGCCAGGTCAGGTGTCATAATCCCAGTTGCATGGGAAGAATTCAGCCGGAACGCGGGGCAAAACAAGTAAAATGTCCTGTTTGTGGTAGTGAATTCCGCGTAACTTGGGTCAAAGACGGTTTTCCCCGCATCCGGGGTCCGGTATGGGATGTAAACCAGAAATTAGCGGAAGAGGCGCTAGCAAGAAAATTGAAGGAGGAAAAGGAAGATGGCCCTAAATAGGAAGATAGCGTATATTGATCTCTCCACAGGCAAGATCGAAATCAAGCCTATTCCGATCGAAGTGCGGAAGAAATTCCTGGGAGGCCGGGGACTCGATGCCTATTTACTGTACAATCACACGAAGCAAGGGTGTGACCCCCTTGGTCCTGACAATACAATTATGGTCAGCGGCGGGGTTTTAACCGCCACCCTGGCCTCAGCGACCGCCAGGACCCACGTCATGGCGAAATCCCCGCTGGGAGGAATGCTGGGGAGTTGTAACATGGGTGGCTTCTTCGCTCCCGAGTTGGCATGGGCAGGCTTTCATCATCTCGTGATAAAGGGTAAGGCAGATAAGCCGGTCTATCTTTGGGTTCATAATGGCAAGATCGAGTTCCGTGATGCCCGGAATCTTTGGGGTAAAACCACCACCGAGACCCAATGGGCAATCCGGGAAGAACTGGGGGATGATGATATTAAGAGTCTGGTCATTGGTCCGGCAGGTGAAAACAAGGTCCGAATAGCCAACGTCATGACCGGAATCAAAAATGCCGGCGGAAGGACCGGAATGGGGGCGGTCATGGGCTCAAAGAATCTGAAGGGTATTGCTGCCCGGGGGACCCTGGATATCAAAATCGCCTATCCCAAGGACGCTCTTGAGTACAACAAACGTTTTATTGATCAAATCACGAGCGCCAAGGTGAATCAAACGCAGGGAACCCTCGGCACCCCCTTTATCTGGGGAGCCACCAATTCCTGGGGGGGTGTACGATGCAGAAACTTTCAGTATAACCAGGAACTCTATTGTGATGAAATTGAGCCGGAATCGATCGACGAAGTCTGCGCAGAAACGATGGGACCCTACCACATGGCCGGTTGTTTCGGCTGCCAGGTCCACTGCCGCGCCAAGTATAAGATACCTACCGGACCTTACGCGGGAGTTTATGATGAGGGCCCGGAGTATACTTCCCAAGGCGCCTTTTGCGGAGAACCAGATTGCCGAAGCATCGAAACCCTGTTAACAGGCAATCACCTGGTGGATCAGTGGGGAATGGATAACCTCGAAACCGGAAGCCTGATCTCCTGGGCGATGGAGCTCTATGAGCTGGGAATCCTCACCAGCAAAGAGACTGATGGCTTAGATCTGCGGTTTAGCAATGACGAGGCGCTCCTGGAAATGGTAAGACGGATTGCCTTTAGAGAGGGCTTTTTGGGCAACGCCCTGGCCGAGGGAGGGATCCTCGCTTCCGAAATCATCGGGAAGAATTCTTTTGACTACCTTATCCAGGTAAAGGGGGTAAGCAATCTTCACTCCGATGAGCGAGCAACACCCGCCCTTGCGCTGAATATTGCCACGGCTTCTCGCGGCTCAGACCACTTAAGAAGCCGACCGGCGATTGACCTGTACCACTTGCCCCAAGAAGTGATGAGAAAAATCTACAGTAACCCGGTCCCCTACGATGGGCCATTGAGCTCAGAGCATACGGAATACATCGGCAAGCCGTGGCAGGTCTTCTGGCATGAGAACTGTTACATGGCCGTGGACTGTCTCGGTATCTGTAAGTATCATACCACCTTCCTGGGTGCGACGCTCCCCAATTTCGAAGATTGGCCCAAAGTCCTCCATTATAATACGGGGTTGGAACTTACACCCCGGGAAATTTGGGACATTGCCGAGCGATGCAATATGATCGAGCGGCTCTTTAACCTCCGCGAAGGTTTAACGAGAGAGGACCTCAAGAAGGGTGATATGCTCAATCATCGCTATTTCGATGAGCCCACTCGACGGGGCGCGCCCGATGTTGTCGGCAGGGTCATTAATCGGGAAAAATTCAAGAAGATGGTTGATGAATTCTATGAATACAAGGGCCTTGATCAGAACGGCCTTCCGAAGTTAGAAACGCTCAAGAGGCTTGGCCTGGAAAACGAACCATCCCACCTGCTGTGATTAAGGGGTTACGGACAAAATATTTTTTCAGGCTGGTCAAAAATACCCAGATGCAAGGCTCCCGAAATTCTGAGAAGTGAGGCGTGCTTGAGTGTGCGCCGCAACGACGAAGGGTGAGGGAAACGCGGCAGATGGGCGTTTTTCAACAGCCGTTACAGTGAAAGGAGAGAGTAAATGGAACCCATGGGTAAAGTTCTCGCAATCAGTCCCGAAAAGTGCACCGGGTGCAGGCTCTGTGAGCTTGTTTGCTCGGTTTTTCATGATGGCGTATCCAATGCTTCACGAAGTCGGATCAAGATTATGAAGTGGGAGGCAGAAGGGCTTTATGTTCCCATGTCCTGTCAGCAGTGTCAGGATGCTCCCTGCAAAATCGTTTGCCCCGTGAAGGCCATTTCCCGGGATGAAAAACTCAGCCGGGTGATACTAGATCACAACAAATGCATTGGTTGCCGTTCCTGCGTCGCGGTCTGTCCCTTCGGCGCGATGGGTTTTAACATTATTGATCGAAAGAATTTCAAGTGCGATCTCTGTGACGGAGACCCGCAGTGCGTCCGTTTCTGTGACGTGAAAGCTGTGGACTATGTGGGTGCGGACCGGGTGAGTGTCTTTAAGAAGAAAGCGGCCGCCGAGAAAATTACTGCCGCCCGAAGAGAGGCGGCTGCCTTAGAGAAAAGCACGTAACTCTGGGATAAACAGATATCGACTCAGTCTGACTGCCTTGGTCTATTTCTTCGTTATGAACTCAAAAGAGTCAAGAATCTTCTTCAGGTCCTGACGGTCGTTTGCCCCCTCCTTCTCGAGGATCATATAGAGAATAAA
>Ga0154838_1017_pt2 | contig 32082 bp, 25 predicted proteins | sample Rifle2008BG16ft_FD_116142 | JGI IMG/M metagenome (GOLD analysis project Ga0154838, IMG submission 116142) | Deltaproteobacteria bacterium RBG_16_48_10 | reverse complement strand
GCCGGAGATGTTACTGGGCCTATCCGGAAGACTACGACCACATCGCCATGCGACAAGCGCGCCGCGTGGACATTATGTGGTCTGGTGATGAAGTTTCAGTTTACGACCGGCTCAAAAGAAGAACGATGGAACTCCAGAAAGATATCCCGAAGTACATCAAGGAGATTATCGAGAAGAATCTATGAACCCCAACAAATCACTCCAGCCGATCGCTTACAGCGCCGGCTGATTTTGACGTTAGGCTCAAACACATAAAGGAAAAACATGATTTCCCAGAAAGATAAATCGTTCGGGCAAACAGCTCTGCAGCTCTGGGGTCAAATCTTTATCCTTGACTTTGCAATCGTAGTGTAATTCATAAAAAAGTTGAGAAATGCGGGTCAGGCATGACTAATTTCTTATTTTTGGATCACCCCAGGTTACGCCGTTCTTTCCCTCCATTATTCTAATAGACCACCTCCTATCTTCCTCATTGAAATGACCAAAGGACTGCATGATACAATGACCCAATGCCCTTCTCAGACTTTTTTTATCCCACTCAATATGCCATCTCCCCCATTTATTCGGGAATTTAAGAGCCAAAAATACCATGTTTTTTATTAAGAAATACAGTGATGACCTTATTTACTTCCCAGCCCGTTTCAGATACTTTGGATTGAAAACCTCCTTTGTTTGGCTATGGAGGTAAGTGGAAAGGAGTGTAAGATATGGAAGAGAATGCAACTCAAAAAATAGAAAAAGAGATCGAAGACATGGTCACGAATCTTCGGGAAATAGTGCAAGAAGCCCAGGCCACAAGGACCACGAGAAAAAACTGGAAAATGTGGAAACCCATTCGTAATGTCAATGATTTGTTCACGAATACTGTTTTCGGCAAGTGGTCCTTTCGTCATCGGTCTGTAGCTCCCAAGGAAATGGATTCGATTGTAACTCCCTAAGAACCCTTCCGAGAGGACCATTTCACCCTTCCAGCGATTTTGGCATCCTCCAAGAGCCTGCACTCACCCACCGAACCCATAAGGTTGGCAGTAAGCCTTCCATTGAAGAAGTCACGGGCGCCGTTGCCCCTCTGCATAGAGGGTGTCGAAAGCGAGGGATTGTAAAAATTTTATAAAAAAACTTGACAATTCCCAGAGGGAGGTTATAATGATTAGAGTTTAGTTTACTAAACTAATTTCTTTCTATACTGTCTTACACATTATTAAACTAATTTCTTTCTATACTGTGCTTCCCATTTTATGAAGATTGGAGAACGCATTCGGAATTTGAGACAGTTGAGCAGCCTGACCCAGGAGGAACTGGCCGAGCGGGCCAATCTGACCAAGGGGTTTATCTCTCAGATCGAACGGGACCTAACCTCCCTCTCTCTCGATAGTCTCTTTCAGATCCTTGAGGCGCTCGATGAGAATATCTCCGATTTTTTCCGGGAAACCTCGGAAGAAAAGATTGTCTATCGGGAGAAGGACCGGGTGGCGATTGAGAAGGAGAAGATCGAGAAGTTTGAGCTTCTGGTCCCGGGTTCGACGAATCGGCGGCTGGAACCGATCCTCCTGACCCTCCGGAAAGGGGAATCGACGCCGAAAGAGACCCCCCATGAGGGGGAGGAGTTCGGTTTGGTCCTCCGGGGGAGGGTCAACCTTCGTTTTGGAAGAGAGATTCTGAAGCTAAAAAAAGGGGAATGCTTTTACCTTTCAGCGGAGAAGGAGCATTGGCTCCATAACAGCGGCTCGAGGGAGGCAGTAATCCTGTGGATCAGCTCGCCCCCTTCCTTCTAAATTTACTGAGATCGATCTATTAGGGAAGGAAACGCACCACAAATCCCATAGGCCTTCACCCAGACGAGAGACGATGGAGAAGAGCTGTGATCATTAAAACCCCCACACACTATTTTCTGGTTTCCGGAGCATCGGAGGGGTTCACACGTCTCAACGCTTTTGACGGAGCCCTCCTCCGCGCTGGCATCGGGGATACCAACCTGGTGAAGATGAGCAGCATTGTGCCGCCTCGCTGCCAGCAGATTTCTCCCGTTCTCCTTCCTCCGGGTTCCTTGGTCCCGACGGCCTATGCATCCATCACCAGCGATGTTCCCGGCGAGATCATCTCTTCTGCCGTGGCTGTTGCCCTTCCAAAAGAACCGCATTATCCGGGATTGATCATGGAATACTCTGCCCGGGGGCGGAAGGCAGAGATTGAGGAAATGGTTCGGTCCATGGCCATGGAGGGGATGAAGCTAAGGGAGCGGGAGATTAAAGATCTTAAATCCATAGCGGTTGAGCACAAGGTTCAGAAGGTTGGTGCCACTCTGGCGGCTGTGGTCCTGTGGGACCAATGAAGCAGTTATGAGTTATGAATGAAGAATGAGAGATGAAACTGTGGTTCGGTGAAACAGTTGGCAATTAGGTCAGCCTGACCTTAAGGGTCAGCGAGACCATCCAAAGTCAAGACAAACCTTATCAGCACATCAATGTATGAAGCTCCCTTTCATTGAAGCCCATTATATCTCCGCAAAGGCTTCTTTTCAGGAGAGTGATGCGGTCATCCTCGGATGTCCCTTTGATGGCACGGCCTCCTTTCGTCCAGGAGCACGTTTCGGTCCCCCAGCGATCCGGAGGGCCTCCTGGGGCATTGAATCCTACAGTCCCTATCTCCAAAAAGACTTGAAACAGGTTCTTGTTCATGATATGGGAGATCTGGAACTGCCTCTGGGAGACAAAAAAGAGGCCTTCCGGTGGATTGGAAAGGCCCTTCAACAGATCCTGAGGTCCATGAAATTTCCAATCCTTCTCGGAGGGGATCATCTCATCACCCTCCCGGTAATTGAAAAAATCTTTCGGGTCTACCCTGATCTTCATCTCCTCCATATCGATGCCCATGCCGACCTGAGGAAAGATTATCTCGGCGAGGCCCTCTCCCACAGTACAGTGATGAGAAAGATCATCGACTTTTTCGGCCAGGGAAGATTGTTTCACATGGGAATTCGCTCTGGGACAGAAGAAGAATTTCATTGGGCAAAAAAGACAAAATCGATCGTTTCTCTGGATGGATCTTCCTTAAGAAATCTGGTCAAGCGTTTAAAGGGCAAGCCCGTTTATATTTCTCTCGATCTCGACGTGATCGACCCCAGCCTTTTACCTGGGGTTGGAACTCCAGAGCCCGGAGGCCTTACCTTTCAGGAATTTCTCTCACTTCTTAAATCGCTTCAGCCCCTCCGTGTGATTGGTTTCGATATCGTTGAGCTGACTCCCGATTATGATCCAACTCAAATCTCCTCTGTCACGGCCTCGGTTATCTTAAGGGAGATGATCCTAAGCTTCGTGCATCCAAAATTCCCATAACCATGCCCCAAACAAATGACCCATGCCTGGTTTGGCCATCCGTGCTTATCCTGCATATGGTAGACAGGTAAAACTCCGATATTCAATAGAGATTTGACATTTCAATCCCTCTCAACGTATCAAAGCCACAGGTGTATTTCGAATCATCCCAATGCCGTTCGGGTTGCACCACCATGTCTCGTCACTCGTGGGCGACAGATGATTTTTACCGTTGACCTAGAGAATGCGCTATCTGTCGCCTTGCTCGACCATACATAAGCTTCACCTGGGTTCAAACGAGCCATTTGCTCGGCGGTCAGACCTGTCAGGGATGCATTCGCTTTCTGGACGTGTTTCAGCCAAGCCGGAGAATTGAATCTATGCATAATAATCTGCGTTGACAACTCCATTAAAGACACTGGAACCGAAGGGGGATCTTGACTTGCGACAAGAATGGTGGTGCCTTTATGACGCATCTCACGCACGACCTCAACTAGGCCGGCAACGAGGTCAGGACTGTCAATGTATTTATGGGCTTCATCAAACACTACCAGCTTGTTAAAATTCTTGCCCTCGTACTTGGCGTCGGCAAAAAGTTGAAGCAGCACTACGAAAAGTCCAAGAGCCTCATCCTTCTCAATGAATTCGTCACGAAGGTCCACGATAATCATTCGTCCGGGCCTAAGGATCTCTCCGAGCCTCTGGGAGTCGTCGATATACGAAGCAGCCAGATCCAACCTCATGTTGGCCAGGTCTTTAATATGATCCGGAAGGGTAGACTGGTGAATCCCTCTCCTTAGTCCATCCAGAGAGAGGTTATTGCGGAGCTCACGCATAATTCGGTTAAGCTGGCGGAGGTAAGCCGCCTGGTTTCCGACGGCACCCATAAGAAAGCGCCAGTGACTCGCGCCCAGCTCCGAGGACGCAAATTTTAGCGGTCTCACTTCCAACCCGACATATTCGCTCCTTCGTTGCTCGAGCTTGTCATATGGAGCCAGAAGTATGATATCGGCCAAGGCTTGTGAGGTCCCTCCATACTCGGCTTGCAGTGTTTGGAGCGCCGCAGGATCGTAGTTAGGTTCCCCCATTGTCGTAAACTCTGGCGCATATTCTTGAGTCGAGCTGTAATGAAAGATCACCGTCGCCAAAGGATTTGAGAGCACATTAATCGCTGGAATGGACATGGTTGCCATTTCGACGATCGTCCCGAGTGTGTAGCTCTTCCCTCCGCCTTGGACGCCAAAAAGACTGATGGTCTGAGGATGGTTTAGATCCAACCCAATAGTTCTCCCTGCTACCTTTCCTATCAACCCATATTGTAAAGATGGTGAAGTGTCACCTAGAAGAACATCACAATGCGGAACTAACTGATCGGCAACCGGAGGTGTCTTTGCTGTCTCCGATTCAAGCCGTGGATGAACTTCGCTTTCCTTCAGGTTCTTCGAGGGACCGATTTGGACTGGCTCCACTACTTCAAATGCGCCTGTATTATTGGCAGGCTTCTCCGGCTCTTTATTGGGTTTCGCCGGAGGCTCTTTCGTCGGAGGTATCGTAATCGAATCTATTTGATATTCAGCGCCGTTGTCTAAATCAGGTGTAACAGTGTAATAAAGACTATCCCAGGACACGGAATGGTCCCGCTTGGGAGAAATAAATGTTGCTTTCGTGAGCTTGGGGATGGCCAAAGCAAGTTCTATTCTAGCGTCTTCCGCCTCCACTACTACCTGCGTCTCAGGCACCTTGTCTACTGAAGCTTCTTTTGGAGCCTTTCGCCTAGCAGGGAGAGCTGCAACCAGATCCCGGGTTAAGTTGGTCCCTATCCGGCGGAATTCTATGTCCCCATGCTCCGTGGTCACCTCTGCGCCTGGTTTTTCAAAATCAAAGATAAGTGCGCTACGAGTAAAATGAAGCTGGTAACCATTTTCGAGCGTGCGGAGAAGGTATTTACCCTCATTCCAAATGTCGGGGGAAATAATATTAAACCGTAACGCCCGGTCCAGATAGAATTCAAGGAGTGTTACGAATTCCTGAACTTTGACCAGCCGATCAGGCCGATCATTTGGCAACTGGTTTGGGTCGAAGTGGTATTGCAGGATTTTTTCACTTTGATGCAACTGGTCAGCGATGCCCTCGACAAGTTGATTGAAAGCCCCGATGCCTCCTACCTCCCTATAACACTTGACCTCCACCAAATTGCATGTGATAGACCGGTTTGCGGCATTCAGGTCAAAAAGAGCCAGATCCGTGCGTCGGAGGCTAACCTCGTTAGTGAGATCATCGACGTTCTTCCGAAGGCTACGATATAAATCCAAATGTGCATCTAGTGGCACGATAATCTGATTACGCAATACCCCTTGATAATTCAGATACATCCTAGCAAGAGCGAGACCGAGAGCCTCCGCACGATTTGTAGGAGAAGAGATCAACTTAAGGGCCAATCGGCCTGATAGAGATCGGAGTTGCCCAAGCACGGCCCCGGCCCGATCGTTATCCACCCCTAACTGATAATCGGTCAATATCCTATCCAGCAGAGCCTCCACTTCTGTGAGTGATCGCGAAGTGATGATCATCCTCCGGCCGGCCGATGGGCCAAGCTGGGGGCTATGATCGATGAGATATTCCGGACGATCCCCTGACCCATCGTGATCAAAGAATTCAATACCCATATTCCGATCGATGGTGAACACCCAATCGCTCGTCTCATGAACCTGGTGTATGAGCGCCCGGTCTCTCTGCGACAGAACAAGCCTCACGACGGGCAGCCGCTGAAGACCTGCCAAGCCGGTAGCAACCACCGCAGCTGCATTAGACATCAGAGTCGGCAAACGGGATAGCAGATCACTTAACTCTTCTGCTCCTTCGATCGATCTTGCCCGACCGTGCCGCGGCTGCCGATGCCAACCAATCTCATCACCAGAATCCGAATATGCCACACTAAAATCCTGCAGTAACCCGTGGACGGGCGATGCTTCGATCTCGGGCGATGACCGTCCTGCTCCGATCTCCTGTGCCGGGAATACATCAAATAGTATGGTAATGTGCGCGGCATACCCACTCGGTTCCCGCCGAAAATCCTCTATTGACCTTAGGCCAAGGCTCAGTTTCGGAGAGAGGTGCTTGCCTGTAGGCGAGCAGAAGGCATCCGCCTCTTGGGCAGTTTGCTGGCTTCCAGGCATCAACAGTTCTTCAATATCTTGCGCAACCTCAGGACTGTCTGGATCAGGGACAAATACGCGGATATTGTACTTCAAGTCAGCGATCTCCTGCCGTTTCTGAAGATCAAGGAGCATATCAGCAAGGATCCGTCCTCGCCCGACGTTGAAGGCGTTTACCGTCAGCGTATCCACGTATGGGTGTTGTATCAAGTACCTTCGAACTCGATCCGCGAGATATTGGCCGTTGATCAAAAAGCCTCCCGCACCGGGTTCAGGCAATCCAAGTGAGGTACATACTTCACCCACTAGCCCTCTCGGGTCTTCCTCACCTGGTGGGGCATAGAGTGTCCAAAAGGGATGAATGTTGTCAACACAAACGTGCAGATGCCCTCTTTCCATGGATAACACAGCCGGGAAGTTGAGCAAACTCAACCCTTCTAACAGCGCATCCCGCGTCGGAAGAATATACTCACGTTCGGTCTGTTTGGCATTCTCAAGCCATTTCTCGGCAACCGCACTCAACGTTGCAATCCATAGCGCACGAAGAGGATGTGTCGGGCTCACAAGAGCGGCAGGCTTTCGGTCCCCCCGATGACCGACAATCACCAGATTGATGCAGTCCAACATTAAAACCTTCTGAAGGTCTTGAAGAACCCCTTGCAGATGTTCCCCTTCGACTGTTTCAGCCTTCCGCAGAAAACCCTGAATTAGGTTTACATAACTACCTGCATATTCGACGATCGTCGACCGCAATTCATTGAAATTAACGCTCGCCGAGATTGCACCTTCGTGCTGGCTCTGCAAAAGCTCAAAGTACTTTTGTCTCTCTTTTAGAAACGCCTCCACCTCCTCAGTAACTGGCCAACCGCACAATCCATTCACGGCATCCCCTGTAGCCCCATCGGAAACCCTCAGCATCCAGGAAATGGGATCCTGAGGAGACTTGAGTATACGTTGCTCGAGAACCCGCAATGTGTGCGAAACTGGAATATTCACCAGTCCTTCCCTTCCGAACTTCGCTTGCAGAATATCATTCTGCTTCTTACCGCGGCTTTCCGGGTCTTTTGCCCAGGTTAGCTGCGTCGCATGAATCCCGTCCGGAATCCGTCCTGCGGATAGGGCGCAGAAGCGCACATCAATAGTTGCGTGGGTCAAGCTTGGGTATCTCGGAATTGCCCTCTGTGGTGGCTCCAACTCTATTTCGTCTCCCGGAATCACATAGAAGAGATCACTTTGATTGAGCCGATGCTCAGCACTGGCAGGCTTTTCAGCATTGAAGGCGGGAAGAACCTGTCCATCTGCATCCAGAAGCGGGATGGGGTCGTCGTTTTCTGTGTAGGCAGTAACGCGGATGAAATACCAACCTTCCTCCCAATCAACCTTGTTTAACTTCGTAAAAGTCACCCGAAATTGCTGCTGAGTCGTTCGCGGAGTAGCCTTCTGCTTGGTAAGGCCTATAGGAAGGCCATCTTTGGTCAGGATCTGCAACCGAAATCGAGCCAGTCCCTGAACCTGTGCGGGAGCCGGCGTAGCCCTAAAAACCACAGCAAGCTTGTTCTGGCCTTGGGGGCCAATGGTCAAAACCTGTTGTCCTGCAAGGGCTTGGAGTTTGTGATCTGTTTCATCCTCACTGACCATCGGCAGTTCCAGTTTCGTCACCTCGATACATACGTGCTCTGGTACGATGTCGCCACCTTCAAACACCCACTTGTCAAACCAGAATCTCCGATCTTTTCCTCCCTCTGTAAGAATACGGCGTGTCCACGATGCCGGATTTTCCAGGCCGATTCCGGCAAGATACTCTGCAAGACTGCTCCGAAACTGCTTGTCCTTGAGACCGAGGTCTAGAACGCGACCCCGCTCAGATTTCTGGGAGAAAGTCAACCGTTCGAGGCAATCCAGATTCTTGATTAGTCTGCCGAAAGACACCATTCCGTTTTCGATTAATTTTAGATCGGGCACCAGACCTAACTCGTAAATGGCCGCCCCTGTAACTTCATCATCTGCGCCATTCATCTTCAGGGTCAGCAGATAGCGCACTTGGGCAACCATGTCCGCCCATCTCCAACCGCGTGCACTTACTTGTTGGATGACCTCGGTTAAACTGTTCTTAAGAGAAGCTGGCAAACCGCCCAATAACCGTTCCTTCAGGACCTCATAGGCATGTCCCACGTGGATTTCCTCGAAGGTGGCAACGCCAAACGAATCCTCCGAAGACGTCCGCAGATTGTCGGGAACAAAGATAAGCAAGGGAGATCGCAAGGACCCATCCGGCAAGGGATTACGCAACTCTACGACTTTGGCACTTGTAACGGAGAATGGCTTGTCTGAGGACGGCTCATTGTTCAAAATGTAGGCCAGACATTCCGGCATGGCATCATGTAACCGCTGGCAAATCGACTGCATAAGGTCCAAATCAAGATCAGTCACCTTCATGCAATGCCCTGGCTGACGTGAGCTGAGCGTTTCAGTCAGTTCTTGAAAAAGAACCTCCTCCAGCGCGGCATTCAGGTCCTTATGTGCGATAGGGATGAAACCGTTGCTCAAGAGAACCTCGCTTTCGCCTTCTGGATAGCTCCTTCAGACTTGATGACGTATCTCGGCGTTACGTGTTGCGTAATATAGGCATCAGATAAATCCTGATAAAAACCAATCTCGCGCAACTTACTTTTGAATGCTTCCGTGTTTCCTCTTAAGGATTCCCTGTCTGCAATGCTTGGATGCTCAAACCCTTCGCCGTCGGGTAAACGATCAACATAGACGCCGTAACGCTCTCGTATAAAGCTCAATATTTCCTCAATTCGAATCTCGGCCGTATGATATCCGCGTTCGCCCCCTGTCCGGAGCACGGCGATCTGAAGGAGTACCTCTAAGAGACGACTATCCAGAATGAATCGACGCTGCCCCCCTTTGGCGCGTCCCTGAGCAAGCAAAGCACCGGGTCTATTCTTGAGAAGCAACGAGTCCAAAGCGTTGACAAGATTTCTTCTTGGCACGTTGCTGGCTAAGAGATAGACGCACTCCATGTATAGGTTGAAATCGTCTAGGCCCAATTGATAAATTGTTTCCAATTGAGGATCCCGGATGGAATCATCCTCTTCCGTTTCCAGAAGCGCCACGCGTCTCTGACCAAAGAAAATGTCACGCTCTTTTTTCCACTCTGGCTTCTGTAATTCGAGTACTTCACCTAGGGGCAAATCCACTTGCGGAATACGGTTGATCGTCTTGAGATGTTTCGAAAATTCGTCCAGCTTCCTTGTTACGAAATATCCCTTAAGGAAAGGTGGAATCCGGCGATAATGGAAATCGGCGCTGCGTGTGGCCAGATCTGACACGTGGGTACCCGGTATGCCAGCGACATCAACCAACAAGGCAATCTGGTATGGGCAGTCTCCTTGTGGAGCATCTCCATTTTGAGGATCCATCGGACACCGGCCATGTCCGCAGATGAAATCCCCTTCAGCCTTTTTAACAAGAATGGGAAGCATCTTCATCACACGCAGGTGGTAGAGCGCAAGGTGAAAGGACAGAAGTATTTTCAGATAGTCCACCATCACCGAACGAGGGATGAAGTCCTTATAAATTAGGAGTCGGGTGACATCATCTGCCATTAGGTCGGCAGCTCCAATACAAAGCGGCGGATAGGATGCCTCTTCATTTTTGGTATCCGGTGCATCCGATTGAACATCACTTGCAGTCAGTCCCAGTAGCGCCTGGGTCTCCACATCAATGAGAGCGGTATCATCAACCCTGTCCGTCACGTTATCGACTCCCGCGAAAAAGAAGGCCTTCAACCTCTGGAGTGTGTTCAGTCCCTTTCCACTGCGGCCATATTTCAGCATCTCGTAGATTTGCCGGGACGCCCCATAATCCCGACAATGTTTGGGGTTTCGAAAGCGGTATGTCAACCCATGAAGCGGGCGGGGTGCTGCCACGGCTTCTTCCTCCTGCTTCCCTCGGTTCACAAGGTCAAGTAGGTGAGTCTCAAGCCATCTTGTAAACACGTCAGGATACTTATCGAAATCCCTGAAAAGCTTCTTCTTCTGGAGGAAATGCTCTCTGAAATCAGCAATGGTGGTCGGTTTGCCTTTCCACAGTCGGCTTGTATAACCTTGATGTTGAATTCGCGAAAATAGGACTGTCAACACCCGATCCATCTCCGTGTGTTTAAAGTCCAGGTAGCTGATCTTCGGGAGGCGAAACTCTTTATCTCTCTTTTGCAACGGCATACTCGTCTCCAGTCTCCGCTACTTTCATTACCAGATTGCCCTCTTTTTCCCTCTCAACAGAATAAAACTCATGGCCGCTGGCCGTTAACAGAATTTCCTGATAAGGAGCAGAAGATAGAATGTTCTTGAATACATTTAAACTTAGCCAGATTCCCTGAATCTCCTCCACAGTCGGCTTATAACCCTGATTAAGGCGTTCCAACATTTCGAAAACGTCCAGATTGATTGCCATCTCCGCATGGACACGACTCTCCAGGCTGCCACTGTTAGCATCCTCAAATTCCAGGATTAGACTCGCCGGCGCACTTTCAAGGAACGGAGATTCCTCCCCGTCATGCCTAACGTAAAGATGGAAACCGGACTCTGGAAATACCCGGTAGCACCGTATCGTACCGTTTTCTACTCTGCGAACCTGCAGAGCAAGCTTGCCTTTCAGTCGATGAGGATCGAACAGTCCTTCTCCACGATTGATGGCTCGAATCAGAGGGGAAACGTATTGCTGCAAGGGCATTTGACCTTCAATCAACGTCAGCAGGGTCTCCGCAGACCGATAGGGCAGCAGTTTGCGCCATGAATCATCTCGACATTCAAAATAGTGGAGGCGACGCATCGCCCTCACATACCGGCGATGGCTTTCAAACCGCTCCTGGCTCGCAGAAGTACCCGGATCATCCGGCAATGCATCGTGAATACTCTGGAGAATGTGCCGATCGTAACTCTTGGGGCGTGCCTCGAAATCCATAAGCCCCGCGATCTCCAACGGTTTTCGGAAGTCCAGAGTTCGGTCAACCCGAGCCTCACTGACATTTCCGACATCAATTTCTTTCAGAAGCTTCAAAAGCCGATCACCCTGCTCGCGCTCCCCACCCATCCAACTGTTAAAGTAGAAACCCTCCAATATTTCTTGACGCTTCCCTTTCTGGTAGAGTTCATGAATCTTTCCACAATCGCGCGCACTGACAAGCATGAAGGCCAATGCAGAACTAAGATCACGTAACGTAATGTGCAGTTTCCCTCTAAGGGTGGTCAATCTGTAAAGCATCCGCAAGCGGGCCTGAACCTGAACGCCAGCCACCATATCCTGGAAGGTGCGAACGTTGTGGAGTACATAACAACGGTCGCAAAGATCGCAGTTGGCACATGCCTCCCAAAACCGAGTATCAGTGAATCGCTTTAGAAGACTGTCGAAGATCGATTCCAGCGTTCCTTGCTTACACGCTACGATACTGCGGAGATTGAGATTGACTAGAATGACTCCCTGTTCTGGTTTGCATGACCGCAAGCCTCTCAATACGATTTCCTTTAGAAGAAGGAACTTCCCGGAATGGGTTTCGAGAAAATCCACAAGTCGGCCTTCATTAATGGCGATGATTCGGGTCTCGTTATCAGGCCACGCAACATCCTTCGTTCCCTGAAAAGATCCCAAGAATTCTAGCAGCACCGCATCGTTGACCTTATCCCCCTCATCCTGGCTTCCGTCGTAGTTGCTTAGAAAACGCCGCCCTCTGTGCTTAAAGATCGCGCCATTTCCGCCAGGCGCAGGGACGACCTCTTCTCCACGTTTGCGGGCTTCTTTTTCCAATTTCTGGAGAAACGCCGTCTTCCCATCACCAGCATTCCCACTGATTACAACCAAACGGAATTGAGCATCAAGGATAGCAGGCGCAAGGTGGACGTCGAGAGCAGTCTCCACGTAAAGCTTGCCCCCGAGTTTGTCTATGCCGCGTGTCCCGGTGTTGGTCTGTTTGCTCTGGCTGTATAGGGTGCTAAGGTAGGCCACAAATGGGTTGGTGTTAGGGCGAAGTGGCATATTCATGGCCAGTTCTTCCCAACTCCACGGTGAAGTTGTCCTCTGGCTTGCAGGCACAGGTTGCCGTAAATCCTGGATGGCACTCAGGGCCGCGAGGATTTCTCTTGCACTTTGGAAACGATCAGCCCGCCTGGGTGAAATGATCCTAAGCATGAAATCAACCAACTTGCTGGATAGATCAGCACAATCTGAGAACCCTCGCGGATCAGGAGCTGGCAGCCCCGGCATTGGAGCCCCTGCCTGTTCCCAAGGGTATCGGCCGGTAACCGCTTGGTAAAATGTCACCCCAAGAGCAAAAAGATCCCGATCATGTCGGTCTGTCTCGTTCTGTTCCGAATCAAAATCGATATCTGGTGGGAGGTATTTCCGAGACCCACCCCCACGGGCGTTAGGATTCGTCGCCGACATTGAGACGTTAAAATCAATGATCTTCACCCCTTGTTCAGTCCAAAGCAGATTGCTCGGTTTGATGTCGCAATGAGTTACCCCGTGGTCATGCAAATGTCTTAATCCCTCCGTTACCTGGGTCACAAGCTTATATGCGTCCGGCAGAGAGAGCGTCCTAGCTTCTATCATCTCTGTCACATTCGTGCCATCCACGTATTCAAAGACCAGGTACGGCCGACCGTCTGCAGGGAGGTAGTCTGCATGGACAACTTTGACGACATTCGGATGCGCAGGAATCCTCAAGAGGTGTTGGTATTCCTGTTTCAGCCGATCAACAGTGGAGCTACGATCCTTCACAACGATCTTCACCACTCTGGCCACATCGCCCAAAGTATCAATAACTTTGTAGGCAACCCCGAACGAGCCCTTGCCCAGGAGGGGCCCGTCAACAATGTATGTATGGGTCAAAGGGTGACCAGGGGGTAAATTGTTGTAATCAACCTCCACAACCGGTTCAGGTTCTTTTTCCTTAGTAGTAGTGGAGGACACTCCACTTGCTACAACAAAAAGGGACTCAAAATTTTCCAGCCCCGTCCTGGCACTTGGACGATCTTCTGGCTTGGAAGCGCATAGACTCTGAAGCCATTCATCGAAACCGGTCGGAAGGTTTGCCACTTTGGTCGAAGGCAACTCGGCAAAGAGACATTCGACGTCAACCGCATCCTTCATCCTTGTATAAGCCTTCTCGCCAGTGAACATCTCGTAGAAAACGGTTCCTGCCGCGTAAACGTCTGCACTCGGCCCCGCTTTATGGGGTTCGAAATAGATCTCGGGGGACAGATAAGCATCATCTTCGGTCTTTTCGTAAATCTCACTCCCCACCGTTATACTGCGATCCGTCCCTGCACGCGCAAAATCGAAATCGACCAAACGGGTCTGTCCGTCCGGGCCGATTATCACCGCTCCTGGGTTGATAGCACGGTGCAGAACCTGGTTAGCATGCAGATGAGATAGGGCAGCCAGAACATCCCTGACCACGCGGAGCTTCTGGTCGAACGTCAGCGCAAGCGAAGGCTTCTTGATATGTATCCGTAATGCCTTGCCTGTCGCCTCGTCGGTTACGAGAACGTATTTGCCAGATGCTTCATCCTGAAAAAAACTCCGTGCGCTGGGAATAGCCGGGTGAGTTGGGAGGCGGCTCAACGCGGTATAGGCCGTGGCGATACGTTTGGCTTGCTTTTCCCTCTCCTCTTCTGGGAGGTAAGGGTCTGCTTCGTAAAGTCTTAGGCTTACACGACCGGCTGAAGGGCCGGCAAAGCGGTTGTAGGCCCGATATTCCGTATAAAAACCTGTTCCGCCCAACCGTTCCTCTATCCTCCAATCTCCATAAAGATCACGTGTTTGCGGCGCTTTCGAACCTCCCTGCAATATCTTTAGGATATTTCCTTGCATGGGTAGCAGATTCGGAGCAGGTTGATACTGCGCAGGTAGCTTCTGTTTATCTTGAAAAAACTCGACGCTCTTCTCAAGTGAAATCACGACAGGACAGTCCAACCCAACTGGATCATTTAGAAAGGCATCCGGAGCAGTTAGGATTACCGCTGCATCCACGTACACCTTCTTCATGTCGAGTCGCTCCGGACTGCCCACTAGCAAAGTCTTGGTTACCCTTGCATGCTGTCGCAGTTTTGCCAATGGTGAGGCAAAAGGAGGCCGGCCTTCTGGGAACCATTTTCCTCCAGCCACATGAATCTCCCCAATTGTGGACTTCACATCCACAAGATACATACCATGGGGGGCAAGCACAGCCACATCTATCTCGAATACCTGCTTCTCAACCCGCAACTCGAAGTTATGCATCAAAATAAATGAATTCGGTAGATTATCACGAAGGTGTGCAATAACCTGACGCTCAGCGTCGTTAACCGGTTGTCCTATGGCAATGACTTTGGCCATTACCCGGCCTCCTCAATCGACTCCTCGACGACCTCCCTTGCGTTTCTCTCCAAGGAGAGTGCCTCGTCTCTTCCTTTTTGAATTCGCTCAACTTCCTTGCTCAAAGACCGCATTTCGGGTTCATCTATGAGAGGAATAACCACACTCCCAATGTTTCTTTCATCGAAATGAGGAATTGCGCCCCCATAAGGAAGCGCGGCCATCTGGGTATAACCCGCATTTGAGGCCAGAAAAGCAAAAAGGTACCCATTCATTGAGGGATCTTTGGGCTTAAGCCGAATAAGCATATGAGTTGTTGCCGCACCATCGAGATGATTTCCAACCCAGACTGGTCGTCCGTTCAGTCCTCCTTCGCTCCCAAACGCCTGAACAAGTACTTTATTGTGATAAATTATTACACCCTCATCAATTGCCGTCCGGCGTGACAAATAGCCTTTTGGCAAGGGCTCGATCTCGAACAAAGAATTTCCAGTATAATAGGGAACTCCATAAGCTGGGTCATCCGTTGGAACCCTTTTGAAAATTCCTGGAAGAAAAATTTCCGAACAAAACTCAGAAATCAGAGTATGCCTCTTCTCCGTAATAATGCGTCGCACGGCTGCTGCTTCCGGATCGTAAAACCCAGCATCCATTCTCCGTGCCAAGGACACTGACGGAATGCGGTTCGCCCAGAAACCACCATGCCGTTTCTCGATCCCGTCCACCAATAGGTTGAACCGCCTCTTGATTACGGCAAGTTCCTGATTGCCATGTGTTCTCAATTCTGCTGCTTTTTCAACCAAGTCATGGATTACCCATTCGGTCTTTGAATCAAGGCGAGGGACGGGAATGTCGGCAATGTGTTCGGGTTCGAGATGCTGAATGATCGCGCCGTATGTACCGGAAGCAATCAATGAAATCCCAAACTTGCTACTCAAGAAAGCATAAAGATACCCGGGAGGAATCTTGTTCGGATCGGGAACCACCTTCAATACGTCCTGGCTCGACCACATGCCTTCCATTTCCGGTCGGACATAAGCCATTTTCCCTATCGTTCCTGAACATGAAATCAGGGACATACCCTTCTTGAGTTCGAGAAAACGAAGCTTTGGCGAATACGCATCCTTCTTGCTCAGCAAAGGTAGATGATACAAATCAGACAACTGCATGCTGCTGCCTGTAATGAAAGGTACGCCGTACTCAGGTGACTCGACGTAGCGTCTGACAAACTGAGGGCCATTGTATATTCCACCATCGTGACCTGTCGTCAACTCGCATAACTGGTCTTTTCTATGCCTCAACTTCTCTAATATGATCTTGGTTTCTAGGGCGCCGCCGAGATACGGTTGGCAATCGAGTCGGTATCCGTATCCTTCCCACCATGAGCTCCGTATGGTCTTGATCTTTGCTGTCATGAATTGTCAACCGAAAACCAACGCTGAAGGGCTGCCCTTAGTTTTTGAAAGGCTGGATCCTGGCACTGGCCTACGCTAACTTTCGAAGCAATCTCGTTAAACACAGGTGAAGCAGGCCCAAGTCGGTACATAGATAGCACTGTTTCTACCGCTGCTTTCGGATCCGGAGGTTTGGCTTCACCTGGGGGCCAAAGAGCTTGACCTGATGCCTTGTGTCTGACCGTTGCCAGCTTTTCCCTAAGAGACGGCGGCCGTACGTGCCCGAAGGCTTCTTCCACATCTGGGCTGTCCTGCCAAATCCATGCTTCAAGCTCAGGGTTTATAACGATGACTTCAAAGCGGGTCCGATTCCATCCACAACTTACCATATTTCGAGTTATATTGGCCTCTATCCTGGTCGGACCTGGAGACCCATCCCAGGCATTATCCAGGATGATCACGGCATGCCGATGTGTATACTGTTTCCCTCTTAAAAATTCGTGCGCTCGTCTCCAGACACCTGGATCCTTTCCCTGTGCGTCCCTCAGTAGATCGTCCTGCATCGAAAAACGGAATGTGCTACATTCCAAGGAGAGATGGAAATCAGGTCGTTCAAGAAACCCCTTAATGGTTGCTTGACACTCAAGATCAGCTATTAGCCAGACAATGTCCCTCATCCCAGTACCCCTGCTGCAAAAAGGGTCCCCAAATCCAGGGAACTTCGCCACTTTTGGAGTGCGGGATGTTGATCGCCAGGTATGGCAATCGCGGCCCCCTCTTCATCGAGAGAAAGGCAAAACAGTTCCTTAGGCTCACAGTGCGCCAGTACAACCGGTGAATGAGACGAAATCCAAACTTGCCCGGTCTTCACGGCCTTCAACGATTCGAGAATAACTTCAATGCCCTTTGGATGAATGCCATGCTCCGGCTCTTCGTGCATAATTAGTCGCGGAGTCACCGGTAAGTAAGGAAGTATGGTTGTGGCCAGGACAGAGAGCGTGCCATCTGACAGACCGGATGCCGGAACTTTACGATCGTTAGTATAAGCTACTCGGAGATAGCCGTGCTTGTCATCCTCACGAACAACTGTCTCCACATCCCGAATTTGCGGGATAGCCAACTGCACCATTCGAATCCATCGTTCAAAGGCCTTGGGATTGGAGGTCTTGAGGTTTTGGATAAGCCATGGCAAAGAAGATGCATCTTTCTCCAATACCGGTTTTCGAACTGGTGGTTGCGCCCTCCTTAGATTCTCAAGCACAGGCTGGTATGGGCAGGCATCGTTCATCAACAAATCGCGGAGCCAGAGTGATGCCCCAAACATTGAAGCATCTGAAAAAAGGTTCGCAAATGCTGGCTCCGTGGGCTGGAACTCAAAGGTTGGGAGGGATTTTTTCTCCATTTCAGGGATAAAAGCGACCGGACCACCTCGGCGTCGCTCCATGACAACAATCACAGGTACCGCCGTCGAGGAATGTTCACGAGCCCATTCAGCTACCGAGATTCCTGTCCCGCGTGGAACCTTCGAGTCATTCTTAGGTAACAATACAACGTTTTCTTCTCCGATCTGCAGCGCCTCATTGAAAAGTTCAAACCGGATTTCATAACGAACAGTTGCAGGCCACCGTTCAGGTTTACTTCGATATTGTTCGGCTGCTCTCGGCTGCTTTCCTAGAACTGCCTTTTCTACCAGCGATGAGACAATTTGCTGAGGGATCTCTGCCTCCACCGCTAATTCAAACGTTTCTCCCTTCTGGTTAAAGATTAGGTCGCGGGCGTAATCAGTTCGCGGCCGCGGATGGGTCCCCGTCTGCTGTTGAAATGCATGCTCAATGCTTCGGGACGCCACCATCTCACCGAGCAGCACAGGAATATCAAGTAATGTAGTTTTCCCTGCTCCGTTTGGACCGACGAGAACCTGAAACGGGAGCATCCGTGCGCTAATGGTCTTGAAACAGCGATAACGATATGCCTCGATCCGTGTTATCATGAGCCTGGCTCCCGGTTTTTTTTGCGAAACTCCTTGTATGCTTCTGCGATTATAGGAAAATCGTCGTCTAAGATCGGCTCCTTCCGTTTCAGGGTTCGTTTTTCAATCCGATTTCCGAAACGGCGCGACTCAACGACCTCTACCTCGTGCAGTATTTCCGTTCCGTCCGGATTTCGTTTGAATAGTCGGTTGCCTCGGCGATCCACTCCGGCTTTTTCCACCACGGCCATAAAAACGGAGTACTCCGTTTTCTTACCTAGGTCTTCGGCGTTTATCTGGTTCTGAGTCTTCTTTTTTAGAAAAACAAGGCTCGTCAAAATCCCGACATTAGCCTCTACGATGAATGCCTCAACCGGAACCTCAACAACGGCCAAAACCCAGCAGTGTCGCAGAATCCATCTGCGGATGTGTTCATCCCCTGGATTTCCAAGAATCCCGTTGGGCAGCACAATGCCCATGCGCCCACCTTCGCGTAACCACTTGATCGACTTTTCGATAAAAAGAACCTCCGGGGCAACACTAGAGACGTGACCAGACTCAGGTATGAAAGAGCCATCCTCACCGCGGCGAACCTTTTGCGCCAGATCAAACCCCCCGAGAAGAACCGGGTCAGTAATTGGAATTTCCGAGCCAAAAGGCGGATTCGTCATCAATACGTCAATGGACCCATGGGGAATTTTCTTCTTGGCGGGATCATTCCCAGTAAGATGACTGTTCGGAAATGCAATGGAATCCATGTGGAAGATATTTCCCTCCACATTCGCAGCCATCATTAAATTCATCGTGCTTGCCCTCGCCAGAAATGGGTCGAAGTCTGCGCCATAGATGTACTTAGAGGTGTAATCCGCCAACTGGCTCCGAATCTCTTCTGTGGTGCCATTATCATTCACCATGCCAGCTTCTTTTTTGAGCCGCTTGAACTGATGATCAATTGTCGCCACAAGGAAGCCGCCCGTACCACACGCAGGGTCGAGAACCCTTTCATTCAGCTTGGGATCTAATACCTGGACCATGAGTTTGATGGCCCGACGGGGTGTAAAATACTGACCGCGATCACCGCGCAAGTTCGTTCCAACAATCTCCTGGTACGCAGCCCCTTTTGCATCGACCTCGGTGCGGGTCAGGTCATACTTGGCCAGTTCCGCCACCATGAATGAAAGGGCTCGGTTGGAAAGTGTAATTTCTTCATTCCCGTTAAACAACGATCTGCGTGCCTCCGACCCGTACTCTCTCTTCACCTGTTCAAAGAGTCGGTCAATACGACGGCGGATTTCGATACGTCCTTGTTCTTGAAAAGGCTCGTAAGGATAAGCGAAAAACTGGCGGTTTCCGTTCTTGTTCCGACGCTCGTCATACATCTTGCAGAAAATAAGATACAAAAACTGCCAGAAAGCCGCATCTTTTGGCATCCCCTCATTGCCGTGAATGAAATTGTGGCATCGCCGGAATGCGTTGCGCAGAGTCTCTTCACTCGCCTTTCGCAGGTAGGTATCGGAATGGACATCGGGCGTTCCCGCGCTCTCATCGCCAAGGGGCCAGTCTCCCTGAGGTTCAAATCGGTCTTCGAAACGAGTTTTGGTTTTCTTTATGAAAAACTGCTCGATGCCATTGGTCCATAATCCCCAAATACAACCATCCACGGCTGACATCATTTCTTTCAATTCTTCGAGGTCATCTTTTGCCTGGTTGTGATCTCGAAGTTTAATCACCATCTTCTTCCCCACATTTGGTGTGGGACGACAGACAACAACCCGCCGCAACGTATCAAAAGAATGTATTCCACCAGGCTCAAATATGGCCAATTCTACTCGTTTCCTCTTTCGACCTTCAACAGGAATGTGGAAGTCTGCCTCCATATCTTGCAGAGAAATTTGATATTCATTAAAGAGGGCTCGGATCACCTCCTGCCGAACACGTTCCTTTGGAGTATCTTTCAACGGGATCTGTGTCAAGTAATCCAGGATCATCCCTTCTTCTAAGACCAACTGGTCATTCTTAGCTGCGGATTCTTTCATTCTTATCCTTATTATGCCTTTATAAGCAGATTTTCAGAAGACGGATGCGTCAATTATTACATCCAAGTTTTGGCAATCATATCACAGTCTGGTTTAGCTTGCAAACCTCTTGCAGCAAAGTCAGCAAAGTGTCATTAAGACTCTGAGAACGTCACAAATAACAACAAACGTATCATTCTTCGCGCCGTTCCTCACCCCGACAGACTCCAGTGGGTATCCAGAAGAAGACTGGATGTTGGGTCAAACCGGGAATGACAGTCTGCATAAGATTTATGTCGTCATGTATAATTTGGTAGAAGTCGAAGAATATCTATTGGAATTTGGTCATGGATGATTACTTGGAATTTGGGATTGGGCTGTTGAAATTTCCCCGTTAGTGATTGCGCATAAATAACTTGGTCAAGTATGTGAATTTTTATTGCTTAGAATTGTGTAGTTCCAATCGCCATGAAACCGTTTAGGCTTTATCTTGATTCCTCCGAACTCCTCGTCGGAGATTTTAATTCCGGTTTCGTATTTTTTAGCACTCAGTTTCGCTTTGACACTCAGGCCGCTTCGGGTGGTTGTGCTGCTGATAAGGTTGACAATCACCTCATGGCTAACAAGCGGTCTACCAGGCCAATTCTGTGTGATGAAGGAAAATAAACGATGTTCAATCTTATTCCATTTGCTTGTACCCGGCGGAAAATGACATACGGTTACCCGCAAGCCTGTTGCATTGGCCAACCGTTGAACCCCGATCTTCCACAGACGGGATCGAGATCCATTGCTGCCTCCACTATCTGCGAGAATCAGCAGCTCAGTAGCATGAGGGTAAGCGTAACGCCCCATCCGTTTCCACCAACTCAAGATGCTATCAATGGCAAAATCGGATGTGTCATGATCCGTCCCGACCGTTACCCATCCTTCATTCTTGGCAAGATCATACACCCCGTAGGGAATGACCTTTCCCAACTCCTTGTCTTCAAAATCGTGAACTCGAACTTCTTCTGGGCGGCTCTTGGGGCCCCATTCTCTTCCATTGTTTTTAAAATCTCCAACCAGCTCTTTTTTCTTGGTGTCCACCGATATCACCGGCTGTTTGCGCTTTTGAAACGTCTTGGCAAGCGCATTGATGTATTCAAATTGGGCGTTCCGATCCCGGTGATGGCTGCCTTCCCGTGTCTTCGCATTCGCTTGCAGACTGTATTGAAGCCCATGGAGCAAATCCGCCACTTTTCGGTCTCCAATCCGATGTCCTTGCTTGTTCAATTCTTCAGCAAGTTTCCGGGTGCTCTTGCACGTCCATCGCAAGGGCGATTCAGGATCTCCACGGGTCAGCGGCTCCACCAACAATTCCAGATCGCGCTCCAAAGAAACGTCGCGGCTCGTCAGGCTTTTTCGCCCACCGCCTGGCCGACGCATACGGCTGCGTTCAACCGGCAGTGTTGGCGGGGGCCTATTACGCAACTCCCTGATCCCTGTAAGGATGGTCGTGCGTGAGAGGCCTGTTACGGATGAGACAACGCTTATGCCTCCATAGGGCAATGACCGGGCTTCGGCAGCAGCCCACAGTCGTCGTGTGCGTTCGTCAAGAATGCTACGCAATGCATTATACTTTTCCTTGACTGCATGATCATCAATTTTTGCCATGCAATCAATATACACTATTTCTTTTAGATGTGCAAGTTATTTATGCGCAATTCCTTAGTATCCTTTTTCCCGGTCCACAAGACCGATGAGTGGTTCTCCTCTTATCCATCTTTCATAATTCCCGGCAAAGCCCTCACAGATTTCTTCAGGAATATTGATTCCTGAATCGTGGGGGGTGATAATAACATTTTCCAAGGTCCAGAGTTCGCTCTCGATAGGGAGGGGTTCTTTATCAAAGACATCGAGGACTGCCCTGATCTTTTTGGTTTTGAGGACCCGGATCAAGGCTTCCTCATCGATTGTCTTCCCTCTTCCGATATTGAAGAGAATGGCTCCTTCCTTCAACAAAACCAGTTCTTTTTCTCCAAGAAGATGGTAAGTCTCGGGTGTGAAGGGAAGAACAGACACAAGATAGTCGACCAGGGGTATCATTTTCTTAAGATCCTGAGGTCCAAAGATCTGATCTACATCCTCGATGGGTTCAGGCCTTCGTTTTATCCCGATAACCCTCATCCCGAACTGTTTCCCCCGCCTGGCGATCTCTTTCCCTACCGAACCGAGTCCCAAAACGCCCAGGACCTTCCCCTGTAGGCGTTTCGGCCGGATGGGCTCCCAGACCCTCTTCTCTTGATCCTCCAGGTGTTTCGATCCGTTCCGAATAAAATAGAGAAGGTAGGCAAAGACATATTCAGCCATCATCTCTCCATAGACGGTTGATTTTGTAAGGATCACGGAATCTGAAAGATGAGGGTTTTTGACCAGATGCTCGTTTCCCGCTCCGGTGGAGGCATACCAGACGAGGCGTTTGGCCCTCTTCAGGAGGTCATCGGGAATCTTCCAAGAGAGGATGATATCTGCTTCCTCAATGTGGAGAAGGGCGTCTTCCGGTTTCTCGGTGGAATGGATTTCGAGCTGAGGCAACCTTCTGTTGAGAGCTTCTTTATACAGTTGAGAATCGCGATGATAAATGAGAAGTCGATGGTCTTGAGATGGCATGGCCGCCCCCTAATCTTTTTTCCACAAAATGCCGGTTACGGCTTTTAAAGGAAATGAACCGTTAGATCAAAATCTTTTTTGCCCGGAAGGCTTTCAGATATTGCATGCAATAGGAGTCCTGATTGACCAGGGGGCTGCTGGCATAAATGGTTGAAAGCAGGGCCAGATCCCGGACATCGACAAATAATGTGTCGAGTCCGGCAAAGATTGCCATGGCAATGAAGGTTCGATTGATCAATTTTCTTCCAGGAAGTCCCATGCTCACATTGCTGGCCCCGCAGGTGACATGGGATTTTGGGAATTTGGCCCGCAGGGCTCGGATGGTCTCCAAGGTCACCAGCCCCGCTTCCGATTCAACAGCGACTGCTAACACCAAGGGGTCAAAATAGATAAAATCTTCAGGGAATCCGGCCTGAACCAGGCGATCAAAAAGCCGGGAAGCAATGGCCATTCTTCCCTCTACCGTCTTCGGAATCCCCTGATCATCCATACAGAGAAGGACGATTTTGACTTTCTTCTCCGAGAGGACAGGAAAAAGCCTTTTCCATTTCTCCTCTTCTCCTGAGATGGAATTAAGGATAGGAAGCTCAGAATGCTGATAAACCCCAAAGGCTGCCTTAAGGGCATCAGGATTGGCACTATCGATCATCAGGGGAATGGGGACTTCCTTCTGAACCAGTTTAATCAACCAGGGAAGATCCTCTAACTCATTTCCTCCGGCCACCCCTGCATTGACATCGAGCATCTGGGCCCCGCATTCATACTGCGTCTTTGCCAATTCCGCGAGAAATTTCTCATCCTTTTCCTGGATGGCCTGACCCACCTTTGGAATGGTTCCGTTAATCGACTCCCCAATGATCAACATTGCTTCTCTCCTTTCTCACTCTTGTAAAGAGGCCATTATACATTGTGATCTCTTAAACGACTGATCAGTTCCTCGCCAACCAGAGCAGGGTTTCTGACCACCCGGACCCCTACTTTTTCGAGAGCCTCCATCTTCTCCTTGGCCGTGCCTTTTCCGCCGGCAATGATCGCCCCTGCGTGGCCCATCCTTCTCCCGGGTGGGGCCGTAAGACCCGCAATAAAAGCTACTACGGGCTTTTTCACATGCTTCTCAATATACTGGGCTGCCTCCTCCTCTGCCGTTCCCCCGATCTCTCCAATCATGATGATGGCCTCTGTTCCCGGATCTTTCTCGAACATCCCCAGGAGATCGACGAAGTTCAGCCCGATGATCTGATCCCCTCCAATTCCGACACAGGTCGATTGTCCTAATCCTTTTTTCGAGAGCTGATCCACTACCTCATAGGTCAGCGTCCCACTCCGGGACATGATCCCCATCGTCCCGGGCTTATGGATGTATCCTGCCATCACCCCAATTTTACATTTCCCGGGCGAGATCACCCCTGGCGTGTTGGGACCCACCAGTCTTAATTCCTTCTCCTTGAGAACTTTCTTGACTGTGACCATCTCGATGGTGGGAATCCCCTCGGTGAGGCAAACGATCGTCGGAATCTTAGCGTCCACAGCCTCAAGGATGGCATCTGCTGCAAAGGCCGGAGGAACGAAGATCGCCGAGGCATTGGCGCCTGTTTCTTTAACGGCCTGGGAGACCGTGTTGAAAACCGGTATGCCATCAACCTTCTGTCCACCCTTGCCTGGCGTCACTCCAGCCACGACCCTGGTTCCATACTCTGCCATTTGTCGGGTATGAAACATCCCCTCATTCCCTGTAATCCCCTGAACCACCACCCTGGTATTTTCATCCACAAGAATGCTCATAAATCCCTCCAAATTTAAAAATTAGGCTGAGGTTTAGGCTAAGGTTAAGACTTATATTTCGCGGCTTCTTGGGCTTAATCTAAACCTTAATCCTACCCTTAACCTTGTGCCTGTAGGGCTTGGGCAACCTTTTCTGCCGCGTCCTTCATTCCCAGACCGACTGTGAAATTCAGACCCGATTCATGGAGGATCCTCCGTCCCTCCTCCACGTTAGTCCCTTCCAGTCGGACCACCACGGGTACCTTCACCTTTACTTCTCGAACAGCTTCGGTCACTCCTTTAGCGAGGGTATCGCACCGGAGGATCCCTCCGAAGATATTGATAAAGACCACCTTCACCCCGGGGTCTGACATCAGGATCTTAAAACCATTCTTTACCATCTCGGTGGTTGCGCCTCCGCCCACATCAAGAAAATTTGCAGGCTCAGCCCCGACGACCTTGACGAGATCCATGGTTGCCATGGCAAGGCCAGCTCCGTTAACCATACATCCCACATTGCCATCGAGTTTGATGTAATTCAAATTATATTTTGAGGCTTCGATCTCTAAGGGAGCCTCTTCGTTAAGATCCCTAAGGACCGAGATCTCCTTATGCCGGAAGAGCCCATTGTCATCAAAGTTCATTTTGGCATCGAGGGCAATAAAGTCTCCTCCCTGGGCGAGGACGAATGGGTTAATCTCCGCCAGGAGACAATCCTTCTCCCAAAAGGCCTTATAGAGTCCAGTAAGGACACCCCTTAGTTTTCCGATCTGTCCAGGTTCGAGCCCAAGGCCATAGCCGATCTTATTGGCATGGAAAGCTTTAAATCCTGTAAAGGGATCAATCCATTCCTTAATGATCTTTCCAGGCATCTCGGCAGCAACCTTCTCGATCTCCACCCCTCCTTCACGACTCGCCATGATGACAGGGCAGGCCTTGGATCGGTCAATGACTACCCCGAGATAGAGCTCCTCCCTGATCTCCATCCTCTCCTCAATCAGGACTTTCCGGACGATACGGCCAGAAGGTCCTGTCTGATGGGTGACCAGGGTCATCCCCAAGATCTCCTCTGCAGCCTTCTCAGCTTCCTGGGGCGTACGCACTCGTTTCACGCCGCCGCCCTTCCCTCTCCCTCCGGCATGAATCTGGGCTTTAACAACAATGTCCTTCCCTCCAATCTCCTCGGCAATCTTTCTGGCCTCCTCCGGAGTCTCAGCCACCCTGCCCCTTGGGACTGGAACTCCATAACCCTTCAGGATCTCCTTTGCCTGGTACTCATGGATCTTCATAAACCCTCCCTTTCGGTTGACTTTTTACTTAAAATAGAAAGAAAATATGTATAAGTCAAATTAACAAACCAGGTGATTTTAACAGGATTAAACTATAACTGATGTTTTCGTAAAAAGCCCCGCTGTCAACTTATACTTGTCCTGAAACCGCTTTAGGATTGTTTTCGGGATCTCGGAAGCCGTTGATTTTGTTAGATGCTGAGTAGGGAGGGGATTTCCATGAAGGTCATATTTCATCAGCGATTTTACGAAACCTATACCACTGATCCTGCGGCTACTCCGGGAAGGATGGAGACCATCGTCAGGCAATTAGAGGGAAAGTACGATTTTATTGAGCCCAAACCTTCCTCAGAGAGAGATCTCGAAAGGGTCCATGGACGGAGCCATGTCCAATCGGTAAAGCAGGAGAATCTGGTTTATGAGATTGGGCTTCTGGCGGCTGGAGGAGCCATCCTTGCGGGAGAATTGGCCTTTGGAGGAGAACCGGCCTTCGGACTGATCCGGCCTCCAGGACACCATGCGAGTCCTCACTCCTGCTGGGGGTTCTGCTATTTCAATAATATCGCCATCGCCATTTAAAAACTGATCAGTGAGGGAAAAATTCAGAAAGCCTTCATCCTCGATTTCGATCTCCATTATGGAGATGGTACGGCAAATACCTTCAGTGCGTACAAAGACGTGATCTATTCCCATCCCGAGGGATCGAATCGAGACCTGTTTATGAAGGACCTTCAGAAGACCCTTCAAACCGAAAAAGGATACGATATCCTTGCTGTCTCAGCAGGATTTGACCGGCATGAAGAGGATTGGGGGGGCCTGCTCAAAACCGAGGATTACTTTAACATCGGAAAATGGGGGAAGGAATCCTCGCTCCAGCACTGCCAGGGGAGACGATTTGCCGTTCTCGAGGGAGGGTATAACCACGCGGTCCTCGGAAGAAACGTGGACCGTTTCCTTCAAGGATTGAGGGATTGATACCCCTCTGGAGCGATGATCGCGTAAGCAATGGGAGAAAGGACTTCCCCCCGTTTTTTCAATCGCTCCATCCCTTCCTTCACCTTCTCTAAGATCTCTTTCAAGGAACCGTTCTCTTTGCAGATCTTGTTGAGCTGGAACTCGATCCCCATTCTCCTTGGAAGGGAGAAGGCAAAGGAGATCTCGTCACCGTCGAGCTGAGGGAGCTTCTTTTTCGTCCAGAGGAAGTAGAGCCGGAAGGGCATGGCCGAATCCTTATCGGTCCTTCCGGCAAGGATGAAAGAGACCTGATGGATCGGGTCGATGGGAAGTAGCTCGCACTTCTTTCTCATGAACCGATCATACTCGGTTGAAAGAAAGGCAAGGGCTGCGCCATAAAGATCCTGAACATCCTTTAACCCTTCTCCCTGCATAAATTGTTTCAACGCATTGCCCATCTCGATCCCCTCTGCCGCCCCTGCAGTCAAGAGTGCGCAGTGGGAGGTGAGGGGAAGCAAGCGGTTGACTTGAAGAAAAATTTCCTGCCCTCCTTCATCCAGCTGAATCGCCCGGTTCTCTGCAGCTAAAACGATCCCGTTGCTATTTTGTGCGACAATGATCTGAGACATCTCCCTCTTTCCTCCTCTATTATGCTTGGTTCATGGAGTGCTTCGCTTGAGGTATCAGGCTGAAGGCATATTCCTATTGTCTCCAAGCTCGAGGTCCCGGTTTCAGGGGCCGATACTCTCTCTTCTTTAAAGTTTGAGCCACTTGGGAACCACAACAATCCCTGAGCCGCTGACCGTGAAGCGTTTCGCATCTTCTTCCAGGTGATAACCGATCTCCATCCCGGATGGAATCTGGATTTCTTTGTCGATGATGGCCCTCCGGATCTTTGCATGTCTTCCCACATTCACCCCGTCCAGGAGAATGGAGTTCTCGACTTCTGCGTAACTGTTCACCCTCACCTGCGGGGAGAGAATCGATCGTCTGACGACCCCCCCGCTGATGATACACCCATTGGAGAGGATCGAATTGATGGCCATCCCTGTTCTTCCTTCCTCTTCCCAGACCGTTTTCGCAGGAGGAAAGGTTGGCTGATACGTGAGGAGAGGCCACTGAGGGTCATAGAGATTGAGATGAGGGGTGACAGAGACCAGATCCATATTCGCTTCGAAGTAGGCATCGATCGTCCCCACATCCCTCCAATATCCCGTTCCTCCCTGATCGCCATCCCTGAAGTCGAAGGCAAATACTCCGCCCTTTTGAATCATCCTGGGAATGATATCTTTGCCGAAATCGTGGCTCGATTCCGATCGCGCGTCCTCGATCAGTTGCCGGACAAGAACCTCGGTTTGAAAAATATAGACCCCCATGGAGGCCAGGATCCCCTCCGGGTCTCCAGGAATGGGTTTGGGCACTTCCGGCTTCTCTTCAAACCCGATGATGCGTCGCTCCCCATCAACCTCCAGCACGCCAAACTCTCTCGACAATCCTCGATCCATCCGGATTGCAGCAACCGTGAGATCAGCTCCTTCTTCAAGATGGAAAGCAATCATCTTCCGGTAATCCATTTTATAGATATGATCTCCGGAAAGGACGAGGAGATGGTCAGGCTTTTCCTGCTGTAAGAGGTAGAGGTTCTGAAAAATGGCATCCGCAGTCCCTTGATACCATTGCTCCCCCATTCTCTGCTGGGCAGGAATGACTCCAATGAATTCCCCCAGGGGAACGGACAGGATGTTCCAGCCGAGTTGAATGTGGCGGTTGAGGGAAGTTGATTTGTACTGGGTGAGGACATAGATCCGGCGGATATCGGAGTTGATACAGTTGGAAAGGGTAAAGTCAACGATTCGATAAATTCCACCGAAAGGAACGGCTGGCTTTGCCCGGTCCCGAGTCAGGGGATAGAGCCGTTCTCCCCGACCGCCGGCCAGTATCATGGCAAGAACCTTTTTCATCCCTTCCCGCCTTTTTTCAGGAGTTCCCGGATCTTTTCCTTCATCTCCCCGAGGTCCGAGGACTTGGTCACATAGGCATCGGCTGCCCAGCTCATAAAATCCTCGCGATATCCAGGATAGGAGGTATGGATGATAATCGGAACGTTCCCCTTTCTTCCCATGATCTGGCCGAGGGCCTCCATACCATCCATCACCGGCATGACGATATCAAGGATGATCAGATCGGGCCTGACCTCTTCCAACTGCTGGAGGGCCTCTTTGCCATTTCCGGCACTGAACACTTCATACCCCTCAGCCTTGAGTTCCTCTTCATAAAGGAGCATTAAACTCTCTTCATCCTCCACAAGCAGAATCTTCTTTTTCATAGGAATGGGCGATCACCGACTATCTTTTTGGCTTTCGTTGCTCGATGGCCAATAAACATTCAGGGCAGAGAAAGCGCGGCAAGGTATGGGGATATTCGATCCGTTCCTCCCCAAACCCCCAATCAATAATATCTTTGACTAACAACTCCTTCTTAATGGCATGATGAAGGCAGAGACCCATCCCGCAGACGATACAGATGGCCACCGCCTCTTCGTCCTTCCCCTCTTTTGCGCAGATATAACATTTCATAACCTTACCTCCAGTGGAGCCCCTTGGACAAACCCCGGTCTTCCTGCTCAACGCCCCTCTGGGGCGACATCCCCAGTCTCATGTCGAGACAGGCAGGCCAAAAATCATAACCTTCCGCTGCCTGGGGAAATGACCCTTTGAAAAAATCTATCACATATGGGACGAAAATGCCAACAGATTTTCCCTGAAATGAAATAAAGGAAAAAATGTGAGAAGGGACAGGAAACTTTTCTCTGTGAAAATCTTTTTCTAAAAGTCTTTTCTTAACGAGAACGTTAAGAGGTTGGCACTGAAACCATCCGGGCGGATGACTTTATCCGTGAGATAAGTTCTCTCAAAGGTCAGGATCGGCGTGACACATTTGTTCTTATACCAGAGACTGATCACACCATCGACATAATTCTGAGGATTCTCACCAAGGGATTTAGCATAGCTTCCATGCATGCGGCCTCCCAACCCCCCATAGATGTTTTCAAACGTGACGCCGCCCGAGTAGATATAAGCACTCGAGTCGAAAACGGTATCTTCAAAGGTAAACGGGACGGCGTTGAAGATGTTTTTGCTGTCTTTCACATTCTCATAGGTGAATGAAGCATCGAGAGAAAGCTTTGAGGTCGCCTGGTATATCGCTGTGAATATGTAATCCTGCACACTGGCACGGTAGTCCTGATCCGGATTGACCCTGTGCTTCCAATGGAAGGTTCCCTTTAGGCTGAGATTCTGAATCGGTGTATCATACTTGATCTTGACCCTTGCAATGTTCTGGCTCTCCGGGGAAATCCATGTGTAGGGGTTGCTAAAGCGGGCTCCCTCATATTCTCCAAAGAGGCTCAAGAATTTATAGGGTTTCCAGTCTGCAGAGCCAACCCATCCGTGGGTCCAGATCGTTGTGTTGTTTGGATGACGACCCCCGTTATAGATATTATCGACGTAATTGTCCCCATTGATATCCTGAAACTGGAGTCGATAACCCGCCCTTAGGGTCAGGTTATCGTAAGGAATATATTCCAACTGGAAAGTCCCCGTGTTGGCCATGAGGTTGTAATCCGAAGTTGAATCGGCAGGGGCAAAGACAAAGGGGTCGGTATTTGCACGGCCATTTTGATCCAGGGTATGGAAACGATAGTCGGCATGAAAGATCAGGTCTTTACGGAGGAGGTAACTGATCCCTGCCTCAATGACAAAGGTATTCATGACCACATTCCCGGTTCCAGGCAGCACGGTGTTAACGGGAATGGTGGTCAAGTCAGCCTTTCCACCTGAATGGGCATAGATAAAGGCTGCATCAAAATCGGCTCGTTCGCTCAAGGGCGTGTGGCCTTTGATGGTCGTAACCAGGGTGGTCATGTTCGTATCCAGGGCTTCGTAAAATGGATCGATGTATGCGGCGCTCACTTTGTTCTTGTTAGAAAAGGTCCACAGGGATTGTTTGACATGCATATCCCAGTTTGCAATCGGGAAATCGGCAGAGACAAAATACTCGTTGAATTGCTCCTTAAGATCTTGGTCCATAGGGAAAAAGAACTGGAACCGGGGGACACCGGCATCCCCGTCTCTCTCAGCGTGGTTATAACCGAAATTGAGTTTGATATTGTCTTTCGGAAAAACGGACAAAAGGATGGATCCTCTGCGGATCGTCGTATTAAAATTGGTGTTATCCGTAAAATAGAAGGAATGCTCCTCTCGTTCGGTAAAATACTTATATTGTCTATAGGCAATGTTGAGATCATAGGTACTGTTCTTCTTGACTTCAAGCCGGGCGGAGGCATAAGGGTCTCCGATATTGCTTACACTGAAACGGAGGGAATCCACAAGACTTTTCGTATTTTCGTCGGCTCTTTTCCCCCAGAGGCTAAAATCAAAGAGCTTCAATCCGTCTCTCAGGTTAACCGTCTCTTTGTAACGGTCTTTGCTCCCATCTATATCGGTAAAGCGATAACCCAACTCGACGCTTCCTCCCCACTGAAAGCCTCCTGCCATCAACCCGGTTTCTTGAGAGGGAGCAGGATAGACCCAAAAAAGGTGGAAAAAGGAAATGCAGAAAACGATCAATAAGGCTTTTATAAAATTTCTTCTCATTCCTTTACCCCTTTCTTACTGGAAGAACCGACTGCTGAAATTAGATCCGTGAATCTGAGTATGGCAATTGATACAGGAAGAATTCGGGAAATGGCGTCTCCCATGACATTCCGCACACAAGTCCTTGGCGTCACGACGGATCAAGAGGAATCGGTTGGGAGATCCATGGGGCACATGACAGGCACTGCATCCTTCAACCTTTTTGGAGAGGTGCTCATAGACCCAGGGCCCTCGCTTCTCGGGATGGCATTTGAAGCAGGCCTCGTCTTTGGCAATGATGCTCGTCTTCCTCAGGCTGGCCCTTTCACGGGTCCCATGAGGAGTATGGCAGTCCGAGCACTTCAAGGCTCCCTGGAGCACTTTATGTGAGTTGGGAAAATAGAATTTCGATTTCACCTCCTGATGGCAGGAGAAACAGAGTTCCGCCTCCTTGGCTTTGAGAAGCTTCTTCCCCATCGGGGTCCCATGGACCTGGTGGCAGTCATTGCAGGCAACAGCGCTTAACTTGTGAACCGATCTCCCGAATTGAAAAAATGTTTTCTCCTTCTCATGACACTTCAGGCAGG
>Ga0154838_1033_pt1 | contig 34433 bp, 36 predicted proteins | sample Rifle2008BG16ft_FD_116142 | JGI IMG/M metagenome (GOLD analysis project Ga0154838, IMG submission 116142) | Deltaproteobacteria bacterium RBG_16_48_10 | reverse complement strand
CCGCGAGAGCACTGTTACTCAGTCCAGTAATATCCAGGTCATCGATAAGGACACGACCTTCCGTGGGCCTGTCAAGCCCTCCCATCAAATGCATCAGGGTGCTTTTACCATGGCCTGATGGACCGATGATGCACGAAAAAGATCCCCTTGGAACCTCAAGGCTCACGCCCCTGAGGGCATGGGTTTTCACTTTGCTTGTGTTGTACGTTTTAACTAAATTTTCCGTTTTAATGGCTGTATCATTCATAACTTATGGCCTCCACCGGACTGAGTCTTGATGCCCTCCATGCAGGGTAGAACCCTGAGATGAGGGAGATGAAAAGCGAAAAAAGTATTGATCCAAAGACAAGCCTAAAGTCGAAGTTTACTGCCAGGGTCGAACCTTTCATAAAGGCAGTAAACTCATTCTGGGATATATAGGGGGCTGCCACCGAAGAAAAGGCAAGACCTATCCCCACTCCGATGATACCCCCAAGAAGTCCGTAAAGTCCTGACTCAAGGAGAAATATATTGAAAATTGTGCGCTGTTTGGCACCAATGGCCTGTAGTATCCCTATTTCGCGCCTCCTTTCATAAATGGCGGTCATCATGGTGTTGATGATCCCAAAGGCCGCAGCAAGGATCGCAACGACGGCAATGAGCTGAAGCGTGAGGCTGACCGTTCCGACAATGGAAAGCACGGATTTAAGAAGCTGCTTATCGGACACTACCGCAACATTAGATGTATCCTGAATCTTCTGGATATATTCGTCTATTTTCGAAATATCATCCACCTTTATCGCTATAAATGAAACCTTATCTCCTACTCCGTAAAGTTCTTGAGTAACGGACAGGGGCATGAATACAGCGATATCATCTTTATTCCCTGTTTCCTTGAGAACCCCTTTCACAGGAAACCGCTTCCCCCTGATCGTCAATTCATCCGCCGGGCTCAGCTTGAACTGCTGGGCAATACCAGATCCTATAACGAGAGACCTTTCACCGGCTGATGTAAAATACCCTCCATTCCCTATATCCCATCCCTTGAAAAGCTTCATCTCTTCTGGCAGGATGCCGATAACGGGTACAGGACTGTTCTTGTATGCGGTCTTTTCGGTTAGATACGGGACAGCTTTGAGGCCCTTTATGGCAGAAATCTTTTTCACCTCATCGAAAGGTATTGCCTCCGGGAGTTGTTCTCCCGTCAGGACTGAAATCTGTTCATAGGCACACCACCCTTTTGGGGTAACGACTAAGTTTGCACCGAGTTCACCTGCCTGTCTTTTTACCTCATCCTTTAGGCTGCCCCCCAGGGATAAGAGGGTTACAAAGGAGGCTATCCCAACCGTTATGCCGAGAAGCGTGAAGATAAACCTTCCCTTTCTGCCCGTAACGTTTCTTAGAATGAGTCTTGGTATGTTCATTCCTATTTACCTCCGAAGTAATTTCTCAGGACGTCCACTTTTGTGGCTGCAAAGACAGGAAAGCGCCCGCTTTGTGTAAAACTCCCTGTAACATTTACCTCGTCCCATTGCTTTGGTATAGAACCCTCGTACCTGACATGGAGATAGAACCTCGCGCAGCCGGTACTCTTACAGGCTATGGCCTCCGCTGTATCTATTATGGCAAAGACCGTTGGGTCGCTTCTTGTAACACCTGCCACAACCCCTGTAATGGTAATCGTGCCTTTATAAGCTAAAGGGTCTGACTGAATATCGTTCACGCTCAATATCCCCCCTGCCTTTATTGTTTTCGTCTTGCCATTGCTGAAACTGGAATAAGCAACGACCCCGATGAGGATAATTATGCCGAATGCACGGATGTACTTTTTCATGGTAGACCTCCAGAATTTTGATTTGAAAGGCTGCACCTGTAGATGCAGATAAAAATCATCGGTCAGAACAAATATAGCCTGAAATGTCGGGGTGTTATACGGACTCTGGAGGATGGAAGATCGATTTTACTAGAGGTTCGAGAACAAGTTCTCTGTTGGGCTGAGGGATATAAACGCCATCAAACGAGACGGCGAGAACCAGTGGCGAATCGATGTTCATTGAAAGGCATACGAAAAGTGGGCAGTTAGGGGTAGAGCAATGGTCAGGGGGTTCGGTTTCACCTTTATTACATTCGTCGCAGCACGACTCTTCTGCTTCTTCAAGAAATGCGGCGGAAAAGGACTCTGACAGACCGGTAAAGGTCAGAGCCGCCGTAATCAACAGGATTGTTGAGATGATGCTATAAAGGCCCATTCGCATACTCTCAATGTGCTGGTTCCAACGGAAAATGTCAATGTGTTGTTAAGAAAGTTTTTTGATTGTTTCAGCCTACTTGAATAATTACCAATTATAAAGCGCGGGATGATAACTAAACAAGCTTCTTGGGTTGGTCGAGATGATAATAGGAGGCTATCTCGGATCACGCGGGGGACCTGCCAAGTTGTGGCAAGTACAAATTAAGGGAAGGCCGGGTCTTTTGGTATGGCTACTACGTTTCGGGGGTGAAACGGGATTGCGTGAACCATAAGGTGGGGGAACCGTTTGCAACTTCCAGAGGGTTTCCTTTACGTCCCCCCTCTCTTTCCATTTTTTTCACTTGACAAACGTTTTTGGAGTGCATATAATTAAGCATTCACTAAAATGCTTAACAATTTGGCTGTTGGGTGCAGACATGAAATTAGAACCTTCTGAGATGTTTAAGGTATTGGGCGTGGAAACGCGGGTTAAAATCATCAACCTCCTTAAGTCTAGAGGCCCTCTTGGTGCCAAGGGCATTGCGGAACTTTTGGGCATAACCCCGGCAGCCGTATCCCAGCATTTAAAGATATTGCGGCAGGCGGGTCTCGTCAGAAATGAAAGGAAGGGATACTGGATACCCTATTCAATCGATGAAGAGGCGCTGGAAGATTGCGCCCACATATTGAGCGAAGTGTGTACCTGTGGCTGCGGAGGAACGGGTAGATTTAGAGAGAAAGAATTGAGTCATTCCAATTTGGAAACACTCAGCAAATACGAACAGGAGTTGAGAAACGAGCTGAAAACGGTGCGGGAGAGGATGAAAGAGTTGCAGAGAGCGCGAAGGAAATAATTTTTTTGTCCAATGTTTTAGTAATTGCTTAAATACTAAATAAAGGAGGTGATTAAGATGGCCGAAAAGAAGAACTCTTGTGGCTGTGGGTGTATTCCTGTGCCGCCCCAAAAGGGCAAGAAGTCAAAGTAAGGGAAGCAGGAGAGAGGTTGGGTCCAAACCAGACAAGTGGCCCGGCCCCTCTCCCTTCGGAACGACAACCGATTAATAGAGGTTTCAGATGGAAAGACTATCTGTTGAAGAAATCAGGAGATTAGCCCAAAGGGTCGCGGCTGACAAGCTGGCTCCTCGTGCCTCAGCCGATGGTCATTTCCTCATGGCTTGCCTTTCCTTCTATTTTCCGTAGGCCTCCTTCATTGCTTTTTGCATCTCCGCATCCGTGGCCCCCATCTCATCCCACAAAAAGGCCATCATTGCCTGGGCGAAACAGATATTGCAAGTGGAAGCATGGTCATCAAAATTTCCTCCGGCTGCTCCCTTTTCTAAAAAACAGTAGGCGAGATTCTTATGACCCATTCCCTCGCAAAAGCAGTAGCAGGGGAATTTGGCAAGTAAATCTGGGTTTTTAAAAGCAATTTTATACCCGGTCTGTACAGCATCACTAATGTAAACAAACTTAGGGAATTTGTATTTTTCCCAATTTTCTCCAGGGTATTTCTTATCGAGGGCCACCTTGGCTCTTGAAGTAAGTTCTCTGAGACGCATTTTACCAATCGCTTTTAGTTCTTTCTCTTTATCCGATGAAAAGACGGTGCCTACGAATAGGACAGAAAGAATTATTACGTAAATCAGAATGACCATTTTTGAAACTCTCATTTTTTCCTCCTGCGTCTACTTACTACCAGGGAAACTTAAAAACCCAATTCTTCGTGCGAAACCATTGCCCCACGATAATCAGGAAAAGTTGACCCGAGAAAATCAGAGCAAAGATCAGATTAAGCGTTAACCTTTCTTTTCCAAACCACTTTCCCCCTGTCTCTTTCGACCGGTCTATCATGGGAGAAAAAACTAAAAAAAGGCCTATCAAAACTGGAATAACTACTCCACCCAAGGTTGCCGAATGGCTCAACATCTCCTGAATCCCCACAAAATACCAGGGAGCCTTTGCCGGATTTGGCGGATGCAGTGGATCTGCCCGATCAGCGAGAGGAGCACCAATGAAAAGGGATAACGAAAAAAGAAAGGCCAGGGTGAGAAACGCCACGGTCAGTTCCGCCCGGTAAAGCAAGGGAGAGGACGGCAACCTGACAGGTTTCTCTTCGTCCGGTGCTGCCAGCCCTCCGTCTTTTCTGATCCGCCAGAGATGTAGGGAAGTCAGTGTGACCCACAGAAACGGGAGAACAGCGACATGCAATGCAAAACACCGGATCAGGGTTTCAGGACCAATATCTTCACCTCCTAAAAGGAAATTCTTGAGGGAAAGACCAACCCAGGGAAAGTATGTGGTTAGGTTCGAGCCTACCCTGATCGCCCAATAGGAGGTTTGATCCCAGGGGAGAAGGTATCCAGTATAGTTGCTTAAGAAGATGAGGGCAAGTAGAAGGAGGCCATAGATCCAATTCAGCCAGCGGCCTTTGTAACTCCCTGTGAAGAAAACCCTGGATAGGTGCAGGATCCCTGCAATGAGCAGAACATTCGCTGCAAGATAATGCAGGTTCCTGATGACCTTTCCATATCTCAGGGTGGTTATTATGTGTAAGATCCGGTCGTAAGCAGCGTCCTGGTGAGGCACGTAATAAAGCAGTAGCGTCAGACCTGTTACCACAAGCAAAAGGAAACACGTCATACAAACGATCCCCAATCCCAACGTTGATAAGGGATCAAGGGTTCTGCTCCGGATCAATGGCGGATGAAGATGTTTGAAGAAGTTTGTCCGTGTCTTCATTGGTCAATTTTTCTGCTCTCCTGGGGAATGTTCTTCCACCACGAGCCATTTAGGATTCTTTAGTTTTCTTCCCAAATGAACCCAAATCTTATCCTCTCGGTCCATAATGTCATGCCATGGAAGAGGAACAGTCGCCGGCCCTGAATAGACTTGCCCCAAAGGTCCGAAATCGCTTCCATGGCAAGGACAAAAAAACCCCTGGTCCACTACGTTAAGAAGACAGCCAAGATGGGTACATTCCATGCTAATGGCTCCAATTTTTTGAGCCGTCCTCAGGATAGCAATCTTGTATTCTGGAAAAGGAACGATGCTGTCGGAACGGAACCGTTTCAAAGGGGCAACCAGAACCCACCGAGCAGATGAAAATCTACCTGCCGCAGTCCATAAATTCAAAAATATCCAGGCGAGGACCGCTAACACCGCTCCAAGGCCCGCAAAGAATCCTCCCCTAAAAAGAAATTCCCGTCTATTAATTTGATTTGCTGGTATCTCCATTGCTCTTAGAAAGTTCACGGATCATATTTACGAAGGACCAAAGGGATTCCGAGGAGATCTTCGAGGCAAAAGGACGCATTCCCGTACCTGAAACGCCATAAAAAATTGAAAGTGCAATTCGCTCATCGGTTAAAGACAAAAAATAGGGTCGATTTGTTAAGTCTCTCGGCCTGGGAAGGTATTTTAAATACTCATGCCCCTTCCCGTTTCCAGCAATCCCGTGGCATGAGGAACACTGTCTTATGAAATCTCTCTGTGTCTTTTCGCCGGCAAGGATGCCTGCTGGTTTTTGAGGAAGGATGAGGGTAGGATTTTTATCTTTCCTATCCGTGTGGATGAATTCCCGAAAGAGGAGGTCGACGAGGGAATTGACGGCCTCACGCCCCAGCAGCTCTCCATAAGGTGGCATGGAGGTTCCGGAAATGCCTTTTTCTATGCTCTTAATGATTCTTTCATCGGGAATCCGCTTGAAGAATTCATCATTTTTCCAAAAGGCCCGGGGAAAGTTTGCCAGATTGGGCTGGATCATTCCTAAACCGTTCCCCTGCGCTGCATGGCATCTTTGGCAGAGCATCATGTAGAGATGCTTCGGATTCGTCCCATGGGGGTGATTCTCGAGATTCTTTTCCTTCAAAGAACGAACAATCCCTTCTTCCTCCTCCCGTGTCAGGTTGATTGATGGCATAATCGCTCCGGGTATTCTCTTTCCCGGACTATGGAGGAAATCTGAGATATATTTCTTATCCCTCATGTAGGCGATGTAAGATAGGTCAGGAGCAATTTGACCATCTTCCTTTTGAAACCTGTGGCAGGCCAGACACTTCTTCTCTCGGAGGGTGTCTCCGGCTGAGACGGGAAATTTCACTGTGCCTTTAACCATGGTCTGCATCTGTTTTTTCATCCTAAACATTTTTACCATCGGCGTTTCGTAAGGCGATTCCTTCATCCGACTTTTCAGAAGAAAAGATATGGCCTTGATTTGCTGAGGAGCGAGGCTGAATTTAGGCATGATTGAATTTTCCGGGTCTGCTTTTGGGTCATTGATCGCGGCTTGAATCTGTCTAAGACCCAAAGAAGAACCTACCGTGCTGAGATCAGGACCGAAGATTCCTCCTGACAAGCCGTCAACATTATGGCAGGTATCACAGGCATTCGTAGAGAATAGTTGGAATCCTTCCCAGGCCTTCTCTGCCCCGGAAAGCGGCTTTAAATCATGGCACCCGTAACAGCTTGCCTGTACGTTTTCTCCTGCCAGGACTTTGCGTGCCTCCAAGCCAATCGCCCCATGGGAGATGATGAGATCTCCAGCCATACCCTCTCCCAAATGACAACCTGTACAACCGAGATCGTCTATGGAATGGGGAACAATTGCTGGGTGGTTCAGGGACACCATGGATTGACCTGACAATTTGGCTGCGTTTCCCTGGGGGTGGCAGGTCATGCAATGTTCCCGATGGGGGATGCCACTGAGATTAACCGTGATATCGGCAATGATTTCGGAAGTTCCCGGCCGGTTAGAACGGTGCAAGACCCGGTCCTCTTTCCACCCATTGTGTGCCAACACGAGCGCCAGAATTAGGGTCAAAAAAATCGCCACTAACAGCAGAGTGTTGAGCCATGACGGGTCTTTACGATTCAATGCTTGGGCCATCAGTGTTTTGCGACGGGCATACCCAGGAAAGTATTCATCCAGATCTCTCCGTTGTATCCATTCACCATGATGTCCATACCCAGGTTCCCGGTAGAATCCGCAGTATGAAATTTGTAATAGCCAGGATAAGTCTCTGGTGATCCAAGAATATATCCAAGGCCGTTATTCGTTACAAAATTTTGGGCATAGCTTATTGCCTGATCCGGAGTGATTTTTAGAATTCTTCCAAAGGTGGATTTTTTATACATCCCCTTGCCATAACTCGCGTTCAGCATCATGGACATGCCCATCTCAGGCATTACCACACCTGTGAACTTGTCGACAACAAGATCAAATGCCTTTGCGCCATTTGTGTCCGAAAGCTCTGCTTTGTAAACAGTCCCATATTCCCAGAGTTCGGAGGTCTGGAGGCTGCTGTTTGATACATCGATGAAAGCCTGGATAGCTGTCCGTGCATCGCCGGGATTATCTATCGGGTTGAGGACGTCCAGGTATCCGTGGGAAATGGTGTTTCCCAGCATATCCGGGATCATGGCGCCTGCACCTGCCATACCAGATCCCATCCCACCCCCCATACCGCCACCACCCATGTATCCTCCGCCCGATCCCGGGCCACCTCCTCCGCCCATCATCGCATAAGCCCCGCCTGTTAATAACAACACAACCATCATTCCAATCATAAAAGTCTTCGTTTTCATTTTATTTTCTCCTTATCTTTTCTTCACCGAAACTTTTCAGTTAAACTTATTCCACGATATGAATTTAATCATTCTTTTTTGAATTTCGAGGAATTACCCGATCCTTCAAAAATCGCAATTGAAATTCTTCACCCAGTCACCTTCTTTCTCGATTGGTTAAACCTTCAAACCTTTTTGTTTGTATCAGACCCGTGGTCTCCATTGGATCACCGATTTCTCATCGATCAGGATCAGCCCTTTCTCGACCTTATTCGGAATGACATCAGGTGGATACTTGAGACAACCCCCTTTAATCCCCTTCAGCGTCTCCAGGTTCCACTCGGTATAGCAGGAATTGCAGACGATCAATTTATCTTTTCGGTGGAATCGGGTTGACCGGCAGGGCTCACAGACGCTTACCGCTGTGACGATATTGCCTCCGTCAGTGATATAGGAAAGAAGCGGGATCTTGACCCCGTTGCCTTCATACTCGAAACGAACGATCTTCTTTTCTTTCACAAGATCGAGGGGAATGGAGATATTACCATTCTCCATTTTAGCGGAGACGTCGGTCATTCGGATTGCCTTCGCCCAGTAATCCGTCTTATCGCTCACCCGAGGTGGTGAGGGGGCCTGGGTCTGAGCTCCTGTATCTCCCCGGAGTATCCAGATCGGAGCTGTTCCGATTGCGACAGCTGCGGTCGCGACGAGGAAGAAGATGCGAAAAGACATCGTCTTTCTTTTGCACAAACCATTTGCATTGAGAACTTTTGTCTGATGTTCCTGGCAAGCTTTCATAAGATAATCCTCCTCTCAAGGTTCTTCAGGCCGTCGCCTGTTCTTTCTTTACGTCTTCAAACCATTTCCGCTCACCCTTCCATCTTTGAGAAAGATCGTCCGGGTCGAACAGGCCGTGTTCTCCGGATTGTGGGTTACCATGATGATCGTCTGGCCTTCCTCACGGAGCCTTTTGAAGAGATCCATGATCTCCTTGCCGGTCTTTGTATCGAGGTTCCCTGTAGGTTCATCGGCAAGAAGAATCGGAGGGGCATTGACCAGAGCCCTTGCAATGGCGACCCGTTCCTGCTCCCCGCCGGAGAGCTGATCGGGAAGCCTCTTCGCCTTGGCTTTCAATCCAACCTTCTCCAGAATCTTCTCGGCCATCTTTTCCTGTTCCCTGTTCGATCTTCTGGTAATCGAAAGAGGCAACATCACATTTTCGATCACTGTAAGGTAAGGAATGAGCTGGAAGGACTGGAAGATGAAACCAAGGTACTCCCTCCTGAAGTCCGCAAGCTTTTCGAGGGAAAGCTTGTAGATAGGGATTTCATCTACCACCAACTCCCCTTCTGTGGGGTGGTTCAGGCCACCCAGAATGGTCAGAAGAGTCGATTTCCCTGAGCCGGAAGGGCCCATCACGGAGACAAATTCTCCTCTTTCAATGTTCAGATCCACATCGACGAGGGCTCTCACGCACTCCTCACCGCCATTATAGGTTTTAGATAATTTTTTAATCTCGATCAGACTCATGATTTATCTCCTGTCTGAGGCTCAAGGATCGTCATCCAAAAGCTGCCTCTTGCCTTTTGCGTTTTTTTATAGTGATCTTAACGCCGCTGTGGGATCCATTTTCGATGCCTGGATTGCCGGATAAGCGCTTGACAGGATCCCGATCAGAGCGGAAAGAAAGATTGCTCCAGTGGCAAGCAGCGGATCGATAATGATTCTTCCCGCCTTGATCCCTGTCAGAGCAGGTCCCAGGAATTGAGAGATTCCGAGACCGAAGACATACCCGATCACGCCCGCCATGACTCCCACGATCAGGGCCTCCAGAAAGATGATTCTGACCACATGGGATTTCCGGAACCCGATCGCGCGAAAGATTCCGATCTCTCTCTTTCGTTCATTCACAGAGGCCATCATGTTGGTGAAGACGATCAGACTCCCAATGAGGAGGACGATGATCGATATCCCGAAGGAAAATTTCTTGAAGTGCTCTAATGCCTCCATCTTCGTCTGCAAGGTCTGCTTGATTGCCGTCACCTTGGCATGAGGCATCTTTTCAGAGATCTGCTGGACAATGTCTTCAATGGGACAGGTGTTGCAGTAGGCAGAGATCTCGATCAGGCTCAGGGCTCCGGGTTTCTTCATCGCCTCCTGCACAAGGGCAAGGTTCCCGAAGATGAGAAAGTCATCCTGGGATCCGGTTTCCTCGAGAATCCCTGACACTCGGACCTGCTTTCCGTTGACGGAAAGTGTGTCCCCCGTGCTTTTGAAAAGTTTCACCGCTGCCTCATTGCCAAGGAGCACCTCCCCCTCCGTCTTCGGCGCTGCTCCGTGAATCTTCCACCATTTCTTCAATCGCAATTCTTCTCCAAACTGAACGCCCATCAATGGAACTCTCTTCCCTTCCATTTCCATCACGCCGATCAGTTTGGGTGAGACTGTGGCGATGCTTTCCTGGACCTCGATCTGGCGGATCTTTGGTAGATCCGAGTCCTGAAGGACCTGCGCGTCAACCGCCACGCCGCCAATGCTCATCCCTCCGTAAGAGAGGGCAAGATCGTCTGAGCGTGGGAGGATGAGGATATTGGCTCCGAATTCATCCAGCTTCTTGGAGATATCTTCATTCATCATCCGGGTGATGGAGATGAGGGTAACTACCGTTGTAATACCAATGGTGAGGCCGAGGATTAGGAAGAAGACCTTACCCTTTCGCCTCTTGAGATTGTTGATAGAAATATCTTTGAGCCTCATTTAGCGTTTCTCCTTTAAGAATTTGGGTTCTGTAATGCCCAACCGCCTCAGGGTCCTAAGATTCCAGGGGTCAAGGGTTCAAGTGAAGAAAAACCATACGGGAGTATCTGGGTCATACTCTTGAACCCTTGAATCCATGACCCCTTGAACCCTCGGTGATGGTTAGACCCTGGGTTTCCATTGCGCAACGATTTTCTCATCTATCAGGATCCGGTTCTTCTCAATAGTACTTGGAATGACATCCGGGGGATAGTTGAGACAGCCCCCTTGAATTCCCTTGAGGGTCTCCAGGTTCCACTCGGTGTTGCATGCATTACATACAAGGGTCTTGTTGTTGATATGAAACCGGGTGGAACGGCAGGGCTCGCACATGCTCACTGCTGTGATTACCTTCCCGGTCTGGGTAACATACGAAAGGAGAGGGATCTTAACCCCGTTAGCTTCGTATTCGAAGCGCACAATCCTCTTCTCTAACACCGCTTCGACAGGTATGGAGATTTTCCCATTTTCCAGTTTAGCCGCCACGTCAGTCATGGAGATCTTCTGTCCGTTGTAATTCACATTAGCGCTCACCTTTGGCTGAGAGGAGACCTTAGAAACTGCCCCTGAATCCCCCTGGATGAGCCAATAAGCAACCCCTCCAAGGGCAACGGCAACGATAACCAAAGAGACCATCATCCAGGGAGATCTACCCTTCTTTTCGCCCAGCACCTTCTCTTTCTTATCTTCGAATGTAGAAACCGACAATTTAATCCCACATTTTTTGCAGAACTGACTTGAATCCTGATTCTTTGTCTGACACTTTGGACATGCCTTCATTGAATGATCCTCCTTGTGATTAGATTTCCTGGACTTCTCCCTCACGATAGGTCAGGGAGACAACGACTTTCCCATCTTCGATAATATCTACCTGAATGTGGCATCCGAAGTTGGTAACTTTAGCATTGGCCCCTTTCTTTTCGGTCTTCTTTTCATAATATTCCAAGGCCTTGGCCCTTGCCTCCTTCTCGACCTTTGGATCGAGCGGCTGGACCCTTCCTCCTCCTCCGCACCCGCCTCCGCCGCTTCCGCAGCAGGATGCCTTTGTTGTTGAAACAGGCTCCAATTTCTCATAGGTCTCAATCTTGGCCTTTGCCTTTACGTTTGTAAGCCATTGGCCGAAGATTTGATTCCCATTTGCCTGATCGCCCTTGAGGACGACTTTCTCAACAAATTGTGAAATCACCCATCCAGTTCTAAGCTCCGCTCTTAAATCCTCGATGGTCCTTCCAGTCATTTTCACAATATCGTCATCGGACAAACCATTCTTCTTTTTAATGGCCTCCACCTGCCTTCCAATCTCTTCCTCAGGCGCCGAGGTATATCCAGCGGTCTTTGCCTCCTGAAGAAGGATTTTCTCCGTAACGATCTCATCGAGAATCTCGGTTTTCAGACGGTTCAGATTCTCTTTTCCTGCTTCACCCTGAAATATGTCTTGTCCGTACCGATATTCATAGAATTTTTTCGCCCGGTCCATCCTTTTTGAAAACTCTTCTCTGCTGATCGCCTCGCCGTTGACCCTTCCTGCCTCTCTGGATTCGAGATTGTTCATCCAAAAAAATGCGAATGAACCGACCAGAATGAGACTTATCCCACCGAGAATATATCGGTTCGCCAACCGGGTTTTTTTATTCCCAGGGAGCGACTTTCCGCAGTGAATACAGAACCGGCTTCCCTTTTCATTTCCTTCACCGCAGAACGGACATGAGGCCCTATCGATATTCTCTGAATAGCTCTCCATTTTTTCCTCCTTGGCGATCATTCCTTATTAAGATGAGGTTATTCTTGGACCAGTGACCATACTCTTGAAAGACTTCCAGAAAGTGTCATTCTGGGGAGATGAAGGCGACGAAGAATCTCATGCGTCATTGACGACAACTGAAATAAGATTCTTCGCTCCGCTCAGAATGACAACAAGAAAGAGCTATCAGGCCACTTCAGTTAAGGGGCAGTTGATAGGCGACTTTAAAAAAGGGGGGCGGGCGGACGGAAGACGGATCTTACGAATCCTTGATTGGAAAGAGTGTCAAGGGATATCCGGATGAAAGAGCAATTGAGGGGCGGAAGATAATCTGAGGCCTCCTGGTTGAGAAAAGAAACGACAGAACCGGAGGAGGGACAAAGAGGGCATTTCGGCAAGTTAGGTTTGCAATCGTCCATATCGCAAGGTTTTTTCACACTTGGTACAGTGGAAGATTCTCCGCAAGGGGATTGAGATAAAGGGGCCAAGACGATTCCTAATTCTGAATATGTAAACATCCCCATGAAAAAAGAGGACAACAACAAAATGGATGCAAAAATTCTTAAAGGTTTTCTTGACATAGTTAATAAAATAACATGAAAGCTTCTGATTTGCAAGAAAAAATCATTGTGTCAGCGTATAATAATAACAATAGGTTAATTTATAAAAAAAGTCAAGAAAAAAAGGAAAATACTTGACAAAAATTATTTACTATGTTAAATTACTACCCAATATCAATTTTGTCTAAAATAAAATGTTGCTTTATTGGAGGGAGTAAGGTATTATTTGTTTAATTCTAAAAGAATAGACCTCATGGAAAAACTGATTATTATAAAAAAATCGGAAATTAAATTCAATATGTCAATGATAATGTGTGGCATGAACATGCGCCCTATATCTGGTAGGGGAGGTCCATCCATGTAAACACATTATTAAAAAAATTTTGCTTCACAGACAACCCACTACCAAAAATTGATTTGAATGGTTAGTGGGTTTTTTATTTGAATTCCATTAAAAAAGATTAAAAAAATTCAAAACGAAGGAGGTATTAAAAATGTCAGAAAGAGGATTTGAAACATTGGCGCTTCACGCTGGCCAGGAGACTCCTGATCCAACGACAGGATCAAGAGCAGTACCCATCTATCAGACTTCATCTTACGTATTCAAAAGTACAGAGCATGCGGCGAACCTCTTTGCCCTCAAAGAATTCGGAAATATCTATACCCGGATTATGAACCCGACAAACGATGTCTTTGAAAGAAGGGTCGCTGCTCTTGAAGGAGGGACCGGGGCGTTAGGAGTGTCTTCAGGGCAAGCGGCCCAGGCTCTCGGTCTCTTAGCCATCACCCAGGTGGGTGATGAAATTGTTTCAGCGAACAACCTCTATGGTGGGACATACCAGCAGTTTCATTACACTTTTCCCAAGTTGGGGAGAAATGTGACGTTTGTTGAATCCACGAAGCCGGAGGAATTCAAAAAGGCGATTACGAAAAGGACAAGAGTGATCTATGCGGAGACCATTGGCAACCCGAAGTTGGACGTGCCTGATTTTGAAGCGATTGCAGAGATTGCTCACAGTGCGGGTGTCCCTTTTGTCGTTGATAATACGGTGGGCATTGGATTGGTTAAGCCGATCGATCATGGGGTAACCATCACCGTTCTCTCTGCTACGAAGTATATTGGTGGGCATGGAACCTCCATCGGAGGGGTGATCGTGGATTCCGGGAAGTTCGACTGGAGTAACGGTAAATTCCCCGAATTTACCGATCCTGATCCGAGCTACCACGGACTGAAGTACTGGGACGTATTCGGTGATTTCCCGGGCTTGGGCAATGTGGCATTCATCATTAAGGTGAGAGTTCAGTGGCAGCGGGATCTGGGCGCAGCCCTGAGTCCTTTCAATGCCTTTCTCTTCCTTCAAGGATTAGAGACCCTACCTTTGAGAGTAAAGAGACATTCCGAAAATGCTCTTAAGATTGCTCAATTCTTGAAGAAGCACCCGTTAGTCAACTGGGTGAACTATCCTGGATTGGAAGAACACCCGAGCCATAAACTGGCCGTTAAATACCTAAAAGGCAACTTTGGAGGCCTTGTAGGTTTTGGGATCAAAGGCGGGTTAGAGGCTGGAAAGACGTTTATTAACTCGGTGAAGCTTCTTTCCCATTTGGCCAATATCGGGGATGCAAAAAGCCTTGTCATCCATCCTGCTTCCACCACGCATCAGCAATTAACCCGTGAAGAGCAGGAGGAAACAGGGGTCACAGAAGATTATATCCGGCTTTCGATTGGTCTGGAGGATATAGAAGATATCAAGGAAGATATTGATCAGGCCTTGAAGAAAGCGGCAGGATGAGGTGAGAGAGATGGCAGCGACGAATTCTTTGTCTAAAATAATAGCTGACAACGCTGGGGTTTCAAGGCAACCCTTCAAGCCGGAAACTCCCCGCAGCTTGGGTGTAGTTCAGACACAATACTTTGATTTCGCATATCCACCCCATGAGCTATTTCTGGAAAACGGTGAAAAACTTGGTCCGATCACGGTTGCTTATGAGACCTATGGCAAGTTGAATGACCAGAGGTCTAACGCCATCCTTATCCTCCATGCCCTTTCAGGGGATGCTCACGCGGCAGGCTTTCATAAAGGTGATGAAAAACCGGGCTGGTGGGATGACATGATCGGGCCGGGAAAGGCCTTTGATACGGACAAGTATTTTATCATCTGTTCAAACGTCCTTGGAGGTTGTAGGGGAACGACCGGGCCCTCTTCCATTAATCCCAAGACCGGGAAAAAATATGGTCTCGATTTTCCAGTCATCAGCATTTCCGATATGGTCAAGGTCCAAAAGCACTTGATTGATTACCTGGAGATTGATCGGCTCCTTTCTGTGTCAGGGGGTTCAATGGGAGGCATGCAGGCCCTGGAGTGGGTTGCCTCCTATCCGGATAAACTGAAGAGTGCCATTATCATTGCCACTGCGACCAAGCATTCCCCCCAGCAGATTGCCTTTAATGAGGTCGGCCGGCAAGCGATCATGGCAGACCCTCATTGGAAAGACGGCAATTACTATGGCGGGCATCATCCGGCAAAAGGGCTTTCCGTGGCCCGCATGATCGGCCATATCACCTTCATGAGTGAGACTTCGATGGCTGAAAAATTCGGAAGGCGCCATGGACGAAACGGTAAATCTCATAAATTCAGCAATGGTTTTGCTGTAGAGGAGTATCTCCATAACCGGGGGGACAATTTTGTCAAGAGGTTTGATGCCAATTCCTATCTCTATATCACCAAAGCGATCGATACCTTTGATGTCTCGCAAGGGAAGAATCTCTATGAGGTCTTTAAAGGAATTAAAGCAAAAGTTCTCGTACTTGCCTTTAAGTCCGATTGGCTATATCCAGCCTCCCAATCACGGGAGATTGTAAGGGCCTGTAAACTGGCCGGGGCCGATACGACCTATTGTGAAATTTATTCAACCTATGGTCACGATGCCTTTCTCCTGGAGGTTGAGGAGGAGACACATCTTGTCAAACATTTTCTGAAGAGAGCCTCTTCTGGGTAAGAAGAGGCTGGCGGACATGAGGCTATAACGTATGGCACCGACGGGAATTACATTAGAATATCAGACTATCCTCGAATGGGTGAGACAGGGGGCATCCGTGTTGGACCTTGGCTGCGGTGACGGAGAGTTACTTTCTCTGTTGGTAAGGGCCAAGAATGTAAGGGCCCAGGGCATTGAGATTGACGAACAGGCCATCTATCAATGTGTCGCCAAAGGATTAAGCGTATTTCATGAGGATATCGACAATGGTCTGCCAGAATATGGGGACAAATCTTTCGATTATGTGATCCTCCATCAGAGCTTCCAGCAGGTAAAAAAACCGGATGTCGTGATGAAAGAGGCATTAAGAGTGGGGAGAGAAGTGATCATCGGTATTCCAAATTTTGCCCATTATAGCGCACGATTCCAGATATTTTTTAGGGGGAAAACGCCGATCACTCCGTCCTTACCTTATGAATGGCACGATACGCCTAATCTCCATTTCTTAAGTATTTCGGACTTTATCGCATACTGCCGGAAGCGAGAGATTGAGATAAAAAGGTCCTTTTTTGCTGGAAAAAATGGAGAGGTCAGAAGGTTTCCAAACCTGTTTGCACTGACAGGAATATTTCTCATTGTATGGAGAGGAGTCGAAGAGACTTCTCAACCCTTGAAAGGAGGGTGAGAAAGTGAACGGATTCGACTGTCTTGGCCTGAAGGCAGAATTACTGGTCGAGGGAATACGGGCAACTCCAGAGGCCTTGAAAGAGGTGGGTCAGAGATATAAGGAACAGAATCACGGACTCTTTGGCTGGGATTTTGAGGACCATGTCGGAATGGTCTTGCCGGATGATTTTGTTCTTCCAGACGGGACTGTTGTTCAGTTCAGGAAGAATAGTCGTTCACCCTATCAGGTTACAGAGGAAGGGCATGGTCTCGATTTATTAAAGGGTCGGGAAAGAATATGCAGTGTGAAGTGGATTCCTAGGCCCGCCTACTATAACAGGGATACGGTCAACGATCACAAGATGGTAAAGATTGGACAAATTGGCGGGGAGGATTGCCTCTTTTTTTGTTATCAGAATTACTGCAGCCATTTTTCTAAAAAGGAAGAGTGCCTTTTTTGTAATCTCGTTTCAACGTCAAAAACCTACAATTCTGTGCTCAAAAGAAAAGAAACGGAAGATATAGGGGAGGTGGCGGGAGCCGCCTTTGCCGAGGGGCGAGTCAACCATGTGCTCCTTACCGGAGGGTGTTTTAACCATCAAAAAGAGATTCAACTGGTGGCAGATATTTTAGGATCGATCCGGAAGCAGACAGGCCTTGATCGAATTCCAGGAACGATTCTTCCCTCTCCGCCCAAAGGGGGAGATGAGATCAAGAGATATTATGAAACAGGAATAAAGGCCATTGGGTTCAGCATGGAAATATGGGATGAAAAGTTATATCAGGGGATCTGTCCGGGAAAGTCAAAAGAGGTCGGCCATGCTGAATTCCTCCATTCCATTCATGCCGCTGTCCATATCTTCGGAGAGGGAAATGTCTACGGAATTTTCGTGATGGGATTGGAGCCAAGAAAGACATTCCTTGAAGGGGTTCGGGAGATGACGAGCCTGGGCGCTAATGTTGTTCCCTTTGTCTGGTCCCCCAATCCAGGATCGCAGCTTGAGGGGCACCGGGCTCCTGCCAGTCAGTGGTTTGTTGATACCATTTTAGAAGCATCAGAAATCGTTTATAATTCAGGGGTGCCTCCGGGCACGGGAAACCATTGCTATCGATGCGATGGAAATTCCCTCCTTCATGATGCTCTTCGATTAAGGGGGATCCAATAGAAATTTTAATTGATCGACTCCAATGAAAGAACCGTTCTACATCCAATGGCACATCACCAATTTCTGTAATCTTCGTTGCAGGCATTGCTATCAAGATGACTTTTCGAGAAAGGGCGATCTGGATGAATCAGGGCTTAAGAAAATATCAGATAATATCCTTACCACCCTAAAGGCCTGGGGTCGGACCGCTTGTATCCATTTCACCGGAGGAGAACCCTTATTAAAACCAGAGCTATTTTATCTTCTCGATTATCTGAACCTACAATCCGAAATCGATGAGATGGGGATCATCACCAATGGCCTTCTCATCAATCCGGAGATGATCGAGAAACTCTCTGCCTTCTCCAAGTTGAAAAAGATGAAGATCTCCCTGGAGGGCCCTGATGCTCAGGTTCATGAGTCCATTCGTCCCCGAGGGACATTTGAAAAGGTGATACGGACGCTCTCTTTGGTTCAAAAAGCAGAAAGGTTTGAGACCCTCTTCATGTTTACGGTGATGGGAAAAAACTATGAGAGCCTTTCTCCCCTTTTAAGTCTCTGTCAAGATTTAAGGGTGGATGGATTGATCCTTGAACGTTTCATCCCTTGGGGAAAAGGAAGGGAGATCCAGGAAGAGGTCCTGAATAAGGAACAGTGGAGGGGGGTCACAAAGACCCTGCTCAATTTCTTTTCAACTGATACAGAAGAAGATCCTTTCCTGGCCTATCAGGCTTTTCAGGTTAAATTCGATGGGGAAGAGCCGGAACTGCTGGGGGCTCCTTGTGTCATTGGCGTCGATGGGCTTTGCGTTATGCCCGAAGGGGATGTTTTCCCCTGCCGAAGATTTCCCATCTCCTTTGGAAACCTATTGGTTCAACCGTTAGAAGAACTATGGGAAAAATCGGAGATTTTGAAAAGGTTAAGAAGAAAAGAGAACTTAAAGGGGAAATGCGGGAGCTGTGAGATTGAAGGTTGCCGGGGTTGCCGGAGTTTGGCCCTCTCTGTTACCGGCGATTATCTCGCAGAGGACCCCCACTGCTGGTACTTCCAGGGTTAACCTGCCCCTTTTTGCCCCTATCGAGTTCAACTGAAAAAAGCCCCGGTTGTCCTCAGATCCATTTTCTAACAGTCTCCCAATCGTTATTCATTCTGTAGAAATTATCTAATCCATTAGAATTTTTATTTGACATGTTAGAATGAAAAGCAATATACTGCTGTTAGAGAAGGATGGTGAGGATTTCGTCACAAAATGACCACTATGGGGAAAACTGTGAGATTGGTAGAATTTTTTGTTGGGTAACGAGGTCCGGACCTATTTTCTAATCCAGATTTTCATAGGTAAAAAGAGGTAGGTGGTTGGGCGATGAGGGTTGAGAAACTATGGGGTGGCCGATTTGAAGAGATGCCTTCCCAGGAGATTGTCGATTTTCTTTCTGGAAGAGATATGAAAGAAAATCCTCCGGTTGATCAGCGTCTGATCTCCTATGATCTGTGGGGAAGCCGGGTGCATGTCCTCATGCTCTGCCGGCAGGGCATCCTCACGAAGCAGGATGGGAGGAGGATCCTTCGTGGTCTGAAGGCAGTGGAGACTCTCTATCGAAAAGGAAAGTTTCGTCTGATTCCCTCCAGGGAGGATGTTCATACGAATATCGAAAGTTTCCTGATTCAAAAAATAGGCATGGAATCCGGGGGAAAGGTCCATACGGGGAGAAGCCGGAATGATCAGATTGTCCTGGATATGCGTCTCTATCTTCGAGATCAGGTATTAGGGTTTATCGAAGGATTAATCGGTCTGATCGAGGTGCTTCTCAAACGGGGCGAGGAACACCGATTGACCGTCATGCCTGGCTATACCCACTATCAACGGGCCATGATCACCACGTTTGGCCACCTTCTTCTCTCTTTTGCGGAAGCGCTTGAGCGGGATATTCAGAGGTTCATCCACTGGTTTCACCTCTTCAACAAGAATCCTCTCGGGGCTGCCGCAGGATATGGGACCTCCTTTAATCTGGACCGGGAGCTGACATCCCAACTCTTTGGATTTGACGGCCCCACTGAAAATGTGACCGATCCCATCACCCAGCGCTGGGAACCAGAAGCAGAGGCGGCCTATGCTGCCGCGGTCATGATGGACCATCTCTCCACCATGGCCCAAACCCTGATCCTTTTATCCACAGGTGAATTCAATATGGTTCGGCTTCACGATCGCCACTGCAGCGGAAGCTCGATCATGCCACAGAAACGAAACCCTGATTCTTTAGAGGTGATCAAGGCAAAAACCTCTTTTGCCCATGGGATGGTGACGAGTTTCCTTTCCACCGGCAAGGCCCTCTTCATGGGATACAATCGGGATACGCAGTGGACAAAATACTGGATCGTGGACTTGGTGGAAGAAACCCAACCCGCCCTTTCCGTCATGGCAGACGTGCTTCAGTTCCTTGAAGTCAATAAAGTACAGATGGCAAAGCAAGCTCAGAGTGAATTTGTCGGTGCTACCTCTCTGATGGAATGGATGGTCCGTTCCCATGGCATTCCTTTGCGAAAGGCAAAGATCGTGATGGAAAAGGCAGTGAAATATTCTGAAGCGGAAGGGGCCAAAGAGGTCTCCTTCAAGAGTTTAAAAAAGGCCGTTCAGGAAATGAAGATTCCTGTCCCGATCACCCAACAATCCGTAGAAAAAATGCAGCAACCCTATGAGATATTGGCCCGGACCCGGTCCGTTGGAACGCCCTTAGAAAAGAGGGTGAGGGAACACCTCGCCTCCCTTCGAGGTCGGATAAAAGAGGATAAACACTGGTGTACCCGCCAAAGAAAAAGCATTGAAAAGGGAAAATCATTGGCTTTCAGGATGGAGAGTGCTGTAGGGGGGTAAAGTCGATTTAAGTTGGCAGAGGAGAGGTTCTAAGAAGATGGGCTAAACCATTTAGACCATTCGAGAGGAGGGTTCTATGGGAAAAGTAGAAGCTATTATTAAATCTGAGATTGTCCGTTTGGCCAAGAGGGAAATGAAGAAAAATTTTGTCCCCTTAAGCCGGGATGTCCGGTCATTGAAGGGCACGATTTCCCAGCTTCGGAAGACTGTCCTGGGCCTTCAACGATTCGCGACCCAACAAGAGAAAGAGATGCGGGGGCAGAAGATCCCCTTAGAAGCCAATCCAGAAGAAGTGAAGAAGGCCCGTTTCTCTCCGCGATTGTTTAAGAGTCTGCGAAAACGTCTCGGGGTGACCCAGAAGGAAATGGCCCTCCTTGCAGGCGTAACGGTTGGAGCTATTTTTCAATGGGAGAAAGGGATTTTTGAACCCCGGGGTGAAAAGAAGAGAATCCTGGTAGCCCTTCGAAAACTGAGACGTCGCGAGGCAAGGAAACTATTAGAAGAGAGAAGGGCTGAAATGGCACCGAAGAGAGATTCTAAACCCAAAAGAAAGGAAAGGAGGAAAGCCCCTAAAAAATAGCACCTTTTGTTTCCCCTTAATATCCATTTCAGATCGATTGTTACGAGTCCTCTCTTCGGAGGATGAGAGCGGAAGTATCCTTATTTTATTAGAAACCAAGACGAATCTGCCTCTTTTCTCATGATTCAATTTAATCTTCTATTGACGGCTTTTCTCGTCCTTTTTATCTTACGATCCATGGTGCAGCTATTCCTCAACGAACTGAACCTATTTCACCTTCGTCAGCATCGATCTCATATTCCTGAAGTATTCAAGGGCGTGGTTGATCAAGAGAAACTTGAAAACATCTCAAATTATTCCCTTCACTCCGATCGTTTTAACATGTTGGCAACCCTGGTGAATGAGGGGCTATTTCTGATCCTTTTGCTCTCAGGGTTTTTACCATGGCTCGAGAGGATGATCCATGGGTGGGGATGGGGTTCCACTGTCAGCGGTTTGGCATTTTTCGGTTTCCTCTCCGTGTTGGCAAACCTGCTTCGAATCCCTCTCAGTCTTTACGATACCTTTGTGATTGAAGATCGTTATGGATTTAACACGATGACCATGAAAACATGGATCCTCGATCTGTTGAAGAGCCTGGCGCTCCTTACGCTCCTGGGCGGTTTCCTTCTTTGGCTCCTTCTTTCCTTGATGATTTATGGAGGGAGGATGTGGTGGTTATGGGCATGGCTATTGGTCTCTGGGTTTCAATTACTGCTTCTGTGGCTCTTTCCCGTGGTGATTGCCCCACTCTTTAACAAATTTGAGCCCGTCGAGGATAAAGCCTTGGAAGATCGCATCCGATTATTGATGGAAAAGGTGAGGATCCAGGTCAAAGGGGTCTTTAGGATGGATGCCAGCAAGCGGAGCAAACATACGAATGCCTTTTTTACAGGTATCGGTAAAACCAAACGAATCGTCCTTTTCGACACGTTGCTTCAGTCCCATCCCGAGGAAGAACTTCTTGCTGTGCTGGCCCACGAGGCAGGACATTGGAAAAGAAGGCATATTCTCAAGCAGATCCTCCTCTTGGGAATTTTGTCTTTTATCCTTTTTTATGGTGTAAGCAAATTTCTAGATTGGCCTCTCCTTTATGAAACCTTTGGGTTTCAAAAGCCCACAGTTTACACCGGACTGTTTCTTGTCACGACGATTCTAAGCCCCTTAAGCTATTTTTTTCAACCTTTAGGAGCGGCAATTTCAAGAAGGTTTGAACGGGAGGCAGACGATTTTTCATCGGGACTGATGAAGTCCCCAGTGCCTTTGTGTCAAGCCCTTCGCCGACTGGCTACGGATAATCTGGAAAACCTCAATCCTCATTCTCTTTATGCGTGGTTTTATTACTCTCATCCCCCACTGGTTGAACGCATCATAAGGCTTCAAAATAGACAGAACAACGGGAGGTAAAGATGGAAGGGACGAATCGATCGATCATCTATTTCAAACAGCCCGGAATCGAAAATACGGACGAGGTGGTTGGCATTGTTTATAGACGTTTAATGGAAGGCGATATCAGGAGTGTGGTGGTAGCCAGCTCTCGCGGGGGCACAGGTCTCAAGTTTGCCAGAAAAATGGCAGAAAAGACAAACCTGGTTATCGTGAGTTCCCATGCAGGTTTTTCAAAGCCGGGTGTCTGGAACTTTGACCTGAAGAAGCTGGAGGAGATGGAATCCTTGGGTTGCAAGGTCATCAAGCAGAGCCATATCCTTTCGGGTCTGGAGCGGTCCTTCAGCAATCAGTTCTCGGGAGCTTCTCATACGGAAGTGCTTGCAGAGGCGCTGAGGAGTCTCTTGGGTGTGGGAATGAAGGTGGCGATTGAATGCACGATCATGGCCGCCGATAGCGGGGCTATCCCCATCGAAAAGACGATTGCGGTGGGAGGAACCTGGACAGAAAAAGGAGGAGGGGCGGACTGTGCCATTGTTGCACTGCCCTCCCATTGTAATAACTTTTTTGATTTCCGGGTCCTCGAAATCCTGGCCAAACCCTATCGGAGAGATGTGGAATAGAGAGAATGGGGTGACGGAGGATAGACCGATGGCGATTACAAAAGAACATCTCGGTCTCGCAGGTTGGCTCTCAATCGCCAATGCCATCTTTACAATCCCCGCGATTGTCATGTCTTTTTTCTTGGAATCCATGGAAGGAACAGGCGCCAGGCTACCCCAGGCGATTTTGATCATCGTCAGTTTAGGGTTATTCATTTACATCCTCTTATCCCTGAAACAATTACTCCATTCAAGGTTTCAGTTTCACGATGTGGACATCTATATTTCTTATCTCCTGTGGGGAAACATATCCCTTTCTCTCTTCCACCTCCTGTCCTTGGTAAGTAAAGAGTTTGAATTGGCCGTGGGGATTTTGTCGATCTTGGCCTACATCTTTTTTGGAATTCTCTCTATTATGTTTGCCACAAGGCTGTTAAGATTACCTTATAGCCTCTATGGCCTTTTAAAACCCTATTGCTATATTACTATTGGTGGCGGGGCATGCTTTATCACGATCATCTTATTCCCCGTGGGAATTCTGGCTGGAGCGGTCACGGATGTCATCCTTGGGATCATCTTCTTTCGAGCGGCCGAGGAGCCTCCCTCTCCCAGTGAAATCCTCGGAACCCCTATCGAGTAATAAATTTGTTTCACGATTTTGGTTAAAATAATTTGTAACTCAAGGCTTGGGTCTTGATCACTCAGCGCTAAAGGGCTGAGTTGGTTCTCCCCCCCCATGTTGCAAAGTGTTTGTGCATATGTTATTAAGTTTCGCAGGTGACTAAAATGGATTTAGGCGGAAGGGTATTTGGCTTCTATTATTTTTTTGGTTTAAAGCCTTGCACCCGTGCGCATAGATCCTGACGAGGCGTTGAGGAAAGGGCCATGGGTGATCAGAATCCATGGCCCTTTTGATTTTTGGGCCCAATCCTTCTGAAGAGGTTCTTAGCTCTTTCGTAAAAGACTGTTTTTCGGTATCGGACGGCGTTGATGAACCCTCTGGTCATTGTCTCGAAGGGAGAAGATCCTTACCAGGCCACAAAAGTAGCCCTTCAACAGTTCTCCTTGCCAACATTGAAGGGAAGGAAGGTTTTGGTCAAACCCAATGCAGCACGTTTAGCCTTCCCGGGCCAAGGAGTAACGACGCATCCTTCCGTAGTGGAGGCGACCATCGATCATTTCAAAGAATCAGGAGCGATCGATATCGTCATCGGTGAAAGTTGCATCTTCGGAGTCAACGCCCAGGATGCCTTTCAGGTGACGGGGATGAAAAAGGTTTCTGAAAAGGAAGGGGTCAAACTCATCGACCTGGACTGTTTTGATCCGGTGGAGATAGCCCTTCCGAAGGGAGGGGTCATAAAGAAAATAAAAGTCCCTTCCATTTTTAAGCAATTCGATTTTATCATTTCCATCCCTGTGATGAAGACCCACATGCACACCCAGGTGACACTCAGTATAAAAAACATGAAAGGCTTACTCTGGCGAAAAGAGAAGGCAAGGTTTCACCACCTTCGCTGTGATGAAAAAGTAACTAAAGGTCATCGAGAGTTGGATATGGCCATTTCAGAAATGGCTTCCGCCCTTTTCCCCCATTTCGCCATCATCGATGGGACAGTGGGAATGGAAGGGATGGGGCCGGCCTATGGAAACACTAAGAAAATGGGGATCATCGTGGTGGGGAACGATCCTCTTTCCGCAGATGCCGTGGCCACCCGCCTGATGGGGTTTGATCCCGAGAAAGTCCCCCATCTCAAATTGTCGGCAGAAAAAGGGCTTGGAGAAATCGAACTTGAAAAGATTTCCGTCAAACCGGACAATTATTTAAGATGGGAGACTCCTTTCAATCCTCCCCCTTACAGACTCTCTATCCCTTTTCCTGATATCGTTGTCCATGATGAAGGTTCATGCAGTGCCTGCCTTTCAACCCTGTTGGTCTTTCTTCAGAATTATTATCCCCAGCTTTCTGATTGCCGTTTGCAGGACGGAAAGATTCATATCGGCATCGGCAAACATTTGAACCGTTTTCCGAAAGGAACGATCCTGATAGGAAACTGCTCATCTAAAATGAAGCGGAAGGGTATCTTCATCCAAGGATGCCCGCCTGTAGCCTCGCAAATATGGAACACCTTATCCCAGAGGAAGCATGGAAAAAATTTTCTGGGGAAAAAATTTTCTTGACAAAAATATTTTGTTGTGTTAACTAAAAACAATAAAGAATAGGGACGAGGGAATGGTTCAGCCAAGTCATCTTAATTTTAGCAGTGGGTATTACTTTTATTGGTTTTTTTACGCCGGGGTCTACCCACTGTCACTGGCTGATCATTAAGAATTAGAATCCGTCAGTTAAGGCCGTGGGTAGATTGAATGACCCACGGCCTTTTTCTTTTTTGAGGCCGTGGAGGAGATTCCTCACATGGCCTTTTTTTATTTTCGAACAAAGGAGGTCAAGAAACCATGATTGGCAAGAGGATTCGTATGAAACGAATCATGGACCGAAATTCTGGCAAGACAGTGATCATTCCTATGGATCATGGAGTGACGATGGGACCCATGGCCGGGTTGATCCGTATCGAGGAGACGATCCATGCTGTTGCCTCAGGAGGAGCCAATGCTGTCGTTATCCACAAGGGTTTAGTGGGAACGGGCTTCCGAAAAGGCGGAACGGACGTTGGACTCATCGTTCATCTCTCCGCAAGCACCCGCATGGCTCCTGACTCGAACGCGAAGACCTTGGTTTGTACGGTGGAAGAAGCGATCCGATTGGGAGCAGATGCTATCTCCGTCCACGTGAATCTCGGGGCTGAGGACGAGAAGGCCATGATCAAAGATTTAGGCGCTATTGCCAAGGAAGCGATGGAATGGGGAATGCCTCTTTTGGCAATGATGTACGCGCGGGGGCCCAAGGTGGAAAATGAATACGATGCAAGATGGGTGAAGCATGCCGCACGGGTAGGAGCAGAATTGGGAGCGGATATTGTAAAAGTTGTTTACACCGGTTCTCCTGAAACATTTCGGGAGGTTGTGGAGGGATGTTTTGTTCCTGTGATCATCGCTGGCGGAGAGAAAATGGGGAATGATCAAGATATCTTGGAAATGGTCAGAGGGGCGATGGAAGCAGGAGGGGCGGGCGTCTCCATTGGTAGAAATGTTTTTCAACACAAGGATCCTGCAAAGATCGTTCGGGTCATTTGCAGGGTCGTCCACAATCACAGTGCGGTTGAAGGAGAGGTGAAGAAAGCGGAGGTGTGGACATGAAAAAGATTTGGGTGAAGGCTATCCCTTGGAAAAAAGAGATTGCCGTGGCTGCTATTGAGAGCGGGGCCGATGCTCTCTGGGTTCCATCCGGCATGGGAGCAGAGGTGAAAAAGATGGGGATCATTCCCATTGTGGCAGAAGATGGAGATATCATGCTCGGCCGTGATGTCGTGGAGAGGGAGATCCGGGAAAAGAAGGACGAAGAAGAGATCCTTTCCGTAAGTCTCTCAAAGAGGGTGGTTGTGAGAGCAACAGACTGGAAGATCATCCCTCTGGAGAACTTATTGAGCAGAATGAATAACCTTTTTATTGAAATCGAGAACCTTAAGGAGGGAGAAACGGCCTTTGGCATTCTGGAGAAGGGGGGGGATGGTGTCGTGATCAAGAACTCCGATCCGGAGGCCGTTCGGTATATCCTTCGGCTCCTCAAGAGGGAGACTGAGAAACTTGAACTTCTCGCAGCGAGGATCAAACACATCGAGTCCTTGGGGTTGGGGGATCGGGTCTGCGTGGATACCTGCTCTTCCATGATCCAGGGTGAAGGGATGCTGGTAGGCAACAGCAGCCAGGCCCTCTTTCTCGTCCATGCTGAGAGTGTTGAGAACCCTTTTGTGAATACCAGGCCTTTCCGGGTGAATGCTGGGCCTGTCCATGCCTATGTTCGCCTGGCGAATGGGCAGACAAAATATCTCTCTGAAGTTAGGTCCGGTAATCAGGTCCTGGTCGTTAACTTTGAAGGGAAGAGTTACCCTGCTGTGGTGGGAAGGGCCAAGGTAGAAAAACGGCCTCTGGTTCTGGTGGAGGCGGAAGAAAAGGGCCAGCCCATCTCGGTTATCCTGCAGAATGCTGAGACGATCAACCTTACGCAGCCAGACGGAAAGGCCGTGTCCCTGGTCGATCTACAAGAAGGCAGTGAGGTTCTGGTCTATCGGGAGAAAGGAGGAAGACATTTTGGTGCCCAAGTTGAAGAGACCATCTCGGAGAAATGAGGGGAGGGAGAAAATTTGTATCCCCATTGTCGAGACAACAGTGGAAAAGGCTATCAGGGCCATTGAAGAAGCGAAAACCATGGCAGACCTCATCGAGCTTCGAGTCGATTATCTGAGAAAACCGAAAATAGCCTCCCTTCTCGGCGGTAGACAGAAACCCTTCATCGTCACCAACCGACGCAAAGAAGAAGGAGGAAGATATGACGGTGTAGAGAGGGAGAGACTAAGCATTTTGAAGGAGGCTATCGATTTGGGGGCTGAATACATTGATGTTGAAGTCAGAAGTGAAAGAGAAATGCTCCATCATTTGATGGTAAATAGAAAAGAGACGAACATCATCCTTTCCTTCCATGATTTTGATAAGACGCCTCCTCCCGGGGAACTTCAAAAACTGTTTGACCGAATGATTCGATGGAGAGCGGATACGATCAAGATAGCAACCTTTGCCAGATGCTGGGAGGATAATCTTCGGGTGTTATCGCTCCTCTCGTATGCAAAGGCAAGAAAGCAAAAAATGGTGGCCTTCTGTATGGGAGAAAAGGGCAAAGTGAGTCGGGTCCTCGCTCCTTTCATGGGAGCAGCATGGGCCTATTCCTGCTTGAGCAGGAAACGGACCTCTGCCCCCGGCCAATTGACTGTGAAAGAGATGAAGGATATCTCGGAGAAATTGAGATGATCGATGCACGCACAGAACTCTATGGGATCATTGGAAATCCAGTGAGGCACAGTCTGAGCCCCGCCATCCATAATGAGGCCTTCCGAAGGATGGGATTGAATGCGGTCTACTTGGCCTTCGAAGTAAGAAGCCTGGGGGAGGCCATGGCCGGTATCCGAGAATTGGGGATTCGCGGGTTGAGTGTGACCGTCCCCTTTAAGACACAGATCCTTTCTTACCTCGACAAGATTGAAGAAATGGCAAGCAAGATCAAGGCTGTGAATACCCTTGCTGTGGAAGGAGGAAATCTGGTTGGCTACAACACCGATTACTGTGGGGCCCTCGAATCACTTGAAGAAAAGGTCGATTTAAAAGGGAAGAGAGTGATTCTCCTTGGGGCCGGAGGGGCTGCCCGTGCCATTGGTTTCGGTCTCAAACGGAAAGGATGCCAAATCGCCATTTTCAACCGGTCCAAGAATAGGGCCGAGGTCTTGGCCAGGGAACTGGAGTGCGGGCATCACCCTCTTTCATCCTTTAAAGAGATGGAGGGGGAGGTACTCGTCAATGCAACCTCTGTCGGCATGCATCCATTTGATCCGAAGAGCCCCGTCCCGAAAGGGGTCCTGAGAGAAGGAATGGTGGTCATGGATATTGTCTACAAGCCACTCAGGACCAAACTTCTGCAGGAAGCTGAGCAACAGGGCTGTGTGACGATCGATGGCTTGGAGATGCTTGCCCGTCAGGGTGCTGCTCAGCTTCAAATCTGGACAGGGAGGAGGCAAGAGGTTGGGCAGATCAGAAAAGATCTCCGCAGAGTCATGGAGGCAAAAGGGAGCCCATCAGGAGGCAGAGGATGATAGAGATCAGACCTCTCAAACAGTGTGATGCCGTAGTCACTATCCCAGGTTCAAAGAGCTACACCCACCGGGCTCTTGTCGTCTCCGCTCTCGCCGATGGAGAGTCTGTCTTGATCAATGCCCTGCAAAGTGAAGACACAGGGTATACCATCCAGGGGCTCAGAAAATTTGGTATCCCCATCTTTTGGGAAGAAGATCTCCTTCACGTTCTGGGAAAGGGTGGAAGGACGAAGGCGGCAGAGGAAGGAATTTTTGTGGGAAACTCCGGGACCTCCATGAGGTTTCTGACAGCCCTTGCTGGATTAGTAAAAGGCATCACCTTGCTCGACGGGAGTGAACGGATGAGGAAGCGACCCATTGCAGAATTGCTGAAGGGGCTGGAATCCGTGGGGGTTAAAGCGTATTCACAAGAGACAAACGGCTGTCCGCCCGTGATCGTAGAGTCCCAGGGTCTTCCAGGAGGTACGGCAGAGATCAGGGGTGAGGAGAGCAGCCAGTTTCTTTCCGCCCTTTTAATGGTAGCCCCTTATGCCAAGCAAGATGTTTTGGTAAAGGTGACTGGCCGTTTGGCTTCTCGTCCCTATGTGGACATGACCCTGAACATCATGTCCGCCTTTGGGGTAGAGGTCCAATGTGAAGGGTACCAATCATTTTTTGTGAGGGCAGGGCAGCGTTATTCACCTCAACCCTTTCTCATCGAAGGGGATGCATCCAATGCCTCGTATTTCTTCTCTGCAGCAGCGGTCACCAAAGGAAGAGTAAGAGTGGAAAATTTCCCATCTGCATCCATTCAAGGAGATGGCAGATTTATTGACCTCTTGGAAACGATGGGATGCAAAGTGGTTCGAGGAAAGGGCTGGGTAGAAGTCCAGGGGAAAGGGCTTCAGGGTATAGAGATCGACATGAATGCTATGCCGGACCTGGTTCCGACCTTGGCGATTACGGCGGCCTTTGCCAAGGGAGAGACGGTCATTCAGAACATCGGCCATCTTCGACTAAAGGAATCAGATCGAATTCGAGCCCTGGCTGGCGAACTGGCCAAGATGGGCATCCGGGTGGAAGAGGGGGAAGACTGGTTGAGCATTGAGGGAGGAGAACCTCATGGGGCAGAAATTGAAACTCACGATGACCACCGGCTGGCCATGAGCTTTGCCATCTCCGGGCTGGCTGTTTCCGGGATCAAAATTGATGGAGAACAATGTGTTAATAAATCCTTTCCCGATTTTTGGAAAACCTTTCGGAGGCTTTACTCATGAACCTTGTATTGATCGGATACCGGGCTGCAGGAAAAACCACAGTGGGCAGCAGGCTGGCCCCTCGCCTCCAGATGGGCTTTGTGGATACAGACCATCTCATCGAAACACGCTGTGATACTCCGATCGTCGACATCGTGAAGTCCTATGGGTGGGACCATTTTCGAAAGCTGGAGAAGAGAATTATTGCAGAGATTTCGGTCCATGACGGCTTGATCATTGCTCCTGGAGGAGGGGCAGTCCTTGATACCGAAAATATTGAAATGCTGAGAAAGAATGGTCTCATAATCTGGCTTAAGGCGGATCGGCAAGCCCTTGTCAGAAGAATGAATCAGGATCCTCGAACCTCTGCACAGAGGCCAACACTGACAGGAAAGGGGACCATGGAAGAGTTAGGAGAAGTCATGGCCCACCGGGACCCTATCTATGAAAAGGCGGCAGAGGTTCAAGTCGACACTTCCTCTCTGGACGTGGAAATGGTTGTAGAAACCTTGCAGTCCATTCTTCAGAAGAGGTTGGGGAGGGGGTAAATGTCCGGGAATTCTTTCGGGACCCTCTTCAGGATTACTACCTGGGGAGAATCCCACGGAAAAGCCCTGGGAGTGGTCATCGATGGATGTCCACCAGGAATCGAACTTTCCGAAAAAGACATCCAGAAAGAGATGGACAGGAGGCGACCGGGGCAAAGGGTCGGATCAAGCCCGCGAAAGGAGGGTGATCGTGCAGAGATTCTTTCTGGAGTATTTGAAGGGAAGACAACGGGAACACCCATCTCGATCCTGGTGCGGAATGAGGATGTTGATTCTGCCTCTTATGAAGAAATGAAGGATCTCTTCAGGCCAGGTCATGCTGATTTCACCTATCAGGCCAAGTATGGTCTGAGAGATTACCGTGGCGGCGGGAGAGCATCGGCAAGGGAGACGGTTGGAAGGGTTGCCGCTGGGGCAGTGGCCAAGAAGATTCTTGAGAGAGAGAAGATAAACGTAATGGCCTATACGGTTGAGTTGGGAGGGATTTGTGCTGAAAAGATTGATCTTAAGGAAATTGGGGAAAATATTTTTCGATGTCCAGACGCAGGCGCGGCCAAGGGGATGGAAAAGAGGATAGAAGAGGTCAAGTCTCAAGAAGACACGATTGGAGGTATTTTGGAAATCTTAATTCAAGGTTGTCCTTCCGGACTGGGAGAGCCCGTCTTCGACAAACTGGAGGCCGATCTGGCCAAAGGCCTGATGAGCATTGGAGCGATACGGGGCGTGGAGGTGGGTGCTGGATTTAGGGTGGCTAACATGCTTGGATCTGAATGCAATGATCCCATAGGACCGAAAGGATTCGAGAAGAACGATGCCGGAGGAATTTTGGGAGGAATATCGAATGGAGAGGATATCCTCCTGCGGGTGGCCGTGAAACCCATTCCCTCCATTCATTTAGAGCAGAGGACCGTGAATACTGCTCTTCAGCCCGTTAAATTTAGAATACAAGGCCGGCATGATGTCTCAGCGATTCCCCGGATCATTCCGGTCTGTGAGGCCATGGTAGCCCTTGTTCTGGTTGATCACCTGCTCAGACAGAAAGCATTAGAAAGGCAATAAGGATGGAAGAGAAAGATAGGATTGGATATCTTCGTGAAAAGATCGAAGCGGTGGATGATGAGATCCTCCGACTTCTGAATAAGCGGGCTGAAATCGTCCTGGAAGTGGGCAAAGTGAAATTGAAAGGGAAAATGAATTTCTATGACCCCAAGCGGGAAAAGGAAATCCTCCATCGTCTGACCTCGCAAAATTCTGGCCCCTTTCCCCAACAGGCCATCTCCCCCGTCTTTCATGAGATCATCTCGGCCTGCCGTTCTCTAGAGGTTACTCTCGACGTGGTCTACCTTGGTCCGGCTGCTACTAACACACACCTGGCATGTCTCGAACATTTTGGAAGCTCTGTCCAGGCATTGCCCAGAGAGGGTATTCCGGATGTCTTCGAGGCCGTAGAGCGAGAAGAGGCAAGTTATGGGGTGGTGCCCATCGAGAATTCCACCGAGGGATCAGTGAACCGGACCTTAGACATGTTCATTGAGTCGGAGGTAAAGATAGGTGGGGAGATCATGATGCGGATCTCTCATGACCTTCTTTCTTTAGATGGAAGACCAGAAGATATTCATAAAATCTATTCCCACCCCCAGGCCCTTGGCCAATGCAAAAAGTGGTTGAGAAAAAACTACCCCTCTATTCCACTCATCGAAACGGTAAGCACGGCCAAAGCGGCCCAGATGGCTGCTGAGGATTCGAGCACAGGGGCCATTGCCAGCTCCCTTGCTGCCAGACGCTATGGGCTAAAAGTAGTTAAATCTCAAATCGAAGATCAGTTTCACAACTATACGCGTTTTTTAATCCTCAGCCGGCAGTGTGCAGAGCGAACCGGACAGGATAAGACTTCCATTCTTTTCTCCATCTCTCATGCTCCCGGAACACTCTATCAGGTCCTTAAGCACTTTTCTGAAAGAGGGATTAACCTGACCAAGATCGAATCGCGGCCTGTCAGAGATCGAGCATGGGAATACGTCTTTTTCATTGATTTTTAAGGCCATTTAACAGACGAACCTATCAAAGAGCTATTGGCTGGACTGGAGAAGAATATCCTTTTTCTAAAGGTCTTGGGCTCCTATCCCCGAACTCCGTAGAGAGGAGGAAGATAAGGAGAGAAAATGTTGAAGTCAGATATGACAGGATTCAGCGAAAGATTTAAAGACGCGCAAATTGGCCTCAAAGAAATTCTCACGGTCATGGATATAACCCTGGAGGATCAGCCAAAGGAATTTGCAGCTCTTTCTCCTTATGATGTCCTTGAAGGGCTCGACGATTCAATCGACAGGACTGTCCATGGAGCAAAGATTGAGCGTTTTAGGCCCCGAAAGGGTAATCAGCCATTTCATACCTTTGAAATTCACACAGAAGGGGGAGAGGTTCTCGGATACCTCAACATGATCTACCTCAGAAAGCCCATCCCGTGCTATTACTTGGTCTATGTAGAGGTCCTGTCTCCCTTTCGTGGCCGGGGACTTGGCCAAAGGATCCTCAAGGCCTTCGGAGAGTTTACAGAGGACAAAGGGAGTGTGGGACTTCTCGATAATATCATCCCTCCCGCAGACCCCACCTATGGCATTTATACCAAGCTTGGCTGGAAGCCTATCGAAGATCTGTCGGGGGAGGGTATGGTCAACGGGGGAGGGCATTATATGGTTTATGTCCCGGTCTCGATCAGGGCTCCTGACCTCAGGGAAAAGCTAGTAAAGCTTCTATTCAGAATCAAGAAAAAAAGACCCATCATCGACATGCGTGATAATGAGGCGATGGTCAAACGGACTATTTCGGAATTTCGTTCTGTCTATGAGGCTCTGGAGCGTCTCTTTGATATAGAACTCTCAACCGGAACTTCAGACCCCCTTATGCATTTCATGTTCACAAAATTTGTCACGAAAGTACTCGGGTTCCAAAGACGGATCGCTTCGCTTCTGGGCTATACCGGCGGAGAGTCCCTCGAACAGATCTCCATTTCAGACCGAATCAAATCTTTGCCCATTCAGCCCTATTCCCTTTGGGGTTCAAAAGAAGTTCAGGCCGAGATATGGGGAGAAGAAAAAATGGTACGGACTCTCCCAGAGGAATTGAAAAAAGAGCCCACAAAGTATATCGAAGACCTTCCTCTCTACCGGCGACCCTATCTATCTTCCTGGATGGATAAAGAGAAAGAAGGGCGATTCCTCAATCTGAAAATCAGGGATCTCCTCGAATTAACGTTTGACCCGACAAAGTTGAGGGAGTTTCATCATGCAGGGGCGGAGTATATCTTCGAGAGGATATCCCCACATTTTCTTTCCTTCATTGAAAAGAAGAGAAAAATGTTGCCCAAAATTGCAGAGGATGTCGAGAGGATGCGGCTCCGCGATATATCTGTCCAAATAAATGCACCCCTTGCAATCTTCCGAGATAGAGGAAATGTTTACATCCTCCGAAAGAAGGTGGAGGGAATACACTTAGATGAGGCCTTGGATCAACTTAGAACCTCCCCCCATCTGAAGGATATGAACCGTGCCATGGGAATTGACCGTATGGCGGTCATGATGATCAATGAGGTCAAGTCACGGCTGATGAGGGTATTTGATTCGAGTCTCCGTGAGGAAATCGAGGATCTCACCTTCTTTATTTCCTGGGATCTTCAAAAAAACATCCCCAAGATCATGGTGGATGTTACGGGTATTTCGATGCATACCCTATGGGTCGCTTAAAATACTAATGCCTGACTTCAGACAAGTTTAAAAAAAAGGTAATGCCTCACTGAAGCGTGGGGACCGCTTTTTTC
>Ga0154838_1155_pt2 | contig 34861 bp, 28 predicted proteins | sample Rifle2008BG16ft_FD_116142 | JGI IMG/M metagenome (GOLD analysis project Ga0154838, IMG submission 116142) | Deltaproteobacteria bacterium RBG_16_48_10 | reverse complement strand
CCTGAGCCATAGTATTGTTCAATGGCAAATAGAACTCCCTCTTCTCTTCCGTAGAGCACACGGATCTCATGTCCGGTTGCAAGCCGAATCGCATCAAGGGTATAAAAATCGAGAGGATTACTTATGATGATGGTTAAGTCGTTATCGGTTAGACGAGCAGGGATGAATCTTGCCTCCTTCATGAATTGGACGGAGAGATTGTTGATGAGAAGGGGCTCTTGCGGAAAATCACTGACGGTTGCCATTGGGACTCCGTAAAATTGCTCAATATGCGATTTCAGATCCTCCTCTGTCATCAGTCCCGAGGTAATCAACAATCCCTCTATGGAGAGATTTCCGTCATTGCCATTAGTTGGAATGGCCTTCTCCAAGCTTTCCTTTGAAATAGCCCCACTTTCGATCAAAAAAGATAAGAAGGGTCTCTCCATAAAATCCATCTCTTAATCCTCGAATCTTAAAACATGCTCAAATTTCAAATAGTTGACTGACTCATATCGATGATAATTCCTTTAAACTGTTTATGTTATCATAATTTGAAGGATTATGCAAAGAAGGTGACGAAAATTGGGAGTGGTAAAATTATTCCCTCTCGCCTATCCCATCCATAGCGTCACAAAATCTTCCATCAGTTTTAAAAAATAGGTTAATTTTTTACCAGTCCGTTCATAATGGGAATCTTCCGTTCCCTCATTTTCCCTCCATTCTTTGGACAGTGGTATCTTTGAAAATATTCAAAAAATACCTATTATTTCAAAAAATTATTGACTCAATGAACAAATAATGTAAAATGAACCAAACTTTTTTTGAAATCGGTACAAAAAATGCTTGCATCTCATCCTATATGAAACCGATTTAGAATATTTGAGATTTTCCCCTACTTTTCCAGTCTCCATGGGGGAGAGGGCGGGGTGAGGGGGAGAAAGGGGTACGTACGTATGAAAGGAAAGATTTTGTTAAGTCTTGTAATTGCCCTGGGGCTTTTCAATTTCATTTCCCCAGCCTGGGCCCAATTCAACATTTCCGGTTGGTGGTCAGGAAAAGGAACTCACGAACAAGGGGATTTCGTGACAGGGGATTGGACCTCCCTCCAGGCCAGAGGAAAAAAGGTTTCTTATCTCTATATTTTTCAAGAGAATTCCAACTCGGGAACGGGTTACCTTGCCCTCTGGGATGATTTAAGCCAAACTTACCTCTTAGAAATATACACCGTTTATATCAAAAACAATGTCGCGGTCCTATATATCCCAACAGGCTATGATCAAGACGGAAATCCTGCAGCAGCTACGATTGTGTTACGACCATTTGGTTCTGCGAGTACGGTCACCTCTATGCGTGGATATTATACTCTTTATGATTTGGAAAGTACGGTCACTCCTGATCAATTTGTGAGAATGGGGCCTATTTTACTGAATCGGGTACTGGTCAGCAGGGTCCCGCCGGAAGTGAAACTCCTTATCCCATAGAAGACGTCCCAGGGGCATGGAATCCTCTTTCTGCTCAAGGAGAAGATCTCAGACCTTTTTTGATCTCATCAACCTTTTGTTGGATGGAGGGATTTTGGGGATCTCCGGGGCTTAAAATCAAATACTTCTCCCAATAGTTTTTCGCTTTTGTATAATCCCTGACCTTATAATAATAGAGAAGTCCAAGGTTCTTATGGACCTCTGGATTTTGTGGATCCAGTTCGAGGGTTTTTTGATATTCGTCAAGTGCCTGCATGAACAGGTTCCGCTTACTATAGAGGTACCCCAGATTATTGTGCAATCCTGGATAATAAGGATTGAGTTCGATCGACTCCTTAAACTCCTCAATGGCCTCATCGATAAGGCCCAGTCGAATATAGACAGCCCCAAGGTTATTTCTCGCCTCAATAAAATAGGGATGAAGGTGGAGGGCCTTTTTATAATAAATCACCGCCCGATCATAATCCTTGGCCAAGTCGCAGGTCTGACCCAAATGGAAATAGATATCGAAATTGTAAGGAGAAAAAAGGCTTGCCCGCTCAAAATCATGAAACGCCATTTCCCAATCCTTCGTTTCCGAATAGATTCTTCCCCTTTTCAAATAAAAGTCTCCAATAACGGGTTTTACAGAATAGTAAACCCCTGCGGAGAGACAGACTAAAATTCCGATCACTGTTACTCCTCGAAGCCTTTTTGAGTTGACTGAAAAATGGAAGGGGGGAGGTTCGGGTTGCCCCTGAGCCTCCTTCTCAGAGCGATAGATCACCTCTAAGAATCCAAGGGCAATCCAAAAGGTGACCCCTGAAGCGGGATTCTGAAGGTTAAAGTCGAAAAAGGATTGAATCAGGGTTGCAATGATCCCCATCGTTAACCCTAAACCTTTCCAGAATCGAGGACTGATATTGCCAGTTCGAAGAATCTCCCAAACCATTTTTCCAATCCTGGCCATAATCCAGAGAAAGGCCAGAAGGCCAATGAAACCCACTTCGGAAAAAATCTGGAGGTATTCGCTGTGGGCCTGTTCAACTCGTGTATTGAGTCCCGACAAGGCCCATTCTTCTCGATCACGATATCGCGGATAAACATACTTAAAATTTCCAAATCCCACGCCCACAAGGAAATTGTCTTTGATCATCTTGATGGTGTTCCGGTACATATAGAGCCTGGCCTGGGTGGAGATGGTCTTGTCGACTTCCGTCACTCCCAGTTTTAAAAAAAACCGATCGAGGAAGATGTCTTTAATCAGTTGAACCCCATCGGGGGTCTCGACAATTACATTCTTTAGCTGCAGGATCGAATCGTTGCTCCCCGGAACCCATCTCAATTTGATATCGTCACCGTAAGGCGTAACTGAAAATTGGACATCCTCCTTCCGAATATGATTCCACCCCTCTCTTTCTTGAGAAAGAAAAATAGGGTTGGAAGTGGTTCGTTCTCCGTAGAGACCCACGTAGCCTGGCTTCTGAGGATCCCCTCGCAGGATCCGGTAATCCAACTCGATCCGGATGACTTGGTTGGCTTTAATCTTTGAACCGTCGATGGAGTGGATATAGTATCCGATGGGATTGGAGGGTTTTGCCTTTAATGTCACGGGAGTCGGAAAGGCAAAAAATAAAATCGGTATCAAAATCAGAGAGAAGAGGCAGAAAAGAAAAAACTTTTTCTTCCGTTGGAAAAAGGCATGTCTCGATGACCACTGATGGGCTCCGATCCCGAGGGAGAATAAAAGAGCAAAGAGAAACCCCAAGATGCCACCCCGGCTCTTTGTCAGATAGAGGAGATAGACCATCATCACCGTGCTGATCCCAAAGACCATCCGTTTGGGCCATGAGAAGGTGAGAAGAAAAAAGACTCCTGAAAGGGGGATCAACAAGATCAGGTATTGGGCCACCTGATTTCGATGCCCCAGCGTCGAAAAAGGGATATGCGGAATGTAATGATAATTCCTGAGAAGCGGCTCAACCCCAAAAAATTGTAAGAGACCATACCCACTAAGGAAGAAACCTACAAGGGTCATGATCAGCGCCCAGGTTTCGATCTCCCCATCTTTAAAGTGGTTGATCACAATGAAATAAACAACCACATAAGCAAAGACTTGCCAAAGGAGACTCAACACGCCCGGCATGCTCAATGCATGAAACAGTGAAAACACGGAGACAACAAAATAGACAAGAATCGGAAAGAAGAGCATGGACGGTTTAAAGAGAACTTGCCCTTGGAGCGTCATCTTGAGAAACCATGCGCTCAGAAGAATACAGACGAGTATCTGGCTAAGAGCCACTTTCGGAAGGGTATAGGTGGTGAGGTGAAGGCTGAAGAAAAGCGGAATGAGAACAATGAGGAGGAAAAAGGGCCCGCGAATGATCCAGTCAAAGATTGATTTATTCTCCATGGCTACCAGAATTGTAACCTATCAAGGGAAAAATTAAAGGGATGCGTAACCAAATGTCCAAAGTCTAAAACCATACACTCTTTGACGATGGGTTCTTGGAATTTATTTGAATTTTGATGAATCCGTAAAAAGTAAAAAAACAGAAAAAATGTCATGATGAACCCTGGACCGATGGAAATCAGGCTTGATTCAGCATCTAACAAAATCAAGAAATTTCGAGACCCTGAAATCCCGCCATCGGCGAGATTCAGGGTGACAGATTAGGACTTTTTACAAGGCTGTCAAATTTGGAATTGGGTTTTCAGAATCTCTCTGGTTAATAGGCCTGTTTGCTGATCAACCCTCTCCAGAGGGTCATAAAAAGGATGCGAAGATCAAATGAGAGGGACCAGTTCTCGATGTAATAAAGGTCGTGCTCGATCCTCTTCTCAAGAGAGGTATTCCCTCGCCAGCCGTTGACTTGGGCCCACCCGGTCATCCCTGCCTTGATCTTGTGGCGCAACATGTAGTTGGGGATATTATCCTTGAACTTTTGGATCAGTTCCGGCCGTTCTGGCCTGGGTCCGACGAGACTCATCTCTCCCTTCAAGACATTGAATAGTTGGGGCAATTCATCCAGGCTGGTCTTTCGCAAAATCTTTCCAAGAGGGGTCCGACGGGGATCGTTCGGCCTGGCCCAGACCGAACCCGTTTCACGCTCAGCGTCCACCACCATGGAACGAAATTTAAGCATCTCAAAAATTTTTCCGTCAAAACCCATCCTTCCCTGCTTAAAAAGAATCGGCCCAGGAGAAGTCAACCTAATAAACCCGGCAATGAGACCCATCAGAGGACTCAGGATGAGGAGTCCTCCTACAGACAGGATCATATCCAACATCCTTTTTGCAATCTTTCCCCAGCCCTGAAGAGGCGTATCCTGAATGTTGATGATAGGAAGCCCATCGAGCTCTTCCACCCCTCCTCGCAGGGTGACAAAATCATAAAGGTCGCTCACCACTTTGATGTTGACCAACTCATTCTTAAGAGAAGCCAAGATATCTTTTATTTTCCCGTGGTGATGGAAGGGAAGGGCAATGAAGACCTGATCGATCCCACCCTTCTTAAGCACTTGATGGAGGTCCTCATGGGTTCCCAGAACCTGAACCCCTTCGATGATTTGGCCTACTTTCTCCCTGGAGTCGCTCAAAAAACCGATGGCCTTCAGTCCCAATTCGGGATGGCCGTGGAAGGATTGAATAAGTTTTTGCCCGAGATCCTCTTCTCCCAGGATGAGAACATACCTCAGGTTGAACCCTTTTTTCCTAAGCGATTTTAAGAAACCGCGGGCATAGGACCTGGAAAGACCGATGAAAAGAATGCTCAGAAACCAGAAGTAGAGAATCGTCAACCTCGAATAGCGATATTCCTTGAAGAAATAGGTGAGAAAGACGAAGATCAGGATGGCAATGGTCATCGCTTTGATGAGATCAAAAATCTCACCAGGCAGAGAGGAGAGCCTTTTCGTCCGATAAAGGCCGGCTGCGTTGAATATGACGCCACAGACGAGAAGGATGATGACCAGGAGGGGGAGATGTTGCCCCCACGAGGGAATATCCTTTGTCACTTCGATGAATCCCGACTCAAATCGGAACAGGTAGGCCAAAAACCACGCTAAGGAGATGGAGAAAAAGTCTAAGAGGATCAAAAAAGTGAAAAAGACTTGGTTATATTTTTTCAGCAAGAGGACCCTCCTTTACCCAAGGAGGTTTGGAAGGCTTCATAATTCTCTTCCACGAAGGACCGGATTCTTTCCCGAAAGATTTTTTGATCGAAGGGCAAGGCCTTTTTTCGAATCGCCTGGGGATCAAATTGGTCCCTGTTTTTTTCAAACAGATCCACCGCCTGAATTAAGGAATCGGCCGTGGGCTGATCGAAAAAAATCCCTGTGGGACTGTCCTGGGGGAACGGACGGACGGTTTCCAGAATGCCCCCTTCCCCATAAGCAATCACTGGTCTCCCACAGGCCTGGGCCTCCACAGGTGTAATACCAAAATCTTCCTTTCCAGGGAAGATGAGGGCCCTGCAGCCTCGATAGTAATCCCTTACCCTTTCGTCACTCTGCCATCCCAAGAATTCAATGTTTCTTCTGGCTCTCTTTTTCAACTCGTTCATTCCCTGGCCATCACCAACGATCAGAAGGGGTTTCCCCAATCGGTTAAAGGCTTCAATCGCGAGGCCCACCCTCTTGTAAGGAACAAAGGCTGTCACCATCAGAAAGTAATCGCCCTTTTGAGAACCCCCTGAAGGTTGGAAAAAATCGCAATTCACCGGAGGATAGATGACCGTCGATTCCCTTCGGTAATATTTTTTAATCCGCTGCTGAACATATCTCGAGTTGGCAATGAACTCATCGACTCTCTGGCTCGATGTCACATCCCAGGTCCTTAAATAATTGGCCAAGGCCGATGTCAGGAGATTCTGTAAGGGATTCCTTGAATCTTTAAGATATTCAAATTGCATATCCCATACATACCTCATCGGCGTGTGGCAATACGAGATATGAAGGGACTCAGGCATGGGGAGAATCCCTTTTGCCACACAATGACTGGAACTGATGATCAGATCATAGCCCCGAAGATCGAAGTGCTCAATCGCAGCCGGGAAAAAAGAAAGGTAATATCGATAATATTTGGAAACCCCCGGGAATTTTTGAATAAAGGAGGTCTTGATCTTCATCCGCTCGATCATCCTGGACAGTCGGTTTTTAAGGTAGATAAGGGTATAGAGGTCTGCCTCAGGGTAAAGCCCGCAGAGAACCTCGAGGACTCGCTCTCCTCCCCGCATCCCGGTAAGCCAGTCATGAATAAGAGCGACTTTCAAATTTTCTCTCCCTTATGGCAACTTCCCAGCAGGCCTTTTCCATCAATTTGACGTAATTTCTTAGGGAATATTTTTGAATGACAACCTCCCTTGCCCTCTGACCAATCGTATCATAGATTTCTTGATGGTTGAAAAGGTAGATGATCTTTTGGGTGATCTGCTCGGGTCGATTCGGCTCAACCAATAAACCATTCACTCCGTCTTCGATGATCTCTTTAACACCGCCGATATTGGAGGCAATAACCGCTTTTCCCAGAGACATGGCCTCCAGAATGGAGAGGGGAAAGGCCTCCGGAGCTATGGATGGTAAAACGACGAGATCGAGAGAGCGGATGATATTCCCGATATCCGATCGAAAACCAGTAAGTTTTGCTCTCTTCTCGATACCACTTTTCTCTATTATTTCCAATAGTTCCCTTCTATATGCCTCTTCTTTTAAAAAGATACCCCCAATGATTAGGAAAAGGGTCTCAGGATGCCTTTCGAGGACTCCAGGAACAGCCGACAGGAGTACCTTCTGCCCTTTCTGCGGGATGATCCTTCCGATACAACCGACCAGTTTCACCCCATCTCCGATCTGGTATTCGTCCCGAATGTTTCTAAAATCCCCTTTTGTTTCAAATCGTTCATGATCAATGGCATTGAAAATCATATTAATCTTTTTGCTTTGGATACCATTTTTGACCAGATGATCTCTTGTAATCTCGGATACAGCGAATATCCTTTTGGGGAATAGCTTTCCAAAGAGGGTAATGAATTTGATCAGGATTGGACTAAAATCATTCGAGGAAAGGATGTCATGGAAACGCCATACCAAAGGGATCGAGCAGAGACAGGCTGCAACACTTCCAAATAGGTGAGCCTTGACGCTATTGGTCAGAATCAATTGAAAATGATTTTTTTTCAAATAGATGCATAGGTTCAATAGAAAAAATTGGAGCAAAAAGAGAAAAACGAAAAGGACCAAAAATGACTGAAGGGCTCTCCCCCTCTTTAAACGGATTAACCCCATCGGAAGATGAATGATCGATGTGGAAATGTTCGATTCCTCAAGTGTCTTGGAGAATGTCCCTTGGGAGGGGAGAATGACCGTCACATCAAATCGGGACCGATCGATATTTTTTAAAAGGGTGAGGATTGCGCTCTCGGCTCCTCCCAGATCAGGGCTATGATCAAGAATCGCGATCTTGAGCTTTTCTTTTGGAATCATTCTTCCAACATCCTTGCGCCCCTCACCTTTTTCTTCTCTCCACAGGGGAGAGGGTGGGTTGAGGGGTCGGTTTCTTCAAAACCCTGGGTGCTTCAAAAAGATGGTACTCAAAGGTCCTGTAATTTGTTTTTAACTTCTCCCTGAAAACCTCCCTTCCTGTCAGGAGGGCCAAAGGAGTAAAAATCATCATTCTTAGGAGACTTTTAAAAAGAAGAATAAATCTCAACATTTTCGCAAGAGAGGGGCCAAAATGTTTATCAAAATAGAGGTAGGGACTATTGCCGAAATCATAGACCAAGGGGATTCTTTGATAGTGGATAATCTCGATCTCGGGGTAGTAACAGATCTCCTTTCCTTTTTCCCTGATCCTTTTGGACAGGTCAATATCTTCGTAATACATAAAATACTGCTCGTCAAAGCCATTGACGTCCAGAATGATTTTCCTTGGACTGAGAAAGAAAGTGGCAGAAGTCCAATCGACACCCCTTGGTCCTACCCCTTCCTTATAGATAAACATCCCCTTGCACCATCCCGGAAACAATCTTGGCAGATAAAACGCCTCCTTTAATTCTCGGCCAAGGGTCGGAAAATTCCCGTGAGATTTTTGCCATGAACCATCTTCAAGAATGAGCCGGCTCCCAAGACCTCCAACCTCGGGATGGTCCCGTAAAAACTGAATCGCTTTTTTAAGATCCCCCCTCTTCCAGATTGTATCGGGATTGATCAGAAGCACAAATTCGCCCTTTGCCCCCTGGAGACCGAGATTATTCGCCCTGGCAAACCCAATGTTCAAAGGGCTCCGGATAAGGGCAGCCTCCGGAAATCTCTCCTGGATCACCCGGCACGTTTCATCGCTGGAGGCATTGTCCACGATGATGATTTGGTGTTCAATCCCTTTCAATTGCTCCAAGATGGAATAAAGACATGCCTCGATATGGGTAGATGAGTTATAAGTGACAATAATTACAGATAGATCCATATCGAACAATGATAAATCTGCAGTGAGGGCCTTTATGGCCGCATCTTTTATGCCCATAAAGAGCTGCACTACGTTTACGGTCTGCGATCAGAGGTTTTCTTCTTATCAGAGTAATGATTAAAAATCTCGACAATGGATTTCACCCTCTGGTCCCACGTATTTTCACTTGCAATCCTTTTCCTTTCCAAGGCCTTCTCCTCTGAATCTCCTCTTAGGGCTTTTTCTACTGCTTCTTCCATCTCCTTTACACCTGAATAAAACTCTATGGTTGAACTAAACGACTTTAAGTCAGGAAGACGGGATGAAACGACAGGCTTTCCTGTGGCCAGGTATTGATGCAACTTTGTTGGATAGATCTTCTTTGTAAAGTCGTTCACATCAAAAGGAATGAGACATACATCGAAGGCTTCAAGATATCTCGGGAGGTCGTGATAATCTTTCTCCCCGAGGAAGTGAATATTCGGAACACCTTTCAATGCAGAAGCGACATGTTTTGATATCGCAGGCCCGACCATCGCAATCGACCAATCCGGGCGTTCCTTTGCCAACCCCAAGAAGCCATCAACATCAAGCCTCTCGTCAATCAATCCAATGTAACCGAGGATTGGCTTTCTGATCTTCTCCATGTCAACAGGAGGCCCTGAATTAAAAGGCTGCTTCAAAAACGAGGTGAGATCTACCCCATTGGGCACCAGGAAACAGTTCTGGTTAAGAATGGATTTCGTTTCCACAAGTCCCATGGAAGTGCAGAAAACAAGATCAACGGACCTTACAAGTTCTTCCTCAAGTTTTCTCAGCATCTCTTTGGTACCCTTCAACCTCGGAGATGCCAGATAATCATCCGAGCAATCATAATAGAAAAGCCGGGGACTAAATGCCTTTACCGCATTACCCAGAAAAGGGTTCCCAACACCCAGGACGTAATCATTGAACGAGATTCTCTTTAATAATCTTCTCACAAAAAAAATCAAAAGTCTTGTATGAAGGGTATGGATCCAATAAAAATACTGACTGAAGGGAGGAAAGGCAGGAGGGGAATAAACGATTAATTGTTCATTGACACGGTGGAGGCGACTCCGAAAGGTCCATTTCTTTCCTCGAATTTTCCCAAGAAAAATGGACAAAAAGGAGAGAGGTGGATCGATGAAGAGGATGCGATAGGACTGACTGAGTCCCATCATGAGATGCTGTTCCCGCTGGATCATGCTGTCCCATCGATTCACAGCAAAATAAACGATCTCGGTAGGCAGCTGATTCATAAAATAGGTTTAACGGATAAGAATTTTTGATAAAAGATCGACGATCCGTTCGGAAGCCTTTCCATCCCCGTAGGGATTTTTCTTACTCGCCATTCTCCGGTATTCTTCCGGTTCATCCAGTAATTTCTGGGCTTCCCTGACAATGCTCTCTTTTTTTGAGCCGACCAGCCGGGCCGTCCCTGCCTCTATGGCTTCAGGCCGTTCGGTTACTTCCCGCATCACCAGAACTGGCTTCCCAAGGGAAGGAGCTTCTTCCTGAATGCCACCTGAATCCGTGAGGATGAAAAAGGATTGGTTCATGAGGTAGACAAAAGGCTCATATTCAATGGGCTCGATCAGATGAATTCGATCTGCACCGCCGATAATACGGTAAACTGGCTCCTTAACATTGGGGTTAAGATGGACGGGATAAACGATTTGGACATCAGGGTTTCTCAGGGCAATCTCCTTGATAGCCTGACAGATATTTTCAAACCCTTCTCCAAAGCTCTCCCTGCGGTGGGCCGTCACCAGAATCAACCGTGGGTAACGGGTTAAGAACCCAAAGGTCTTTAAAAAATACTCCTCCATTCTGTTCTGTTCCCGGGGTTTTGATTGTTTTTTTAATATCCATAAGAGGGCATCAATGACCGTATTTCCGGTCACATAAATATGGTCTTCCCGCACTCCTTCTTCTAACAAATGACGTTTCGCCTTCTCGGTCGGCGCAAAGTGATAATCCGCCAAAACCGAGGTCAAATGCCGGTTCATCTCTTCTGGAAAAGGCTGGCGCTTATCATGAGTTCTCAGACCTGCCTCGATATGGCCGATTTCGATCCTCTCATAAAAGGCTGCCAGGCTCGCTGCAAAGGTTGTCGTCGTATCGCCCTGGACAAGAATGAGATCGGCCTTGATCTGCCTAAAAAGGTCCTTAAGTTTTAACAAAATCTCTGATGTGATCCCATAGAGGTCCTGTTTCGGCTTCATGATGTTAAGGTCATAATCTGGCTGGATGTCGAAGATGCGAAGGACCTGGTCGAGCATCTCCCGGTGTTGGGCCGTAACGCAGACTGAAGAACGAAAGAGATTGGATCGATCTTCGAAGGCTTTAACGACCGAAGCCAACTTGATAGCCTCTGGCCTAGTCCCAAAAATGGTTAGGATATGAATCATACGTGACTCGGCTCACCGCACAGCCTGCAGTTTGGATAAGAATTATATAAGGTTTTTAGACCCTTGGCCACCGAAGAAAGAAGGACTCCAAGAGCGATCAACCCGGGGTTGAAAGAATCATACTTGAATCTCAAGTAAAATCTTGTCGTAATTTACCTCCGGAATGGTCCTTTCTCGAGCCTCTGTTGTCTTTTTCAGTTCCACCAGTCCCGCCCGTGCCAGGAATTGAACGTCGTCAAAGGTGTTTTTGATGTCTCGCCGAAGCTTCTTTGCGAGCTCATAGATAGAAGCCGGGTGCTCCGTTTTAATAACCTTTAGAATTCTGAGGCGTTCGTCTGTAAGGATTTTCCTCATCGCCTCGAGATTCTCAAAATAGATTGCTTCGTGCTTTTTCACCTTTTCCTTTTTTCGGACCTTCTCCCAAACTTCCTTCACTTCGTCAAAAAGCTCCATTTCATTCTTAATTGCTATTTTTATATTCTTGATCTTCATGAGTCTTCCTCCTTAAGACGCTGGATGTCCTTAATAAAATCATTCCATAGTTTCTGCAGACTTGTAAATTTATAAGGAGATTCTTTGCCCTTGAAGTGCCTGTGATCTCCCTTTCCCTCAGCATTATCGTAACCGACCACCCTTTCGTTGCCCAAGATGTAAGCAAAGGAATATTTGACTCGGTGGGGTCTATCCTTGCTTTATAGGATCTGCCATATCTTAACCTCCAGAAGTGACTGGTCTTCGTAATATTCTTTCACGTGATAGATGAGCTTAGCCCTCATATTGGTTATACTATACCATATATCAAATCATGTCAAGACGAGAGAATAAAACATCTCCACCTCCTTGCTTGCATCGATTTCCCTTACGATGAATAGCCCGGCCCCGTTCGTTTTCTCCATGCGAGCGATCAGCGATCTCTCTCGTCCAGACCTTACTTCCGTCATTGATAATGATTATTTCCAAATCTTTAGTTCCCTGTTTACCGGGTGATGAGTCCATCTCCGGCTATTGGGGAAGGTAATACAAAAAAGGGAATTCGCTTCTCGAAAGGGAGCAAGGGGAGGATTTGCTGTTTGATGCCCGCGTAATTATGAACTGGTTAGCAAGTCTGCGATAGCTTCCTCGATTACACCGAATCGTTTGGCCCAGGTATGATTTGCCAAAAAGGCATCAATTTGTATTAGGTCAGGAGGATTTTCGATTGCCCGGCCAATGTTTCCGATAAACTCTTCGGGGCTTTTCGAGAGATAGACGAAAGGCATGTTTTCTATTTCTGGAATATACGTGGCGATAACCGGTTTCCCTCCTGCCAGATATTCATAGACCTTGATCGGATTTGTTGAGCGGATGAGGTCGTTTGTCTTAAAAGGGATCATTGCCACATCAAAATGGGAGAGATATTGAGGCAACACCGAATAATTCTTTTCTCCCAGAAAATGGATATTCTGCAAGTCCTTCAGCCGTTTAAAGACATCCTGTGAATACCCCCCAATGAGACAGAATTCAAACTCGGTTTTTTTTTGAGCAACCTCTCTTATGAGGTCTGTGTCGAACCATTCCCTCATGATTCCGAAAAACCCAGCTATTGGTTTTCTCTCTAGCAAATCCGCTGGTTTTTCCCATATCTTTCGGGCTTGAGAAAAGTGTCCAGGTTCTGCTGCATTCGGACATAAATAGGTATTCTTGTTATACCGAAGAGCTTTCTCAAAGAGAGGTTTTGCCGTGGCTATAACGATATCCGCATTCTTTAAAAGATAAGGCTCCGTTTGAAGAAAATACCCTGGGGCATCCTGATAGGCGGACCAATCATCGATCAGGTCATAGATCACTGTATATCCCAATCCCTTCAAATAGGGGATTTGATAAACCAAGGGAAAGGGTTGCTCAAAGATGATGACATTCCTGCCTTCCCGATCTCGGAAAGCACGTAGCTTCTGTCGAGTTAATAAATCGATCAGATATTTTGAGAAGAAGACTTGTCGATTTCCCTCTTCATAGGGACGGTAGACCCATTTCCTCATTGGGGTCAGTTTTTCATTCGACGCGAGATTGGTTCGACGAAAAACATCTCCCCGCAGAATCTTCTTGATGGTACCAAAGAAGGGGTGAGAAAGGGAATGCCAAACTTCAAGATTCCCGTCTTTTTGAGCAGGTCCCATTCCTGGATTGAGGTAGAGGACGCGATGGCCACGCCGGAGGGCTTCTCTAACCAGTTGATGCGGGCGAGAATGCAAGTAGGAATTCCAATTGATCCAAGGAATGAAACAGAAGTTCATGCCTCTCCCGCTCTATCTGATCCCTTCCGAAATGCTAAGAAAACTTCCTCATAAGCCCTTGCTGTCTTATCAATCGAATAATATTCTTGGACCGCTGCCTTCCCTCTCTCGCCCCTTTCCCTCCAATAGACTCTTCGATCCAGGATATCTTTCATAGCATTAGCCAGGGCGTCCGCATTTTGTGGCTCCTCTTCCAAACAATATCTTCCCAGACTTCGGTGATCCAGTTGAAGTATATCACCATAACTCGTGGGAATGAGAATGCCATTCCCAACACGCTTAAGAATCTCTTTGTTTCCACCCACATCCGTGAAGATGAGAGGAAGGCCATGAAACATGGCTTCCATGACCGAGATAGACCATCCTTCAATGAGCGATGGGAGGACAAAGGCATCGGCCAATTGATAGAAGGAAGAGATCTCTTCGACATAGTCATGGAGAATGATCTGCTTCTCTAATCCCTCTTTTTTCAGTCTCTCCACTAGAATAGAGAAATACCTTGGGTCTGCAATGATCCCCACGCACACGACTTTGATCTGTGAATTTCCTTTCATCCCTTTTAAAGCACTGATTAGGGCGTGGTGTCCCTTTCTTCCATCGAAAGTGGCGACATTAAGAAAAACGAAATCATCCTTATCGATTCCCAAAGTCTCCCTGGTCACCGCTGGCTCATTTGCTTGCATCCTCTCCTGTTTAAAGCTATCCAGACCGTTGGGGATCACTTTGAGCTTTCTTGGAGGGATTCCAAACTTCTTTATGGTATAACGGGCAACATTTTCGGAAACGGCAATATATTGAGATACGTATTGATCACCCCCTTTAAAAAGGTCGATCTCTTCCTCATCCATCCAGGCATAAGTATTGTGGAGGACAGGAACCACGGGAATCCCCAGTTCATGGGCAAATCCTAATCCAAAAGTTGCATAATGGGGATTAACGACTCCGATTGAATATTTCTTCAGTATCTCTCGGTATTCCTTCTCTTTCTCTTCGCCAAGGACCTTCACCATGATCCCGAAGCCCTTGCACTGGTCCGCCGTCGCCCCCCCTTTCTCTTCACATAGGACGAGGACATTGACCTTCCGGTAGTCAAAATGGTGAACGAGGTTCATGACCACTTCCTCGAGGCCTCCTTTATCCAGGGATCTGATCTGAATAAGAACATTCGTTTTCTCGGCATGGGGTTGATAGACTGTCGGGAGGACATCCAGAAGGCCCCGTTCCTTTTTGATCGGTTCACGGGTCTTTCGATAGTAAAGCTTGTTATTGGTAATGGCGACAAACCATTTTGCCTTCTCTTCCCAACTATTCCGTGTGAGCCATCGGTCAAAAATCTCATGATCCATCTTCAGGGGAGCCAAATAATCTAACAAGCCCGCACTCTCATTTGCATTCCTAAAGGAAAAAACGAACGGAATCTCGGACTGGTTTAATCCCGTAGGGAGAAGGAGTGGACGACCTGAGAGGCCGGCGATTTCGATCAAGCGCTGGAAGCGTTCCTCATATTTTTCATTCTCCCGGATGGGAGCCCAAAGAACCGAAACGGACGAAAAATTCTGATAGAGGTTCCCATTTCCGTCACAAGGTTTCTCACCCAGGAAGTAAACATTACCGAGCTCCACTAATTTGCTAACAAAATCGTTGTCCACCTCTCCAGGGGTACCAACCAGTATAAAATTCCAGTCGCTTTTCATCCGGACTACCTCCTGGAAGAGGGAGCTATCGAAACTCTCTTTTTTCAAAGGTCCGTAGTATGCCAAATTCTTCCCGGAGAGCCAGGGGAATCCATGGGGTGGATAGAAATTGTCACGGGCCTTCCGAATAAGCTTCTCTCCGATGATGCCATCCCTGATCAAATGGGACTTGTTCCTTAATCTTTTGCTCAGGCGGTCCAGGAGATATTGAGATCTCACTGAAAGGGCATCCGCGGTTTCCATTAACATGTCACTCATTGGTTCATCACTAGGGACATCATCAAACACAAAGACATCCTCTCCCCTCAATTCCTCCAAGAGAGCTTTCTCAATAGGAGTGGTAAGGAGCATCAGGGCTTTTCGGGATTGTCTGAGCGGAAGGAGGATTTCGCTGATCCTCTTGGGAGGATCGTCTTTGACAAAAACCTCCACCATTCCACTTCTTTTCACCACTTCACCGGCTCTCTCCGAACGAAGGGTCAACCCAATCACCTGATGTCCCTGATCTCTGAAGGCTCGGGCCAAGCGGTCATATCTCTCCTCCCAGACTTGTCTCTGATCTCTCAGGAGGAAAATATCAAATTTCAACTGGTAAAAAGACTCTCTCTCTCGATGATACTGAATGAGTATTTTGGCATTATCGAAGATGTCGGACTTCCCAAATTTCTCGCTAAGGGAGTCGGCATGAACGCGATACTGATAAAGGATCTCGTCACTGTCGAGATGGCGGAGGGTGAAGAGGCTATTGACCCTCAACCAGTAGTCATAGTCCTCCGTGCCGAGAAGACACGGATCATATTCACCGATGGCCTTTCCCACAGAGGCCCTGTAGAGAAAACTCGCATTGATGAAATTGTCTTCGGTGGCACCCAGCGTTTCAACCTCTCGGGGGAGATAGATTCGGTTGGAGCCCGGAGGGAATTGATTGTGCCGCCGGTAATCGGTATTCAGAGCAGGATCGCCAGAGTCATCGATAATTTCCACGTTGCTGTAGACCATGTCCACATCCGGATGCCTTAATAGATAATCGACCAGGGTTTCTACCTGATGGGGAAGCATGAGGTTGTCGGCAGAGGTCCAGGTGAGAAACGTCCCCGTCGCATAACGAAATCCGTTCGTGAGGGCTCTTGGCAACCCCAGGTTTTCTTGTTGAAGAAGGAGGACTCGGTCGTGGAAGCCGTAGCGTGGCAGAATCTCGTTTACCCGGTCTGTCGATCCATCATTCACGATGATCAATTCAAGATTGGGATAAGTCTGCCTCAGAATGCTTTGGATGGCCTCCTCGACTAAATAGCTCTGGTTATAAACTGGCAGAACAATACTCACTTTCGGTTGCTTCAGTCTGCCAAGTTTGACCTGAAATGAGTCGTGGACCACTGGTTTGAACGGAAAGGGGAAAAGATCAAGACCAGACGCCCCTTGACTTTGCGATATTCTGGTCCTCTCAGTTTCGACCGGTTTTGAAGGGGAGGGAAAAAGCTTCTCTTTAAGAAGAGACCGAATGGGTTTCTTTACAGATTCGGGCAATGACCTCCATGGGGACTTGAGTGAGCGATAGAGAACGCGAAGAAGCCTGATGTGGGGTTTTCTTACAAACCGATCCCAGTTTTCCTGGGTAGCAAGAAGTTCCTGTTGCCATCGCTGAAGGTTTTTTTCTCTTTCTTCTATTTGCTGGGATCTCTTGGTCAGTTCTTTTTCGTAAATATCGAGGTTTTGCCTTTTTTCCTTCCACTCTTCTCGTTGCTCCTCTAAAGCCTTTCTTTGTCTTTCAAAATCGCTTTGGAGCCGATAAAGGCGATTCAATTTAAAATTGAGTTCTGTAATCTGGTGATTGAGCTCTTCCAACCGCTCATCTCTCAGGTCCAGAAAGTGAGGCCGCCGTCGGGTCAGGTCTTCCATCTCCTTTTCAAGGTCCAAGCTCGGTTCCATTTTCCAAGCCTCTTCTAAAAAGTGAAAAGCAACCGGGACAAGTTCTATCAAACCACTCTTCAAAAGGTTACGGGCTAAAACGGTATAGGAGGTAGCGTATTTCTCAGGAGACTCTCTCCTTTCCAACCCTTTCAGACCTGGGAAAATATCGGAGAGATCAAGGCTTTTAATGGCTTTCAGCAAGAGAACGGCTCTCTCAAAATCAGCCCTTTCGGTTTTGTTGTGGGTTAAGTTTTTGCCGTGCCACCGGTATTTTAATAACGCCTCTTCAAGGAAACGGAGGTCATAGCATTTTAATATTCTGAGCCACATATCGTAATCTTGGCAATAATATAGAGACTCATCAAATCCCCCCACTTTGTCAAAACATTCCTTTCTGCACATCATGGTAGGGGCCGGCAGGAAGTTCCTTGCAAAAAGAGCAGGGAAGATCTCTTCCTTCGTCCGATAGGGGACATTGAACCATTCGATAATCGGATCCTGCACTAATTCCTTTCCTTCTGCATCGATGACAGTCTGCTGAGAAAAAATGATCCCCAAATTCATGTCTCCTTTTTCAAATTCCTTGAGTTGAAGCTCAATCTTATCCTGACGGTAGAGATCATCTGAGGGAAGAAAACAAAAGTACTCTCCCTGTGCCAGGTCAATTCCGCGATTCAGAGTGGCGCTGAGCCCCGTATTTTCTTGGGAATAATAACGAATCCGTTCGTCTTTAAATTTAAGTATCTCTTCTTCGGTATGATCGGTGGAGCCGTCATTGATGATGATCAGTTCAAAATCCTGAAAGGTTTGATCGAGAACGCTCTGGATCGCCTCTCCAACATATCGCTCATGGTTATAGGCTGGAACGACCACACTTACCTTGGGGTGTCTCATAGCCAGTCCTCTCTTTGGCCAGAACTCAACTCCGATATATCCCCCAACCCGATAGTTCTATACACGGCGAAATAAATGTTATGCAGTTTGTCATTCCGGGCTTGACCCGGAATCCAGTGTTTTTCTGGATTCCCGTTTTCGCGGGAATGACGGACGTTGGCACAATTAATGACGTTGTGTATAAATTCGCATTTCGGATATCGTGCTTCGAATAAGCTATTTCCTTAAGACAAGTACCACCTCATCATCCCTGGACCATATTTTATTGAGGACCTCCGAAAACCTTTCCATCTTCTGATTGAATGCATCAATCTGTTTATTGAACTTCTGCAAAAGAAATTCCCTCTCCTTCTTCCCTCGCAGTATTCCTTTCCAACCCGGATCAGAGGGAGAGAGGGAGAGGGGTTCCAATCGGGGTGTCTCTAATTGATTCGGCGTCTCCTCTTCGTTTGAATACTCCACCTTCAACCCATAATGCTGGCAGACCGATGCGATCAGGTTTCCGGTATAGAACCGGATATGTTCCGGATCCCTCCAGAAGCCAAAGAGATGGAGTCGAATGGACCCGGGATTGGGAAGGACAAAGACGACGGTTCCTCCTGGGAGTAATCGCATGGCGATTGCCTCAACCAGGCGAGTCACCTCTTCAAAAGGAAGATGCTCCAGGAGATGAGAACAAAAGATCCCGTCATACTCCTCTCCTGTCTGATGGAGGTAGTCGAAGAGGTCAGAATGAATCACATGGAGCCCCTTCCGGCACGCCTTCTCTACGATGGCTTCATTTCGATCCACACCCACAGCCTCGAGACCCTCTTCCTTTAGGAGTTCCAAAAAAATCCCGATGCCACACCCTAAATCAAGGACCTTTTTACAGTCTTTAAAAAAACGGACACGGGGTCGCTGGAGCATCCGGATATAGTCACGGTCCACCAGTCGGGATTCATAGTCGGAATAATTAAAAGGCCTCATGGGTTCTTCTCTATAACCTTTTGATAGATTTCGACCAGTTCAGCCGCATGTTCATCCATAAGCTTTGCCTTCTTCGTTTTGGAAGCCATCCTTTGAACCAGTCCAGGATCTCTGAGAAAACGGAATAGACATCTTCTCAAATCTTCTGGCGCTCCTGGTTCGAAGAAGAGACCATTCACTTCCTCCTCAATGGCCTCTGGAATTGCACCAATTCTTGAGGCAATGACGGGGATTCCCAAACTGCTTGCCTCACGAATGACAAAAGAGAACGATTCATAGCAGATGGAGGGCAGAACCACCACATCCTGATCTCTTAATGCCTCCGATAGGCGCTCCCTCTGAAAAGGACCTCGAAAATCGACAGAAAGGCCTGAGGCTTGCTGCTTTAAATGATCGTAATAGACCTCGTTCCAGGGGGTTCTGCTTCCGTAAATGGTTAGCGTAGCCCTTCCTTCGGGAAGACCTTTGAAGGCCTGGATCAAAATGTGAAGTCCTTTGAGGGGGAGGATATTTCCGAAATAGCAAAAACGGATCTTCTCAGGAAGCGTTTTTGAATTCTGAGAAAGACCGCCCATCTTGATCGGTGGAATCCCAAGAGGAACGACACTCATCTTGGGTTCGATAAAGGAATAATACTTCAAAAAGACCTTTCGGACAAACTGAGACGGGACCAGAATAAGATCGGGTTTTTTTAATATTTCATAGATGTAGCGATACCGGTGAAAAACCTCATAGCCCCTGTCACAAAGATAGGACGTTGGGATGAAGAATCGTTTTGTCCATTTAATCATTGGGAAAGGTAAGTGGTCCTTCATCCTTAAGAAAAGCCTGGTCCGGACATCCCGGGGGTGCAGGGAGAACCCCAGACACGAAGCACACTCTAAACCATAGAGAGGGCCTGGGCACAAACGTTGATCCTCTTTAAGAAGGTGAGTGCGATGGCAGAGGAGAAAGAAATCGTGAAGGGTAAGCACTACCGAGCTTCCTGTCTCCTTGGCCATTCGAAGGAGATGGGCGGAGAGAGCAATAACGTGCTGGAAGTGAACAAGGTCAGGCTTCACTTTTTTTAGAATCCTCAAGAACGCCTCATCAAAGAAATGATTATCATAAAAGATTCGGGGATCCGAGATTCGGGTCAAATTATTCACCACTCGGGTTATCTTCAGCCCTTTCCATACCTCCTCGGTGGAGGAAAACTCCTCCTTTCCCGGAGCCTCCTCCCTGCAGAAGATAGAAACGTCATGATTCAGTTGAGCCAAGGTCTGGGAAAGGTAGAAGGTGTATAGCTCAACCCCCGCATTTTCCTGGGGTGGGAGACCATGGCTAACCTGGAGAATCTTCATCGTCTCACTTGATGATCGAAGGTCGAAGGGAAAATTTCTCCCTTAATCACCGTGGAATCTTCTCAAGATGAGTCCCTGACCAAAGCCCTGCAAAGGCTGAGACATACCAGAAGAGGCTCGGGAAGAACCATCGGTAAAATCCCCATGGGTTTCCAGTTTCGGACCGAAAGAACTGAAAGTCCGCCTTGACCGACTGGCGAGTTGCAGAAAAAATCGCTTTAAACTGCGGAAATTCCTCTCTGCCAAAGATTTCCCTCATGGCCCTGGCATGTTCGAAGTGGCGACGAAAATTCTTGATTGGCCTGTAGTGGTGGGAGTGGATGACGATAGAGTCTGGGACATAAACAGTCTTATAACCCGCCTCAAGGACTCTTTTCGCCCAATCCTGGTCCTCTGCAAACTCAAGTCTCCGGAAGGGAATCTTCTCCCAAACCTCCTTCCGAATACAAGAACTGGTGTTCGAAAACCAAATAAATGGATAGGGACTCCGCTCATAGGCAGGGTTTCCGACGGCTACGTTGACTCTCTTTTTCTTCCCAGAAGTTAACTCCGTCTGGAGGATCTGCCTCTTTTCCATCAGGGGGCAATCCTTTCTCGGACGGTGGCTACTGTAAGCACCTGCTACCTGCGGATCCTCCTCAAGGGGCTCCACCAATTTTTTAAGCCATCGATCATCCCCGGGAATCGCATCCTGAGTCAAATAGACAAGATATCTTCCCCGAGAAAGAGAGGCCCCGAGGTTTCGCGTCTCCCCATGGTTAAACAGGGTTGAAGGAATCTCCGTTACACGAACAGGAAATTTCGCCAAGATTACTTTACTTCTATCTGTTGACCCTGAATCGATGGCCACAACCTCGACTTTTTCTTCAACATTCTGTGAGAAAACTCCTTTCAATACCTCTTCAAGGTACGCCTCACCATTTTTGACCAATATAATGATAGAGATCTTGACCATAAATCGAAAACATCATTGCAAATTGCAGAATTAGCAATGATCAATTAGCAATAAGTTAAGAAATCAAACTCTTCAACAATTTTTTCTCGTTTTCATTGCTAATTGCCAATTTTGTAACGCCCATTTTGCAATGATTCTCGCCCTATTCTTCTTCGCTTTTCGTTAGATCCTCAAACCGAATATCCAATCCGAGAACACCCTTGATCTCTCCCCTTTCATCCCGAATCGGTCCTGACAGGGTTATGCAGAGAGCCCCCGTATGTTTTGAAGAATAAAGGTCGGTGACGTGAATTTTCCCATCCTTTAAAGGGTTGATGAACCAAGGCCTGTCCAAGTAGCTTTCTCCCAACGGAACATTCGCAAATTTCGCTTGGTCAACGGGCTGGCAGATAGTTCGCGTAATCTTCTTCCCCTGGATATTGACGACGTAAACATATTGCAGGTAAGGATAGTCGTCCACGAGAGATTGAAGGACCATCTCCATCCGTGTTGGATCCATCGATCTCATGGGGGGTTCTTCAATGACTCGCTCGATAATGTGGTAAGCCATCTCATGGGCCCTTGCCTTGAGCCGGTCAAACTCAGAGACAAAGATCTCGGGAAGATATTTCCGAGTGGCCTTCTCCATCTCCTGGTCTGAGATGGAGGTAAGTCTTCCTTCCTCATACTGTTTAGTCACCCACCGGTTGATCTTGGCTACCCCGGGATGGATCTTTTCAATCCGGTCCTTTCCTGTTAAGGCAAAGTGGGAGTTGATCCACTGGCCGATCCCAGCCAATCCCGACTTATCATTGACCGAGATGGAGATGGGCCGGCTCAAAATCTTTGTCGTATTAAAAATATTGTAGATCTCCTCATTCTTCAGAATGCCATCGGCATGGATCCCGGCGCTGGTTGCATTGAAATTGGCTCCAACGAAAGGCATATTGGAAGGAATGGGAACTCCGATGACCCGTTCAAAGTAGTTCCGGATCTCCGTAATCATTGTCGTATCCGCGCCGTTGTTGTGCCCTACCAGGCTGATATATTCAATGATCAATCCTTCGATGGGAGCGTTTCCTGTCCGCTCCCCAAACCCTAACAACGTCCCATTGGCAGCAGAGCATCCGTAAAGCCAGGCCGTCGTGGCATTGATGAAACCTTTGTAAAAATCGTTATGGCCATGCCATTCCAGGTATTCGGAAGGCACCCCGGCATCGTCGATCATGGCCCGGATGATCTTGGGAACACAGCGGGGAAGCGAGGCCCCTGAATAGGGAACCCCATATCCCATTGTGTCGCAGAGCCGGATCTTTACGGGGAGTTTTGCCTCCTCTGAAAGCCGCATGATATCCTGGGCAAAGGGGACACAGAACCCATAGATATCCGCCCGGGTGACGTCTTCAAAGTGGCATCGGGGAGTGATCCCGAGATCGAGGGCAGCCGAGACAATGGCGAGGTACTCCCGTAACACCACCCTCCGGTTCTTTCTCAGTTTTAAAAAGATGTGATAATCCGAAACCGAGGTGAGAATACCGGTCTCCTTCAAACCCATTTCTTTGACCAGTTTGAAATCCTCTTTGACGGCCCGAATCCATCCCGTGATCTCTGGATAACGATAATTTTTCTCCAAACATTTCTGGGCACCTTCTTTATCCTTTTCGCTGTAAAGGAAGAACTCAGACTGACGGATCACGCCATTGGGCCCTCCCAGTTTATGGAGCATGTCAAACAGGTCAACAATCTGCTCCACCGTATAGGGAGGCCTTGCCTGTTGCCCGTCCCGGAAGGTCGTATCCGTAATGAAAATCTCTTCGGGTGGATCAATAAAGACAAATTTGTTATCGAACTCTACCCGGCAGACTTCATCGTAGGGGAAGATACTCCGGTAAAGGTTGGGTTCCTGCGTATCCAGGAGGGGCAGAGGCTCAACAGACTTGCTCTGGAAGGTTCGCTTCTTTCGGGTTAGGGTCATCTCCACTCCTTTCTTAATCCTGATTTTCCTTTATTCCCTAAGAGACAATTTATCTCCTTTGACGGTCTTACCTTCCCAAAAATTCAGGATGAATCGTGACGATCTAACCCTTTGTTTCCTTGACCCGAATCCAAAGTTCATCGAGCTGTCTCGGATCTACTTTCGAGGGTGCATCCGTCATGAGACAGGTGGCTTTCTGGGTCTTTGGAAAGGCGATGACGTCCCGGATCGAATCGGAATGGCTGAGGATCATATTGAGCCGATCAAAGCCGAAGGCAATCCCACCGTGGGGAGGGGTCCCATATTCGAGGGCTTCGAGTAGAAACCCAAACCGTTCCCGGGCTTCTTCCTCTCCCATCCCCAACTTTTCAAAGACAAGGGATTGGACCTCCCGGAGGTGATTCCGGATGCTCCCACCACCCACCTCACTTCCATTCAGAACCAGATCATAGGCCTTAGCTTTCACCTGCTCGGGATGATCCTTTAACTTGGGAATATCTTCATCCTTCGGAGCAGTAAAAGGATGGTGAACAGCCACAAAACGTTTTTCCGTTTCATCATATTCAAGAAGCGGAAAATCCAGAATCCAGACAAACCGATAAAGGTCTGGTGAAATCAGCCCCAACCTCTCTCCCAGATGGAGACGGAGGGCCCCGAGGGCCTGATGGGCTACTTTGGGCAGATCGGCGATGAAGAGAAGAAGGTCATTCATTGAAGCCTCACAGCGTTCTTCCACTCCCTTCATTTTCTCCGGGGTTAAAAATTTCTGAAGGGGAGACTGCCAACCCTCCGCCCCCACTTTTGCCCATATTAAACCTTTTGCTCCATAGGTCTCGACGATTGGGGTAAGCTCATCAATCTCCTTACGTGAAAAAGAACTCCCTCCCTTCACACAGAGGGCCTTGATGATACCGCCTCCCTTCAGGACATCTTCGAAAACTTTGAAGCTGGACCCCCGGAAGTCCTCAGAGACATTACGAAGCTCCATTCCGAAACGAAGATCAGGCTTATCCACGCCATAACGATCCATGGCCTCTGCATAACTCATGGAAGGAAAGGGGGTCTCGAGTTCCATCCCCAAAACCGCTCTATAAATATGGGCCATGAGCCCTTCCATCGTTCTCTGAATATCCTCAACCTGGACAAAGGACATCTCCACATCAATCTGGGTAAATTCGGGCTGACGATCGGAACGGAGATCCTCGTCCCGGAAGCACCGAACGATCTGAAAATACCGATCAAATCCGGAGACCATCAGGATTTGCTTAAACAATTGCGGGGATTGGGGCAAGGCATAGAAGTGGCCTGGATTAACACGGCTTGGAACCAGGTAATCCCTTGCTCCTTCCGGAGTACTTTTTGTCAGCATCGGTGTCTCGATCTCTAAAAATCCCAGGCGATCAAAGAAATGTCGAACCTCTTGAGCCACTCGATGTCGCAGGATGAGGTTTCGCTGGAGCCTTGGCCTTCTCAGGTCTAAATACCGGTACTTGAGGCGTATATTCTCTGCGACCTCTTCTTCATCCTCAATAAGAAAGGGAGGGTTCTTCGAGACATTGAGGACCCTCAGCTCCTTTGCAATCACTTCCATCTCACCTGTCTTTAATTTTGGATTGAGAGTTCCTGCGGGTCTTAAAGAGACCTTTCCGATCACAGCCACCACATATTCACTCCGAAGGGATTGGGCCTTTTCGTGGGCCTCCGGACTGACTTCGCTGTTGAAGACAATCTGTACGATCCCTTCCCGGTCCCTTAACTCAACAAAAATAAGACCTCCCAGGTCCCTTCGGCGTTGTACCCACCCGAGAAGAATTACCTCTCGATCACTATCTTTTCTATTCAGATCCCCACAATAATCGGTTCTTTTTAGTTTCCCCAACCAATCTACCAAAGCGTCTCTTCCTTTCATTAGTCATTCATTTAAAAAAAAATAATAACTGAATCTCATAGCATGGTCAAGGACTTACCCCTCTTATGTTACACCCTCTTGGGGATCACAAAGAAAAGGCCCGGAGGATGTAAAATGAAGATTTCCAGTTGGTACCTATAGGGTTATGGAATCCGGAGGATGACGGGCTGAGATCGGCTATGATCTCGATAATCACAAGGGAAATCGTGCGGTTTTTGATACATCAAAGGGTTATGGAAAAATGCATAAACCAACGGAAGGTGGGAGTGATTTATCTGGGGTTGCGACTGACCGAAGATAAGGAGGTCCCGTTCCTATTTGCGCAGCCTGTAAACAGAAATATCTCCTGCACTATAGAGCTTTTCCCCATAGGCAGTTATGAGTTCATCTAACAAACGAATCAGATGGTCGTAGTATTTATATTTTGTAAGCACGATGTCCCACTCTTGGCGATTATCGAGGAGATAGTCAATCCCATTTGCAGCCAAGGCTTGACGGAGCGATGATCCATCAGGTATCTGTTCGAACCGGAAAAAACGCTGTCCAATTGGATGGGCCCAGACATAGTCACGATCGAGGTAGTAACCCCTCACTTCGTAGGGGGCCAGCAATAACCGGACACCTGTCGGGAGCGAGCGATTAATATACTCGAAGGCAGGAAAAGGATTTACGGCCGCCGTCACTATTTCACTACGGCTTTGATGACCTGTAAGGTAGGAGATTCGGTCTAATAACATTTTCCGAGGAACGGCCTGAACAATAGGTAGCTCCATCAAGAGACAGACAATCACCACCCCCTTACCCAAAGTGCCCATTCGCGCCACCAGCCATGCCCCCCCCCATGCTGCTAAGAATACGGCCATCGGAAGCATGGGCAGCAAGAAACGAATCTGGTGAGTTAAACAGAACCAAATAGAGTAGTATCCGAGAAGATAGAATAAGAGCCACCATAGAAGTTTCTCGCGGCGCATCCCTATTAATCCAAAAGGGATAAGCCATACTAAAATATAGCCGAGGCTGAGCCAATCGAATCGTTTCGGATAGAGGACGAGCTGGATGGGTCCACTCAGGTAGGAAGTGAGCGTAAACGGCATATTAATCGCGTGCAGATAATGAAGCAGGGAGTGAGTCCCTAAGGCGTCCCAGTTGGATGATGGAAAGATCCTTGATCCAAAGGGAAAGACAGGATCACCCGTAAATACCCAACTCTTGATATACCACGGGCAGACGATCATAAGGGCGATGATCCCCAGGATAGCCGAGTTTTTAAGCCGGGCCTTGAGACCATCACCCGTGCGGGTCAGTAGTGTCATCCCGCTCAATAGGAGCGCCACAGAAGCCCCGGTCAGTTTGAGACTGGCAGCGCCCCCAGCCATCAGACCTGCCAAGCACAACCAACGCCAGTCACGCTTTACGCGCCAATACCACCAAGCCATGAAGGCTAACCAACTGTAATCTGTCAGCCCCACATCAACGACACCTGCCCCTGCAAGTTCTTTGATTAACGGGAGAGACAGGAAGACTGCTGCAGCAAGCAAACCCACACGCTCTCTCTGCTGAGTGCCAAAATACCAAAGCCCAGCTGAGGTTAATAAACTAAGACTCCAGTGCATCATGTGCGCGAGTACCTCACCATGCGAACCCAGAAGAAGGGCCAGGGAATAGAGCATCTCCAGACCGAAAGGCCAATTCGAAAAAAAGCTATAAGGAATAGGGGCGATCCCGCCTGAAGCAATATAGATCTTAGGAATGGCCAGGTGGTAAGCTATTTCATCCCACGTCAGCGGAGGAAGCAAGCCGTAAACCAGCAACGGATAAAGTGCATTCACTAAAATGATGGCCCCAAGGGTTACGTTCCAAGGTGTCATGCGTGGCCGGCTTAACGGGGGACCGGTGATGATACCGGAAAAGCGCCACAGGCCGTGAAGACCAAACCCCAGCAAGAAAAACCATGCGATATAGTCACGAAAGAGGCCCAGGAGCCCTAATCCCAGGAACCATAGCCACCAAATCATCAGACCCGATCCCGCCGAAAAGAGTAGCCGTTCACCACGTTTGAACTGAACCCTTAGGGCCGAGAGTGACAAATGACCAAGGCCTATTGCACCTAACCAAAAAAGCAATAAAAGGGAAAGGGGCTTTAGGAGCAGACGGAACATAAATAAGGGCCCCGAAGGCCAAGCCAAGTCTCCTAAACCGTACATCCCTAATATCAATGCAGATAAACTTAATACGCAGCGGAGTCGGGAACGCGTCGGGATAATATGAGCAGATCGATCCGAATGAGGAAGGTTAGAAACCATAGTCAATGGATAAAAATCCTCACCCTGCCTCCTCTCCTCTTTTCACTCTCCAAACAACTATGAAAAAGTCCTCCGGACCTTGCTAACCTTTAGAATGAGGAAGGGACACTCAATTAGAAGATATGATACAGCGGCAACTCCAAAAATTACAAAACCCTGCAGATCATTCCCTTCAGATATTCTCCTTCAGGATGGCATAAATTAACAGGATGGTCAACTGGGTGGGACATCCGGCCTATGAGCTGAACCTGTCTGCCTGCATCGACGGCAGCGGAAAATACAATTTTTTGAAAAAGATCCCAATTCATATGATGAGAGCAGGAAAAACTAAAGAGGAGTCCTTCCTGCTTTAATAGACGGAAAGCCTGGAGATTGAGATCCTTGTACCCCCTCGAGGCCTTTGGAAGGTTCCCCTTTTTTCTGGCAAAGGAAGGGGGATCAAGGATAACGATGTCATATTCAGGCTGAAGGCTTCTCATCACCTCAAAAGCATCTCCCCGGAGCAACCGATGTGGGAGACGTTCGAGATAATTCAGGTGGAGATGCCTCTCGGCTAAGTCCAAAGCATCCTGTGACGAATCGATCAGAGTAACTTCCTTTGCACCTCCAAGGCCCGCATGGACAGAAAAAGCGCCCGTGTAAGAGCATACGTCCAAAAGAGCCTTCCCCTGAGAGACTTCCCTCAACCGGTGGCGATTCTCTCTCTGATCCAGGTAGAAACCTGTCTTTTGCCCTTCTTTTATATTAACTCTGAATCGGCAGCCCTGTTCCTCGATCTCAATGGAGTCTGGAATATCTTTCCCATAAAGGAGACTTCTGAATTCAGGCAATCCTTCTTCCCTCCTTGTCGGCACATCGCTTCTTTCATAAATGCTTTCGGGATGAAATTCATTGACGAGTAATTTAATGAAAAGTCCCTTCAGGCGCTCTATTCCAGCCGTTAGAACCTGGATCACAAGAGCACCTCCATATCGATCGACAATCAGGCCGGGAAGTAAATCACCCTCTCCATTAATCATCCGGTAGGCATTGGCCTTTCCCTTTAACCATTGCTCTCTCAAACGGAAGGCCTTGAAGATTCGTTCCCTGAAAAAAGAATCCCCGATCTCTTCTCTTTGAAAGGTTAATAGACGGGAAACGATCTGAGACCGGGGATTGAGATACCCGATCCCTAAAAATTGCCCCTCCATCGAATGAATTTCCCCAATATCTCCGGGAGAGATATCTTCCTCAATCCATTCAACGGCCCCTGAAAAAACCCAGGGGTGCCCCCTCAGGATGGGTTTCTCTTTTCCTTGCTTTAAGATGATCTTGGGTAAAATCGACATTTCTCATTCCCGGTCCCGGCATGACGGGGGAAAGAACTCGAATGATAATATTTTAACCAAAAATGATTATTATTAGGTAGGGTTGGTTCTACGAAGGACAGGATGACCGAGTCAAAAAATCTGTAATCACTCCTTGCACGGTCCGGAAACGTCAATTCTTTTGGTGATTTGAATTTGAGGTTTGGAATTTGAAAACGGCTCTTGATCGAGTCAGAAATAGCAAAACGATTTCGACTTAGGGCGTTCTTAGTCAGGAAGGTTTCCTCCGCAGGGCCCTCTCCAGGATGTTACCAATAAATTCTGCGTAGGTCATTCCGTGGGTCTTGATCGACCGGGTCATTCCTGATTGGGGAGAGATATCGGGATTTGGGTTTACTTCAATGACATAGACTTTACCCTCAGGGGTTACGCGAAGGTCTACCCGGGCGTAATCCCGACATCGAAAAAGCCTAAAAACCTGTGTACTGATCTGTTCACTCTGTTTCTTCACCCCCTCCTCAAGGGCAGCAGGACAGATCGGCTTCGATCGTTGGTATTCGAGGCTTTCTGGCATCCATTTCGCTTCATACCCGCAAATCTTGGGAATCCCTTCCGGGAATTCGGAGTAGTCGATCTCAGAGATGGGGAGAACATCGATTCTCCCATTGGTTTCGAGTATACTGACATTCAACTCCCTTCCGTCAATGAATTCCTCCACCAAAGCGGGTTGATGATATCGATCGAGGATATACTGGATTTGTTTCTTTAGGCCCCTCCCATCCGTGACTACACTCTCTTTGGAAATCCCGAGACTCCCATCCTCGTGAAGAGGCTTGACGATCAGGGGAAAAAGAGAGGCCTGCATGGGACTGGAGGGCCGATCAAAGATCTGATACCCGGGAGTCTGTATCCCCTGAGAACGAAGGATGTCCTTCACTTTTCCTTTATCCTGACACAATCCCAGGGTGAGGGGAGGAGATCCCGTATAGGGAATTTGAAAAAGTTCTAAAAGGGCAGGGATGTTCATCTCCCAGCAGCTATTTCCGTAGACACTCTCGCAGAGATTGAAGACGACATCCGGACGAATCTCCCTTAACCAGTGGATCACGGTGAAGATTTCATCCCGGACAGCGATCACGAAGCACTGGTGACCGAGCGTGTGAATCGCCTCTTCGACCGCTCCAATCTCCTCCAGGATTCCATCCTCTGCAAGGATATCCTTCTCCTCCCCCTTCTGGAGACGTTCTAATAGGTTGTATAGAACCACGACCTTTAACATCTATCGCTGAGGCTTCTCTCCTTCCTACGCAGTGACTTTCTTGGGTATGGCCTTCTCTTCTCCGAACGACTTGGCCTTCTTAAATTCGATGATGTTTGGCTCCGGATATTTGAAGACCTTGCCCTCGTAGTTTCTTAAAATGATCTTACCTTTTCCTCTTGAAACCAAATAATCCGGTTCTATAGGGATTTTTCCTCCCCCGCCCGGAGCATCGATGACATAGGTGGGGACGGCATAACCTGTGGTGTACCCCCGTAATTTTTCAATAATCTGAATCCCCGTAGCCACCGATGTCCGAAAGTGTTCTGTCCCCACAGCCAGGTCGCATTGATAGATATAGTAGGGTCGAACTCGAATCTTGAGGAGTTCGTGGACCAGCTTTTTCATGATATAAGGCTTGTCGTTGATGCTCTTTAGAAGAACGGTCTGGCTGCCCAACGGAATGCCCGCATCCGCCAGCTCACTGCAGGCCTTTTTCACGGAATCGGTAATTTCCTTCGGATGCGTGAAATGGATCGATATCATGAGAGGATGGTATTTCCTCAACATCCTCGCCAAACCGGAGGTGATTCTTTGAGGAAGGGTGACCGGGGCCCTCGTCCCGATTCGAAGAAGCTCCAGATGAGGAATAGTCCTCAGTCGGCTCAGGATCTCCTCCAATCGCTCATTCTCAAGAAGGAGCGGGTCTCCACCCGAGAGTAGGACATCCCGAACCTTTCGATGGCTTCTCAGATATTTGAGCACCTCCTCAAAATTCCCCTGGGTAATGGACTTTTCATGGGACCCAACCAATCGCCTCCGGGTACAATATCGGCAATAGGCGGCACACTGGTCAGTGACGAGCAGGAGGACTCGATCCGGATAACGGTGAACGAGCCCCGGCACCGGTGAATCCTTATCCTCCCCACAGGGATCCACCATGTCACTTGTTGAAACATGGAACTCTTCTATTCTGGGAATGGCCTGTCGCCGGATAGGGCAATTTGGATTGATGGGATCCATCAGGCTTACAAAGTAAGGAGTGACCGCAAGGGCGAGCCTTCCTTTCGAGTGCTGAATACCCTCAATCTCTTCCGGGGTCAGTTCCAAAATTTCCTTCAATTGGTCAAGGGTTGTCACCCGGTGCCGAAGTTGCCATCTCCAGTCATTCCATTCCCTCTCCGAAACATCTTGCCAAGGGGAAGGAACCGTCTCCTTGGTCACTTCGATTCTCTCTTGTTCAGCCGGAGTAGGAAATAAAAAGAGTTGTATTGCCGATCTCGTCCCCCTCAGGGGGACGGATAAATTAGAATCCGCAGCAGGCTCCATCTTCTCTCCTTCCAGCATCCCCGGTCACAGGGTTAGAGCGCCTTAAAAACGAAAAAGGAGATATCATTTGATACCTCCTCCTTCAAGACAAAAGGAACGTGTTCCTTCCTGGATCTTGGGGATGCACCTTCTCTTTTTTTTCTTTTGACGTTGAATGATCTGCATCCTTTCAAAGAGAGGGGAATGGACCATTCCATTTGGCGCCTCCTCTCGTGCCCGGAGGAGGCGCCCCCTTCCTCAATCATGAGAATGGTTCTTCAAACCTTCAACCCCTTTATTTCCTTTCACTACTTCTTTGTGCCTTCGGGTGCTGCTGGAGCGGGTGCTGTTTCAGCCGGCGCTGCGGGAGCGGGAGCTGGAGCCTCAGCAGGTTTTTCTACTTTGGGTTCTGGCTTGGGTGCCTCTTTGCCTTTACAACCAATCCCCACAATAGCCAGGTTGATGACCATCAGCATTGCGACAAAAAGAAAGATCCACTTTCTCATGTTTGTTCACCTCCTTTCTGAATAGGTCGGGAACCCTTTTCTCGTCCTTTATCCGGGGAAGAGGACCTCTCCTCTTCAGAAGGATAAAGTTCTCGGATCACCCTCTTTAATAGCCTGGGTTCAACAGGTTTTTTGATCATACAACGAATACCCATTTTTTTCAAGCGAACCATCAGTTCATCCGTTATCAGAGGGCTCATAAAAATAAAATGGCTATTCCATCTCTTGTGAAGGAGAATCCATTTTTCTAAAACCTCCATCTCGACATCGGCAAGAACAATCCCCCGATCGATCTCTTTTTTCCTATCTTCCAGTTGAGAAAAATCGTTGATCTCTTCCACCTGGAATCCGTATTTATTCAAAATCTTGTTCAGGCTGAGACGAACAAACTCATCTTTATCAAGAATAAAAGCATACCTTTCCGTTTTCTTCATGAAGTCTAATAGCGTTCAATTTTCATACCAACTCCTTTCCAGGATTCTCAATTCTGAATTTAATAAAATGCAATAATTTTAATATGTTTCATCTTATCTGTTTTTCGACTAATCGTTAAAACCGTTCGGGATCAATAAGATGAGAGTCAAAATGGCACACTCAAAAATAACAAAGGATGACAAATTGCCATCCTTATTAAGGTCGAACTCCTTGAATTAAGACTTATTGTCACGATCTCATCTTTTTTCGATCGGTATTGCTAAATCTTCGCATATAATAATAGAGTCAAAATCTCATTTCATTCGTGACACGATGCACAAAGCGGTCTCTAAGTCATCTCATGAGGAGGAATGAGGCTCCTGCAATTCCTCGATTTTCCGATGAATGGTTCGGACATTGATACCGAGCAGTTGGGCTGCCTTCCTTTTATTCCCTTTCGTGGCTCTCAAGGTCTCAAGGAGGATCTTCCTCTCCACCTCTTCGAGAGGGGTCCCGATTCTGATGGAAAGGATCTCCGGCCTTTCCCTAAAATCCTGTATCTCCTGAGGCAGATGGGGAAGATCAATCACCTCCGGGCTATGAATGACCATGATGGATTCAAGGGTGTTCTCCAACTCCCTCACATTCCCCTTCCATGCATAATCCGTAAAGGCATTGATGACTCTCTGGGAAATCCCCTTTACTTTCAGCCGATATTTTTGATTGTACTTCTCAATAAAAAACTGGGCCAAGAAAGGGATATCTTCCCTCCGCTCCCGTAAGGGAGGAAGTTTGACGCTCACCACATTCAACCGGTAGTAGAGGTCTTCCCGAAAGGTGCCCTGCTCGACTGCCTCCTGGAGGTCCCGGTTGCTGGCTGCAATGATCCGAATATTCACTTTGATCGTTTTATTTCCTCCCACGCGCTCAAATTCGCCCTCCTGGAGGACCCGTAGAAGTTTGATCTGAGTGGGGGGTGGAATGTCTTCCACCTCGTCTAAAAACAGGGTTCCCCCGTGAGCCATTTCGAATCGTCCCTTCCGGGAGGCGATAGCACCCGTGAAGGCCCCTTTTTCATGTCCAAAGAGTTCACTTTCAATGATGCCTTCGCTAAGGGAGGCACAGCTGACCTTGATGAAGGGCATGGAGGCACGGAGGCTGTGGTAATGGATCGCATTGGCAATGAGCTCTTTCCCGGTTCCGCTCTCCCCGATGATGAGGACAGAACTGTCATAGGGAGAGATGTGGCGGACAAGTTCAAAGACCTTGAGCATCTTCTTGCTCTTCCCAACAATGTTTCTAAAGTGGAATTTATCTTCCAGCTGGGAACGTAATTCCCGGTTTTGGAGGACGAGGGTCTGTTTTTCGAGGGCCCGTTCCACAACCAAGGCAATTACTTTGGGATTGATCGGTTTTTCGATGAAATCGAAAGCCCCCATTTTCATGGCCTGAACCGCCTTTTCAATCGTCCCCTGGGCCGAGATGACGATCACTTCTGTTTCAGGTCTTAGCTTTTTGACCGCTTCCAAAAGGGCCATGCCATCCATCTTGGGCATCACAAGATCTGTAATCACCAGGTCTACCATCTCCTGGCGAAAGAGGAGAAGCCCTTCCTTGCCATTGATAGCCAGAAGGATTGCATATCCCCTCTTCTCCAAGAGGAGCCGGATGCTCTCCCCCACTTTTGGATCATCCTCGACAACCAGAATGACTTGCTTCTCCATCGCTGCTTCAGTTTGTCTCGGCGTCTATTGGAATTTTTATGGTAAAGACGGAGCCCTTATGGACCTCGCTTTTGACGGAAATCTCTCCGTGGTGGTCGGAGATGATCTTTTTGGCGATCGACAGCCCCAATCCAGAACCGGTCGGTTTGGTGCTGAACATAAAATCGAAGATCTTGGGAAGATGCTCTTTCGAGATACCCATGCCATTGTCCTGGATGACAATGAAGACGTTCTTCTTGGAAGCCCGCGTGATCAGATGGATCTCTCCCTGGTCTGAGACCGCCTGGATGCTGTTGATAAGGAGGTTAGAAAGGGCGAGGTTGAACTGGCTGACATCAATCTTTAAGAGGGGCAATTTTTTCTGAAAGTGGGACTCCATTCGGGCATTTTTCATCTGGGCCTCTGCCCCAAGGAGATGGACGATCGAATGTAACACCTCGTTGATCTGAACCCATTCAAAATTGGGCGGCGGAAGACGGTTGAAATCCAAAAAATCCTTTAAATTATTTTCGAGTCTCAATGTTTCGCAGCTAATAAAATTGAGGAGTGAGAGGATCTCTTCCTTTTGGCTGAGCTGGGCTTGCTCTAACAACTCCTCTCTCAACAGCTCGATATTGATATTGAGCGAACTCAATGGATTTCGAATCTCATGGGCCATCCAGCGGGCTAAAACCCCAATGGTCGAGAGGTCGCGACTTTTGCTGATCTCCCTGGATAGCCGACCCTTCTCAGTTACATCGCCAAAGGTTGCCAAACACCCTAAGAAAAGGCCCTTCCGGTCTAAAATAGGATAAAAGCTGGAGTGGAGTAATCGCGTCTGGCCTT
>Ga0154838_1024_pt1 | contig 37211 bp, 38 predicted proteins | sample Rifle2008BG16ft_FD_116142 | JGI IMG/M metagenome (GOLD analysis project Ga0154838, IMG submission 116142) | Deltaproteobacteria bacterium RBG_16_48_10 | reverse complement strand
CATTATACGTACCGGAATATCTCCGATCAGATTCAGACGATTGACAAATATTCTCAGATTGCCGCAGAAGATATGGTTCGAGAAGGAGAACGGTTCAGCCTCTTTAAGATCCTCTTTCACCCGCCTTTTCGATTTTTCAAGGAGTATCTTTTCAAATCTGGATTTCGAGACGGGTTGCCGGGCCTCATCATCATTGTTTCGACCGTGTTCTATGTTTTCATTAAATATGCCAAACTTTGGGAACTAACAGAAGGGAATAGGGATCCGCAAGAATAGAAACAAGGAGAAAAGCAATGAGCCTCGACTTGGATGGGCTGAAAGGGAAACGGGTACTCGTCACCGGAGGTTTGGGTTTCATCGGTTCGAACCTATCGGCCAGGCTGGTTGGCCTCGGGGCCAGAGTGACGATTGTGGACAACATGATGCCCTGCCTGGGAGGAAATCTATTTAATGTGAAGGGGATCATGGACCAGATCCATATCAACTTTAGTGATGTGAGGGATGCTCATTCGATGGATTATCTCGTGAAGGGGCAGGAGATCATCTTTCACCTCGCAGGCCAGGTAAACCATGTGGACAGCATCCGGAATCCGATTCAGGATCTCGATATCAATTGCCGGGGAACACTGGTGCTGCTCGAATCGTGTCGGAAATATAATCGGGAGGCAAAAATCATCTTTGCCGGGACACGGGGGGAATACGGGGCCAGTGTGAAATTACCTGTGGCGGAGGATCATCCAACGAATCCCAAAGGGATTTATGCCGTGACGAATCTGACTGCGGAAAAGATGGTGCTGGTCTACCACGAGGTCCATAAAATCTCAGGGGCCTGCCTTCGCATTACGAACACCTATGGTCCCCGCCATCAAATGGCTCATGATGAATATGGTGTCGTCAACTGGTTTATCCGGAAGGCCATTGATGATGAAATGATTCCTGTTTTTGGAGATGGCAGGATCTTACGGGACTTCCTCTTTGTGGAGGATGTGGTGGAATGTTTTATCCAGGTGGCCAGCCGTTTTCAGGCCTATGGTGAGGTCTTCAATGTTGGGACGGGAATTCCCTTCAGTTTCATCGATCTGGCAAAAAAGATTGTCGGGATTGCAGGAACAGGGAAAGTAGCTTTTACGGAGTTTACGAAGGAACGGAAAGAAGTGGAACCCGGAGATTATTATACGGACATCGCCAAGATCAGACAGATCGTGGGTTGGGAACCCAAGATCTGTCTGGACGAGGGGATCCGAAGAACGGTCGAATTTTACAGGAAATACAAGAAAGAATATTGGGAGTAATCGAAGGTGGATTGCGGATTGCGGAATACGGAATAAGAACAGAGAAACAGAGAGGATTTATTTTTATCCATGACGACATAAGGCTTATGTCGTTTGTCATTCCGGACTTGGTCTGGAATCCAGTGTTTTTCTGGATTCCCGCTGGAGTTTATCCCGATGAAAATCGGGGCGGGAATGACGCTGGGGACAATATTTCGGAATTTCGCATTTGGAAGGAGGAAAGATGGTTCCCTTTAATGACCTAAAGAGACAGTACCAGGGGATTGAGAAGGAGATACTCGCTGCAACGAAGCGCGTCTACGAAAAAGGAAGATATATATTAGGGGAAGAGGTTTCTGCCTTTGAAAAGGAGTTTGCCCGATACTGCGGGGTTCGATATGGGGTAGGCGTGGGCTCAGGCACCGAGGCCCTCTATTTGTCCTTGAAAGCTTCGGGCATCGGAGAGGGAGATGAGGTCATCACCTCTGCCAATTCATTTATCTCCACGGCCTTCGCCATCTCGTTTACAGGGGCAAAGCCCCTCTTTGTGGATATTGACTATCAAACCTATACCATGGACCCCGATGGGTTGGAACTTCTGCTCAAGCGCCGCATGGCAAGAGAGGGATGGGAGAGGGTGAAGGCGGTCCTTCCCGTTCATCTTTACGGCCATCCTGCAGAGATGGGTTCGATCCTGGAGATTGCGAATCGTTATAATCTCCTCGTCATTGAAGATGCCTGTCAAGCCCACGGGGCAAAATATGGAGAGAAAAAGGTAGGTTCCTTTGGCGCCTTCGGTTGTTTCAGCTTCTATCCGACCAAGAACCTGGGGGGATATGGAGACGGGGGGATGGTGGTAACGAATCATCAGAGGTTTTACGAGAAGCTGCGCCTTCTTCGATGCTATGGAGAGAAGAGAAAATATGAACATCATCTCAAAGGTGGAAATAGCCGATTGGATGAACTTCAGGCAGCCCTCCTCCGAGTCAAATTAAAGTATCTTGATCAGTGGAATGAGGAGAGAAAGAAAAAGGCGAATTTTTATTCAGAGAGACTCGCTTCCTTGGGGGTCGTTTGTCCTTTAGAGCGAAAGGCAGCCAGACATGTTTATCATCTCTATGTGATTCGGACGAGAAAACGGGATTCCCTTCAAGCCTTCTTGAAGAAGAGAGGAGTTGATACCCTGATTCATTATCCCATCCCCATCCATCAGCAAAAGGCCTTTGGAGAATTAGGATATCAAAGGGGGGACCTTCCTCTGACCGAGCAGGTTTCCCGGAAGATCCTCTCTCTTCCTTTTTTTCCAGAAATCAAGGAATCAGAAATCGAGGAGGTGGTGAAAGGGATTCGAGGATTTGTGGACAAGATTGCCTTACCTTCCCGCCTGCCTGCTGGCAGGCAGGCCAGACCATCAAAGAGAAGGGAAGAATCCGATTGAAGATCCTCCATCTCTTCAGTGATTGGAAATGGACCGGACCTGCCGAGCCTGTTTTTAGTCTATGTAAGGAACTGGAAAAACGGGGCCACCATGTCACTCTGGCCTATCGAAGACCTCCCTTTCCCGTTGAGGATAGCATCGAAAAAAGGGTTCTCAACGAAGGGGTTCATGCAACCGATCAATTCTATCTCAACCATGTCTTAAAGCCCTCCCATCCCACTGCCTTTCTGAACAACTTCCAGGATTTTTTTCGTCTTTCCCAATACCTCCGTAAGGAGAGGTTTGATATATTAAATGTCCATCAGTCCCACGACCATGCCTTGGGAGGGATGGCTGCGCGATGGTCACGGGAACCCGTGATCGTCATTCGAACAGACCACAAGCGGGGTTTCTTGAAATCCAGTTTTGGAAACCGCCTCCTCATCTCACGGCTGACCGATGGGATCATCACCTTTTCAGAAAGAGCAAGGAGACAAGAGGCTGAACATTTCAATATTCCTCTCGAGAGGGTCCGTAGGGTGAGACCGGCGCTGGATCTCTCTCGGTTTGATCCCAGCAAAGAATTTAAGAACATGAGGAACCTCTTTGGAATCGGGACGGATGAGACCGTGATCGGTATGGTTGCCCGGTTTCAAAGATATCGAAGGACAGAAGTTTTCTTGGAGGCCGTTAAGCTCATTGTCAGGGAGTTCCCGAAGATAAAGGTCCTTCTTATTGGCCGATCAAGCCAAATGGAAGAAAGCGTCATTCAGCCCATGAAGAGGCTGGGTGTGGAACCGTGGGTGATTCTCGGTGGATACCAGACCGAACACTATGTTGATGCCTTAGCCTGCATGGACATCTTTGTTTTTTTGATGCCAGGGTCTGATGGGACGGCCCGAGCCTTAAGAGAGGCAATGGCCATGCGAAAACCCGTAATCACAGCCAACTGGGGAATACTTCCAGAATTGGTAGAGAATGGCGTTTCGGGAATCGTGGCCGACGATACGCCAGAATCATTAGCCCATGCGACCCTTGAACTCCTTCGGGATTCAAAATTGAGGCAAGCGATGGGAAGGGCCGCTTTGGAAAGGGCCCACCGGGATTTTCGATTGGATCGCCAGGCGGAAGAGGTTGAAACCTTTTACCAGGAGATGATATTATTGGGGAAGTGGAGAAGAAGATAAGGTTTGCCATCGGCATTCAAAATTTTTCCCAGAAAAAGGGAGGAGCGGAGAGATATCTCATAGATCTTTGCTATCGGATTGCGAATGAGGGTTATGAAGTCCATGTCTATGCAGAACAGTGGCAGGTGGAGGATTCGAGAATTCATTTCCACCGGGTCAGAACGGTCTCTTTTCCCAAGAGCCTACGCCTTTTCTCTTTTGCAGTGAGAGCGACCAGAGCCATCAGGGATGGAAACTACGATCTCACCTTTGGCGTTGGAAATACGTTAGAGGCGGATGTGCTTCAACCCCATGGGGGGGTCCACTGGGCCTGGTTTTGGAGAAGTCTGAGGGTCTATGATCATCCCCTTATCTGGTTTATCAGATTTTTAGGCCGGATCCTGAGTGCCAAGCAGTGGGTGAGCGGATGGATTGAGAATTCTCCTTATCGAAAGGGGAAATTACCGGAGATCGTTGCCATCTCGGAAATGGTGAAAAGGGATATGATTCACTGGTACCGAATCCCTGAAGATCGAGTCACCGTGATTTACAATGGGGTCGATATCGACCATTTTCATCCCAAGAACCGTCAATACCGGGAGGAGATCAGAAAAAGACACGGGATCGGGGAAGCCTTTACCTTTCTTTTCATCTCGAATAATTTTCGAATGAAGGGTTTGGGTTTCCTGATGAAGGCCCTTGCCGGCCTCAAAAAAAAGACGTCTGTCCCATTTCGGCTTTTGATCTTGGGGAGGGATCAACAGGAACCTTACCACTCTCTTGCGAGTCGGATCGGGCTATCCAGAGAAATCCTCTTTGCCGGTTCTACGGACGAGCCCGAAAAATATTATGGGGCAGCAGACCTTCTTGTCCACCCTTCCTTCTACGATGCCTGCTCCCTGACGGTCCTCGAAGCCTTAGCCAGTGGGTTGCCTGTGATTACAACCTCCACGAATGGGGCGAGCGGAGTCATTCATCAAGGCCGGGAAGGCTATGTCCTCTCTGACCCAAGGGATGAACAGGGCCTGGGGGAGAAGATTTCTCTCTTTTTGGACCCGAATCGGAGAGCGCAAGCCTCCGTGGCGGCTCGGACCTTAGCCGAGCAATATTCAACGGAAAAGAACTGGAGAGAAATGAGAGCCGTTTTTGAAAAGATCATGCCCCTCACCCCTTCCCTCTCCCGGGGGGGAGAGGGGAAGGGTGAGGGGGGTTCTTAGAGAAAGGTATTCGTATGAAGAAAAAGCGGTTCTGGTATCCTATCTTCAACCTCAAGAATCAATTTCTTTTCGGATCTTACGGGAAAGATGTATACATTGAACCCGGGGTGGCGATCAACCGGCCCAGGTATGTTCATATTGGAGATCATGTCCGGATCAAACGGAATACGAACATCAACGTTCATCCGAGAGATAAAAAATCAACCGAAGGAATTCTTTTCATTGGGAAGAATGTCCATATCACGGAGGGAGTGATCATCAGTGCTTTTCATCGGATTGTCATTGAAGATGATGTCGGGATCGCTCCCTATGTCTGCATCATTGACAACTCACGTAAAGCCGGGGATATCTATCGTCCTCTCCAAGAGCAGGACATCGAGGTGGGTCCTGTCGTTATTGGAGAGGGTTCCTGGCTTGCCTACAATGTCTGTGTCCTCCCCAATGTGAAGATCGGGAAACACTGTCTCATCGGTGCCCTTTCCGTGGTGAACAAGGATATTCCTTCCTACTCGGTGGCGGTGGGTTGTCCGGCCAGAGTGGTGAAGCGATTCGATTTCAATCGAAAGGAATGGGTGAGATACCCCGGAACCGGGGGAGAAAAGTGGGCTGAGGAGTGATTCCCTTTGAGAAGAGGATTCTGGCGATACTTTCATAATCTGAAGAACCGAATGGTGTTTATGAAATATGGCCGGAATGTTTACCTCTTCCCGGGAGTTCACATCGTAAGACCCCAGTATGTCTGTATTGGAGACGATGTGACGATCGGTAGAAACACGGATATCTTCGTGCATCCCGAAGATCCGGATACAAAGGAGTGTATCATCGAGATCGGAAACAATGTCCACATTGGAACCAACAATATCATCGGCGCGAGAAAGAAGGTCGTACTGGAAGAGAATGTCCTGATCGGACCCCACGTCATGATCGGAGACCATAGCCACCACTATGAGAACGTCGATCTTCCTATCAAGTTGCAGGCTGCTACAGAGGGCGGGACGGTCCGGGTTGAGCGGGATAGCTGGATCGGGGCCAATGTCTTCATCTTGCCGAATGTGACCGTTGGGCGGCATGCTGTCATTGGAGCGAACTCCGTCGTCAATCAAAATATTCCGTCTTATTCCGTGGCCGTCGGTGCTCCAGCGCGAGTGGTCAAACGTTATGATTTTGAATCGAAGCAGTGGGTGAAAGTGGATGAGTGAGGAGGTCTCGTGGAGCCGTCTGTTTGAATACCGGGGTAAGATTCACGAAAGATATCCTGATATCTGGGATCTGAAGATCCTCCGGAAACGATTTCCCCTGATGGCGGAGATGATCCGGGACGGCGAAAAAGTCTTGGATATTGGTGCCTCAAACCGTACCCTCGAAGGCCGATTGAAGCGAAACTTTCCAAAACTCGTCTATAAAAGTATGGATATTGATCGGGAGCAGGTTCACGATTTCTACACTCTGGATGAGATCCAGGAATCGTTCGATGTCGTTTTTCTCTTTGAGGTGATCGAGCACCTCGACCTTAAAGAAGGCATCCGACTTCTCAAGAGGATTCATGGTCTTCTCAATCCAGGCGGGCGCTTGATTCTGACGACACCCAATGTCTTTAATCCCAATCGTTATTGGAGGGATGCTACACACAGGGTTGCCTATTGTTACGATGAGCTGGCAGGCCTCCTGATGGCCCATCGTTTTCAAATCCGAGCCATGTACCGGACCTATAGCGATGCCTTCTTCCGATATCTCTTTCGAGTCTATGTGATGGCCCCGCTTCATCGTTACCTGGGCATCGATTTTGCCAAATCCATCTTGATCGTGGCAGAGAGATCATGAAGGTTGTCTTCTTAACCCACTTTAGCGACCAGGGTCATCGCTTTCGGGTGGAGCAATACTTCCCTATGCTCGAAGCCCATCAGATAGAGCCGAAGTGGCAGCCCACCTCTGGAACGCTCAAGGAGCGCCTTGTTCTTTATCGGGAACTCCCTTCCTATGACGTCGTCTGTATTCAGCGGAGGTTGTTTTCGCCGTATGAATTTTATCACATCCACCAACGGTCGAAGAAGATTCTTTTCGATCTCGATGATGCCATCATGTACCGGTCCTCCAGTTCTCCCATGCCTTATTCCTTTTCCAGGTGGTTCAAATTTAGAGGGATGGTCAAGGGAAGTGATGTGATCACTGTGGGGAATCAATTTTTAAGGGAACAAGTCCTCAGGGTGAACCGCAGGAAGGAGGTTGTCCTGATCCCCACCAGTGTCGATACGAGTCTTTACCCAAAGAAAAAGGAGATTTCCAACGCTCCGGAGTTCATTTTGGGATGGATCGGGACGAAAGGAAACCTCAAATACCTGAATAAGTTAGAACCTGTCTTCAAAACCATTGGCCAGCGATTTCCTCAGGTACGATTGAAGATTGTGAGCAATGATTTCATGGATTCCTCCTCCCTGCCCTTGATCAAAAAACCCTGGCGACTGGAAGACGAGAATGAAGATTTGATCTCTTTCGATGTGGGCCTGATGCCCCTGGAGGATGACCTCTGGTCGAGAGGGAAGTGCGGACTGAAGATCATTCAATATCTCAGTGTGGGGGTTCCTGGCGTCTGCACCCCTGTGGGGATCAATCGAGACATCGTAAGGGATGGGCAGAATGGTTTTTGGGCGACGACTCCCGATGAGTGGATCAACCGGTTGACGCAACTCATTGAGGATCGGGATCTCCGTCAGAGGATGGGGCTTCAGGGGATTGCCACGGTAGAGAAGGAATATTCTCTCACCGTGACCTCAGAGAAGTTTTTAGGTGTTCTAAAGAATCTAATAAGAACGTAGAGGGTGACGCTCCGTCATGATGGATTACGTCCAAATTGGTCCATGGAGAAGACAGTCGTGAAGGTCCTTTTCCTGATTCAGGGATATACGGTGGCTGCCAGCCGGTATCGCGTGCTTCAATATGTTCCTTATTTGACTTCGCGGGGCGTCGAAGCCACGGTGATCCTCTATCCAAGGACCCTGAAGGAGAACCTTCGATTCTTTAACAGCCTTCCTCAATATGACGTCGTTTTTCTTCAACGGAAACGGTTTAATCAACCGAGGCTTGCATGGCTGCGGAAGAGGGCAAAACGAATCGTGTATGATTTCGATGATGCGGTGATGTACCGGAATTCAAAAAGGGATCCCCCTTTTTCCCGGACTCGAAAAAGGCGTTTCCTTCAGATGATTAACGCCTCTGATTTTGTCATTGCTGGAAATGAATTTCTAAAAGGAGAAGTCTCTCCCTTTAATCCAAATGTCGAAGTGATCCCCACAGCCATCGATCAGGCCCGGTATCCTTCGAAGGACTATCGAACTCAGAAGGAGAGAGTGACCCTTGGATGGATCGGGGATCATGGATCGATCCATTATCTCGAAAAGATGAGGCCTATTTTTGAAAAGATAGGCAAGCGATATTCCAACACAGAGCTAAAGATTGTGTGTGACACCTTCTTTGATTGCGAACACTTGCCCGTCGTCAAGAAACAGTGGACCTCCGAAGAAGAAATCAAAGATCTTCAGGGATTCGATATCGGGGTGATGCCCCTTATTGACGATCCATGGTCCTGGGGAAAATGTGGCCTTAAGATCATCCAGTATCAGGGTGTGGGTGTCCCCGTGGTCTGCACCCCCGTAGGAATCAATAAGGACCTCGTCGAAGACGGGGTCAATGGATTATGGGCCACGGGACCCGAGGAGTGGGAGGAGAAGATTTCTTTCCTAATTGAACACCCGGATTTACGGGAGCAGATGGGCCTTGCGGGAAGGAGGAGGGTATTAGAGCATTTTACGATCCAGGCCTGTGGGCCCCGTCTCTATGAACTGTTGCAGCGCGTGGTGAGATAAATCTCCCCAACCCCCCTTTATTAAAGGGGGGCGAGGGAGGATTTTAGATGTTAATCATTGGATCGAATATGCTATTTAATTCATTCTCATTCCTCATCTTTTTCCCTACCGTCACGGTCCTCTATTTTTTAGTCCCCCAGGCCTACCGGTGGTTTTTCCTTTTGACGGCCAGTTGCATCTTTTATATGGCCTTTATACCGGTCTATGTTCTGGTCCTGGCCCTGACCATTTCCATCGATTACACAGCGGCCCTCTTCATCGAGAAGTCTGAGGGACGGCGGAGAAAATGGTATCTGATTATCAGCATTGTCTCCACCTGTACGGTTCTTTTCATCTTTAAATATTTCAATTTTTTTAACTCCAATCTCGGCCAGGTTGCGCGTTTTTTCCACTGGAATTATTCCATTGAGAACCTCTCCCTGATTTTGCCCATCGGACTCTCCTTCCATACCTTCCAGAGCTTGAGCTATGTCATTGAAGTTTATCGAAAGAACTATAAAGCAGAGCACCACTTCGGGATCTATGCCTTATACGTGATGTTTTATCCCCAATTGGTGGCAGGGCCCATCGAGCGGCCTGGAAATCTGCTCCCCCAGTTTTATGAGAAGCACTTTTTTGATTATCAGAGGGTGATCGATGGATTGAAGCTCATGGTCTGGGGATTTTTCAAGAAGGTGGTGATTGCGGATAGGCTGGCCCTTGTCGTGGATAAGGTCTATAGCGATCCAACCCAGTATACGGGACTTCCCCTGATCGCCGCAGCGATTTCGTTTGCCATTCAAGTTTATTGCGATTTTTCAGGCTATTCGGATATTGCCATCGGTTCGGCCCAGGTGATGGGTTTTCGGCTTATGGATAATTTTAATCGACCCCTTTTCTCTGCTTCTGTGCCTGATTTTTGGAGGCGATGGCACATCTCCCTTATGACCTGGTTTCGGGATTACGTCTATATTCCCTTAGGAGGGAATCGGGTCGATAAGGGGAGATGGTATTTTAATATCTTTTTTACGTTCACCTTGAGCGGTTTGTGGCATGGGGCCAATTGGGGAATGGTTTTATGGGGATCTTTCAATGGTCTCTATGTTATCCTTTCCGATTTAACCGAGAATCTTCGAAAGAGGGGATTGACTTTGACGAGGTTAGATCACCATCCCTTTCTTCATCGGGGGCTGGGGATTGCCCTTACCTTTTTCTTATTCTGGTTCACCCTGATCATCTTCCGGACCCGAAATCTCTCCGATGCTCTTTACGTGATGACTCACCTTGGAACCGGTTTGATGGCACCAGGCGGCCTCTGGACCTCCGTTGAAAGCTTATACCGTGTCTTGCCTAAGTATGAGTTGATTACCGTCCTCATCGCCATAGGCTGGATGATCTTCATCGAGACCATTGAAAAACAGGGAAAAATGAGGCATCCCTTTTCGGAGAAACCAGTCTGGGCGAGATGGACTGTCTACTATGTTTGTATCTTGTTTCTCATTTTTTTCGGCGAATATAATGACCAGGCCTTTATCTATTTTCAGTTCTGACGAAAATGCATTTGTTTACTTTTTACCGTCATTGCGAGCGACCCAAGGGAGCATGGCAATCTCACCTCATTATTTTGAGATTGCTTCGTCGTTTCACTCCTCGCAATGACACATTCGTAATGTATCTGTTTAAATAGGGCAGGAGATGAGAGTACCCTATAGAAAAATCTTCGTTTTCTTCCTCATCCTTGTGGTCATTCTGGTCCTGATGAACTGGTGGATGGATCAGGAACTCTATCCCCATTGGCCTTTGCAATACCAGGAGGCCTTTTATCCCAGGGTTAAGGCCGATGTGATCATCATGGGAGCCTCCCATGCGACCCACGGCATCAATCCGAAATATCTCGAAAGGGATTCGATCAAGGTTTTCAATTTTGCCTATAACGGTGCCAGCCCTGACTTCAATTTAAGCTGGTTCAAAAAGGTCTTTAAGCCAAATTACCAGAAGCCCTCCTGTGTCATCTACGGCGTTCACTGGGTTATGTTCGATGACCAGCTTCTCCAGAGAAAGTTCGAGCAGGACAGCAAATATTTTCCATTCCGGTTTTTTGTGGAAGAATTTCGGGACCTCAAGAACTTAAAGACCCTCCTCCTGAATCGTTTTGCCTTTATTCGTGAAAGGAAACAGATCATACCCCGTTTATTTAAGAAGAAATGGGCCAAGGATGTCTACCCTGTTGCAAGATATTATCAGGGTTATATCCCTTTTGAGGCCAGGCGAGATCTTGATCAGAAGGACAAGGTAAATCCCAGAATTAGCCCGGACCAGCTCAAGGCCTTTGAGGAATTGCTGGATGAATTTGAGCGGGAGAAGATCCATGTGATCTTTGTCCAGATTCCCGATTACATCCCTGCCCGCGATTCCACGACGATGATAAGGAATATTGAACTCATCAAGAGGATCGCCCGAGAGAGAAACATTCCGTTCCTCGATTATGATACTGAAAGAATCACGGAGATGAATTACAAACAGGATTACTATGCGGATTGGGCTCATCTCAATGGAAAAGGGAGTGAGACCTTCTCCATATTGTTGAGAAACGATTTTGAAGCCAAGGGATTTTTTAAATACTTCTCGAAGGTTCAGGGTGGGTAAACCTTCCTTCAAAAAAATTTCTAAGGGTGCATTTAAGGGATGGCTCAGGGATGATCTCATCGACTCTCTCCCCCCTCTTTTTTTTCAAGACCCTGTGCTTGCCGTTCAAAAACTTGACGGCCAGGTGATCAAGGAGTCGAGACTCAGGTGGGCTGCCCTTTTTTGCCTGCGAGGAGAGAAGAGGCTCTTTTTAAAAAGGGATAAGACAAAAGGATTCACGGAGTTATTCAAATCCTTTTTCCTGCCCTCAAAGGCCAGGAAGGAATGGTTGATCGCCTGCCAATTGCAGAAGAGGACCCTTCCCATCCCGAAACCCCTTGGTTGGATGGAGAAAGGGCATTGGGGCTTCGTAAGAGAAAGCTACTATCTATCAGAGGCCATCGGCTCAGGGGCTTCCTTGATCGACCTCCTCCAGGCCAAAATAGATGTTCCCTTTGAGTCCCTGGCAAAAAAGGTGAGAGTGCTCCACGATGCAGGCCTCTTCCATAAGGACCTCCATGGTGGGAATTTCTTATGGAATGGGGAATCTTTCTTTCTCACCGATCTACACCGGGCAGGGATCCTCCGGTCGGTTTCCTTGGAACAAAGGTTGTGGAACCTTGCCCATCTCTTTCACTCCCTCCGTCCCCAATGGGGAAGGAAAGATTTCCTGCGATTTCTGGAAAGTTATTTTGGAGAAGAGGTTCTTGATATCGAGAAAAAAGAAGTCTACCTTCGAAAGATTCTTTCCTCAATGGAACACCTCCAAAGGCGTTGGTGGAAGAGCCGGACCAAACGCTGCCTGAAAGAGAGCACGGAATTTTCTTTAATGAGAGAGAAGGGGACGACGGTTTATCATCGGCGGGACTTTCCCCTCGATCAGATCAAAGAGGTTGTCAGAAGCCATGAAGCCCTTGTCCGTGAAAAACCCGCTGAGCTCTTAAAACGGTCTCCAGAATCGGTCGTCTCCCTGGTAAAAATGGGGGGAGAAGGGAAAATCTGTGTGAAGCAGTTTCAATACCCTCATTTTATCGGTCGGTTCAAGGAGAATTTCCGAAATTCGAAGGGGCTTAAGGCCTGGATTGCAGGGAATGGTCTCAACATCAGGGGCATTCCTTCTCTGAAGGTCTTGGCCTGTGTTGAGAGAAGGGATAGGTTTGGAATCAGGGAGAGTTTTCTGCTGATGGATGTCTTCGAACAGGGCCAGGAGATGGATCGATACGTATTTAAAGGGTTCGGAGGTGTCCGGAGAAAGAGGCTTTTTATCAAGACCTTCGCTCAATGGCTCTCCTCTTTTCATGAAAAGGATCTCTACCATCGGGATATGAAAACGTGTAATATCCTCTCTCTGGAGGAAGGGGAAGGCTGGCAATTCCGTCTTCTTGACCTTGAGGATGTTCAATTGGATCAAACGGTGGATGAAAGGAGGTTGTTTAGAAACTTTCTCCAGCTCAATACCTCCACGCCCAGGAGTTTCACCCGGACGGATCGCTTGAGATTTTACAGGGAATACCATTCGCATCGTCCGGTGATTCAAGATGAAAGAAAATTTCTTTCCAGACTCATCGACAAGAGCAAAGAGAGAGGGATTCTTTATGTCTCCCCTCAGGGGGTCATTGAGGAGAAATGGTGTTGAGCGATCTGACCGGAAAAGATTCAACGTGGGAGTATGGCGCTGTTCCGTTAGGACGGAACGAGACCCATGATATAGTCGTTGCAATGATGGAAAGAGAACCGAGAGGGAAGGTCCTTGATGTTCCTACAGGGACAGGGGTCCTGGCAGACCGACTGAGCAGATTAGGGTTTGAGGTTTCTTGCTGCGACATCAGCCCCTCTTATTTTTCCATCCCGGATCTTTCGATCGAGATCGGTGATCTCAATAAGACCCTTCCCTATTCCGACGACTCCTTCGATTACCTCATCTGCCTCGACGGGATCGAGCATACCGAGAATCCCTTTAACACCCTTCGTGAATTCCTGAGGGTTTTAAAGGGAGGGGGCAAATTATTCCTGTCCATTCCCAATTTTTTGAATCTCGAGCGAAGGCTCCACTTCCTCTTCACCGGTTGCCATTCGAAGATTCCTTCCCATGAGACGATTCAAAAGATTTGGAAAAACGATCTCTCCATGGCCCATCTTAGCCCTCTGGGATATCCGCTCTTAAAATTCGTCATGGAGCATTATGGATTTCGCATCCTCCGACTTGAAAAGGATCGCTCAAAGCCTAAAATGATTTTACTCTGGCCTCTTGCGTGGATACTCCGTCTCTGTGGACGTGCGGCCTCCAAGAGGAGGCAGGAAGCTTATCGGTTGAACGAGACGCTGAGGAAGGAGATCCTTATGGGAGGGAATACACTGATCATTGTTGGGGAAAAGGTAGCATAGGCTGTGATAACGATTCCATGTGAAGTTTGCGGATCCGATCAGCACCAATTCCTTTTTGAGGGGTGGGATCGAGTCTTTGGAATCCCGGGGAAGTTCAGGCTGGTCCGGTGCAAGGACTGTGGCCTTACCTTCATTAACCCCCAGCCCGACTCAGAGACATTAAAAGCCTTCTACCCGGACGTTTATTATGCCTCCAACCCCTCCCACTATCGAGACTATTCCAGGCTGCGGAGGGAGGTGTTGGAGGCCTATTTCGGATATGAGTCCCCACCCCAAGGCTCACCGGGCCTCCGTCTCTTAAAAAGGATTTTTCTCCTCCCCTTCAGAATCAGATACCAACATTCCATTCCTTTTATAAAAGGGGGGAAGATGTTGGATATCGGGTGTGGAAATGGGACAGAGCTTTATAAATTGAAGAGAATGGGTTGGGAAGCCTATGGCGTCGAGATGGACGAGCAGGCCTCCGAGCGGGCGAGATCAAAGGGGATTTCAGTTTTTACCGGAGATCTTTTCGAGGCAGGGTATCCGGATCAGTTCTTTCATGTGGTCCGGATGAGTTTTGTCCTGGAACATCTTCCCCATCCGAGAGAAACCCTTCAGGAGATCCAAAGGGTTCTCGTTCCCCAAGGGCGGGTTTATATCTCCATCCAGAATGCGAGAAGCCTCCATTATTGGTTATTTGGCCCGAGATGGTTCAGCTTGGATGTTCCCCGGCACCTTTTCACCTTCACTCCGAAAACGATTCAGAGACTTTTTTCTTCACTGGACCTGGAACTGAAATCGGTCTGGTTCGATTCTGGAACGAGGAGTTTTTTGGCGAGCCTTCAGTATATCATCAATGATCGGTATCAACGAAGGGCAGGCTACACAGCAAGCCAATCCGTTGTGAAAAATCGGTTTCTCCGAGGCCTTTCTTTCCCCATCTGCTGGTCTGCAGACCGGTTGGGATGGGGTGACTTAATGCATCTGGAGGTTGTGAAGGGTTGATCGATTTGTCCCTCATCATCGTTAACTGGAACACGAAGGAATATCTCCTTCGTTGCCTGGAATCGGTCTTCCGATCGGGGGGAAAGAATTCCTGTGAAGTGATTTTGGTTGACAATGGATCGCAAGACGGGAGCGCGAGAGAAGCGAAGCGGCTTTTTCCAACGATCCATCTGATCGCTAATGATTTGAACTTGGGATTTGCAAAGGCCACCAATCAGGGGCTCCACCATTCATCAGGAAGATACCTCCTCCTTCTGAATCCAGACACCGAGGCGGGGCAAGGAGCGATTGAGGAATTGGTCCATTTCATGGAAAGCCACCCTGATACTGGGATCGCAGGAGCACAGCTCTTAAATGGAGACAGGTCGAAGCAGAATTCCATTGCTAATTTTCCGTCCTTAACTACAGAACTCCTGAATAAGAGCCTTTTGAGATGGTTATTCCCGGAAAAGTTTCCTGGTAAGGAAAGGGATTATTCCAAGCCCATTGAAGTGGATTCGGTCATCGGTGCTTGCCTGGTCACCAGACGGGAGGCGATGGACCAGGTTGGAATTCTGGATGAAGATTACTTCCTGTTTTTTGAGGAGACGGACTGGTGTTACCGAATGAAGAAGGCGGGATGGAAGGTTTATCATGTCCCCCAGGCTGAGGTGGTCCATTTTCAGGGAAGGGGTGCAGAGGCCAGCAAGAAAGAGGCCAAAGTGGAGTATTATCGCTCCCGCTACCATTTTTTCAAAAAAAATCGGGGCGGTCTTCAGTGGTTTCTTCTTCTCATAGGATTGCTGGTGAAAGTCAAGATTGAATTTCTCTCCATGTTCATAGGTTGCTTGTTGACCCTTTTTCTTATCGAGAAATGGAGAAAACGACTCAAGATTTATGCCTATCTCTTAGTCTGGCATCTTCGTTTCTGCCCGAGAGGAATGGGATTGAAACCCGTCGGGTGAACATTGCAAAATGCTCATTAATCATTGAGCATTGAATGGCTGTCCTAAAGGAGGTTTTATGGTCAGTGTGGCGGTGGTTGGGGCAGGAGCATGGGGTAAAAATCATATCCGGGTATTTTCTGAGATCCCCAATGTGCGGTTGAAGTATATCTGCGATCAGGATTCCTCGAAATTAATGTCGATGCAGAAGTCCTTTCCTCAATCAAAAGGCCTGGACTGTTTAGATCCAATCCTGCAAGACCCGGAGGTGAGAGGGGTCGTGATAGCCTCTTCTGCCATTTCCCATGCCCCTCTGGCCAAGGCGGCTTTGATGGCTGACAAGGACGTCCTGGTAGAAAAACCTATGGCTCTCAACCCAAAGGATGCACAGGAGATGTTGAACCTGGCAGAGAAGCAAAAGAAAATTCTCATGGTTGGCCATCTTCTGGTCTACCACCCTGCCGTGGATCGGCTGAAAGAGATGGTCACTTCAGGAGAATTGGGAAGTATCCATTACATTTATACCCAGCGGGTCAATCTCGGTATCATTCGTCAGGATGAGAACGCCCTCTGGTCCTTTGCCCCTCATGACTTATCGGTTATTCTCTACCTTCTCAAAGAAGAACCCACCATTGTCTCAGCCCATGGGGAGAGTTACATTCAGAAGGGAATTGAAGATGTGGTCTTTCTCAGCCTTCGGTTCTCTGATGGAAAGATGGCCAATATTCAGCTAAGCTGGCTTGACCCCCACAAGTTGAGAAAGGTCACTATCGTAGGTTCAAAGAAGATGGTCGTCTTCGATGATATGGAGGCCTCTGAAAAACTGAAGATCTATGACAAAGGGGTTGGCAGTCCATCCTACGCTACTTACGGAGAATATCTGACGCTTCGGTTTGGTGATATTACCATTCCGAGCATCAAGATGAAGGAACCCCTGCGGACTGAAGCAGAACATTTTATTCAATGCATTGAGTCGAGGAAAGAACCGAAGACCGGGGGACGGGATGGGCTCAAGGTGGTCAACATTCTCGTTGCAGCCCAACAATCTCTCGAAAAGAAGGGGACCCCGATCCCTCTCCAGGGGAGATGAGATGATGGAAAAAAGATACTTTGTCCATCCTGCAGCCGTTGTGGACGAACCAGTCGAGATTGGAAGCAAGACCCAGATTTGGCATTTTTCCCATATTATGTCCCGGGTGAAGATCGGAGAGAATTGCATCATCGGTCAAAATGTTTTCATCGGCTCAGGAGTCATCTTGGGCAATAATATCAAGGTTCAGAACAATGTCTCCATTTATGACGGCGTCATTCTCGAGGATGATGTTTTCTGCGGTCCCTCCATGGTCTTCACAAATGTCTATAATCCCCGGAGTTTTATTTCGAGAAAGAAGGAGTTCCGAAAAACCCTCGTTAAGAGGGGGGCGACGATCGGCGCTAATGCGACCGTTATTTGCGGGTACACGATCGGTCAGTATGCTCTCATTGGTGCCGGGACTGTCGTAACCAAGGATGTTCCAGACTATGCTCTGATCTACGGAAATCCTGGAAGAGTCAAGGGATGGGTTTGTCAGTGTGCTGTGGGGATCACCTTTCAATCAGGGAAAGCTGTCTGTCCGGCCTGTGGGAAAGAGTTTGAAAAGGATGCGGACGGGGTGAGGCCAATTGAAAAACATGTCCTGAGTGGAGTCAAAGGATGAAGATTGTCACTATCATCGGAGCAAGGCCTCAATTCATCAAGGCAGCGGCAGTGAGCCGGGCTATTCAGGTTTTTAACAAGAAACCCTCTTCCCGAGGCTACCGGTCAAAAAAAGGGATACAGGAAATATTGGTTCATACAGGTCAGCATTATGATTATCTGATGGACAGGGTCTTCTTTGAAGAACTCAAGTTACATCGGTGCGATTATCATCTGGGTGTGGGGTCAAGGGCACATGGAAAACAGACTGGAATGATGCTGGACCGGATCGAACCCATTTTGCAGAGGGAAAAAGCGGACGCCGTCCTGGTCTATGGAGATACAAATTCAACCCTTGCGGGTGCCCTGGCGGCCGCGAAAATGAACATTCCTGTCGCCCATGTAGAAGCCGGATTAAGAAGTTACGATCGGAACATGCCCGAGGAGATCAATCGTGTTCTCACGGATCATCTCTCGACTCTCTTGTTCTGTCCAACGGATGAAGCCGTTCAAAATCTCCTAAAGGAGGGTATCCCGCACGAAAAAGGGCAACCATGGGTGAAGAATGTCGGGGATGTCATGTATGACTCGATTCTTTATTACTCCAAATTGGCCGAAGATCGCTCCACTATTTTAAAAGATTTAGGATTGAGTCTTCCCCATAATTTAACTCATTCGAACTCTGGACTCCGAACTCCAAACTATTATCTGGCGACCCTTCATCGTGCCGAGAATACCGATAATCTGGAGAGGTTAAAGTCCATTCTGAAAGCCCTTGAAGAAATATCGGACAGGGTTCCTGTTATTCTGCCTCTTCACCCGAGAACAAAGAAGGTGATGGGGGTTCACCGTCTCCGGATGAAAAGCAAGAATGTCAAATTGATTGAACCCGTTTCTTACCTCAATATGTTAAAGCTTGAAAAAAATGCGAAGGCCATCCTAACCGATTCAGGAGGCGTTCAAAAAGAGGCCTGCTGGCTCCGGGTACCATGCGTCACTCTGCGAGGAGTGACCGAATGGGGCTATACAGTAAAGGAAGGTTGGAATACCGTTTCAGGCTGGAAAACAGAGGACATTGTCCGGGCGGTCAAGAAAGTCTCAGATCGGAAAAAGAAAAAACAAAGCGCCAGCCAGAAAAATAAACCCGCCTCGGAAGAAATTGTTCAGATTCTCCTCAGGTATTTCGGAAAATAGCATGAGGGTGCTACAACTTTAATCTTTTAATGACTCTTTCTAACTCTTTTCGATCTATAATCCGCATGAGGTATCTGCCAGGTTAAGTTTCGTTCAGGACACTTAAATACCGGTCACTTCAAATTGGGCAGCGAGGTTTCATGAGGCAGGGTCTGAATTGTTCAGAGGTTTGGAAAGGATGCCTTTTTCATGGAGCATTCCTTTGATCCGGGCAACGGTTCCTTCGAGATTTTTGCCTTCTTCTATTCTTAAATCATAGAGGATGTCAGTCGTCACATTCTTGCCGATCCAGATGGTTTCTATTTTGTCGGAGTGGATGGTCGTTTTGATCATTTCCAGGTCTTCCTGCGTTAGTTCAATAGCCGTTACAATCAGAATTGCACCGGCATCCAGTAGGATATGAGCCACTTCTGCCAGTCTCCGGAGATGCTCCTTTCTCTGGTCGTTTTTCCCCTTTATGTCTGCATCGACACCATAGAGTACGTTTCCAATACCCAGGAAATAGATAAACTTCCCCTCGGAAAAAAGTTCGGCTTCCAGCCTCTTGGCAATCGGCTTTTTTCCCGAATCCTTTTCGCCCGTGATAAGGATTAACGAAGATTTCTGATTGTACTTCTCTGCCCTCTGTTCCTGCGAGAGCATGCTGTATTCCCACTTGGTATCTCTGAGGAGAACCTTATCCCGTATCCAGGTCTGTTCATCTTCGAGGGCCTCCCGGATGATCCCTCCACCGGAGATTTCGTAATGATCTACGATCACAAATCTACCGGTTGCAGCAATCTCCTCAGCCAGATCAAAGGCAATCGGCCGTTTGAGTTTCAGATTGCATTCAGCGACGTCATGGCGGTCAATTCTGTCTTTTTGATCAAGCAAGTGAAGGTCAGAGGCGTCCATAACGCGATGGATCTCTTCCAAATATGCTGGGACCTTTGCCGTCCCTATCTTAAGCAGATATTCGTTTTCCTTGACCATAGGGCCCTTGCCCAACCAGAAGAGATTCACCCTGAGCCTTGAGGTGACCTCGGGTCTTGATTCGTTCGTCTTGGTAGCGACCTCCCCTCTCGGGATATAGATTTGTTCCTGAAGGGTGAAACCCACCGTATACCCTGCTGTTTCCGCTTCTTTCTGAGCGCTATTAAAGAACTCAATCGTTCTTACATGACTCTTCTTCCCGGAAGGGAAAAAGATAATTTCATCACCGGGTCTAATGGTCCCTGTCTCAATGGTGCCGGCTATGATCCGTCTCTGGTCTCCAAAATTGGTAAATTTATAAACGTCTTGCACTGCCATTCGGAAAGGCTTATCAACAGGGAGGCTTTCCTTGTTGAATCGATCGAGGATTTCGAGAACGGTAGGACCCTCGTACCACGACATACGAGGACTGGATGAGGCGATATTATCGCCGACCAAACCGCTGACAGGAATATAGCAGCTGGAATCCAGGTTGAGATGGGTCAGAAATTGCGTGTATTCCTCTACGATACGTTGAAAGTCCTCCTCCTGATAGCCCATCAGGTCCATTTTGTTGACCAGGATGGCCACCTGTTTGATTCCCAGCATTGAAAGCATGTAACCATGACGTCTCGAATTCTCCTGAACCCCTTCGTGGGCATCGATGACAAGAAGGGCTGCTTCGGCCCGGGAGGCTCCGGTCACCATATTTTTCAAAAACTCAATATGGCCGGGGGCATCCATGATAAGGTAATGGCGATTCTTCGTCTTAAAAAAGACCCTAGCCGAATCAATCGTGATTCCCTGGGCCTGTTCATCCTTGAGGGCATCAATCAGAAAGGCATACTCAAAAGGCTTTGAATTCCTTTCACAATTGGTCTTCACCTGCTCCAATTTTCCCTCTGGCAAGGAGTGGGTGTCTGCCAGAAGCCTTCCTATGATCGTACTCTTTCCATGATCCACATGGCCCACAATGACAATGTTCATTTTTTCTTTACTTGCTTCTCTTTCCATAGTAACCGGTATGAATGTCTCCTCCTGCTTCCACCCTCACCCTGACCCTCTCCTGTCAAGAGGCTGTGTCGTAATTCACCGTTCGCCATTCGACCCGCTCAGGACGAACGGCTAAGTACTGTATTTCATAAATTCGGTCACGTATTTTTCACCCGGGTTTAAAGGTCCTTCCACAAAAAATCCCCCCTCCCCCCCTTTGATAAAGGGGGGGGAAAATTGTTCTCCTCCCTTTGTAAAGGGAGGTCGGGAGGGATTTAACGGGGTCATCTCATACGTTACCATATTTACGAAAAGGACGGCTAAGTAATTGATTTTTAATGTACCATGGTCCGTTCGTGGTGAGCCTGTCGAACCATAAACGGACTTACGACACAGTCTCCAAGGGAGAGGGGAGATAGTTTGGAGTTACATGTACCCTTCTCTGCGCAGTGTCTCCAATCCTCCTCCGTCATCTTTATCCTGTGCCCGTCCAGAACGCTCCGCAATGTTTTTTAATTTCCCGCTTCGGAGCTCTTCGATAATTTCTTGGGGATTTCTCGCTTCCGAATCGATCGGAAAGGTGCAGGGATAACATCCCAGGGATCGGTATCTCTTCCCATCTCCATGATTGTAATAGAGGGAAACCGTGGGGATTTTTTCCCGATCGATATACTCCCAGATATTTAGTTCGGTCCAATCCAGAAGAGGGTGGATGCGGACATGGGTGCCGGGGGCGTAATCTGTTTTAAATTGGTTCCAGAATTCCGGAGGCTGGTCACCAAGGTCCCACAAATTTTCTCGATCCCGGGGTGAAAAATATCGTTCTTTTGATCTGGACCCCTCTTCATCCGCTCTCACCCCAGCAATGATACCCGTAAAGGGCTCATGACTCTTATCCAGCTCATACTTACCCTTTTCATGATTGAAAATATAGCGGGGGCCTTTCCCACTTAACGTATTTTTTAAAGCCTCCGTCTTCAACACTCGACAACAGGTGATCCGGTCGACATTGGCATCAGGAAAAGTCTGTTTGTTTCGGAGACCTTCTTCATTGATTCCATAAATCATTTTCAGCCGCCATTGGACAGTAAGCCGATCCCGGTAGTCTGTCATCTCTGGGATTTTATAGGTTGTATCAATATGGATCAGTGGAAAGGGGACATGACCAAAGAAGGCCTTCCGTGTCAACCAGAGAAGAACGGTGCTGTCTTTTCCGATGGACCACAGCATCCCAAGACTCTTAAAATTGGCATAGGCTTCCCGTAAGATATATATACTAATGTTTTCTAACTGGTCGAGATGATCCATTAAATGATCCTTTCGAGAGAAATACTTGTTATTAACAGATTCGTAATAGGGTAGACTTATTCCACCCTTGATCCCCCCCACCCTTACCCTCCCCCTCCGAGGGAAGAGGATCAGGGTGGGGGAGGACCATCTGGAAAATCAATATTTGGTGTCAAGACAATAATGTGACCGTTAATAACTCAATATTCTCTATCCCCAGGTGAGGATGATGGTTCTGATGCTCAGACCTACAATTAGAATTCCGACTAAAATCATTATTGTCCGGCGTGGAATTTTACCACATAGATAAGCAGCAAGAGGGGCAGCAAGGACACCTCCAATCATCAGTCCAATGATGATCTTCCAGTGGACAAGGCCAATGGTTAAGACAAAAACAACCGATTCAGAAACCGTAACAAAAAATTCCGCAAGATTCACCGAGCCAATAGTAAGGCGGGGGTTATTCCCCCGGGCAACCAGAGTGGTTGTTACAATCGGTCCCCATCCTCCGCCTCCGATGGCGTCGAAGAAACCTCCACATAAGCCTAACGGGATAATCTTAGTTTTCACCTCTGTCTCATGGATCTTTTTGAATGCCTTCCAGAGAATGATTCCTCCCATGATCATGAGATAACCCGCCACAAAGGGCTTTATTGTATTCCCCGGCAATTCTGAGAGGATGTAAGCGCCGATTGCCCCTCCGATGACACCAGGAATTAAAAGCCTTTTGAGAAGAGATTTATCAACATTCCCGAATTTGAGGTGTGAGACTCCAGAAACAGCCGTTGTCAACAACTCCGAGGCATGAACGCTTGCGCTCGCAGCGCTTGGCGAAACCCCCATGCTTAACAATAGGGAGGTGGAGCTCACACCATAGGCCATCCCAAGGCAACCGTCGATGAGTTGAGCAATAAAACCTACAATGACAAAGAAAACGAGACTCAAATTCATCCTATTTTCTCCTTTCGGTTGAAGAAATGCCATCCAAACTTTCATTCAGGGCAAATACATTAAAAAGAAATCGATCATAGATAACCGAGTGATTTTAATCTCTTCTTTATCGCTTCGATCTCATCTTTCGAAAGGGTGGGTTCTTTTTGAGCCGATCTGGACGATATGAGATCTCTCAAGATATAAACAATGAATTCCGTTACAGAGTTAAATCCGCTTTCCCTAATGATTTCGGTGAGATTATCATAAAGAGACCTTGGAATTTTGATCGTTACTTTCTCTTTTTGTGATTTCATGTTACACTCCTATAGCACTCCTATAGGAGTGTATCTAAATATACAAATCTTGTCAAGTCTTTTTTTTGATTTGGTGTACCCCCTCAGTCTCGGGTGCGATTGGACCGGGGTAGTCTCTCCTCCGAAACCTTGATAAGCGGATCATCAGAGGTAGGTCAATCGAGGGATGTTGCTGAAGGGACCTTTTAAAGGTTATCTACCCCAGTGCTCATCGCTCAAATGTGCCGCTCCAAGTTTTCTCCGGAGAGACCACCCCGTCCCTGGGGATCGATCTCCAACTGTAACGGAGGGGTTACGATTTGGCAAAAAATCTCTTGGATTGACGTAGACGTCAAAAGATAACTGGCGGGTTCCTATTCGTTGCTTTTTTCCTCGATTTAATGTTAACATTATTACTTAATTTTCCTATAGTTAGTCACTGAAAAGACGGCCAGGCCTTTAAGTCTGCTAAAGTGGTTCTTTGAGGAAAGGGGTATCAATGGGGAAGAAAATTTGCATCATTGGCCTCGATTGCGCACCGCCTGATCTCGTTTTTGAAAAGTGGAAGAATGATCTTGCTGTTCTAAGGGGTTTGATGGAGAAGGGGATCTATGGGCCTTTGGAATCGACGGTTCCACCCATTACGATTCCTGCCTGGACATCGATGGTGACAAGCAAAAATCCTGGGAGACTCGGCCTTTACGGGATTCGAAACCGCCAGGATTATTCCTATGAGAAGATGATTTTTGCCAACTCTCTCCTGGTGAAAGAAGATACCCTCTGGGACATTCTTTCTCGAAAGGGAAAGAAAGTGACCCTCATCGGCATTCCCCAGACCTACCCACCCAAGCCCGTGAATGGTCACATGATCACTTGTTTTCTTACTCCGGATATCAATAGTAACTATACCTATCCAGGATCTTTAAAAGAGGAGATTCAGTCCTGGGTCGGAGAATACCTCCTCGATGTTGATAATTTTAGAACCGAAGAGAAGGACAAACTATTAGAACAGATCTACGAGATGACGGAAAAACAGTTCAAAGTCGCCTTTCACCTGCTGACGGAGAAAGAATGGGATTTTTTCATGATGGTTGCGATGGGTGTGGATCGAATCCATCATGGATTCTGGAAATTTCATGATCCGATGCATGCCAAATACGAACCGAGCTCAAAATACGAGAATGCCATTCGGGATTATTATATTTATGTGGATCAGAAGGTCGGGGAGATTCTTTCCAGCATCGATCCTGAAACGACCGTAGTTATCGTTTCAGATCATGGAGCCAAGGCCATGGCAGGAGGCGTATGTGTCAATGAATGGTTGATGCAGAAGGGTTATCTTTACCTAAGAGAAAAACCGAAGGGCGTGACCCCCTTCGGAAAAGCAAAGGTGGATTGGAAAAAAACCATGGCATGGGGAGAGGGAGGGTACTATTCTCGGATCTTTCTCAACGTAAAGGGAAGAGAGCCTGAAGGGGTCATCGATCCTTCAGATTACCAACGGGTCAGGGAAGCGTTACGAAAGGAGCTTGAAGCCATCACCAACGATCAGGGGATCAATATTGGGACGAGGGTCTATAAGCCCGAAGAGGTTTACTCCGAGACAAAAAGGATTCCTCCTGACCTCATCGTCTATTTTGGTAATCTCTCCTGGCGATCGGTAGGCAGCATTGGCCTTGGATCGGTTTTCACCTTTGAAAATGATACAGGCCCGGATGATGCAAACCATGATACCCATGGGATCTTCATTATGAAAGGGCCAGGGGTGAAGGGGAGAGGACGAAGAGAAAATCTCAATCTTTTGGATGTTGCTCCAACCGTTCTGAACCTTATGGAGATCGATATCCCTAAAGACATGGAAGGGAGAGTTATTGAATAATTTACAGGACGTGTCCGTCACCCACGAACCATGAATATTGCAGGTATTATGCTCCTCCCCCCTTGCCTACCGGCTGCCTGCCGGTAGGCAGGGCAGGCAGGCATCAAGAGGGAGGAAAGTTTTTTAGAGAATTAGATGCCCCGCAGCTCTACTGCGGGGTATTTCACTAAACAAACAAGGTAATTCCCGAATTGGGTTATGGTTATTGGAATCTCATTAACTGCATGAGAGTGATTCGAAAGGAGTGGACATGGAGCGAGGCTTTACGATCTGGTTCACTGGACTTTCTTGTTCAGGCAAGACGACCCTGTCTCGAATGGTTGAGGCAGAGCTCCGGAAGAGGGGACTCACCCCAATCGAAGTTTTAGACGGTGACATCATCCGGACCCATCTCTCAAAAGGCCTTGGCTTCAGCAAAGAGGATCGGGATACCAATATCAAAAGGATTGGATTCGTTTGCAAACTCCTCTCCAGAAACGGCGTGATCGCCATTACAGCCGCCATCTCTCCCTATCGGGAGGTCCGGGATTTTAACAGGAGAGAGATCGGAGATTTCGTGGAGGTCTATTGCAAATGTCCCCTGGAGGTCTGTATCCAGAGAGATGTTAAGGGGTTTTACAGAAAGGCGCTGGCAGGAGAGATCAAAAACTATACAGGGATCGATGACCCGTATGAGGAACCTCTGAATCCTGAGGTCGTTCTGAAAACAGATCGCGAAACACCGGAAGAATCGGTTAAAAAAATCATTGGAAAGCTCGAAAGGTTGGGATACCTTCCTCCTCTGGAGGAATCTGTCTATACTGCCGAGGAAGAGGAGAAGGTTAAAAAGAGACTTGAGGATTTGGGGTATCTTTAATGGGATTCTGGAAGGCGAAGAAAAAAAGGGTTGTTGTGATTGGACTGGATGGAGTGCCCCACAGCTTCATCCGGGAGATGCTCCAGAGGGGAGAACTTCCAAATTTCAACTCTCTACTTTCTGAAGGGTCTCTGGCAAAAATGAGGTCGACCATCCCCTGTGTCTCTTCGGTTGCCTGGTCCTCTTACATGACAGGCCGAAATCCCGGGAAACACAATATTTATGGTTTCGTGGACCGTGATCCAAAGTCTCTCGACATTTATATCCCCACCGCAAAGAACATGAGCTGTCATACCCTCTGGGAGGTCTTAGGACAACAGGGGAAGCGGGTTCTGGTCATTAATGTTCCTCTTACTTACCCCCCCCGACCTGTGAATGGTATCTTAATTGGCTGTTTCCTCTGCATGAATATTGATAAGGTTGCTTATCCCAAGGAGATTTCACAAACCCTCAAAGCAATGGGATACCGGATCGATGTCGATGCCAGACAGGCCAAAAATAATGAGCCTTCCTTCTTAGAGGACCTCCATGAAACACTGAGGAAGAGAGTTGAGATTGGTCTCCATCTTTACGAAAAGGAGGAATGGGATTTTTTCCAGCTCCACATCATGGAGACCGATCGGATGAATCACTTCTTCTGGGATGGTTGGGCGAATGAGGCCTTGTTCCATCGGGAAGCCTTCTTCAGCTTTTATCGAGAAGTCGACAAAGCCCTTGGAGAGATCGTAAGAAAGATTGATCCCGAATCTGAACTCATCGTCCTTTCTGACCATGGTTTTTGTTCTATCCGGAAGGAAGTCAATCTCAACTACTGGCTAAGAGAAAAGGGTTGGTTAACGTTTCAGGGAGAGGCCTCGCAGGAATTAAACGCGATCCATCCGGCATCCAGGGCCTACAGTTTGCTTCCAGGCAGAGTATATTTCCACGGCACGAATGAATCGGACCAGAAAGGGCTTGAAAAAGAGATGATCTCCTCCCTTCTCGAACTCCGTGATCCCTCTAACGGGGCGAATATGATTCAGAAGGTCTGGAGGAGAGAGGAAATCTACGAAGGTGCCTATCAGAAGAATGGTCCAGACCTTGTCGCTGTCCCTCTGCCCGGGTATGATTTAAAAGGAAACTTCTCCGCTTCTCAATTGGCTGTAGAGAGTGAAATGAAGGGAATGCATACGGATGACGATGCCTTCCTCTACATCCGAAATCATCCGTTCAATAGAGGGAAAGTAGAGATCGTTGACCTTTATCCAACGATTCTCTTTTTGGTGAAGATTTCTCCGGAAAAGGAAGGAGATGGAGTCTCTTTGATCTCCTGAGAAGATAGAAAAGATATGCCGGGAGGGAATGCGAAAGGGTGGAGAGCCATTGTTTCAATTTCTGGGAGGAAAAAAAGGAAGGTTTCGATAGAAGGTTTCTTTTGGGTCTTTTTCTTTTCGCTTTTCTCATAAGGCTCCCTTTCCTCCTCTATCCCGAAGTGATCCATAATGACGGGGCGGAATATGTCCGCCAGGCCAAATTGATCTTATCCGGCGATTGGACCGGAGGAAAGGCCCCTCCTCTTTATCCTTCCCTCATCGCCTTTGCCCGTGTTATTCTTCCTGATGCAGAAATGGCAGGAATCTTGATTTCTGTCATCTTTGGAGCCCTTCTGATCCTTCCAATTTATTACTTAGGGAAAGAGATTTTCGGTAAGAGGGTGGGAATTCTTTCGAGTCTTATCGCCGCCGTACATCCCTTCCTTACCTCCTCATCGGGTTCTGTCTTGACGGAATCAACATACTATTTCCTTGTAGCTGCAACCGTCCTTTTGGGCTGGTATGCCTTCCAGAGGGGACGAATTTATGAGATTGTTCTTTTTAGCCTCCTCTGTTCTTTAGCTTACCTAACCAGGCCTGAGGGAATCGGTTTTCTCATCGTCTTTAGTCTCTGGGCTATGATCGTCAATCCTTCGGATGAGATAAGAGTCTGGACGAAAAGGGCTGGAGTGGTCTTCTTATCTATCCTCTGTTTCTTTCTCTTCTCCTCTCCTTATATCATTCAGATCCAAAAGGAGACGGGACGGTGGGGGATCACCAAAAAATTCAAGATCTTGGTGGCGTCCCCTTCCAGCGAAAACGGAACGCAATCGATTGAGGATTTCACAAAAAAGAAGGAGGTCCATCTCCTCTCCTTTGTCAAGGATCCTCTCACGGTTATGAAAAAGATCGTTGTCGGTTTTTTCCAATCCCTCTACAAATTCCAGCAGGGTTATCACCCTCTTCTTTTTCTTTTTGCCCTTCTGGGGCTGTTTTTCCACAGGGAAGGCTCTTTTTCGATGAAAGGGAACCTTTATCTCTTCTCTTATGTTGTCTTTTTCTTGGGATTCATCCTACCCTTTTTCTGGGTAACCCGGAGATATACCTCCCAGATGATTCCGATTGCCATTCCCTGGGCAGCCTTTGGATTTCTGAATATCACGATTTGGATCTCAAGACGTCTAAAGGAGGGTATTTTTCAAAAGAAATTTCAAACCCTGCTGCTTGTCATCCTTCTTCTGGGACTTTTTATTCAGGGAAGTGTGATCCATGGTCGCGACTTTCGTTTGATTCAGAAGGAAGTGGGTCTGTGGATGAGAGATCATCTCCCAAAGGGACAGAAGATGATGAGCAAGATGGGCCAGGAATCCTTTTATGCGGAGCAGGCATGGGTGAAGATGCCGGAGAAAAGCTACGAGGAAATTCTCAAAGAGGCCCGGACGAAGGGGGTTCGATATCTCGTCATCGATGAAAATATCGAAAAGGATTCCCCGGGCTTCCTTGAACAGTCCAAAAATGCGGAGTTGAAATCCCTATTCGAATTAAGGAGAAAGAATCGGTACATGATCGTCTTCGAGATCGTGGATCCTAAAGGAAAATAAGAAGGAATGAAAATCCGGGATGGAGATGAAGGAGATTTGGAAAGCATTCTTTCCCTCCGCAAACTGGTCTTTGGCGAGTTTGAAGCCGACAAGCTTCGTCCCGACTTCTGGAAGTGGGAATTCATGGATGGACCGGATGGGAAGGCGCTCATCTATATTGTAGAGGATCAAGGGAAATTGGCAGGACATTTGGCCGATATCCCGCGAAGGTTTTCTTTGAATGGGGAAGTTTCGCTTGGGACCCTTTCTCTCGATCTGATGGTGCATCCGGATTATCGCCGAAAGGGTATCTTTGTTGAGATGGGGAAATATGCGGCCCAGCAGGTCAAAAAAGAGCAGGGCCTATTTATGATGGCTTTCCCCGTCCGTAAAGAGACCATTGCAGGGCTTCTCAAAATCGGATGGGAAACGGTAGGGGAACTCCCCGTTCTGGTTTGCCCTCTTCGATTCAGAGGTATTATTAACCGGTACCTCCATTTTTCTCCTCTGAGTTTCTTGCTTGGAGGGGTGGCAAGAGTTTTCTATAACCTGCTCTGGGGTGGGAGGAGGAAGACAAGGATTGAGAGGATTGAAGTCGAAGAAATAACCAAACCGGATGACCTGATTGACCGGTTTTGGGAGAAGGCCTCCGGTCTTTATCCAATACTGGGAGTAAGAGACCGGATTTTTTTAACTTGGCGATACCTGAAGCATCCCATCCGAACTTATATCCTTTACCGAACCATAGAAAAGGGGGAGATGACAGGGTATCTTATTCTAAGGAAGGTGGACCTCCTCAACTTTAGCAGTGCAGTGATCGTCGATTTGTTGGCCCTAAATGAAAGGGCTCTCATCCCATTGGTGGAGAAAGGAATTGAACATAGCAAGGTAGTGGGGGCAGACCTGCTTGGTTGCATGATTCCTCAGAAGCATCCCTACTATAAGCAATTGAGAGGCCTCGGTTTTCTCCCGAGTCGGAAGACATTTCTTTTCATGGTCTATCGTCTTATGAAAGAAAAGGTTTCTGTTGCTCCAGAAAACTGGTATGTGAATTGGGGAGATACGGATGTCATCTGAAAAGGTCTTCGTGCTCGGCCTCGACGGGGCCAGCCCCGAGGTCATTGATTCTCTAATCGCCTTAGGAAAACTTCCTACCTTCAGGAAAATGAAGGAGGAAGGAGTGATGGGAAAGCTGCGAACGACGATTCCTCCGATCACGGGATCGGCCTGGTCCTCTTTCATGACGGGAAACAATCCTGGGAAGCACGGGATCTTCGATTTCATTCACCGGAAAGAGGGAACCTATCAGCTTTCTCCAATCAATGCCAGATTGAGAGAGGGACGGTCCTTCTGGTCCTGGACAAGTGAAGCAGGGAAAAAGGTCTGCATCTTCAATGTTCCGGTAACCTATCCCCCTGAAAAGGTGAATGGCATCATGGTCACTGGAATGTTAACCCCCTCGAACAAGACCGATTACACCTTTCCTTTATCGTTGGCAAAGGAATTAGACCGGGTGACGCAAGGTTATCGCATCCATATTACCGAGTCTTATTCAAAGGGAAAGGAGGAGCGTTTTTTAGAACATCTGGAAGAGATGACCGAAAAGAGGAAAAAGGCGATGGAGTACCTTTTTGGTTTGGAGGATTGGGATGTCTTCATCGCCATTTTCGATGGGATCGATGTGCTGCAACACGAGCTCTGGCATTGTTCGGATCAAAACCACTTTCGCCATGATCCCTCTCAGGAGAAACTTTTAGAGGTCATTCCCAACTACTATGAAAGGATGGATGGTATTTTAAAGCTGGTGATGGAGCAGTGGACCGGTCCTGAATGGAACCTGATCGTTATGTCCGACCACGGGGCAGGGCCTCTTCACAAACTCCTCTATGTGAACAATTTTCTGATGGCGAAGGGCTTCCTTCGGTTAAAGGGTGGATTTCTTCCCACCCTCCGAAATCTCCTTTTCCGCCAGGGGATCGTTCCCATGACTTTCTATCACCTCCTCTTGAAAATGGGGCTGGGAAGGCTCAAGAAGAAAACCCGTTTTGGCCAGAGTGAATCGATGCTTAGACCGTTCTTTCTCTCCTTTGAGGATGTCGACTGGAGCGAGACAAAGGCCTACTCCTTTGGAAGCACGGCGGGTCAGATTTACATTAATCTAAAGGGCCGGGAACCGATGGGGATCGTGACCCCCGGAGCGGAATTTGAGGAAGTGAGAGAGGCAATCATAGAAGAACTGAAAATGCTGGAGGATGATGAGACCAGAGAGCTCGTAGTCGGAGAGATCCATCGAAAAGAGGATCTCTATTCGGGGTCCCATTTGAAAGAGGCGCCCGATATCCTTTTTCTCTCCAAGAATATGGAGATCGCTGCCTTTGGGGAATATGAGTTTGCCTCCCACCGGATCCTCGATCCTTCCTGGGGCGTATCAGGATCCCATCGCATGGATGGCCTTCTGATGATGAGGGGAAAACGATTTCGAAAAGGAGTTGAGGTCAGAGGGGCAGAGATCATTGATCTGGCCCCTTCCATCCTTTATCTCCTTGGTCTTCCCATCCCAAAAACGATGGACGGAAAGGTTCTGGAAAACGCCTTTCATCGTCGATTCCTTGAAGAAACTTCGCTCCGCTTTATTGAGGAGGGTTCCTCTGGATTCCAACCAGAAGAAGTTTATACTGAGACCGAAGAAGAAGAATTGAAAGAACGGCTAAGAAGCCTGAACTACTTAAAATGAAAGAGTCAGCCAAAGATTTTTTTAACCGGGAATCGAACCGTTATGGCGATTTCGTGAAGGGGAGGGATTTCGTCCCCTCTCTCATAGAGAAGGTTGCCCCTCTTTTAAAAGGGAAGGTCCTGGATGTCGGCAGTGGATGTATTGCAGATTTTAAAGAGGGGGGATTCGATTTTTACATTGCCATGGATCTTTCCCTCGGCATGCTTACAGGCTTGGATCGTATGGGGCAGATAAAGGCTGTCTGTGGAGATGCAATCCGTCTCCCTTTTCAGGACGGTTCTTTTGATGCTGTTATTTACAGAGCCGTTCTTCACCATCTCAATCCAGAGGGTAGGGCGCCCCCTGAAATGGAGGAGACCGTAAAGGGAGCACTTTTAGAGGCAAAAAGGGTATTGAGTCCCCATGGAAAAATCATCGTCATCGAACCCTGCCTTCCTCCTCTTTGGGAGGGAATCGAGCAGTGGCTTGCTTTTACGATTTGCTTTGTAATGAGACTGGTGGGGCTGCCCTACGTTTTTCTCTTTTCGATTAATAAATTATCTTTACTCCTCCAAAAAGGGGGATGGGATGATTTGAGGCTTACCCAGATCAAAGGAGCAGGGAAAGGATGGGATTGGATTACTCCCATCCTGGGGCTGCCCTTTATTAAAATTCCAAGATGGATATCCCCCTCCAAAATTTATCTATTTCAGGGGAGGAGATAATATTGGAAAAGCCTGTTTTTGTTAAGGATGAGAACCCGAATCGGATCTTTATCTCATTTAGCCACCTTTACAGAATCATATTAGGCATGGTGGCTTATTATATTCCTTTCCCCTCCATTCTCACCGCTTTTTTGCATCGGTTGAGAGGGGTGAAGTTTAAGAAGCTTTCTGATGTTTTTATCGGATATCATGTACTGATTGATTCGGTGAATCCTGAGTATGTTGAAATTGGGGAAGGCGTCTGGTTTGCGCGAGAAGTGAAGATCATCACTCATTTCAACCCGACACCCATCATCAGGGAGTTCGTGGGTGGAAGGTTTGTTAAAAAAGTCTCCATTGGAAAAGGAGCGCTCATTCTTATCGGAGCGATTATCCTTCCGGGCGTGAAGATAGGGGAAGGAGCAGTCGTAGGTGCTGGATCTGTTGTGACAAAGGATGTCCCGGATTATACCTGGGTTGCTGGGAACCCGGCAAGGCCCATCAAGACCTTTGGCATAGAAGCCAATGGAAAGGAATGAGTTCCCTGTTTACAAATGCATTAACAATCGATTTAGAGGATTGGTTTCACCCGGAACTGGTCCGAGACCACTTGGGTCGAAGATTGGCCGGGGGAAGGCTCTCGGAGGTTGTTCCTTCTATCCTTGATCTTCTTAACCGATATCATGTAAAGGCCACCTTTTTCATCCTGGGAGAAGTAGCTTCCCAGTTTCCCTCCCTGGTTCAACAGATTCATAGAGAGGGACATGAGATCGGTTGCCACGGGGTGTCCCACCGCATGTTGAGAGACCTGGGAGAGGAGGGATTCAAAAAAGAGCTGGAGGATTTTAGAACCCTCATGAAGAAGGTCCTGGGTGGTGTTCAAATTAAGGGTTTCAGGGCTCCAACATTTTCACTCAATCAAACCACCCAGTGGGCCCTTCCCATTTTGAGGGACTTCGGATATCTCTATGATTCAAGTATCTTTCCCAAGAAATTATTTTGGAATCCCCTCTATGGAGTGGATGATGCACCCCGTTATCCCTACCGGATTTCCTTTAAGGACTTATGTAAGGAGGATCCAAAGAGTCCTCTCTGGGAATTTCCCGCAGCGATCGCAAAGGTTGGGGGAGTGGATATCCCTGTGAGTGGAGGGTTCTACCTTCGAACCCTTCCTGCCCCCGTCTTTCGATGGGCTTTAAAACGGATGAACGGCGAGGGGCCATTTTATATTTATCTCCATCCCTGGGAGTGTGATGAAAATACTCCCAGAATTTCCCTTCCTTTTTTGGCGAAGAAAGTAACCTACTACGGGATACGAAAAGTCCTTTTTAAGTTGGAAGGATTGCTGAAAAGGTTCTCTTTTTCAAGGATGGATGATGTTTTAATCAAGATGGGGGCCTTCGAATGAAAGACCTTGGGAAACAGGCTCTTGTGCTGATCCCTGCCTATAATGAGGAGGCCCGAATTACCTCTGTTGTCCGGGGAGTAAAGGAACGATATTCATCCCTTGAAGTGGTCGTCATCGATGATGGCTCAAGTGATGAGACCCGGAAGCGAGCCATCGAAGCAGGTGCCTGTGTAATCTCTCATCCCTATAATCTCGGGTATGGCGTTGCCCTTCAGACAGGCTACCTGTATGCTTTGAGAGAGGGATACGAAGCTTTGGTTCAGATGGATGGGGATGGCCAGCATGATCCGGCCTATATCCTTGTGTTAATGGATCAGATTCAAAGAGGAAATACGGACCTTGTCATTGGCTCCCGTTTCCTCGAAAGAGAGGGTTGCAATCCAGAATGTCTCCCCTACCGAGCTCCAATTATGCGACGATGTGGAATGAGGCTCTTTGGGACGATTGCATCCCTTATCATTAGGCGAAAAGTCACAGATCCGACCTCAGGCTATCAGGCCATGAATCGCGAGGTACTGGAATGGGTATCGAGCGACAAATTTCCATGGGATTATCCGGATGCAGATTTAATCATCATGCTTCATCGTGCCGGATTTCGAATCCAAGAGGTTCCTGTGCAGATGTATGAAAATTTGGATAAAAAGTCGATGCACAGCGGATGGAAACCGCTCTATTATGTTTTCAAGATGTTTCTATCTATTCTTGTCACGCTCATGAGAAAATAGATCCCCTCACCCGCCGGGGAGAGGGGGAGGGGGGTAGAACCTCAAAGAAAGGAGAAACTTATGCCGATTCGGAATCAAATGGTTGCCCTGATCGTCACCATCGGGATGTTACTTCTCATCATTGAACTGGTCCGAAGGAGAAAGTTGAGGGAGGAATATTCCTGGTTATGGCTCCTGACCGCATTTACGATCCTCTTGTTAACTCTATGGTTCGGTCTCTTAAAATGGATTACTTTCTTGATTGGAGCGAGGGTTCCTTCTTCCACGATTTTCATGATGGCCTTTATATTCCTGATCTTTATCAGTCTTCATTTTTCCGTGGTGATCTCGAAGCTGACGAACCGAAATATCGAACTGGCGCAGCGCTATGCCCTCCTGGAGTTAGAATTGAACGAGCTAAAGAAACGCTTGCCATCGTTCCAAGAGAAAGGGAATCAAAAAAATGAAAGGATTTCATAGGCATGGTTTTTTATCTTTGGAGGCAGGGCAAGAGAATAGAGAAAGGATAGAACAGAAGAGATGGCCGAGATCTTAGTCACGGGGGGAGCAGGATTTATCGGGTCGAACTTGACCGAAGCCTTGCTCAGGCAGGGGCATTCAGTCCGTGTCCTTGATAACTTTTCAACGGGAAAGAGGGAGAATCTTGTCTTTGAGGAAGGATATTCTTCTCTAAAGGTCATCGAAGGAGATATCGCGGAATCTAAGGTTTGTCAATCGGCGATGAAGAGGGTGGAATTTGTCTTCCATCAAGCAGCCCTTCCATCCGTTCAGCAATCGGTGGACGACCCTCTGACTAGCAATCGGGTGAATGTTGAAGGGACATTGAATGTTCTCCTTTCCGCTAAGGATGCAAAAGTAAAGAGGGTGGTATATGCCTCTTCCTGCGCCATTTACGGGGATGATCCTGCCTTACCCAAGAGGGAAGAAATGGCTCCCCAGCCCCTCTCGCCGTATGCCCTGCAGAAATATATTGGAGAGCAATACTGTCGTCTCTTTTCTCAACTGTATCATCTGGAGACAGTCTGTTTAAGATATTTTAATGTCTTTGGTCCAAAACAGAATCCAGATTCTTCTTATGCAGCGGCCATCCCACGATTTATAGATGCCCTGATACAAAAAAGTTCACCGGTTGTTTTTGGCGATGGAGAGCAGTCCAGGGACTTTATCTATATTGAAGATGTCATTCAGGCGAATCTTCTTGCCATGTCAACCCAGCCTCTCTACGGGGATGTCATTAATGTAGCCGGTGGAAGAAGTCTTTCATTAAACCGATTATTAATGATTTTAAGGAACATTCTTGATTCAAAGGTTATCCCTAATTACCAGCAGCCTCGGGCAGGGGATGTCCGACATTCGTTGGGGGATATTCAGAAGGGAAAACGATTGCTCCATTATACCCCTCGTGTAGAGATCAAAACAGGATTAGAGAAGACCATTGCTTATTTCATAGACAAGAGGAAGGAAATTTCAAGGAAATGAGAAAAAAAGAGAGCAGATCACCCCTGTTGGAAAAGATATTTGCGACCTTTTCAAAAGCAAGGATCCTTGTGTTGGGGGATATCATGATGGATCGATTCATCTGGGGAAAGGTTTCTCGCATTTCGCCAGAGGCACCTGTTCCTGTGGTCCTGGTCGAAAAGGAGACGTTCCTTCTTGGAGGAGCTGCCAACGTAGTCAATAATATCCGTTCCCTGGGTGGTCATGTGAGCCTTTGTGGAGTGATCGGCGATGATGAGGTGGGACAGCGGATCCTCAAGGAACTGACTCAGAAGGGGGTTGATATTCAGGGTTTAATCATCGAAGAGGAGAGACAGACCACAACAAAAACCCGTATCATTGCCCATCAACAGCAGGTTGTTCGGATTGACCGGGAGACCGCAGATTCTCTGAAGCCTTCCACTTTTCGTGATCTCTCAGGGTTTATCGATGAGAGTCTGAAAGATTTCGACGGGATCATTCTATCCGATTATGGAAAAGGTCTATTGACCAAAGAGTTGATAAAAGCCGTCATTCACCGGACGAGCGAAACAAAGAAATTTGTGATGGTTGATCCGAAACTGAGAAATTTCTTCTTTTACCGGGGAGCCACGGTGATTACACCGAATACAGGGGAGGCGAGTGCAGCAGCGGGGATTCCGATCACGGACCTCTCTTCATTAAAACGGGTTGGGAAGGCACTATTGAAAAGGTTGCGATGTAAGGTCCTTGTCATCACCCGGGGAGAAGAGGGAATGGCCCTTTTTGAGCCCGATCTGGAACCCTATCTCGTCCCCACGGTTGCAAAAGAGGTCTATGATGTGACCGGGGCTGGAGATACGGTGATTGGAACAATGGCCCTTGCCATGGCAGCGGGGTTTGGTGTGAAGGATGCCGCTCGATTAGCAAATCATGCTGCAGGGATCGTCGTCGGAAAGGTGGGAACGGCAACCGTGACCCAGGAAGAGCTTGCCAGAGCAATCAAGGGAAATTTTTAAGGGTTCTGCAGAGTCGCCAGGGGGTTCCCCCTTTAGAAAAGGCCCTATCCTCAAAGGAATCCAAAGAATCTTTTGTCGAGGATAGGGCCTTTAGATCAAAATTTCTATGTTTCGAGGACAAAAATGACCTCCAATCTCACCCGGTATTCAATAATTTTGGAATTCTCTACGGCCGCTCTAAATTCAACAACACGCAGTCCGGTGATGCCTCTCAAGGTTTTCGTGGCTCTTGCAAAACCGATCTTAACGGCATCATCAAATCCCTTCGGAGACCCTGCAATAATCTCTGTTACTCTGGCTACCCTTGGCTCTGCCATTCTGATCACCTCCTTCTCGCTAAAATCGCACTGTATTTTCAGTTTACACAAAATTCTTTAGAAATGTCAACGGGAAAAATAGTCCCCCCGTAACCCCTCAGTTACAG